>Ga0209378_1003053_pt1 | contig 11396 bp, 10 predicted proteins | sample GraSoiAngelo_156_FD_186170 | JGI IMG/M metagenome (GOLD analysis project Ga0209378, IMG submission 186170) | Grasslands soil microbial communities from the Angelo Coastal Reserve, California, USA - 14_1009_13_40cm (SPAdes) (version 2) | ecosystem: Environmental > Terrestrial > Soil > Grasslands ... | reverse complement strand
TCTGCGTCGATCTGCCGCTGGATCTCGTCCAGCAGCGTCTCGGGAACCGGATCGTCCACCGCCAGAACCATCACCGCCCGCTTCCCCTGCGCTTCGCGGCCGACGTGCATCCCCGCGATGTTGATCCCGCGGCGGCCGCAGAGGGTGCCGATGCGGCCGATCACGCCCGGTACGTCGAGGTTCGCGAACACGAGCATCCAGCCCTGCGGCAGCGCCTCCAGCGAGAACCCGTCGACCTGCACGAAGCGGGGCTCCCGCTTGAAGAAGACCGTGCCGGCGACCGACGCGACGCCGCGATCGGTGCGCAGCTCGGCGCTCACGAGGCTCGAGTAGTCCGAGCTCTCCGTCGTCGAGGTCTCGGTGACTCGCAGCCCGCGGGCCTTCGCGATCAGCAGCGCGTTCACGTCGGTGACGTGCTCGGAGAGGATCGTGCCAAGGAGCCCGCGCACGAACGCGAGCGTCAGGCTCGCCGTCGATCGCCTGACGATCTCGCCCGCGTACGTGAGCCGCGCCTCGTGCATGCGGCCCTCGGCCATCTGCGCGAGGAAGCGGCCCATCGTCTCCGCGAGCCCGACCCAGGGCGCCTGCTCCTTGTACGTCTCGGCGTCCATGGCCGGCAGATTCACCGCGTTCACGACGACCCCACGCAGGAGCGCGTCGGCGACCTGGTCGGCGATGGCGAGCGCGACGGCCGTCTGGGCCTCGTCGGTCGCCGCGCCCAGATGAGGCGTCACGATCACCTGCTCGAGCTTGAGGAGCGGGTGGTCGGCCGGCGGCGGCTCCTGCTCGAAGACGTCGAGCGCGGCGCCGGCGACGTGACCCGACTCGATCGCGCGGGCCAGCGCCAGCTCGTCGACGAGGCCGCCACGGGCGCAGTTGATGATGCGGGCACCCGGCTTGAGGCGCGCCAGCTCGGCCTCGCCGAGCAAGTGGCGCGTGTCCCCGGTGAGCGGTGTGTGAATCGTGATGAAGTCGGCCCGCGCCAAGAGCTCCTCGAGCTCGACGCTCTCCACGCCCAGGCGCTCGGCGGCCTCGCGCGTCAGGTACGGGTCGTAGGCGATGATCTGCATGCGGAAGCCGAGCGCGCGGCGGGCCACCTCGGAGCCGATCCGACCGAGGCCGAGGATGCCCAGGACTTTGCCGAAGAGCTCGACGCCCTGGAGCCGGCTCTTCTCCCAGCGCCCGGCCTTGAGCGTGAGGTCGGCCGCAGGGAGGCGGCGGGCCATCGCCAGGAGGAGCCCCAGGGTGTGCTCGGCGACCGCGGTCGTGTTCCCGCCCGGGGTGTTCATGACGATCACGCCGCGCTCGGTCGCGGCGTCGACGTCGATCGAGTCGACGCCGGCCCCCGCCCGGCCGATGACCTCCAGACGGCGGCCCGCCTCGATCACGGCGCGCGTCACCTTGGTGGCGCTGCGGACGATGAGCCCCTCGTATTCCCCGACGCGGCCGGCAAGCTCTCGCTCGCCCAGCGAGCCCGCCACCTCGACGTCGAGGCCGTGCTTGCGGAGCGCGTCGACCCCGATGGTCTGCAGGCCGTCGGTGACAAGAACCCGTTTCACGACTTCTCGACGAAGATCTTCTGCGCCGCGCGGACGCTCGAGCCGAAGTCGACGGGCTGCCCGAGATCGGCGAGCACCTGCTCGAGCGCCGCCAGCGCCACGATGGTGTCGAACTCGGCGGCGTACCCCATGTGCCCCAGGCGGAACAGCGTGCTCTTCATCTCCCCTTGCCCGCCCGCGATCGTGATGTTGTGGCTCTGGGAGTACGCCGCGACGATCTTCTCGCTGTCGACACCGGCGGGCGCCCGGACGGCGGTCAGCGCCGGGCTCGGCGTGGCCTTCGCGAACAGCTCGAGCCCCAGCGCCTCGACGCCCGCGCGGGTGGCGCGCGCCAGCCGGTCGTGGCGCTTGAACACGTTGGCGAGCCCCTCGGCCTCCAGCAGGCGCAACGCCTCGCGCAGGCCCACGATGATCGACACGGCGGGCGTGAAGCGAACCTCGTTCTTCGCCACGAACTTCAGCTCGTCGGTGAGATTGAAGTAGTACTTCGGGAGCGTCGAGGTCTTGGTCTTCCGCCAGGCCTTCTCGTCGAGCGCGCAGAACCCGATGCCCGGCGGCAGCATCAGCCCCTTCTGCGAGCCCGCCACCACGAGGTCGACCCCCCAGGCGTCCATCGGCAGATCGGCGATGCCGAGGCTCGACACCGCGTCGACGATCAGGAGCGCGTCGTGCTGGCGGGTGACCGCCGCGTACGCTCGGACGTCGTGGAGCACGCCGGTCGAGGTCTCGCTGTGCTGCGTGAGCACGGCCTTCACCTCGGGATGGGTCTTCAGCGAATCGGCGAGGCGCGAGGCGTCCACCGTGTGCCCGAACGGTGCGGTCAGATCGATGACGTTGAGGCCGTACGCCCGGGCAAGCTCGAGCCAGCGGTCGCCGAACTTCCCGGCGCGAATCACCGCGACGGAGTCGCCCGCCGAGAGCGTGTTGATGACCGCCGCTTCCATCGCCCCCGTCCCGGAGCATGCGAGCGGCACCACCTCGGCGCTCGTCTGGAAGAGCTTCTTGAGTCCGGCACGCACCTCGACGAACAGCGCCTCGTACTGCGGGGTCCGGTGGTGAATCATCGGCTGCGCCATGGCGAGGAGGACCTCGCTCGGAACAGGCGTGGGACCCGGCGCCATCAACTGGTACTTCTTCATGCAGGCGGCCTCCTTCGAAGGGTCAGGTTCGATTCGATCGTAACACGGCCTCCGGCGCCCGAGCGCCCCAGCGCGGTCACGAAGATCGCGTCCTTGCCGGCGGCGTGCGGCGAGAAGAACTCGATCACGTGCGCGTCGTAGAACGTGAGACCGGAGGCGCCGAACCCCTGAGCGTACGCGGCGAGATAGGCGCGCCCACCGGCGAGCCCCGCCTCCAGATTGGCCAGGCGGTAGCCGCGATCGCCGAAGACGTCCAACAGATCGTCGAGCCGCGCCAGGAAATAGATGACCGCGGCCGCGTCTCCGCCGAGCGGCTGTTCCAGGCAGAGGTACGACGACCGGCTCCGGAAATCACCGGCGGCCAGGAGCTCGAGCGTGTGCGTCGCGGGCTGGTAGTGGTACGCCCCAGCCGCTACGTCCTCGACCGCGTTGACGATGAGATAGAGGTCGACGAGTCCCGCCGGCACGTCGGCCTCGAAGCCGCGGGTCGCGGCCCAGAGGACCGTCGCGAGCTCTTCGGCCGTGAGGGGCGCCTGCCCGAACTGTCGGGTCGAGCCGCGCCGCTGAATCGTCTCGGCGAGCCCTCGCCCGGCTTCAATGCGCGGCGCCGGCAACGCCACTACGCTCGGCCCCCCCGTCTCGCGAGCGAGTGCGGCTGGCTCGCCGGCGCTCGGCGAATGTTCCCAGCCCGCACGCAACGCCTGCAGGGCGGGGCGGGGGTGCGGGGGATGGCTGCCGAGACCCGTGTTTTCAGGATCAGCCCGGGCCGTCGGGCTAGCGGACCGGACGTCGCGGGCTGCCGCGAGCGTGGTCTCGGCAGCCACCCCCCGCGCCCCCGCCCCGCCCTGCAGACGCCACGCGCGAACGGCTTCGGAAGTCGAGAGCGATGAAGCCAAGTGAATCTCGCGAACGAGCGGATAGTCGACCTCTGATGAGGAAAGCGGGAGTCGGATGATCGATCGCCTCGAGCGCGCCGCCGGCGGGCGCGATCGAGGTTTCGCGGCCAATCACGATCAGCTCGAGCGCGACCTCGCGAGCCGGGTCGAGCCCCAGCAGACGGTTGACCTCGCCGTCCACGAATCCCGTCAGCACGCGCGGGGCGAGGCCGAGGCCGCCGGCGACGGCGAGGAGGTTGGCGAGCATCGTCCCGGAGTCCCAGAAGAGGTGGCGGTAGGCGCGCGCCTGGTACTTCCAAGCGTTGCGCCAGTAGATTCCGGTGAGCAGGACGGTCGCGGCGCGGCTCGCGATCGAGTCGTCGCCCGCCGCCGTCGCGAGCGCGTCGCGAACATCACCGGCGCGCAGGCGGCGAAGGGCAAAGTCGCCGGGGGAGAAGTGATAGAGGCCCGCGTCGAGCCCGGCGACCCGACCAACCGCCACGTACACCTCGGTCTGGTAGAGCGCGCCCGTCGAAGCCGCAGCGCGGAAGAGAACCTCTCCCCCACCCGGGTACGTCTTCCTCTTGGTCACGCCGGCGGAGTGGTAGAGGACCGTCGCGAGCTGGCTCAGCATGAGTGTCGCGCCACCCGTCGGCGAGCCGGCGATGGCGGCGAGCGTGTCGATCGCCGGGGGATCGAGCTCACGCGGCAGGGCGAACGACGGGAGCTCCGTATAGACCTTGAACGGGAACGGCTTGATGTCCCACTCGAGCGTGTGACCGCTGGTGCGCACCGACGCGGGCGAGTGCGCGGTCCGGTCGTGGTACTCGCGGGCGGTCAAAAGCGATACGGCGGGCGGACGACGCCGCGCTCGGTGATGATCGCCGCGATGAGCCGGGCGGGCGTCACGTCGAAGGCGGGGTTGAACACCGGCGAAGCCCCCGGCGCGGTCTGCTGCGCGCCCACCCGGCGGACTTCCGACGCGTCGCGCTCCTCGATCGGGATCTCCGCGCCCGAGGCGAGCGCCGGATCGATCGTCGAGAACGGGGCCGCGACATAGAACGGGACCCGGTGGTGGGCGGCGAGCACCGCGAGCGAGTAGGTTCCGATCTTGTTGGCGGTGTCTCCGTTGGCGGCGATGCGGTCGGCGCCGGTCACCACCAGGTCGACCTCGCCGCGCGCCATCACCGACGCCGCCACCACGTCGGCGATCAGCCTATGGGGGATCCCTTCGCGAACGCACTCCCAGGCGGTCAGCCGCGAGCCCTGCATCACTGGACGGGTCTCGTCCACCCACACGAGCGCCACCTTGCCCTGGGCGTGCGCCGCGCGCACCACGCCGAGCGCGGTGCCGTACCCGGCCGTGGCGAGGGCGCCGGCGTTGCAGTGGGTCAGGATGCGCGCATTCGGCGGGACCAGCGTCGCGCCGTGGGCGCCCATGGCCCGGTTCGCGGCGATGTCCTCGTCGCGGATCGCCTGTGCCTCGGCGAGGAGCCGGGCGCGCACCTCGGTCAGCGGCAGCGCCCCCGACGCGAGCGCGACGCGCTTCATCCGCTCGAGAGCCCAGAACAGGTTGACGGCGGTCGGCCGCGTGGCCGCGAGGCCCTTGATCGCCGTCTCGAGGTCTACCACCAGGCCGTCGAACGTCCCGGCGCGGCTCTGCCGCGTCGCCAGCACCACGCCGAAGGCGGCGGCCACGCCGATCGCGGGCGCGCCGCGGACGACGAGGGCCCGGATGGCCTCGGCGACGTCTTCCCAGCGCTGGTAGCCGCGCTCGACTTCACGCTCGGGGAGCAGCGTCTGGTCGAGGAGGATCAGCCGGTCGTCGGACCATCGCACGGGGGCGATGGTGGTTATTGTAGCGGGGTTCACTGTAGCGGGGGCCGTGAGGCCGGCTTGGATCGAGGGTGGCCTGAGATAGATGCGCGTGGCTCCGACACGCCCGATCCAGCCCGAGTGTGAGATTTCAGGCGGCGTCGGATCTCTGCTTCGTCCAGGCCGGCGATCTTGACGATCTTGTGTCTCGCCTGGAGACCGCGGACCACGCTCACCGAGGACGGCGGGATGCCCAGCGCCCGGGCCAGCAGGGTCGCGACGGCCGTGTTCGCCGCGCCCGCGACGGGCGGCGCCGTGACGCGCAGCCGGAGTGTCGCGTCCTGCCAGCCGACGATCTCATCGCTCGAAGCCCGCGGCTGCACGCGGAGCGACAGCAGCGTGCCCTCAGCCTCTGGCGTCGTCCTTGTCCTCGCCGAACTCGGCCGACATCATCCGGTAGTAGCTCTCGAGCGTTGCGCGGAAGTCCTCGATGAGCTGGCGGCGGACGCGCCGGAGCGTCTGGATCTCGCTCCTGATCCGCGCCTCCTCCGCTCGGCCTTCCTCGATGATCTTCTCGCTCCGCAGCTCGGCCTCCCGCATCTGAATGTCCGCCTCACGCCGCGCGGTCGCCTTCATCTCGTCGCCGAGCCGGTGGGTCGTGACCAGCGTGTCCTGCAGCGCCCGCTCGCGCTCGCTGAGACCGCGCGCCCGGTCCTCGAAGGTGGAGACCTGCTCTCTGAGCTGCGCGTTCTCCTTGAGCACCGTCTCGTAGTCCTCGGCGACATCGTCGAGGAAGGCGTCGACCTCGTGGGTGTCGAAGCCCCGCAACCACTTGACGGTGAACTGCTGTTGGCGGATATCCAGCGGGCTGATGCGCATCGACGCCTCCGGCCTCCTACCCGATCTCGGTGGCGATCCGGTACAGCACCGGGATCAAGAATTCCTTCAGGAAGTAAAGCACGAGAATCACGATCATGGGAGAGAAGTCGAGACCGATCTGATAGGTCGGCAGCCGCTCGCGCACCGGCCGCAGCACCGGCTCCGTCACCCGATACAGGAAGCGCACGATCGGGTTGGAGGGGTCGGGGCTCACCCACGAGACGATCGCCCGCGCGATGATGATCCAGATGTAGGCGACGATGACGAGGTTGAGGAGGTTCGCCAGCGCGACGAAGAAGTAATTGACGACGAACATCACTTCGGCCCCTGCCCGAGCTCGCGCGATCGCTGGGTCGCCCGCTCGACCGCCTTGATGAACGTCGCGCGAATCCCACCCTCCTCGAGCGCGGCGACGCCGGCGATCGAGGTGCCGCCCGGGGAGCAGACCATGTCCTTGAGCGCACCCGGGTGGAGGCCGGTCTCGCGCAGCAGCGTTGCGGCCCCCAGGACCGTCTGGGTCGCCAGGGTCATCGCGGTGATCCGATCGAGTCCCATCCGCACCCCGCCGTCGGCGAGCGCCTCGATCGCGACGGCGACGTAGGCGGGCCCGGAGCCCGACAGCCCGGTCACCGCGTCCAGCAGCTCCTCGCCGAGGACGACCACGCGGCCGACCGCGCTGAAGATTTCGCCGGCGACGTCGAGGTCGTCCGGCTCGAGGCCCTCCGCCTTCGCGATGGCCGTCGCGCCTTCGAGAACGAGGGCCGGCGTGTTCGGCATCACCCGGATGAGGCGCGCCTCCTTGCCCAGCGCGGCGCGGATCTTGGCGGTCGAGACACCGGCCGCGATCGAGATCAGAAGCTTGCGCCGGGTGACCACGGGCGCGATCTCCTTCACCACCGACTCCATGATCTGCGGCTTGACCGCCAGGATCACGATGTCGGCGTGGCGAACCAGCTCGCTGTTGTCCGACGAGACCTGGATCCCGTACTGGCGGTCGAGTTCCTTGAGCCGCTCGAGACGCACGTCGGTCGCGTGAATCGCCTCCGCCGGCACGAGGTTCGCCTCGAGAAGGCCCTTGATGAGCGCCTCGCCCATGTTGCCGGCGCCCACGAAGCCGACGGTGCGGCCCTTGATCGTCATCGTTCCTCCGGCCCCGTCTGCGGCCGCGGCGGTCGGGCACCGAAGATCGCCGTGCCAACCCGGACCACCGTCGCGCCTTCCTCGATCGCCACCTCGAAATCGCCGCTCATCCCCATCGACAGCTCGGACAGCCCGTATCGCTCGCCGAGCTTGCGTAGCGCGCGGAACCAGACGCGCGAGTCGTCGGGCTCCTTCGCCTCCGGCGGGACCGCCATGAGGCCCCGCGCCTTCACATGCGGCAAGCCCGCCACCGCCTCGAGGAGCTCGCCGAGCCCGTCCGGTCCCACGCCGCCCTTGGACGCCTCGCCGCCGACGTTGACCTCCACCAGCGCGTCCACCGCGCGGCCGCGGGCCCGCCCGCGCTTGTCGAGCTCCTTCGCCAGCTCGAGACGGTCGAGCGAGTGGATCACGTCGAAGAGCTCGACGGCGTCCCGCACCTTGTTCGTCTGGAGGTGCCCGACGAGATGCCAGGGGACGGGGCGGCCGAGCTCGGCGACCTTGCCGCGGGCCTCCTGCACCCGGTTCTCGCCGAGCGCCGGTACGCCGGCTTCGATCGCCTGGCGGATCCGCCCGACGTCCACGGTCTTGGAGACTCCGACCAACAGAACGTCGCCCGCACGTCGGCCCGCACGCTCCGCCGCCCGGGCGACCCGTTCACGCACGCGCTCGAGGTTGGCACGAATGTCGGTCATGGCCGCAGGGTGATTCTAGCAGGGGCCGGGGGCCAGGGGAGGGCTCAGGGTGCCGGGGGGGGAGGGCTTGCGGGTCGGGGAGCCGGCCGCCTAGGGCAGCGCGGCGACCGTGACGAGGCGGCCGCGATTGCCCTTGCGGTACGAGTACAGCAGCTCCGGGTGGCACGCCGTGCAGAGGCGCGGGTTGCCGATCGACGTCGGGGGCACTCCCGCATCTTCCAGGAGTGCCTCGTTGACCGCCCACAGATCGAGCATCACGTGGCCGGCGCGCGAGGCCGGACCCAGGTTGTCCAGCGCTCCCCGAAGGCGCGCGCCAGCTCCGCAATGACCGGCTCGTCGACCTCGTAGCAGCACGGGCCGATCGACGGCGCGATCGCGACGCGGAGCGAGGCGGCGCGCCCCCCGAGCTCGCCGACGGCGCGCACCGCCGCCTGCGTCGCGCCGCGCACCGTTCCGCGCCAGCCGACGTGGGCGAGGCCGAGGACGCGCGCCGCCGGATCGTAGAGGACGATCGCGAGACAGTCGGCGGTGAAGATCGAGAGCGGCACGCCGTGCTCGGCGGTGACCAGGATGTCGACCGAACCCGCGAATCCCCCGCCCGCGGGCGCACGCGCCGTCGCGGCGCCGTGCACCTGGCGAGCGTAGCAGACGCGGCTCAACTCCAACCCGGCTCCACCCAGGACCGCCGCGGCCTCGGACCGAAACGGCGCGCGCGGCGCCTCAGGGGCAATCGGCTCGGCGAACGACGCGATCCCCGGACAGTGCCTCGTCGTCGTCGCATGCGCCAAGCCCACATCGCTGAGCCACGGAAACGTGAAGTACGCCGCCGGCTCTCCGTGCGGCACTAGGCGAGAGGTCATCTCTTCTCAGTATGACGCTTCTCAGCGTGACAAGCCGACGGGCCGCGGGGGAGCGGGCGGGGCGGGTGGCGGGCGGGGTCGATGAGACCCGTTCCCTCCAAGCGACGCCGGACGCATCCGCGCATGATGGAGCCCAGCCGCGAAGGGCTTGCGGGCGCGTGCCGCGTGGTCGAGCGACCCCGCCCGCCACCCGCCCCGCCCGCACCCCGGCCGGTTCCGCGAGCGCTAGTCCGCCTGGCGCCGGAGAAAAGCGGGGACTTCGAGGTCGCCGTCGCCGACCTCGGCCCCGGCTTCGGCTTCGGCCCGCGGATCGGCGAACCGCCGCCGCCACTGCGTCGGTGCCGCGGCCGGGACAGAGCGCGAGGCGCGCGGAAGGTCGACGACCTTGCCCCCGACACCGATCGCGTCCTTCTTATCGGCAAAGCCGGTCGCGATCACGGTCATCCGAACCTCGTCCGAGAGCTGCGGATCGATGACGGCCCCGAAGATGATGTGCGCCTCCTCGTGAGCGGCCTCCTGGACGATCCGCGCCGCCTCCTCGACCTCGTGGATGGACAGGTCGGCGCCGCCCGTGAAGTTGATCAAGATGCCGCGCGCGCCTTCGATCGACGTTTCGTCGAGGAGCGGGCTCGCGACGGCCTTCTGCGCGGCGTCGAGGGCGCGGTTCTCGCCCTTGCCGGTGCCGGTGCCCATCATCGCCAGCCCCATGCCCGACATGATGGTGCGCACGTCGGCGAAGTCGAGGTTGACGAGCCCGGGCACGAGGATCAGGTCCGAGATCCCCTGCACCGCCTGCTGGAGCACGGAATCGGCGACGCGGAACGCGGCGATCAGCGGGGTGCCGCGGTCCACGACGGAGAGCAGCCGCTGGTTCGGGATCGTGATGAGCGTGTCCACGACGGCCCTCAGCGCCTCGAGCCCGGCCTCGGCCTGGAGCATCCGCTTCCTGCCCTCGAAGGTGAAGGGCTTGGTCACCACGGCGACCGTCAGGATACCCAGGTCCTTCGCGAGCGACGCGACCACCGGCGCGGCGCCGGTGCCGGTGCCGCCGCCGAGCCCCGCCGTGATGAAGACCATGTCGGAGCCGCTCAAGAGACGGGTGATCTGATCGGGGTCTTCTTGCGCGGCGCCGCGACCGACATCCGGGTTCGAGCCGGCGCCCAGGCCTTGCGTGAGCCTCGTCCCGAGCTGGAGCTTGACCGGCGCCGGCGAGGCGTGGAGCGCCTGGAGATCGGTGTTGGCCACGATGAACTCGACGCCCGTGAACTGCGCCGCCATCATCCGGCTCACCGCGTTGCCGCCGCCCCCGCCGAGGCCGATCACCTTGATTTTCGCGGCCTGCACTTGCTGTTCGAGCTCGAAGAGCGGGCGCCGCGTGCGATCCTTCTCCATCGAAGTCTCCTCTGAGGGTTCGTCGGAGGTACGCCTCCGGCCGCGTGAACGGATCACGTCTGACGGGAACAAGGGCGGCTGCCGCCCGTCGCGACCCGACCTAGAAGATGTCACCCAGAAGTCCTGTCGCGAGCCGCATCAGACGGCCCATCGGGGTGGCGCCTGCCGCGCTCCCCGACTCGCCCGGGGCCCGCGAGTGCCGGCCGTAGAGCGCCAGGCCGACGGCGGTCGCGTAGATCGGGCTCTCGATCGCGTCCGCCAGCCCACCGACGCCGATGGGCACGCCCCGGCGCACGGGCTGATCGAAGATGCCCTCGGCGAGCTCGGGGATGCCCTCCATGATCGAGGTGCCGCCGGTGACGACGACGCCGGCCGTCGCCGCGTCCTGAAAGCCCGCCCGGGCCAGCTCGCGCGCCACAAGCGTGAAGATCTCCTCCACGCGCGGCTGGATGATCTCCGAGAGGAGCTGTCGCGAGAGCTGCCGCGGCTTCCTTCCGCCCACCGCCGGCACGTCGACCGTCTCCTCGGCCGGGACCAGCGCCGTCAGTGCGCATCCGTAGCGCTTCTTGATGTCCTCGGCGTCCGCGGTCGGCGTGCGCAGCCCGATCGCGATGTCGTTGGAGACGTGGTCGCCGCCGAGCGGCAGGACCGCCGTGTGCCAGATGGCGCCGTTGCGCAGGAGGGCGACGTCGGTCGTGCCGCCGCCGATGTCGATCACCACGACGCCGAGCTCTTTCTCGTCGTCGTAGAGCACCGCCTCGGCGGAGGCGAGGGGCTCGAGCACGATGTCCTGGACGGCGAGGCCCGCGCGATTCACCGAGCGGACGACGTTCTGCACCGAGGTGACGGCGCCGGTCACGATGTGCACCTCGACCTCGAGGCGCACGCCCGACATGCCGATGGGCTCGAGGACCCCGTCTCCGTCGTCGACGACGAAGCTCTGCGGCAGGACATGGATGATCTCGCGGTCCTGGGACAGACTGACCGCGCGCGCCGCCTCGACGACGCGCTCCACGTCGGCCTCGCTCACCTCGTGGTGCTTGCC
>Ga0209378_1003052_pt1 | contig 11398 bp, 14 predicted proteins | sample GraSoiAngelo_156_FD_186170 | JGI IMG/M metagenome (GOLD analysis project Ga0209378, IMG submission 186170) | Grasslands soil microbial communities from the Angelo Coastal Reserve, California, USA - 14_1009_13_40cm (SPAdes) (version 2) | ecosystem: Environmental > Terrestrial > Soil > Grasslands ... | reverse complement strand
ACGCGTCCTTGGTCTCCGGCGCTCCGACATCGCGGTAGTACTGCGCATGCGACTGGCCTTCGAAGACCTGCAACGCCGCTTCGACCCCGGCTTCGCGCAGCTTGCGATGGACGCGCACCGTGTTGGAGAGGAGCAGATCGCGCGTCCCGGTGGTGAGGATCGCCGGCGGAAAACCGCGCATATCGCCGTAGACCGGCGAGAGCATCGGGTCCTTGAGATCGCGGCCGTTGGTGTAGAGCGCGGCGCGCTTGTCGCAATTCGCTCCGTACGCCACCAGCACATTGTCGAGCATCGCATTGGTCTGGAAGGAGTCGCCCGCCCCGGTCAGATCGGACATCGGCGTGCCCGGTGCGATCGCGGCCGGCAGCGGCAGCTTGTCCTGCTTGGCGCGCAGGACCATCGCCAGGGTGAGGTTGCCGCCTGCCGAGGAGCCGAAGATCGCCATGTTCTTCGGCCGCGCCATTTTGGTGGCGGCCTTCCACACCGTCATGGCGTCGTCGAGTGCGGCCGGGTAAGGATGCTCGGGCGGCATGCGATAGTCGACCGAAATCACCTTGAAGCGCCCGAATCCCGCCATGTAGACCGCTTCGACGGTGCCGGACTCGCCCGGGAAGCTCACGAAGCAGCCGCCATGAACATGCACCAGCAGCCGGTTGCGGTTTTCAGGCGGGATCACCGCCGGGGTGACCCTGTACGCCTTCACGCCGTCGATAGTCGTCGGCTCGACCTTGACGCCAAGGGCTTCGCGCAACGCCGGCAGCGCCCTCATGGTGGCCTGGTAGCCCGCGTTGACCTGCTCTTTCCAGCCCTCCGCTGTCGTCGGGATCACGTTCCAAGTCGAAGTGAGCGGCGCGGCAATCTGCTTTTGCATCTGCGGGCTCACCGTTTCCGGCACCGGCACCGTCTTGGCCGGCAGCTCGCGCGGCCCCGCCGCGGGCGTCTGCGCGACGGAATGCGGTGCCGAGAGGACTATCGCCGCCGCGAAACAGGCGAGGCCGGGTGCGAGCCACGAGCGAAGCGACAAATGGACTGCCGTTGAGCCGCGATGAGTGAATTCGGAACGGATTTTCATGGCGTTTCTCCTCGATTTTTCCGAGGCCAGGAGCTTCCCGAAAAACAGCGATACGCTCGCGCCCGCCAAGGAAGCGACAAACCCCGCGCCGTCCAGGTCGTAGGCAAGAGAACTCTCATTCGTTCGCTGACATACGGAGCGGCCTAACGTTCGCGTTGAGCGGACGCGCAGATAGAGGTCACGGTCGTCACAAGCAATTTCCCAAGGCACACCCGATGAACAGCTCCCCCGCGGCAAACGCCAGCATCGAGTAGGGTACGGACAGAACTGCCACCGCGGCTTTCAGCCATGGACGAACGGAGGTAAACGAGAACAGTGCGAGCGCCAAGATCCAGGGAACGAACTCGGCGACATCGAACGCTGCCCACGAGAACACCTGATCGGGGTGATCTGGCCACGCGAGCCCGTATAAGACAGCAACCGAGATCACGCAGGCGACGGGCAAAGTCAGAAACAGAGCCAGAATCGCAAGCCATGCACGTCCTATGTACTGCACGTGGCCTCCTTGATCGGCAGTCGCTTGACCATGAAGGCCGAACCCGAGGGGCACAAGGTCGAGAACTCTTGCGTCCGTTGAATCGCCACCGGCGCGGCTTCACGCAGCACACGCGCATAACCCAACCGTTCGAAAAAGCGCTGTGCCGTAGTGGTAAGGAGATAGATTTCCCTTGCCCCTTGCGACTGAGCGAATAGTTCAGCCTGTGCCACAAGCGCAGTACCGCAGCCTCGACCGCGACACTTCGAACTGACCGCCAGCGACCGAAGTAACGCTACGGATTCGTACAGCTCGAGCCCCACGATTCCGTCCGGAGCGCTCATTGAGCCGCACCCGAAGAAGTGCTCCAAGCGCGCGGCGGTCAGGTCGGAGCAAGGCAATCCCGCCTCCCCCAGAATGCGCGTCACCGCCGACGCCGGTGGATGCGGAAACACGTTCATCATTGCCGGCTCACGCCTGAAATCTGAAATAAGCAGCGCGCGCTTGCACGCGTCCGCTCTGGACTGACGACCTACGCTTCAGTAAGGCCGAAATTATTCGTGGTAAACCAGACCCGCGGCAACCCCCGCCGCGATGAATTCCACCAGAATTCCCAGGAACCAATAGAACGCGAGCGCGAGCGGAATCGGCAGAATCACGTACCAGCCAAAGCTGTGCATCACGGACAACATGACTCCCACATACAGGCCGTAGCGGAACCCTTGCCCCAAGCCAGGCTTGCCTTTCTCGTAGCCCTTCACGTAGATCAGAGCGAAGAATGGCGCGAATACCAGCATCCCTACCCAGAAGATCCACATCATTTTCTGCATCTCAGCGCCCGACCGCCACACTGAGGCCGTCTGCCGGTACACGTCCGACAGGAGTACGCCGTGGATGAGAAATTCCAGCACTGCCACCACGACAAGGACCGCCACGCTCGCAAGCAACCACCGTTTCGTATTCATGGGTTCCTCCATATATTCGGCGTCCGCGTCAGACGATGTTGAGGTGCTCAATGCCCGCCGTAATGTCCCGGTTTTTCGCTTCCTTGGAGTACAGCTTGATCTGCAGGCGCAGGTCGTTCACGCTGTCGGCGTTGCGCAGCGCGTCCTCGTAGCTGATCTTGCCCGCCTCGAACAGGTCGAACAGCGACTGATCGAAGGTCTGCATGCCGAGCTCGCGCGACTTCTTCATGATCTCCTTGATTTCGTGCACCTCGCCCTTGAAGATCAGGTCGGAAATGAGCGGGGAGTTGAGCATGATCTCGACCGCGGCGCAGCGGCCCTTGCCTTCCTTCAAGGGGATGAGGCGCTGCGAGATGAACCCCCGCAGATTGAGGGACAGGTCCATCAGCAACTGCTGGCGCCGCTCCTCGGGGAAGAAGTTGATGACGCGATCCAGGGCCTGATTGGCGCTGTTCGCGTGCAGCGTCGCGAGGCACAGGTGGCCGGTCTCGGCGAAGGCGACCGCGTGATCCATCGTCTCGCGGTCGCGGACTTCGCCGATCAGGATGACGTCGGGCGCCTGGCGCAGCGTGTTCTTGAGCGCGGTTAGCCAGTTCACGGTGTCGACGCCGACTTCGCGCTGGGTGATGAGGCAGCCCTTGTGCGGGTGGGTGAACTCGATCGGGTCTTCGATGGTGATGATGTGGCCGTGCGAGTTCTCGTTGCGGTAGCCGACCATCGCAGCGAGCGTAGTGGATTTGCCCGCACCCGTGGCCCCCACCATGATCACGAGGCCGCGCTTGGTCATGACCACGTCCTTCAGCACGTTCGGCAGGCCGAGGTCCTCGATCTTGGGTATGGCGGTGGTGATCACCCGCAGCACGATACCGACGTTCGCCTGCTGGACGAAGGCGTTGACGCGGAACCGCCCGATGCCTGCGGGATTGATCGCGAAGTTGCACTCCTTGCTCGATTCGAACTCGGCGGCCTGCCTGTCGTTCATGATCGAGCGGGCGAGATCCACGGTGTGCGCTGCGGTGAGCGGCTGGTTCGAGACGGGCGTCATCTTGCCGTCGACCTTGATCGCCGGGGGAAAGCCCACGGTGACGAAGAGATCCGAGGCCTTCCTCGCCACCATCAGCCGCAGCAGGTCGTACATGAATTTCATTGCCTGTTCGCGTTCCATATTCGCCTTTCTGAAGCCTTAAACGGGAAGTTAGCCGGGGAAATTGTGTCTCCGGCCGGGCGAGCGCCGCTCGCCCTTAACGTTCGGCTGCGCCGAAGTTAGCCTCCGACGCAACATTCCGGGCTGACATTCAGTCAGCCCGGAAAGTTGTCCTTGTTCGCGGCCTTGCCGCGCGCCTCGGCCGAGGAGATGACGTTGCGCCTCACCAGTTCCTGCAGGTTCTGGTCGAGGGTCTGCATGCCATATTGCTGCCCCGTCTGGATGGCGGAGTACATCTGCGCGACCTTGTTCTCGCGGATGAGGTTGCGGATCGCAGGCGTGCCGATCATGATCTCGTGCGCGGCGACCCGGCCTCCGCCGTCCTTGGTCTTGCATAGCGTCTGCGCGATGATCGCGCGAATCGACTCGGAGATCATCGCGCGGATCATCTCCTTCTCGGCCGCCGGGAACACGTCCACGATGCGGTCGATGGTTTTCGCCGCGGAACTCGTATGCAGCGTGCCGAACACGAGGTGCCCGGTCTCGGCGCCGGTCAGCGCCAGGCGGATGGTCTCGAGATCGCGCATCTCGCCCACTAGGATCACGTCCGGGTCCTCGCGCAGCGCGCTGCGCAAGGCGTTGGCGAACGACAGCGTGTGCGGTCCGACCTCGCGCTGGTTGATCAGGCACTTCTTCGACTCGTGCACGAACTCGATCGGGTCCTCGATGGTGAGGATGTGGCCCTGCTCGTTGTCGTTGATCTGGTTGACCATGGCGGCGAGCGTCGTGGACTTGCCCGAACCCGTGGGACCGGTCACGAGGACGATGCCGCGAGGCTGATCGACGATCTCGGTGAAGATCTTTGGTGTCCTCAGCTCCTCGAGCGACAGGATCTTCGAGGGGATCGTGCGCATCACCGCCGCCGCCCCGCGGTTCTGCACGAAGGCGTTAACGCGAAAGCGCGCGAGGCCTGGTATCGCGAAGGAGAAATCGCACTCGAGGTTCTCCTCGTAGTGCTTCCTTTGACCGTCGTTCATGATGTCGTAGATCATCCCGTGCACGTCCTTGTGCTCCATCGCCGGCAGGTTGATGCGCCGGATGTCGCCGTGCACGCGGATCATGGGCGGCAGACCCGAGGACAGGTGCAGGTCGGAGGCCTTGTTCTTGACGACGAAGGCTAGGAGTTCCGAGATATCCACTATAATCCCCTTCAACGTGAGGCCCGAACGGAATCCGAAGCAAGGGCCTAAGCAGATGAAAGAGCGAGAGTTTTCAGGTCCGCCGCGCCCGCATCGCCGCGCTGATTATGTCCTCAATACCCTTGAACTTGCAAGCCGTGAGGCAGCGCATCGAATCCGCGACCCGGGCGGCGGGCAGGCCTCCCCAATCGGTGCGATTGGTCGCGGTGAGCAAGACGTTTCCGCCGGAGGCGGTGCGCGAGGCGGCGCAGGCGGGATTGCGCGATTTCGGCGAGAACTACGTGCAGGAGGGCGTCGAAAAGATCCGCGAGCTCTCTTCGCTCGGGCTCACCTGGCATTACATCGGCCCGATCCAGAGCAACAAGACGCGCGCGATCGCGGAGCATTTCGACTGGGTCCACTCGATCGACCGTGCGAAAATCGCCGCGCGGCTCGCACAAGCGCGCGCCCCGGGGCGAACCGAGCTGCAGGTCTGCATCCAGGTCAACGTTTCGGGCGAGGCGACCAAGAGCGGCGTCGCGCCTTCGGAAGCGGCGCACCTGGCGAAGCAGGTGGGGGCGTTGCCGCGCCTCAAGCTGCGCGGGCTCATGACGGTGCCCGAGCCGACGCCCGATGAAGCCCTGCAGCGCCGGCGCTTCGCGCAACTGCGCGAGCTGCGCGACCGGCTGAACCGCGACGGCTTTGCGATGGATACGCTCTCGATGGGCATGTCGGCGGACCTCGAGGCGGCGATCGCCGAAGGCGCGACTCTGGTACGGGTGGGTACGGCGATTTTTGGAGAAAGGCAAGACTGAGTCTGTCATGAAAATCACGTTCATCGGCGGCGGCAACATGGCCGACGCGCTCATCGGCGGACTGTTGCGCAAGGATTTTCCCCTGCAGGACATACGCGTGGTCGAGATCAGCGCCGAGGCGCGCCGCAAGCTCGTGGACAAGTACGGGGTCACGAGCTTCGACAAGCCCAAGGATGCGATGCGGGCGAACGACGTCGTGGTGTTCGCGGTGAAACCCCAGCATCTGCGCGAAGCGGCCGCCAAATCCGGGATTGCGGACAACGCCAATCTCGTCATCAGCATCGCCGCGGGCGTGCGCCTCGCCAACCTCTCCAAGTGGCTGAAGGGACACACGCGCCTGGTTCGAGCGATGCCCAATACGCCGGCGATGATCGGCGAAGGGGTTACCGGCCTGTTCCCGTTCTCGAAGGCGGTCACCCGCGAGGACCGCGAGCAGACCGAGACGGTCCTCGGCGCGGTCGGCGCCACCGTCTGGATCACCGACGAATCGCAGATGGACGCGGTGACCGCGATCTCCGGAAGCGGCCCTGCCTACGTGTTCTACTTCATCGAGGCGGTCGAGGACGCCGCGCGGGAGCTGGGACTCCCGGTGCAGATCGCGCATCAGCTCGTGTTGAACACCTTCACCGGTGCGGCCAAGCTCGCTTCGACCAGTCCCGATCCGGTCGCGGTGCTGCGCGAGCGGGTGACCTCCAAAGGCGGAACGACCGAGCGGGCGCTGGCGAGCATGGCCAAGGACGAAGTGAAGGAAGCGATCATCCGCGCGATCCATGCCGCCAACGAGCGCGGCAAGGAACTGGGCGACGAGCTGGGCAAGGAATGAAGCCGGGAGCGCGATGTTCAGCCAGATCGCCCACCTGCTGATCCAGACCGCGTTCGGCTTTTTCGTGTACGCGCTGCTTTTGCGCTTCCACATGCAGTGGTTGCGGGCGCCGTTCCGCAACCCGGTGGGGCAGTTCGTTTCCGCGCTGACAGACTGGATCGTCCGGCCGGCGCGCCGCATAGTCCCGGGCCTGTTCGGACTGGACCTCGCGAGCATTCTGATCGCCTGGACCGTCGAGGCGCTGATGCTCGTGCTGCTCTATTGGCTGCGCGGATTCTCCTTTGCCGGAGCCCCCGGCATCGCGGCGGGGATGTTGTTCACGCTTGCCGCGATGGAGCTGATGCGCGCCTCTCTCTACCTGCTGATCGGCGTGGTGATCGTGCAAGTCATCATCAGCTGGGTCAACCCCTACGCCCCGCTTGCGCCCGTGTTCGACGCGTTGACCCGCCCCTTCTACGCGATCTTTCGGCGCTTCGTTCCAACCATAGGCAACGTGGACCTCTCGCCGCTCTTCGTGCTGCTCGTCGCGCAGATCCTGCTGATGCTCTTGGAGAACCTGGTGGCGCGCCTGGTGCTGGCGCCGTCTTGAATCCTTCGGAGGATCAAGCCTCGTACACGACCTGCCCGCTGACTAGGGTGTAGCGAACCCGGCCGGGCAGCTCGTAGCCGATGAAGGGCGTGTTCTTTCCCTGGCTCTTGAGGAACTCCGCGGTGATCTTGACGTGCGCGTTCGGGTCGAACACGCACACATCCGCATCCCGGCCGGCGGCAAGATCCCCCGCCGACACGCCCAGAATCGCAGCCGGGTTGGAGGTCACCGTGGTGAGCGATTCGGGCAGCGCGAGGCGCATCTCCTCGGCCCACTTCAGCGTGAGAGGCAGCAGGAGCTCCAGGCCCGTCACCCCCGGCTCCGATTCGGCGAAAGGCAGCTGCTTCGCATCCTCGTCCACGGGCGCGTGATCCGAGCACAGCGCGTCGATGGTTCCGTCGGCAAGCCCCGAGCGCAGCGCATCGCGGTCGCGCAAGGACCTGAACGGCGGGATCACGTGGCAATGGGAATCGAAGTAGCCGAGGTCGATCTCCGAGAGGTGCGCGTGATGCACGCTTGCGTCGCACGTGACGGGCAGCCCCTCCTTCTTCGCCGTGCGCAGCATCGCGACGCTTTCGGCAGTGGAAAGGCGGCATAAATGGACGCGGGTGCGCGTGGCGCGCACGAGTTGCAGGATGGTGGCGAGCGCGATGGTCTCGGCGAACGCGGGAATCCCCTGCAGACCGAGCCGGGTGGCGACCTCCCCGTCGTGCGCCACGCCCCCCCGCGCGAGAAATCCGTCCTGCGGCCGCAGCCACACCGCGATGCCGAAGGTCGCGGCGTATTGCAGCGCGCGCCACAGCATCTGCGTGTCGGGAAGGGGCGTGTCGGCGTGGGAGAACGCAATGCACCCCGCGTCTCGCAGCACCGCCATCTCGGTGAGCCGCTCGCCGCCGAGCTTCCAGGTGAGCGCACCGAGCGGATAGACGTGCGCGAGATTCAGGCTTTTGGCGCGGTGCTTGAGCATTTCCACCAGGCCCGGCTCATCGAGCGGCGGGGTGGTGTCGGGAGGACAGGCGAGGCTCGTGACGCCGCCCGCGACCGCGGCTTGCATTTCCGATGCGAGCGTCGCCTTGTATTCGAAGCCCGGTTCGCGCAGCCGCGCCGAGAGGTCGATCAGGCCCGGGCAGACGACGAGGTTGGCCGCGTCTATGGTGCGCTCGGCGCGAAATCCGGCGGGGGACTTGCCGAGCGCGACGATCTTTCCGGCGGAGATGAATACGTCCTGCTTCGCGTCGACCCGGTTCTTAGGATCGATCACGCGGCCGTTCTTGATGTGGACTGTCATCACTTGTAAGGCCTTCCGTCCTTGTGCGTGAATACCCATTTCCCGTCCACCAGGCGCGCCGCCATGTCCACGTCGGCGTAGGTGGCTCCGTCCCCGGGCGTGCGATCGCCGATCTCAAGGTAGAGCATGGGCTTCTTTGTCTCGTTCACGAGCTGATGTCCGTCGGCCTTGCCCGCCGGAAATCCGGCCGCCATGCCGCGCCTGAGCCTCTGTCTCCCGGCATCGGTGACGAGCGTGACCTCGCCCTCGAGCACGTAGATGAACTCATCCTGCTTGGAGTGCCAGTGCCGCATCGAGGACTCAGCGCCCGGGTCAAGGCGCGTGACGTTGACGCCGAAGTTTTTCAGCCCAGCCGCATCGCCGAGGCGTCGCTTGTGTCGGCCCGCGACGCGGCTCTTGTACGGCTCCGGGTAGCCGGTGATCGACTGTTCGGGTACTTGCGCGGGATCGAGGGCGGGCGGGTTGGGTTTTGTCATGGTCAGTTTCCGGCGAGGATGCTCATCACCGCCATGCGCACGGCAATGCCGAAGGTGACCTGCGGAAGGATCACCGAATGCGGCCCGTCGGCGACCGAAGAATCGATCTCGATGCCCCGGTTCATCGGCCCCGGGTGCATGACGATCGCGTCGGGCTTGGCGAGCGCGAGTTTCTGCGGCGTCAGGCCGTAGGACTTGAAGAACTCCTGCGCGGAAGGCAGCAAAGGCCCTTTCATGCGCTCGTTTTGGAGGCGCAGCATCACTACGACGTCACAGCCTGCGAGCCCTTCGCGCATGTCGTGATGCACGGAGACGCCGAGCTGCTCCACGCCCGTAGGCAACAGCGTCCTCGGGCCGATCACGCGCACGTCGGGTGTGCCGAGGGTGGTGAGTGCGTGTATCAGCGAGCGCGCGACGCGCGAATGCAGCACGTCTCCGACGATGGCGACCGAGAGCCCGCTGAAGTCCTTCTTGTAGTGGCGGATGGTATAGATGTCGAGCAGTCCCTGCGTGGGGTGCGCATGGCGACCGTCGCCCGCATTGATCACGTGCACATGCGAGGCGACGTGGCTCGCGATCAGGTGGGCGGCGCCGCTGGAGGAATGCCGCACGACGAACATGTCCGCGTACATCGCGGAAAGGTTGTCGACCGTGTCGAGCAGGGTCTCGCCTTTGGTCGAAGACGACACGGCGATGTTCAGGTTGATGACGTCGGCGGACAGGCGTTTCGCGGCGATCTCGAAGGTGGTACGGGTGCGCGTTGAAGCTTCGAAGAACAGGTTGAACACCGATTTGCCGCGCAGGAGCGGCACCTTCTTCACCTCGCGCTTGGTCACGCCGATGAAGGACGCGGCCGTGTCCAGGATGTGCACGAGGACTTCGCGCGGGAGCCCCTCGATCGTGAGCAGGTGCTGGAGCGTTCCGTCGCCGTTAAGCTGCGGGTTTCGCATCGGAGAGTCGCAGGAAGAATTTGCCGCGCTCGTCGCGCGCCAGGCGTAGAAGTTTGCCAGCGGGCACCGAAAGCGTGGCGCCGACGTACTGCGCCGCGATCGGCAGCTGCCGTTCGCCGCGGTCCACCAGCGCCGCAAGCTCGATTTTTCCGGGGCGCCCGTAGTCGAACAGCTCGTTCATGGCGGCGCGCACGGTGCGCCCGGTGTAGAGAACGTCGTCGATCACGACGATATGCCGGCCGTTGACGTCGAACGGGATCTGAGACGGCTTCACCTGGTGGTGCAGTCCGGCGGCGTCGAAATCGTCGCGATAGAACGAGATGTCGAGTGCCCCCATCGGCGTCGAGAGCTTCAGTTCCCGGTGCAGGCGCTCGGCGAGCCAGGCGCCGCCGGTGCGGATACCTACGAGGCCGGTTGATTCGGTGACGCCGGCGCGGAGCTTGCGCGCGAGCTCCTCGCACAGCGCTTCAGCGTCGGGCAGATCCATCCAAGTAGCTCTGCAGGATGATTTGAGCGGCGAGGGCGTGGATCGTCTGCTTGCGCTTGCGGGTGCCGAGGCCGGCTTCGCGGAACGTTTCTTCGGCTGCGGCCGAGGAAAGCCGCTCGTCAGCGAGTTCTACCGGAAGCCGGAAGCGCGCCTCGAGCCGCCGCGCGAAGCGCCGCGCGCGCCGCGTCATGTCGTGCTCGCTGCCATCCATCGCAAGCGGCAGGCCGACCACCAGCCGTTCGGGCCGCCATTCGCGCACAAGCGTCCCGACCTCCGCCATGCACCGGCTGGCGCCCGCCGCCTCGAACATTCCCAGGGGATTGGCGAGCCGCGTTTCGGTGTCACCCACCGCGACGCCGATCCAGCGCGCGCCGAAATCGAAAGCAAGTATGGTGTGACCGGAGACCTTCGACGGGGCCACGGCCGCCTCGCTCACGCGTGCCCTGCCTCCTCGGACAATCTGGCGAAGTCGATGCCGAGCAGCTTCATCGCCGCGGGCAGCCGTTCTTCGGTCGGCGTATCGAAAATGATCCCGTCCTTGGCTTCGACCGTGAGCCAGGCGTTTTGCTTGATTTCGTTCTCGAGCTGTCCCGCCGCCCAGCCCGCGTAGCCGAGGGTGACGAGGAGCTTGTGCGGGCCACCGCCCTGACCGACCGCTTCCAGAATGTCCTTGGAAGTCGTGAGACCCACCTTGTCGCGCACCGCGAGCGTGGACTGCCACTCGCCGAGAGGCTGGTGCAGGACAAAGCCGCGGTCGGTTTGCACCGGCCCGCCGAAATAGACCGGCTCATTGAGCAGGATCTGAGAAGTCAACCGCAGGCTCAGGCGCTCGAACAGGGCGCCCAGAGTCATCTCGATCGGGCGGTTGACCACCACGCCGAGCGCCCCTTGGTCATTGTGCTCGCAGATGAATGTCAGAGTGCGGGCAAAATACGGATCGACCATGTTTGGCATGGCGATCAGGAAATGGTTGGTGAGATTGACCTGGGCCATGGAGGCGAGCTCCTATTGTAATCCCTCGGCAGGTTCCCGCACAATTTTGCACGGCGCCCGCATCGTGCGAGCGCGGGATTTTCACGCGGCCGCCCGCCGTTCCTTGAGAAACCCGGAAATTTTCTCGAGGAGATCGTCTTCCC
>Ga0209378_1003051_pt1 | contig 11398 bp, 10 predicted proteins | sample GraSoiAngelo_156_FD_186170 | JGI IMG/M metagenome (GOLD analysis project Ga0209378, IMG submission 186170) | Grasslands soil microbial communities from the Angelo Coastal Reserve, California, USA - 14_1009_13_40cm (SPAdes) (version 2) | ecosystem: Environmental > Terrestrial > Soil > Grasslands ... | reverse complement strand
AACGCGGTAGAGCGGCGGCATGGCGACGTGCACGTGCCCATGCGCCACCAGCGGGCGAAAGTGCCGCAGGAACAGCGCGCAGAGCAGCGTCGCGATGTGCTGCCCGTCGGAGTCGGCGTCCGCGAGGATGCAGACCTTGTGGTAGCGCAGTTGGGAGAGGTCCGTCGAGCCCGGCTCGATGCCGAGCGCCACACAGATGTCGTGCACCTCCTGGCTGCCGGCGATCTCGCCCGGATCCAGCTCCCAGGTGTTCAGGATCTTGCCGCGCAGCGGCATGATGGCCTGGAAGTCCTTGTCGCGCGCCTGCTTGGCGGAGCCGCCCGCGGAATCGCCCTCCACCAGGAACAGCTCCGAGCGCTTCGGCTCCTGGCTGGTGCAGTCGGCGAGCTTGCCGGGCAAGGCCGGGCCGCCCGTCATGCGCTTGCGTACCACGCGCTGCGCGGCCTTGGCGCGCTCCTGGGCGTTGGCGATCGCGAACTGTGCAATGCGCTCGCCGGCATCCGGATGGCGGTTGAGCCACAGCGCGAGCGAGTCGCGCACGAAGCCCTCGACCAGCGCAGCGGCATCGCGCGAGCCGAGTCGCTCCTTCATCTGCCCGGCAAACTGCGGCTCGTGGATCTTCACCGACAGCACGTAGTTCGCCTTGTCCCACACGTCCTCGGGAGTGAGCTTGATGCCGCGGGGCACCAGATTGCGAAACTCGCAGAACTCGCGCACCGCCTGCGCCACGCCCGCGCGCAGTCCATTCACATGGGTGCCGCCCTCGATGGTGGGGATCAGGTTGACGTAGCTCTCGCCGATCGCGCTTTCCGCATCCGGCGCCCAGCACAGCGCATAGTTCACCGCATCGTTGTCGCCCTCGCGCGTGCCGGTGATGGCTTCGACGGGGATGCGCTCGTGCTTGCCGAGCTCCTCGATGAGATAGGCGCCCAAGTCCCCGGTATAGAACCATTCGTCCTGCTCGCCGCTGGCTTCGTTCTTGAACGTCACGCGCAGTCCCGGGCACAGGACCGCCTTCGCCTTGAGGGTGTGCTTGAGCTGCGGCACGGAGAACTTGTCCGAGTCGAAGAACTTCGGATCCGGCCAGAACCGTATGCGCGTGCCGGTGTTGCGCTGGCCGACGGTGCCGATCGCTTCGAGCCTGGAGCTGACCTTGCCGTCCTTGAAGCCGATGTTGTATTCCTTACCGGCGCGCTTGATCCAGCACTCGAGGTGCTTCGACAGCGCATTCACTACCGAGACGCCGACGCCGTGCAGGCCGCCGGAAAACTGGTAGTTCTTGTCGGAGAATTTGGCGCCGGCGTGCAGCCGCGTGAGTATGAGCTCGGCTCCGCTCACCTTCTCCTTGGGATGGATGTCGACCGGCATGCCACGGCCGTCATCCTCCACCTGCAACGATCCGTCCTTGAAGAGCGTGACGTCGATCTGCTTGCAGTAGCCGGCGATCGCCTCATCGACGCTGTTGTCGATGACCTCGTGCGCGAGGTGATTGGGGCGCTGGGTGTGGGTGTACATGCCCGGCCGCCGGCGCACGGGCTCGAGTCCGCTCAGGACCTCGATATCGGAGGCGGTGTAGGACTGGGTCATCCGGCTGCGGGGATCATCCGTGACTGAGCGCGATGTGCGCGCGGCGCGATCTTAGCAGAGGCGCGCGCGGGCGCCTGCGTTCACGCGAAGTCGGCCAGCAGCGCGAGCCGCATCGCCGCGGGCACCTCGTGCACCACATACCGGTAGTGCTCGTGATCGATGCCGGCGGCGAGTCGCGCGCCGCCGCGCAGGCTCGCGATCATCGCGGGCTCGAGCTCGAAGCGCAGAAAGTGCACCGCCGAGGTCTTCTCCTCGTTCGTGCGCGGAAGGTCCTCGTCGGCGATCGCGAACACCCGCTCGTGGCCGGCCACCTGCACCCAGCAGCGATCCTCGATGCCGCGCAACCGCGCGAGCGCCTGCACCCGCTCCGCGGGCTGCGCGAATTCGATCAGCAGCGTCACCTTCCAGTTGCCGCCGTCGGGAATCAGCGGGTTGTAGGCCTCGAGCTCGTCCTGTATGCCCTGCGGCTCGAAGATGCGCTCCGCGCGCAGCATCTCCTGCACCTGGTACTGCACCGTGAGCCGGTCCTCGAAGCACCAGGTGGCATTGGGGCCGACGGCGAGCTGACGCTCGGCCTTGTGGCGCCGAACCTGGGCGCGAAACGCCGGCCGCTCGCGCGCGTACTGCTCGAGCGACATGAGATCGCCCGCCGCGAGCTTGCTCACTGAAGCCTCCTAAGCCCGCGCACGCCGGCCGAGCGCGCGCCCCGCCCTACAGGCCATACGCAATCCGCAGCAGCCGCAGCGGGTGCTCCGGGAGGCGCCCCTCGGCGAGGCCGCTCGCGATCTGCTCGCCGGCCATCGGGCAGTCGCTCGAGTAGTGATCGGCCGCCGCGCTCTCCACCCGCTGCACCACGGGACGGCCGATCCTCATCGAGGCGGCGCGGAACTCGCGCTTCACGCCGTAGGTGCCGTTGTGCCCGGAGCAGCGCTCGATCGCCTCGACGGTCGTGCCGGGCACGAGCCTGAGAACGTCGCGCGTCTTGAGTCCGAGGTTCTGTACCCGCAGGTGACAGGGCACGTGGTAGCTCACCTTGCCGAGGGGTGCCTTGAAGTCGGTGCGCAGCAGCCCCGCCTGGTGGCGCGCCATCAGGTACTCGAACGGATCGTAGAAGCGCCCGGCCACGGCGCGCACCTGCGCGTCCTCGGGATACATGAGCGGCAGCTCCTGCTTGAACATGAGCACGCAGGAGGGGATCGGCGCCACCAGGTCGTAGCCTGCCTCGACCGCCGCGATGAGCTGCGGGATGTTGTGCTCTTTCAGCTTCGCGACCGCCTCGAGGTCCCCGAGCTCGAGCCGCGGCATGCCGCAGCAGCGCTCCGCGCCCACGAGGGTGACCTCGATGCCGTTGTGCCTGAACACCGCCACCAGGTCCTCGGCGAGGGCGGGATCGTTGCGGTTGCCGTAGCAGGTCGTGAAGAGGGCGACCCGGCCGCGGGCCGGCGCTGCGGATTGCGCCGCCGGTTGCGCCGCGGATTGTGCCGCGCGCGCGGCGGGCGGCTCCCCGACCGTGCCGAGTTGCGCGAGGCGCTGGCGTGCCGTGCGTGCGTGAAACGTCGGGAGGGGGGCGCTGCGCGCGACGCCGAGGGTCTTCTCGAGCAGCACCCGCCCGGCGGCGGTGCGGTTGACCGCGTTGACGAGCTCCGCGACGACGGGAATTCCCGCGATCCGGCCGACGCTGTCGGTAGCGGCGAGGGCGCGCTCGCGAAAGGTGAGGCCGTGCGTGCGTGCGCGCACCGCTTTCGCCCGCAGCATCAGGTGCGGAAAGTCGACGTTCCAGGGATGCGGCGGCACGTACGGGCACTTGGTCATGAAGCACATGTCGCAGAGGTAGCAGTGGTCCACGACCTGCCAGTACACCTTCTTCTCGATGCCCGCGACCTCGCCGCCTGCGGAGGCATCCACCGCATCGAACAGCGTTGGAAAGGCGTTGCACAGGCTGAAGCAGCGGCGGCAGCCGTGGCAGATGTCGTAGACGCGCTCGAGCTCCCTCTCGAGCGCCTCGACGTCGTAGAACTCCGCGTCGCGCCAGGCGAGCGGCCGCCGCGTGGGAGCCTCGAGGCTCCCCTCGCGGTCTGCCAGGGCGAGATCGGGCGGAGCCTCCGGCGGGCGGCTCATGCGCCCGTCAACCCTCAGCGCCCATCAGATGTTGTCCAGGGCCTTCTGGAAGCGATTGGCATGCGAGCGCTCGGCCTTCGCCAGCGTCTCGAACCAGTCGGCGATCTCCCCGAAACCCTCCTCGCGCGCGGCCTTCGCCATGCCGGGATACATGTCGGTGTACTCGTGGGTCTCGCCGGCGATGGCGGCCTTGAGATTCAGCCGCGTCTCCCCGATCGGGAGGCCCGTCGCAGGATCGCCCACCGCCTCCAGGTATTCGAGGTGTCCGTGCGCGTGACCGGTCTCACCCTCCGCCGTCGAGCGGAACACGGCCGACACGTCGTTGAATCCTTCGACGTCGGCCTTCTGTGCGAAATAGAGGTAACGCCGGTTGGCCTGGGATTCCCCGGCAAACGCATCCTTGAGGTTTTTCTCCGTCCTGCTGCCTTTGAGATTCATGTCACTCCTCTCTTAGACTCGGTCTAACATAGGCGGCGACTCTATGCTCGAGCGCCGGGGACGTCAACCCCGCGTTGACCCTCGCGCGGCGCGCTGTGTAACGTGGCGCGCCCTGACGGACGGCTCCGCTGGCAGCTCGAGGAGCAGATGGACTTGGCGCGCGACGGCAAACCCCCCGATTTCGAGAAGGCGCTGGCGGAGCTCGAGGCTCTGGTCGAGCGCCTCGAGCGCGGCGACCTGCCGCTCGACGAGGCGCTGAAGACTTTCGAGCGCGGCGTGGCCCTCACCCGTCACTGTCAGGCCTCGCTCCAGGCCGCGCAGCAGAGAGTCGAGATCCTCCTGAAGAAGAGCGGCCAGGCGCAGATCGTACCGTTCGAGGAGCCGACCGACGAGACGGCGGACCGCCCGGCGGATCCCGAGTGATGAGCGCGCTGCCAGGGTCGCCTGCGCTCCCCACTGCCGCCTTCACCGCGCGCATCCAGGCCTTCAGGGAGCGGATCGAGGGCGTGCTCGATCGCGCGCTCGAGCTGCCCGATGCGGGGACCTCGAGGCTGCGCGAGGCGATGCGCTACAGCGTGCTCGGGGCCGGCAAGCGGCTGCGGCCGACGCTGGTTTATCTCACGGGCGAGTCTCTCGGCGCACCGCTCACGGTGCTCGATGTCCCCGCCGCCGCGGTCGAGCTCATTCATGTCTACAGCCTCGTGCACGATGACCTGCCGGCGATGGACGACGACGACCTGCGCCGCGGCCGGCCCACCTGTCATCGCGCCTTCGACGAAGGCACCGCGATCCTGGTCGGCGATGCCCTGCAGGCGCTCGGCTTCGCGGTGCTCTCGAGCGAGCCGATGGCAGGAACTGCAGCCGCGGCGCGGCTCGAGATGCTGCGTGTGCTCGCTGGCGCCATCGGCACGCGCGGCATGGCGGGAGGCCAGGCGGTCGATCTCGCGGCGGTGGGGAAGAGGCTCTCGGTGAGCGCGGTCGAGGACATGCACCGCCGCAAGACCGGCGCACTCATCGAGTGCAGCGTGCTGCTCGGGGCGCTGGCGGCGGGGGTGAGCGGCGCCGCGGAGCTCGGAGCGCTCCGGCGCTTCGGCGCGGAGATCGGGCTCGCCTTCCAGATCCAGGACGACATTCTCGACGTCGAAGGCGACCCGGCGCTGCTCGGCAAGTCGATCGGCGCCGACGCGGCGCACGCCAAGCCCACCTACCCGAGCACCGCGGGACTCGCCGCGTCCCGGTTGCGCGCGGCGGAGCTGCGCGATGCGGCGATCGCCTCTCTCGCCCCCTTCGGGGAGCGCGGCGCGGCGCTCGCGCAGCTGGCCGGGCTCATGGTGAGTCGCGTCAGCTAAAGTCGCGGCGCGCTGAGGCCTGTAATGCCGGCGGGTACCCCGTTTCGGCGCGGCGCGCGCTCCCGTGTACACTCTGGGTCGCGATGAATCCCGCGCCGGACAAGTACCCGCTGCTCTACGCGATCGAGTCGCCTGCGGATCTGCGTCGCATGTCCTTCGGCGAGTTGCCGGCGCTCGCCGCGGAGCTGCGCGAGTTTCTCATCCAGAGCGTCAGCACGCGCGGCGGGCATTTCGCCGCGGGCCTCGGCACCGTGGAACTGACGATCGCGCTGCACTACGTGTTCAATACGCCCCACGACCGGCTGGTGTGGGATGTCGGCCATCAGGCTTACCCCCACAAGGTGCTGACCGGACGCCGCGACCGGCTGCACACCATCAAGCAGGACGGGGGCCTCGCGCCCTTCCCCGCGCGCCACGAGAGCGAGTACGACACCTTCGGCGTTGGACACTCGAGCACCTCGATCAGCGCGGCCCTCGGCATGGCGGTGGCGGCGGCGCGCACCGGGTCGGATCGGCGCGTGGTGGCCGTGATCGGCGACGGCGCGATGACCGCGGGCATGGCCTTCGAGGCGCTGAACCACGCGGGCTCGCTCCCCGCGGACCTGCTGGTCATCCTCAACGACAACGACATGTCGATCTCGGAGAACGTCGGCGCCCTCTCCAACCACTTCGCGCGCGTGCTCTCGGGGCGCGTGTACGCGCACCTGCGCGAGGGCGGCAAGAAAGTGCTGCGGCAGATGCCGACGGTGTGGGAGCTCGCGCGCCGCTCGGAGGAGCACTTGAAGGGCATGGTGCTGCCCGGCACGCTGTTCGAGGAGATGGGGTTCAACTACATCGGCCCCATTGACGGTCACGACGTCAAGGCGCTGGTCTTGACGCTGCGTAACATCCGAAAGCTCCGCGGACCGCAGTTCCTGCACGTCGTGACGCGCAAGGGCAAGGGCTATGCGCCGGCCGAGGCCGACCCGATCAAGTGGCACGGACCCGGGCCCTTCGATCCGGCCAGCGGCACCATCTTCAAGGAGAAGAGCTCGGGCCCCACCTACTCGCAGGTCTTCGGCCAGTGGCTGTGCGACATGGCCGAGCGCGACCCGCGGATCATCGGCATCACGCCGGCGATGCGCGAGGGCTCGGGGCTGGTCGAATTCTCCAAGCGCTTCCCCGATCGCTACTTCGACGTCGCGATCGCCGAGCAGCACGCGGTGACCTTCGCCGCGGGGCTGGCCGCGGAGGGGCTGAAGCCGGTGGTCGCGATCTACTCGACGTTCCTGCAGCGCGCCTACGATCAGCTGATTCACGACGTGGCGCTGCAGGGCCTGCCGGTGGTGTTTGCGCTCGACCGTGCCGGCCTCGTCGGCAGCGACGGGGCGACTCACCAGGGCAGTTATGATCTGTCCTACCTGCGCTGCATTCCCAACATGGTGATCATGGCGCCCGCGGACGAGAACGAGTGCCGGCAGATGCTCTACACCGCGAGCGCGCTCGAGGGGCCCGCGATGGTGCGCTATCCGCGCGGCTGCGGACCCGGCGTGGCGGTCGCATCCGAGCTCACCGCGCTTGGGCTGGGCAAGGCGCAGCTGCGGCGCGAGGGCAAGAGCGGGCTCGCGGTGCTCGCCTTCGGCGCCCTGGTCGCGCCCGCTCAGTCGATCGCCGAGCGCCTCGACGCGACCTTCGTCAACATGCGCTTCGTCAAGCCGCTCGATGAGGACCTCATCGTCGCGCTCGCCGCGCGGCATCGCGCCCTCGTCACCATCGAGGAGAACGTCACGCAGGGCGGCGCGGGCTCGGCGGTCGGCGAGGTGCTGGCGTCCGAGGGCCTGCAGCTGCCGCTGCTGCAGCTTGGCATTCCCGACCGCTTCATCGAGCACGGCTCGCGCGAGGGCTGTCTTGCCGCCGCGGGCCTCGATGCCGCGTCCCTGAGCGCGAGCGTCGAGCGCTGGTGGGCCATGCAGTCGCGGGAGCGGCTGCGCTCCGCCGGCGGAGCGTAGGGCGCCTACGCAATAAGAGGGATTCCGGCGGCCCGGCCGGCCCGATGACAATCCCCGCTCACCGTATTATCCGGCTCACCATTATCCGGCTCACCGTATGACCTCGAAGCTCGCAACCGCAGGATCCGCGCACTCCGTCCCCGAGATCGAGGACGTGCAGTCGCGCCCCGACACACGCGCGCTCCCGATCAACAGGGTCGGGATCAAGGACATCAGGCACCCGGTGCGCGTCAAGGACCGCTCCGCGGGCGAGCAGCACACGATCGCCACCTTCAACATGTACGTGAGCCTGCCGCATGACTTCAAGGGCACGCACATGTCGCGCTTCGTGGAGATCCTGCACGGGGGGCGCGAGATCTCGGTCGAGTCCTTCCGCGGCATGCTGCGCGCGATGACCGAGCGGCTCGAAGCCGACACCGGGCACATCGAGATGAGCTTCCCGTTCTTCGTGATGAAGCGCGCGCCGGTCTCGGGCGTCGAGAGCCTGATGGACTATCGCGCCGCCCTCATCGGGGAGCATCGCCGCGGCCACACCCGGCTGTGGGTGCGCGTGACCGCGCCGGTGACCAGCGTCTGTCCCTGCTCGAAGGAGATCTCCGACCGCGGCGCCCACAACCAGCGCTCGCACGTCACCATCACCGCGCGGCTGCGCAGCCACATGTGGATCGAGGAGCTGATCGAGATCGCGGAGAGCGAGGCCTCCTGCGAGCTGTACGGCATTCTCAAGCGCCCCGACGAGAAGCACGTGACCGAGCGCGGTTACGACAACCCGAAGTTCGTCGAGGACATGGTGCGCGACGTCGCCACGCGCTTGAACCTCGATCCGCGCGTCGGGGCCTACGTGGTGGAATCGGAGAACTTCGAATCGATCCACAACCACTCGGCCTACGCGCTCATCGAGCACGACAAGGACGCCTGAGCGCGAGACGCGTTCTGCGGCTCGCAGGGGCCGCCGCGGGGCCTCGCCGCGCACCGCGCCGCGCATGAATATTTCTTAATGCGCCGTGCGTTGCAGCGGGCAGCTCGGCCCTCTAACTTCTCACTTCATGACACTCATCTCCCGGTCGTGCACCGGAAAGGTTCGCGCATGAAGATCCTCACCGCACTCACCGCCTCATGCCTCGTGGCCGGCGGCGCCGCCGTCGCCGCCGAGCCGCCCGCGGCGCCCTCGGCGACGCCGGTGAAGCACACCTCGCTCGCGGTCTGCAACAAGCAGGCTGACGCCAAGAAGCTCACGGGGCCCGGGCGCGCCAGGTTCGTGAAGGCGTGCCGCGGCGGCCGCTCATGAGCCGCTTCGGTCAAGCGGGCAACTCGATCACCACCTTGAGTCCCGGGTCGTTGCTCTCGAGCTCGAGCCGCCCGCGGTGCAGCCGCGCAATGGCCGCAACGAGACTCAAGCCCAGGCCGCTCCCTTCCCCCCTCGGGCTGGTGCCAAAGCGCACGAACGGCTGCGCGGCGCGCAGCCGGTCCTCTGTGGCGATGCCCGGACCGTTGTCGCTCACGGTGAGCCGCACGCTGTGGCTCAAGCGACGCACCGCCACCTCGATGCGCCCGCCCGCGGGCACGTACTTCAGGCCGTTCTCGATGAGATTGGTGAGGAGCTGCGCCAGGAGCTGCCGGTTGCCCTGAACCACCGCCGGCGCATCGTGGCGGCAGTCGAGCGCGAGGCCCTTGTCGCCCGCCACCGGCTCGAAGAGCTCGACCAGCTCGGCTGCGAGCTCCCCGACGTCCACCGAGGCGGCGGAGGCGAGCGGCGCGCCGGACTCGGCGAGCGCGATCTGCAGGAGCGTCGCGAGCGTGCGCTGCAGGTGATCGACCTCGCGCAACGCCGACTCGATCGATTCGTGCACCGCGGGCTCGAGCGGCGGCGATCGCAGCAGCAGGGCATCCATCCGCGTGCGCAGTCGGTGGAGCGGCGCCCGCAGGTCGTGTGCAGCGCTGTCGAAGGTCGCGCGCAGCGTGCCCGCCTGCTCCTCGAGACGGTCGAGCACCCGGTTGACCAGTATCGCCAGTGTGTCGAACTCGTCATTGACGCCCGCCACCGGCAGACGCCGCCCGGTCTCGCCCGCGAGGATACGCTGGCAGGTGCGGGTCACTTCCCCGACGCGCCGCGCCAGCTTGTAGCTGAACCACAAGCCGGCGAGCGCGGCCGCGAGCGTCGAGAGGCCGATGCCCCAGAGCGTCGCGAAGCGGAATTTGTCGGCGAAGCGCCGCCCCTGGGAGATGTCGGTTCCGACCAGCAGCAGATCCCCACCCGGGAGCGTCCGCACCGCGGCGCGCACCGGGTGCACGGCGCGCCGTCCCGGCTCGATGGTGGCGATCTCGAACTCCGGCCAGCGCTCGGTCGGCATGCCGTCGAAGGGCCAGTGGGTCACGTTGCCGGCGATGCGCTCGAAGTTGCCGTCCGCGAGCATATACACGGCGCCGATGCGGCCCCAGCTGTCGATCTTGAGGTTGATCTCGTCGGTGACTCCCGGGACGCCCGCGCGGGCGTACTGGTCCTCGAGCGTCTTGAGCTCGGTGGCGATGATGAGGTCGATCTCGTCGGTGATCAGGCTCTCGGTGAGGAGGTAGGCGCTGCCGAGCGTCACGCCGACCGCCAGCGTGACGAGCAGCGTGTAGCCCACCGACAGGCGGAAGGCGGTGGTGTTGAACAGATCGAGTCGCACGCTCTTCAACTGTCGGCGCGCAGCACGTAGCCCGAGCCGCGCACGGTGTGAATCAGCGGGTGATCGGTGCCGCGGTCGATCGCCTGACGCAGCCGGCTGATGTGCACGTCGATGAGATTGCTCTGCGGGTCGAAGTGCAGGTCCCACACCCCCTCGAGGAGCATGGTGCGCGTCACCACCTGTCCGGCGCGGCGCATGAGAAACTCGAGGAGTTTCAGCTCGCGCGCCGTGAGCTCGACCTCGCGCCCGCCGCGGGTCACCCGCCGGGCGATCAGATCGAGCTCGAGATCCTCGACCTTGAGGCGCGAGGCTTCGCTGCGCGAGGCGCGCCGGCGCAGCAGCGCCTCGATGCGCGCCAGGAGCTCGGCGAGCGCGAACGGCTTGGTGAGATAGTCATCGCCCCCCGCCTTGAGCCCGCGGATGCGGTCGTCGACGCTGCCGAGGGCGGACAGCACCAGCACCGGAGTCTCGATGCGCCGCTCGCGCAGACGCTCGATGATCGCGAGGCCGTCGAGCTGCGGCAGCATGCGATCGGTCACGATGAGATCGAACTGCCCCTCGGCGGCGCGGTTGAGCCCCTCGCGCCCATCGGGGGCGTGCTCGACGGTGTAGCCGCTCTCGCGCAGCCCCTTGACGAGGAAGCGCGCGGCCTCGGTATCGTCTTCGATGAGCAGCACGTGCACTGGAGATAGAGCCTACCCGGCGGGGCGCGCCCCCCGCGCGTCCGTGAGCAGGTTAGCACGGCGCCACCGCCGCCGCGGGCGAGCGCGGGGCGCGCGGTGAGGTCGGCGCTTTTCGCGCCGCTCAGCAGCGCGCGGCGGGCGGCGTGCGCTCGGCGCTCTGCAACCGCCCGATGAGCGCGGAGAGGAACACGCGGTTGAATCGCAGCTGGCAGGAGGCCGAGACCTGCTCGAGGAGCGTCGAGCTCACCTTCAGCACCGTCACCGCCGAGGCCGCACGGATCGTGGCGGTACGCTTGGCGCCCGGCACGTAGCTCGCCTCGCCGAAGCAGTCGCCGGTATCGAGCGCCCCGACCTTGCGGCCGTGGCGCTCCACCACGCAGCCGCCCGTCACCAGGATGTAGAAGCGATCGTCCATCTCGCCTTCCTTGACGATCTCCTCGCCCGCCCCATAGTCCTGCCAGCTGCTGGCGCGCAGCACTTCCCAGATCTCGGCGTGCGAGAACTCGTGGAAGAACTTCAGGCGCCGCAGCACGCCGAACTGCTCCTGGCGGTCGATGCGAGCGTTG
>Ga0209378_1003050_pt1 | contig 11401 bp, 13 predicted proteins | sample GraSoiAngelo_156_FD_186170 | JGI IMG/M metagenome (GOLD analysis project Ga0209378, IMG submission 186170) | Grasslands soil microbial communities from the Angelo Coastal Reserve, California, USA - 14_1009_13_40cm (SPAdes) (version 2) | ecosystem: Environmental > Terrestrial > Soil > Grasslands ... | reverse complement strand
CGTCGAGCGAAATCCGTCAATGAGGACTGGAGCCGGCGGTGGGACTTGAACCCACGACCTGCTGATTACGAATCAGCTGCTCTGCCACTGAGCTACACCGGCACTCGTCGTTCACGCTAGCATAACTTTCTGTCCTGAGCGACCCTCGTCCGGCCGTCTCCGCCTCCTGCCCCCGGCACGCTTCTGGCGCCACACGCGTGGCGTCGTTCTGCTAGAATCACGGGCCGTGAAGTTCCTTTGCCTCGACTGCGACGCGCCGATGAAGCTCCACTCGACCGAGGGACCGGCCGAGGGCTCGCTGACCGCCGTCTTCCGCTGCCCCGAGTGCGGCTTCCGCGTGGCGATGCTGACCAACCCGTTCGAGACGCAGATGGTGAAGAGCCTCGGCGTCAAGGTCGGCGGTCCGGTCTCGCCCGCGGCGCCGTTCGAGCACCTCCGGAGCACGATGGCCAACGCGCGCGCCGACGCATTCGAGGGCACGACCGAGAGCGCCCCCGCCGCGCAAGGCCCCGGCTGCCCGTTCGCCGCGATCGTCAACGAGGGGGCGGCGCCGGCGCGCGTCACATGGACCGCAGAGGCCGAAGCACGCGTCGAGCGCGTCCCGGCGTTCATCCGGTCGATGGCCCGGCGCGCGATCGAGCGGTTTGCTGAGGATCACGGCTACTCGACCATCACTGACGCCGTGATGGACGAGGCACGCTCGACCTTCGGTCTGTAACGCCGATGACGAAATCGGACCTCGTCGCGCGCATGGCCCCGGCCGCGGGATGGCCCAAGGCGTCCACCGAGCGCGCCATGCGCGCGCTGCTGGCCGGCATCCGCGGGTCCCTCAAGCGCGGCGACTCTGTGACGCTCGTCGGTTTCGGGACGTTCTCCGTGGCGCGGCGCAAGCCGCGCACGCTGAGGAATCCGCGTACCGGCCAGTCCGTGACGGTCGGCGGCCGCGTGCCGCGGTTCAAGCCCTCCAAGGAACTGAAGAAGGCGGTCCGTTGACGGGCTTTTCCCTTGCTGGCGGCTTCGGCTGCTGGCTAGAATAGCCCCAGTGCATCCGAGTCACCTGCTTGCCCAACTTGCGGCGCTCGCCGCCCTGCTCCTCCCCCCCTCCGCTGTCGCCCAGGACGGGCGCATCCCCAGCCTGAACGGCCGGCGGGTGGCGCTGTCTGCGGACTCCGTCCTGCTTCTCGACACTTACGGGCGGACCGTCTACGCGAAGAACGCCGACGACGAGCGGCCGCCCGCGAGCCTCGTCAAGCTCATGACGCTCTACCTCGCGAGCGAGGACATCCAGCGCGGCAAGGCCGACCTGGAGGAACCGGTCCAGGTCAGCCACTACGCCTCGCTGACGCCGAAATACCGCATGGGCCTGCGCTCCGGCACGTGGGTCCCGCTGCACGTCCTGCTGGATGGCGTCGCAATCGCGTCGGCCAACGACGCCGCGACGGCGCTCGCCGAGCGGCTCGCCGGCGACGAGGCTGCGTTCGTCGAGCGGATGAACGCGAAGGCGCGCGAGCTCGGCCTCGCGGGCACCCGGTTCACGAACGCCCACGGCCTGCCCGACCCGGGCCAGCGGAGCACCGCCCGCGACCTGGCCCAGCTCACCATCCGCCTGCTCGAGGACTACCCCGCATCGCGCACGATGCTGGGCGGCCAGACGTTCGTCTACAACGGCCGCATGTACGCGCGGCACATCCCGCTCTTCAATGACCCCGGCGGCGTGCAGGCGATCAAGACGGGATTCACGCGCGAGGCGGGCTACAACCTCGTCGTCTCGGCGTGGCGCGGCGGGCAGCAGTTCATCATGGTCGTCCTCGGCTCGCGCTCGCGGTCACTCTCGTTCCTCGAGGCCAAGAAGCTCCTGCACTACGCCTTCGTCGAGACCGGGCTCGAGCCGCCCGACGAGCGCTCCCGCCAGGGCTGGAGGCGGCCCGGCCGTCCCCGTCGCGAAACCATCGAGCGGTGACGCCGATCCGCGGCTACGTCTTCGACGCGTACGGCACGCTCTTCGACGTCCACTCGGTCGTCGAGGCGGGACGCGAGATCACGAGCGACCCCGTCTCGCTCTCGGCGACCTGGCGCCAGAAGCAGCTCGAGTACACCTGGCTCCGCGCGCTGATGGGCCGCTACGAGGACTTCTGGGCCGTGACCGAGGCGGCGCTGCGCTACGCGCTCCGGCGGCTCGGCCTGACCGCGAGCGAGGCGCAGGTGCGGCGGCTCATGGACGCGTACCTGTCACTGGCGTGCTTCCCCGACGTGCGGCCCGCGCTCGAGCGTCTCGAGGGGCGGCCGCGCGCCATCCTCTCGAACGGCTCGCCCCGGATGCTCGAGGCCGCCGTCCGCTCGAGCGACCTCCGCCGCTACCTCCAGCACGTGATCTCGGTGGACGCCATGCGAACGTACAAGCCGGCGCCCGCGGTGTACGCGCTCGGTCCGAAGCAGGTCGGGATCCCCGCGAGCGAGCTCCTCTTCGTGTCATCGAACGCGTGGGACGTCGCGGGGGCGAAGGCGTTCGGCTACCTGGTCGCCTGGTGCAACCGCGAAAACGCGCCGCCCGAGGAGCTCGGCGTCAGCCCCGACGTCGTCGTCAGCGACCTCTCACAGCTCCCGCTCTAGTCCAACTTCTGCCGAAGATGGGCCAGCGGCACAAAAAAAGGCGGCCCGCCGAAGCGAGCCGCCCGACCCGGTAGAACGGCGTCCGCTTACCTCTTCCCGAGCCTCTTCCGCTTTACGTAGGACCAGAGCTTCTTGGTCATCACGGACGGCCCGATCGGCGTGGCTCCGAAGACCCGCTCCAACGTGTCCGTGCAGCCCTTGAAGCTGATCGCGTAACCCCCGAACGCCTTCCTCCCCTTCGCCATGTCCTCCTCCTCCTTTGTGGTCGAACGACCCACGCCCAGAATTCCTGGGGGTATTACTACCACATGCACGAGGGTAGCCAAAGAAAAAATACCATCGCTTGGGGGTCGCCGGGCGTCGGGAAAATACCCCGGTGGGGTATAGGGGGTCCGCCGCCCGAGGGCCGTGTGCTCAGCGCGTCTGAAACGCCGGCATCACGTCACGCGCGAACCAGCGGAGCTGCTCCTTGAACTCCTTGGGGGGGATGCCCTCGGCCCAGTGGACCATGAACTGATCGAGGCCAGGGTATTGGGCCTCGACGGATTTGATCGCCTCGATGACCTGCGCGGGCGGGCCCAGCAACCACGCCTTCTGCTCGACGCCGTCCTTGAGCGTCGGCACGCGCGCGGGTGCGCCCGGCGTGCCCCAGGGACGGCCTTCGGCGTCGGTGTAGCGGACGAAGCCGAACGGCGCGAACCACTTGTACCGCTCGTCGTGGGAGGGCTCGACGCGGCGGAACGCCTCCTCCGGGGTGCGCGCGAGGTAGACGCCGGCGCCCCAGCACATGTCCTCGCCGAGCTGTTTCTCCCGGCCGTGCCGCGCGCACGCGTCGCGGTAGGCCCGGACGACCTGGTCGAGGAGCTTCTCGCCGTTGAGCGTCACCATCGCCTTGAGGCCGTGCTTGCCCATGAAGTCGATGGTCTTGCCGCTCGCGATCGGCATCCAGATCTCGACCGGCCGGTGGAGCGGGCGCGGCACGCAGGTGATCTCGCGGAGGCGATAGCCGCGGTAGTCGACGTCGGGCGGGATCGTGTAGTACTTGCCGCGGTGATAAAAGGCCTCCTCGTTGAAGCACTTGAGGAGGACCTCGAACTGCTCCTCGAACATCTCGCGATTGGCGGCGGCGTCCAGCAGCGGCGCGCCGAAGCTTTCGACCTCGCGCGTGTGGTAGCCGCGGCCGACGCCCATGATGACGCGCCCGCCCGTCACGATGTCGGCCATCGCGTAGTCCTCGGCCAGGCGCAGGGGATGCCACATGGGCAGGATGTTGAAGGCGCAGCCGAACTTGAGCCGCTTGGTCTGCGTCGCCAGCCACAGCGAGAGCTGGATCAGGTTCGGGAGAACCTCGTAGCCCTCACGCTGGAAGTGATGCTCGGCGGTCCACATCGCGTAGTAGCCGAGCTCGTCCATCGTCTGCGCGACGTCGCGCGCGGTCCAGAACGCCTCGGCGAACCGCTCGTTCGAATAGCGCCGCGCGTCGGCCGGCGTACCGTCGCGACCGATATTGTCCAGCTCGATCTGGCCGACGTAGAGCACCGAAAATTTCGTGATCATTGCGCCGTCCACCCTCCGTCGATGACGAGCGTGTGTCCGGTGATGTACGCGGCCTCCTCGCCCGCGAGATAGCAGACGGCCGCCGCGACCTCCTCGAGCGTCCCGCGGCGGCCCGCCGGCGTGATCGCGCGCACCGCCGCGTCGTCGCCGCCGATTCCGCGCATCTCGGGGGCGTCCCTGCCGAGGATCCGTGTGGAGTTCGCGCGCAGGCCCGTCGCGATCGCGCCGGGGCAGATCGCGTTGACGGTGACGCCGCGCGCGGCGTAGGCCACCGCGAGCTGGCGCGTGAGGCCGACGACGCCGTGCTTGGACGCGACGTAGGCGGGCCCGCCGCCCGAGCCCACGACGCCGGCGACGGAGGCGATGTTCACGATGCGCCCGGCGCTCCGCGGCAGCATCTCCACGAGGGCCCGCTTGCAGCCGACGAACGTGCCGGTGAGGTTGATTCCGATCACGCGCTCCCAGACGGGCAGCGTCAGCTCGTCGGCGGGCGCGTACCCGTCGAGAATGCCGGCCGCGTTGACCATGATCCCGAGCGGCCCGAGCGTGGCGACGGCCGCGGTGACGCCCGCGTCCACGTCGCCCCAGCGGCTTGCGTCGCCCTGGAGGAAGCACGCGCGCCCGCCGCGCGCCTCGATCGCGCCGAGCGTCTCCTTGCCGCCATCGGGCAGGAGGTCGAACACCGCGACTGGCGCGCCGCGGGCCGCCAGCGCCTCGGCGATCGCCCGGCCGATGCCGGAGCCCCCGCCCGTGACGAACGCGCTGCCACGCATCAGGCTCATGTCCCGAGGAACTCCATGACCGCCGCGGCGGCAGTGTCGGGCGCCTCGTGCAGGACCATGTGGCCGCCGGGCACGAGCAAGAGCGCCGCGCCCTTGACCCGCCGCTGCCACTCCTCGGCGTAGACGACGGGGTTCGCACGGTCGGCGTCGCCCCAGAGCACGAGCGTCGGCGCCGTGATCCGGTGCAGCCGCTTCTGGAGCCCCTTGTCCGGGATCGGCCAGACGAACTTCGCCATCGACGCGCGACGCTGGATCGACTCGATCTGCGCCGCGAGGGTTTCTTCCTCCGTCTGGGGCGCCGCGGCCCACCGGCGGGCGACCTCGGACGCGGGATCGCGGAAGAGCACGGCCGGGAGGTCCTCCTGCGGCAGGATGAGGAGGTCCTGCGACGGCGCGTCGTCGCGCCAGAGCCCAAGCGGCGAGACCAGGACGAGCTTCGCCGCGCGCTGGCGCAGCGTGGCGGCGAGCTCCGCGGCCACCATCCCGCCGAAGAAGTGGCCGATCAGGTGGGCGGCGCCGATGCCGAGACGGTCGAGGAGCTCGTCGTAGGCCAGGACCAGGTCGAGGACGTCGTCGAGCGTCTCGACACCGCTCGAGCCCTGGACCCCGGGGTGGAACGGCGCGTGCACCGTGTAGCGCGCCGCGAGGCGGTCCAGGAACGGTGACCACCCGCCGCGCTCGTGGAACGAGTGGAAGGAGACGAGGTGCGGGCCGCGCCCCGCCGAGAGCACGCGGAACCGGACGGCGCCCTCGCGGATGTCGAGCGTGCGGTCGTCGTCGATCATGCGCCGTTCGGCACGCCCGACGGCCACCAGCGGTCCTTGTAGCCCGGCCAGAGGTCGCGCACGTGTGGCATCACGTCGCGTGCGAACAACGCCGTGTTGTGGAGCGTCAGCTCCTTCGGCATCGAGCCGATCTGCAGGAGCACCATGAGGTGGCCGACGCGGAGGCTCTTGATGCAGTCGGTCAGCTGCTCACGCACGGTCCGCGGGCTGCCGGCGATCACGTAGCCCTGCTCGAGGTACTTCTGCCAGTTCAGCGACTGGCGGATCTTCTTCGCCTGGGCGCCGACCTGCGGCTTGGTACCCGTCTGGAGCGTCTTCACCGTGCGGTAGCCCGGCGCCTCGGCAAAGCCTTCCCAGACGTTGAGGCACTTCTGGTAGAAGTAGTGCACGTGCGGGAAGTAGAGGCGCTCCGCCTCGGCGTCGGTGTCCGCGACGCACACGAGCTGCAGGAACCCCGCACGGTACGGGTTGTCGTCGGCGCCGACGCGCGCGATCGCCTCCCAGAACCCGTCCATCGTCGCCTTGCCGCGCTTGTAGCCGTAGTACGAGAGGTAGCAGTAGACGTAGTCGAGCTTCGCCGTCCACTCCCACGTCTCGACGCTGCCGCCGCCGGGGATCCACACGGGTGGGTGCGGCTTCTGGAGCGGCTGAGGCCAGATGTTCACGTAGCGCACCTGCGTGTACTTGCCGTTGAAGGCAAACACCTCGGGGCGCGTCCACGCCTGGATGACGAGGTCGTGCGCCTCGTGGTACCGGTCGCGGAGCGTCGCCGGATCGATCCCGTAGGCGAAGTTCATATCCATCGACGTGCCGACGGGGAAGCCCGCCACCAGGCGGCCCCGGCTCAGCAGGTCGAGCATCGCGAACTCCTCGGCGACGCGGAGCGGCGGGTTGTAGGCGGCGAGGCTGTTGCCGAGCACGATGACCGCCGCCCGCGACGTCCGGCGCGTGAGCGCGGCGGCCATGAGGTTCGGCGACGGCATGAGGCCGTAGGCGTTGTTGTGGTGCTCGTTCACGCACAGGCCGTCGAAGCCCTGCGCCTCGGCGAACTCCAGCTCGTCGAGGAACTCGTGGTAGAGGCCGCGGGTCTTCTCGGGATCGTAGAGGTGGTGGGGCACGTCCACCCACACGGAGCGATAGCGATTCTCGAAGTCCTCGGGCAGGAAGCGGTACGGCATCAGGTGGAAGAAGCAGATTTTCATGGCGCCCCTGGCGTCGGTGATCATATCACGCGTATCACCCCAGGCGCATTGACCTGCGCGTCGCCTGGTCCTACGCTATCCGACAATGAGACACGCCGAACGCGTGCGCATCCGGCGGTGGACCCGACGAGAGTACGAGCGAATGATCGACCGTGGCATCTTCAGACCCGACGACCGGCTCGAGCTCATCGACGGCCAGATGGTCGTGAAGGAACCGCAGGACAGCGATCACTTCACGGCCATCTTGCTCGTTGCCGATACGCTCCGAGCGGCGTTTGGCCCGGGCTGGCTCGTGCGACCCCAGGGACCCGTCGCGCTGGACGACCGCTCGGAACCCGAGCCCGACGTCTCCGTGGTACAGGGTTCACCCCGTGACTACCGCGAGGGCCATCCGGTCCGGCCGGTGCTCGTCGTGGAGGTCTCGAAGACCCGGCTCGCCTTCGATCGAGCGCGGAAGGCGACCCTCTACGCCCGCAACGGCGTCGAGGACTACTGGATCGTCAACGTCCTCGATCGCGTTCTTGAGGTCTGCCGGGAGCCCTCTCGCGGCGGTCGCGCGGGCTACGGCTCTGTCCGCACGCTCAGCGCCGACGAGTCCGTGACTCCGCTGGCCGTGCCGGCGGCCCGCATCCTCGTCGCCGACCTGCTCCCGTAGAGACACAACGCCCGCTTCCTTGCGCGGTGAAGGAGAGATCAATCTCGACCTTGTGCGACGCTTCGAACTCCTTCACGATCTTCTGCATCGCGGCGTCTTCTTCGGGGTAATAGCCCTTGTTCCACCACACGACGAGCTTCTGCCCCTGGGCGCCGGTCACGTCCGGCACGCCGAGCACGCCGGCGGCCCCGACTCCGAGGGTGGCGGTCTTCAGGAACTGGCGGCGAGTCTGACTGCCGTGGCTCCTCGGCCGCGGCGACGTGGGGAATTGCCAGGGCCAACGTCGAGATACCGACGCCGACGCGACGAGGACGGGGCGCTCGGGGGCGTGAGGTTCGCGAGTGTGCGCCGGCCGCTAAGAGCCAGGCCGGGCTGGTGCGTCACCCAGATGAAGTAAGCGCGACGGGGGGAGATCACGCCCGAGACGGAGTTCGTGGCTCTGCGCGAGGCCGGGTGTGCCAGCGGCAGGTCGGTCCGATCGCAGGCGCTCGCGCATCCGTAGCCAGTCGACGTAGGGGTCCCCCACCACCGAAGCCGCGCGCGTCCGGGACCGCGCGATCAGGAGCAACAACAGCACCAGGCCGCCCGGCAGCACGAGAGCCAGGCCGAGGACTCCGAGTTTCCGCCACTGACCCCAGCGCGCTCGAGGGCCGCCTACATCGCGTATCGTCTGCGTAGTCATCTCTTCTGGGCCACGTCATGGGCAAGACCTGTGCCACCGACGCCGAGTGAGGAGGGCGACGAACACGGATCACGTTCTTGCCGAGCAATGATCAGAACTTCCTGAAGTGCGTGCAGCTCCTACCGGCGGGCCTGCGGGACGGGCAGTGGTTCAGAGCTTGGCGGCGCTATGCAGTTCTCAGCGCACCGATGAAAGCTCTTGCACAAAAGGTGTGAAAGGCGGAATCCCCTCATCCGTTTCCGGAAAAGCTTCTGGAACAACAGTGCGACCGGGAGGCGGCTACAGAACTTGCCAGGGTTCGGAATCGGGCGTAGCCTACCCTCAGCACGACGGCCCACAACCGCGGGAGCTCGGGGAACCGGGCTGAGAGGGCGGCTACCGCCGCCGACCGCATGAACCTGACCTGGTTAATGCCAGCGAAGGGAGGCCCCAGATGGCCCGCAAGATCTACCTCACAGGCTCGCGGCCCGACATCCGCGTGCCGATGCGCGAGATCACGCTCTTGGTCGGCAACCCGCCCCTCCGCCTCTACGACACGAGCGGCGCCTACACCGATCCCGACGCCCAGATCGACCTGAAGCGCGGCCTACCCCCGATGCGTCTGCCGTGGATCCTCGGCCGCGGCGACGTGGAGGAGCTGCCAGGGCCGACGTCTGCCTATCGGCGCCGTCGCGACGAAGACCCCGCGCTCGGCGGCGTGAGGTTCGCGAGCGTGCGCAAGCCACTGCGCGCCAGGCCGGGCCGGCGGGTCACCCAGATGCACTACGCGCGCCGGGGCGAGATCACACCCGAGATGGAGTTCGTCGCCCTGCGCGAGGGAATGTCCCCTGAGCTCGTCCGCGACGAGATCGCGCGCGGGCGCGCGATCCTCCCGGCCAACGTCAATCACCCCGAGACCGAGCCGATGATGATCGGCCGTCGGTTCCTCGTGAAGATCAACGCCAACATCGGCAACTCGGCGGTCGCCTCCTCCATCGAGGAGGAAGTCGAGAAGATGACGTGGGCGACCCGCTGGGGCGCCGACACCGTGATGGACCTCTCGACGGGCAAGAACATCCACGAGACCCGCGAGTGGATCCTCCGGAACTCGCCGGTACCGATCGGGACCGTGCCGATCTACCAGGCGCTCGAGAAGGTCGGAGGCAAGGCGGAAGAGCTGACCTGGGACGTCTACCGCGACACGCTGATCGAGCAGGCCGAGCAGGGCGTGGACTACTTCACCATCCACGCGGGCGTGCTGCTGCGCTACATCCCGCTCACCGCCAAGCGCGTCACCGGCATCGTCTCGCGCGGCGGCTCGATCATGGCCAAGTGGTGCCTCGCGCATCATAGAGAAAGCTTCCTCTACACCCACTTCCGCGAGATCTGCGAGATCATGGCCGCCTACGACGTCGCCTTCTCACTGGGCGACGGCCTGCGACCGGGCTCGACCGCGGACGCCAACGACGAGGCGCAGTTCGCCGAGCTCGAGACGCTCGGCGAGCTGACGACGATCGCGTGGGAGCACGACTGCCAGGTCATGATCGAGGGCCCCGGCCACATCCCCATGCACCTGATCAAAGAGAACATGGACCGCGAGCTCGAGGTGTGCCACGAGGCGCCCTTCTACACGCTCGGGCCGCTCACGACCGACATCGCGCCGGGTTACGACCACATCACCTCGGCGATCGGCGCCGCGATGATCGGCTGGTTCGGCACCGCGATGCTCTGCTACGTCACGCCCAAGGAGCACCTCGGCCTGCCGAACAAGAAGGACGTGAAGGACGGCGTCATCGCCTATAAGATCGCCGCCCACGCCTCGGATCTCGCGAAGGGCCACCCTCGCGCACGCGAGTGGGACGACGCGCTCTCGAAGGCGCGCTTCGAGTTCCGCTGGGAGGACCAGTTCAACCTCTCGCTCGATCCGGAGACGGCGCGCGAGTTCCACGACGAGACCCTGCCCGCGGAGGGGGCGAAGCTCGCGCACTTCTGCTCGATGTGCGGGCCGCACTTCTGCTCGATGAAGATCACGCAGGACGTGCGCGAGTACGCCGCCAGCCACGGCATCGCCGAGGAGACCGCGGCGCTTGTGCAGGGGCTCAAGGAGAAGGCGGAGGAGTTCAGGAAGAGCGGCGGCGAGATCTACCGTCGCTCGTAGCGGATCGGGTTACTTCGGACGGCGCTCGGGCTGTTCACGCCGCCGCAACGATCACGATGGGCATTGGGAAGAGGCGGCGATGGCGCGAATCCACAGAAAAACCCAGGCCCTCTAGGCTGTAGGCACCAAGGAGCGCCTGGGTCCCCTTTTTGCCGAAGAGCACGAGCGTGGTCACCGAGCGGCCATCCGCCTCCAGGCGTGCTTCGCCGACCTTCCATCGCGCCCTTCGCCCGTCGGCAAACTGCACCGTCTCCTTGCGAACCGGCCGAATTTTCAACGACGAAAGAACTTCGCGTGGCACGACGGTGAAGAAGGCGCCGCTGTCAACCATGAAGCGGAGTCTGCGCTTGAGCTTCGGGTCCCCAGGATGGCTCAGCGTTCCCTGAACATAAAAAATCGCCATCGCGCACTCATTGTAGTCACGAATAAGGCCCTTTCCAATGTCACGAAATCCTGACGCCCGCGCCGAGGAGTCGCCCGGTGAGGGTGTCACGGCCGGGACGCAGGCCAACGAAACGGCGGGCCGCTCGAGGATCGTCGCGGGTGATGTAGTCGAGGAGGTTGCTGAGGTCCTGCTCGGCCGCAGGAGCAAGACGTGCGGGACTACGCCGCTAAGCACGGCATCGCCGAGGAGACCGCGGCGCTCGTGCAGGGGCTCAAGGAGAAGGCGGAGGAGTTCAGGAAGTCGGGCGGCGAGATCTACCGTCGCACGTAGCGGAGCGGGCTACTTCGGACGGCGCTCGAGCCGCTCATGCCGCCGCAACGATCACGATGGGCATTGGGAAGAGGCGGCGATGGCGTGAATCCACCGAAAGACCCAGGCCCTCTAGGCTGTAGGCACCAAGGAGCGCCTGGGTCCCCTTTTTGCCGAAGAGCACGAGCGTGGTCACCGAGCGGCCATCCGCCTCTAGGCGTGCTTCACCGACTTTCCATCGCGCCCTTCGCCCGTCGGCGAACTGCACCGTCTCCTTGCGGACGGGCCGAATTTCCA
>Ga0209378_1003045_pt1 | contig 11410 bp, 11 predicted proteins | sample GraSoiAngelo_156_FD_186170 | JGI IMG/M metagenome (GOLD analysis project Ga0209378, IMG submission 186170) | Grasslands soil microbial communities from the Angelo Coastal Reserve, California, USA - 14_1009_13_40cm (SPAdes) (version 2) | ecosystem: Environmental > Terrestrial > Soil > Grasslands ... | reverse complement strand
GCTCAGTTCCCGATATGAAGCTCGCCGAGCAACCGCTCGCGCTGCGCCTGCCAGCTGCGCCGCGTCGCTTCGAACATCGGTGTGTCAGGCGTGCCGTTGATCCACTCCTCCAGCTGCAACACCCTTCTCAGCTTCTCTGCATGGCTGATGGCGCTGTCGACGAGAAGCGAACGGGGGTCTGCGGCGCCCGCCCCACCCGCCGGCGGGGCCGGCAGGTCGCTGGACACTGCACGCATGGCTCGATTGTTCATCAGATTCCTCCTTGAGAACCGCCGCCGTCTCCTCCCTCCGGCAGCGAGCCCCCCTCAGCGTGACTTACGCTGGGCGGAGCGCGTTGATACATAACCCGCCATGCGGTGGCGCGCAAGTGAGCAACATCACAGTTTCGGCGGGCAATGCCGCGCCGTCGCACCGCGGAGTCACTTCGGACGTCCATCGGCTGAGACCCTCGTAACACCGCGAGGTTCAAGGTAAAAGCCCGACGATGCCCGCGGCGAGAGTGCAAGCGCTTGCAGCCGGCGGCACCGGCCGCACGCTGACATAATCGTTTCGCAGCGCTTGCATAATGGCCGGACGCGTTTACATAACATCGCGTCGTTGTGTAGGCTTACAGAAAAAGTGAGCACACACATGATTTTCATGGGCCTGCGCCTGCCGGCGATCCTGGCCGCGGCGGTGTGCGTGGCGGGTTGCTCGCTCGTCTCGCTCAAGACTCCGGAGCGCCCGCTCTCGAATCGCGACCTGAACGCGCGCATTCTGACGCGGGAATTCTCCTATCACTTCATCGCCGCGGTCGGCCAGTGCGCCGACGACATGGGCGCGGGCGAGACCGATCCCGAAGTGCTCACCCGTGCGCTGCGCTGGAAGATTGCGGCGGCGACCGAGAGTCAGCGCGCGGCGAGCCGCATCTCCCCGATGATGTCGCTGCTCGATACCTGGGCGCTCACGGCGCAGATGCGCGCGTTCCTGTCGCCGGGTCAGGCCGGCGGCGAGCTGTTCGGCTCGCACCAGGAGACCGCCGTCGCGCTCGCCGGCGAGCTCGACAAGGAGGCGCAGGCACTGGCGCGCCGCCTCACCGCATCCAATGAATTCGACGAGTATCAGCGATTCGTCGACGCCTACGTTCGCGATCAGCCGCTCGCCAGCCTCGAGTTCGTGCGCCCCTCGGTCCTCGAGCTGTGGAGCGCGGCTCACGGCGGCGGAGCGCGGCTGGTCGACTCCATGGGCACCATTCCCGAGGCCATGACCGATGTCTCGGATCGGCTGAAGATGTCGAGCGACGCGCTCGCCCTGCAGACGCTCTGGAGAACCCAGCTGGCGCTGCGCGAAGCGGGATACTCCGGCGACGACATCCGCGCGGCGCTCCGTCAGCTCGACGAGCGCCTCGCCACGGCGTCGCAGGCCGCGGAGCATGCACCGCAGCTCCTGCACGAGACCATCGGCGAGCTTCGCCGCAGCGTGCTCGATGTGCTCGAGCGGGTCGACTCCTCGTCGGCCCGGATGATCGAAGCGCTACGCACCGAGCGCGAGGCGCTGGCGGCGGACGTGCGCGTCGAGCGCCAGGCGGTCGTCGCCGCCGCCGACGGTGAGCGCCGGGCGCTCGCGCAGGATGCGGCCGCGATAGCCGAGCGCGTCGTGCGCTCCTCCGGGGACGAGGCGCGCCGCCTCGCGCGCGAGATGCTGTTGCTCGTGACCGTGCTCGCCGTAGTGCTGCTCGGTCTGCCGTTTGCGGCCGGCTACGCGCTCGGACGCGCGCGCCGCGGCTGAGCTCCGCGGCCTTATCTCCGCGGCGTAGTATGAAACTGTGAACTGGACGGGGCGTGAACTGCGTCACGACATAATCCCCTTGAGCGGCGAGCGCGGAGCGCGAGGCCCGCATGTGACATAACAGTGGCGTCAAATCGCGACGCCGGGCGCGTTGACAGTCGCAACCCCCCGCCTTCACCCTGTCGGCCGCTCCCCAATAATGGCCGAGCACGAGAGTCACAAACTTATGTCCATCACGACTCTGTTGGCGTTCACGCCATGGCCCGCGGTGTCCGCGAGCATCCTGTTCATCCTGCTGGTGACCGCGCTGTATCTCGCGCGCGGCACGGCTCACCAGGCGATCTCCGCCACCGCCAATGCGCTTGCGAAGGGCCTGCGGCTGGCCTCGCACTCGGTGGCGCACGCGGAGCAGCGGCTCGCGGCGCGCAACCGCGACGTGCTGCTGGCGGCCGGGCGCGAGGCCAAGGAGCGCATCGTCGAGCGCGAGTTCACGCGCGTCGGCGACACGGTCCGCAAGGATCTCGCCGGATATCCCGAGCTGCACCGCCGGCTCTCCGAGGCGATCATCCGCATGGAGGAGCAGCAGGTGAAGGCCGTCGAAGTGCCCCCCGAGGTGCCGGGCTGGGCGCAGGCGGTAAAGGTGGTCGCGAATATCGACGCGCGCAACGCCGGCGCCGACATTCTCTCCGACATCCACAAGTCGATGGTCAAGTCGCATTCCGAGGCGATGGACGCCTACCGCAAGTCGAGCGGCGAGCGGCACTCGCTGCTGCGGCGGATGATGCCCGACTGGCGCCTGGTTACGGAAACTCTCGGGCACGTGGCCAAGAGCGTCGAGAGCGTCATTGCGCGGGCGCTCACGATCGATCGGCATATGGAAGAGTACGAGGCGATCGTGCGCGGCGAGGATCGCGCGGTCTCGGTGCTGTCCTCCTCCTCGATCGTGTACTTCTTCGTCTCGCTGCTGGTGCTCGCCGTTGCCACGGCCGGCGCGGCCGTCAACTTCACGCTCATCGCGCGCCCCATGGCCGAGATGGTCGGCGGGACGAGCTTCATCGGGGTGTTACGTACCGCGGATATCGCGGCGCTCGTCATCATCATGGTCGAGATCTCCATGGGGCTCTTCCTCATGGAGTCGCTGCGCATCACGCGACTGTTCCCCGTGATCGGCGCGCTCTCCGACCAGATGCGCGTGCGGATGATCATGGTCACCTTCACGATCCTGCTGCTGATGGCGAGCGTCGAGGCGGGACTCGCCTACATGCGCGAGCTGCTGCTCAAGGACGAGCTCGCGACCAGCGCCCTGCTGCGCGGCGACGCCACCGACGCGTTGCTGAGCGGCCATATGTGGATCACCACCGCGGCGCAGATGGGCATGGGCTTCGTGCTCCCCTTCGCGCTCGTCTTCGTCGCGATCCCGCTCGAGACCTTCGTGCATTCGCTGCGCACGGTCGTCGGCCTGATCGCCATCGGGATCCTGCGGGCTCTGGCGCTGCTGCTGCGCGTCCTGGGCAACGGCTTCCGGCACCTCGGCGGGCTGGCCCAGCGCCTCTATGACCTGCCGCTGTTCGTGCCGCTGTGGATCGAGATGCGCATGGCCGCCACCGAGCCCGCGGCGGGCCCGCCGGGCTCGCGTGGACGCTCGGGAGAGGGCCGCTCCTTTCGGGGGGCGCAGCCGTGAGGACGCGGGCGCTGTTACTGGCCGCCGCCGCCACGGCGCTCAGCTCGTGCGGGGCCTCGGCGCCGCACAATACCGGCGTGTACCTGCTGGTCGATACCTCCGGCTCCTACAACCGGCAGCTCAACAAGGCGGAGCAGATCGTCCTGTACGCGCTCTCGCGCCTGCAGCCGCTCGACTCGATCGCGGTGGCGCGCATCGACGCCGGGAGCTTCAGCGAGAAGAACATCATCGCCAAGGCGTCCTTCGACGACCGCCCGAGCAGCACCAACCGGCAGAAGCGTGCCTTCGCGAGCCGCGTGGAGAGCTTCGTCGACGAATCACGGCCCGCGGCCTTCACCGACATCACGGGGGGATTGCTGCAGGCGATCGAGTTCCTGAACGAGAAGCACACGGGCCGCAAGGAGATCCTCATCTTCTCGGACATGAAGGAGGATCTGGCGAAGGGCTACGTGCGCAACATCCCGATGAACTTGCACGGCTTCGAGGTGGTCGCGCTCAACGTGACCAAGCTGCACTCGGATAACTTCGATCCGCGCGAGTATCTCTCGCGGCTCGATGACTGGCGCGCCCGGGTCGAGAAGGGCGGCGGGCGCTGGCGCGTCATCAACGACCTCGATCACCTCGACGGCCTGCTCTGAGCGGATCGCGCTCAGCTCACCCGCGCCAATCGCCTTCAGGAGTCGTGGCAGCCCTCGACCGGCGCGACGCACTCCCCCTCCTCGAACTGCACGGTCGCATGCTCGATGCCGAAGCGCAGGCGCAGGCGCTCGTTGATTCCGAGCAGCACGGTTCGCCGGTCCGCGTCCTCGGTGAGCTCCGCGTGCAGCGTCACCATCGGCGTGTCCCCGGTCAGCGACCAGGCGTGCACGTGGTGAACCCCGCGCACGCTCGGCATGTCGCGCAGCTCCCGCTCGACGGCGCCGACGTCGAAACCGGCCGGCGCGCCCTCGAGCAGCACGTGCGCGGAATCGCGCGTGAGCTGCCAGCCTGCTCGAAGAATCAAGACCGACACCGCGAGCGACAGCAGCGGATCTGCCGGCAGCCAGCCGAAGGCGAGAATGACGCTGGCCCCGAGCATGGCCGCCACCGCCCCGAGCAGATCGCTGAGCACGTGCGCGCGCGCGCCGCGCTCGTTGAGAGAGCTTCCGTCCGATAGCACGAGCAGCGCCGCGAGATTCGCGCCGCCGCCGAGGATTGCCACCGCCAGCATCACGCCGCCGTCGACCGCGGGCGGTGCCACCAGACGGCGCAGCGCCTCGGTCACCACGCCGACGGTGATCGCCAGCAGGATGAGACCGTTGGTGTAGGCGGCCAGTGGCTGGTAGCGCCGGTGTCCGTAGGTGCGGTCCGCCCGCGCCGGGCGCTGACTCACCCCGATCGCGACGACCGCGAGGACGAGTGCCCCGCAGTCCGCCAGCATGTGCGCGGCCTCCGCGAGCAGGGCGATGGAATTGGCCCAGAAGCCTCCGACGGCCTCGACGGCCGTGAAGGTGGCGAGCACGCCGAGCACCAGCCACAGGCGCCGCTGGCTCGCGCTCTCCGAGTGATGATGTTGATGATGTCCGTGCGCTCCACTCATGTCAGCCCTGGCCCGCCTGGTAGCGCGGATCGTGCGGGTCGCGGGCGAAGATCCGCCGCACGAGCGGCTCGAAGGTGGTGAGCTCCTCGGTCGGGTAGTCGGGATCGAAGGAGCACTGATCCCAGGCCGCGCAGAAGTGCGCGCAGGCCTCGTACCAGGGATGATCGCGGTAGCGCTCGCGGGCGTTGCGATCGCCCCCGAGGTGATGCACGTAGTAGTAGTTCTGGAAGAGGCCGTGGTGCTCCACGATCCACGTCACTTCCGGCCGCAGGTAGGGCCGCAGCATGGCCGCGGCGAGCTCCGCATGGTTGTACGGGGCCAGCTCATCGCCGATATCGTGGAGCAAGGCCGCGGCGATCATCTCCTCGTCCGCGCCTTCCTTCATCGCGCGCGTGGCGGTCTGAAGGGAATGCCGCAGCCGGCTGACCGGATAGCCCTGCAGCGCATGATCGAGCTTGCGCAGCTGCTCGAGCACCCGGTCGGCGAGGCCCACGGCGTACTGGCGCTCGGACTCATCGAGCAGCAGGTAATCCTCGCGGGTGCCGTCCTGCATCCGCCGAAAGCTCACGATGCGGCTCATGCGCTGCGCCTCGCGTAGGACGACTCGCCGCTCGGGCGGCGGCGCAGCACGCGATAGAGACTGCGCGGGCCGTCCATGTCGATGTAACAGCCCTGCAGGTGACGCAGCCCCTCGGCCGGGTCGAATCCGCTGCGCCCGTGGAGCAGTCGGCAGTTGTCGAACATCACCAGGTCGCCCGACTCGAGCAGGAAGCGGATCTGGTAGTCCGGCGCACGCAGCCGATGATCGAACAGCCGGCGGGCGCGGTAATAGGCCTCGAGCTGCTCGCGATCGAAGAGCGGCACGAAATCGAGCCGCGGGCTGAAGTGGATGGCCTTGAGACCGCCCGTGACGTCGAGCTCTATCGGCGGCGCGCTGGCCGTGAGCTCGGCGTCGACGTCGATGTATCTGAACCGCACGGGAGTGCTGCTGAGAATCCTGAAGGCCTGGCCGTGCTGCTCGCGCAAGGACTGCGCCACCGCAAAGCCGTCCACCAGCGTCGAGAGACCGCCGCTGGTCTCATTCACCAGGCAATGCAGCAGCTGGATCCCCGGCACCGGTTCGCGATAGGGATTATCGGTGTGCGGATCGAGCGCGAGCGACGTATAGGCGAGGTCGTTGGCGTCGGGCGTCGAGCGCACGTTGAAGAGTGCGCCGAAATTCGTCTCGCGCGTGAACCCGAACATCGCGCCCACCGTGAGCACCATGCCGGGCTCGCTCGGCACGCCTGCGAAGATCACGAAACCGAGTGTCAGGAACGGCTCGAGCCAGGACATCAGCTCGTCGCGCCCCGGGTCGGCACGCCAGCGCACCCGCGGCAGCTCGGCGAGCGTGCCGTCCCACAGCCGCGGGGCCGGACAGTCGTGATCGTTGGGGTCGAGCGCCGCCTCGGCAAGGATCTCCTCGGCGCTGAAGCTCGCCTCGTGCCCGTCGCTGAATCTGACCCGGTAGACACCGGCCGAAGGCTGCGAGACCGCGAGGAGCTCGAGATCAGGATCGAAATCCGACGGGTCCTGCAGCCGCTGCTGAGTCCTCGGGTCTCGGCTCGCCGCGTCCTTGCAGCGCTCGCGCAGCCACAGGGGATGAATGGAGCAGCGGGTGCCGTCGGCGCGCTCCAGCAGGAGCTCAGCGGGTCCGGCAATCTTGAGGCTCAATGAACCTTGCATGGGAGGCACGAGGGCAGTCCAGGCACGAGCGCAGTCTAGGCACGAGGGCAGTCCGCACCCCGAGGGCAGTCTAGCTTCGCATCTCCGGCTGTGTCCACGCTTACGACCCAAAGGGTGTATTTTCGCCGTGCGTGCAGAACCGCCGCCCGCGGGAAAACGTAAGGAGCCGCGCCATGAGCCTGAGCCGCCGCGACCTCATTACCGCCTCCGCCCTGCTGCTCGCAGGTCCCGCTGGCGCGCTGCGCGCCGCCGACCAGGGGGCAGCAGCGGGCGGCAAGCCGATCGTGCTGTGTTGGAACGAGAACCCCTACGGACCCTCGCCCGCGGCGCGGCTCGCCGTCAGCCGCGCGATTGCCGACGGTTGCCGCTATCCGGACGACGATGAGGTCGACGCGCTGGAGGGCGCGCTCGCCGCGCACGAGAAGATCGACGCCGACAGCATCGTCACCGGTACCGGCTCGGGCGAGCTGCTGCGCGCCCTGGGGCTGCTGTACGGGCGCGACGGCGCGGAGATCATCTGCGCCGCGCCCACCTACGAGGAGCTGCCGAAGTATGCGGCGCTTCGCGGCGCGGCGCTGAAGCCCGTGCCGGTGGATGCGCAGCTGCGCCACGACCTCCCCGCCATGGCCGGCGCCGTCACCGAGCGCACCCGCGCCATCTACCTCTGCAACCCCAACAACCCCACCGGCACGGCGCTGCCGGCCGCCGCGGTGCGCGCCTTCGTGGCCGCGCTCCCGGAGCACGTCGTCACGATCGTGGACGAGGCCTACATGGACTTCACGGTGGGCGAGGATCTGCGCTCGGTCGCGGACCTCGTGCAGGGCAAGCGCCGCGTGGTGGTCCTGCGTACTTTCTCCAAGATCCACGGCATGGCGGGGCTGCGCTTCGGCTATGCCATCACGCGGCCGGATCTCGCCGAGACGCTCGAGGACACGCGCATGACGACGCCCAACATCTACGCGGTGCGCGCCGCGCGCGCGAGCCTCGACGACAAGGCCTTCCTCGCCGACACCCGCCGCCGCATCCTCGCCAGCCGCACGCGCATCACCACCGAGCTCGGCCGCCTGGGGCTCAAGTTTGCCGAGCCGCAGGGCAACTTCGTGTTCTTCGACACCGGCATGCCGCTCGAGCGCTTCACCTCGCTCATGCAGGCCCGCAACATCCTCGTCGGACGGCTGTTCCCGCCTTTTGCCACCTGGTGCCGGATCACGATCGGCACCGAGCCCGAGGTGGCGTCCTTCCTCACGGCGCTGCGCGCGGTCAAGGCCGCCTAAGCGGAGAGCTCCGCCCGTCCCTCGAGCAGCAGGCTCATGCAGGTGAGCGCGGCTTCCGCCTTGTGCAGCTCGCTCACGTCCAGTGCGCGGGTGGCGATGCCGGCCGCGTCCAGACGGCCCTGCGTTCGCGGGTAGGCTTGGCTCACCAGGGTCACTCCGGCTACGGTGAGGGTGTTGGCGCCATAAGCTTCCCGCGGGTCGACCGCGATCACCGCGACGCCTGTGAACGCAGCTGAGTCGACCCAGTCCGGATTGACGAGCAGCGTCTCGGGCGGAATGAACGTGGCTGCGCTCTTGAGATGCAGGCAGCCGTGCAGGGCCAGCGCCCGCACGGCATAGCCGAAGGATTTCAGCGCCTCGCCGAGCTGTGCGATTCCGGCGGCGTTGGTGCGAGCGCCAGGCCCTCGGGTGAGGCCGACGTAGAGCTCGCGGCCGACGCGCAGCACGTCCCCGCCCTCGAGGCGGGCAGGGTCGCTCAGGCGCCGCACCTCGAGATGCCGGGCGAGCGCTGCGGCGACGGATTCGACCTCGCCGCGACGCGAGGCGGCGCCGGGGCGCGTCACGACCGCGACCTCCCGCACGAGCACCGCGGTGTCCTCGACGAACACCCCGTCGGCTTGGCTCTCGAGCGGCGGCAGCCACTCGATGCGGCAGCCGAGCGCCGCCAGCTCGGTGACGTAGAGTGCGTGTTGTTGCCGGGCGCGCTGCGCATCGATCGCCGCGCGCTCGAGGTGGGTGAGCTCGCAGCGCGCGAGCGCAGGCGACACGTCCCTCACCCAGGCGATCATGGCTGCACTAAAGCCTCACAGCCGCGCCGAGGGCACGTCCTTGGCCGCCAGACGCAGGTACTCGAACAGTGCCGCAGCCGCGGGCGGCAGCTCGCCGGGCGCCCGCAGGATGGCGCCTACCGGAGTCTCGATCGATTTGAGCTTGACCGGGAGGATCGAGAGCAGTCCGTGCTCGATGTCGTCGAGCGCCACGTGATACGGCATCACGCCGATGCAGTCGGATTTCCTCAGCAGCACCCGGTTCGTGAGCATCGACACCGACTCGATCACGTTGCGTGGCACCGGCGCATTCGCTTCGAGGAAGGCCCGCTCGACCTGCCTCCGGAGCGCCGTCTCGGGCAACGGCAGCAGCCAGGCCTCGTTGACCAGGTCACGCAGCCCCAGCCGCCGGCGGCGCAGCAACGGGTGCCCGGGCCGGGTCACGAGGCAGATGGGCTCGGCATAGAACTCCTCGTAGAGGAGCTCGCGGTTGCGCCCCTCCTCCGGCAGCCGTCCGAGCACCATGTCCAGATCCCCGGCGAGGAGCGACGGCATCAGAATGTCGTAGGTGCCGACCACGACGCTGACCGTCACCCCGGGCCGCTCCTTCTTCAGGCGCGCAATCGCATCCGGCAGGATGCTCGCGGAAGCGGCGAGGAGCGTCCCCACCGTGACCTTGCCGCTGTAGCCGACGCGCAGGCTCTCGAGCTCCTCGGCCGCGTGCCGCAGCTGCGCGAGCACGATTTTCGCGTGCCGCGCGAAGATCTCCCCGTACGCGGTCGGCGAGAGCCCGCGGTTGGTCCGCTCGAAGAGCGTGAGGCCGAGGGTCGCCTCGACGTCCTGCAGCGCCTTGCTGAGGGTCGGCTGCGTCAGGTTCAGCCGGCGCGCAGCTTTGAGGATGCTGCGAGAGTCATACAGCTCGGCGACCAGCTCGACGTGACGCAGGCGGAACTTGCGCTCGATCCAGCGCTCGAGTCGTGCCGAGCTCATGCAGCGCGCTCTCTCGGATGTCGGAACCGCCGCCGATCATACCGGGTCCGCCGGCGCGCCAAGGGGCGCGTGCGGGAAGGGAGGCCGCGCGGACGAAAGGCTTCGGTCCCTCAGGCGCTCAGAAGCGCCGCGGTGCGCATCGCGGCCCGCGGCGCATCGACACCGAAGAAGTCGGCGGCGTTCTGGTGCAGCAGCTTCTCCCTCGCCGCCGCCGGCAGCGTGGCCTGCGAGCGGATCAGGCTCCCGACCTGCTGCTCACCGAGCGGGAAGGGATAGTCGGAACCGAGCATGACGCGGTCCTCGCCCATGGTCTTCACCAGGAGCTCGAGCGCATCGCCGCTGAAGACCGCGGCGTCGACGTAGAAGCGATCGACATAGGAGGACGGCAGACGCGGGCAGTCCTCGCGCACGATGTCGCGGTTGCGCCAGGCGTTGTCGACGCGACCCAGGAGGTAGGGAAAGCTGCCGCCGCCGTGCGCGAAGCAGAGCTTCAGCGAGCGCGGCAGGCGCTCGAAGGCCCCCGACAGGATCAGCCACAGGATCGAGAGCTGCGTTTCCGCCGGCATCGCGACCAGCCACGGAAGCTGATAGCGGGACATGCGCTCCGGCGCCATCATGTCCCAGGGATGCACGAATACCGCCGCTCCCTCGCCGGCGCAGTGCTCGAGGAAAGTGATGAGTCCCTCGTCGTTCAGGTCGCGCGTGCCCACGTGGTTGCCGATGTGCACCCCGACGTGTCCATCGGCCATTGCGCGGGTGAGCTCCCGGCAGGCGAGGTCCGTGTCCTGCAGCGGCACCTGGCAGAGCGACTTCAGCCGCCGCGGGGCGCGCTCGCAGATCTCGCGCCCGGCATCGTTGAACAGGCGGGCGCACTCGAGCGCCTGCGCCGCGGGACGATGATAGAAGAAGAGGAGCGGGGTGGCGCAGATGATCTGCACATCGACGCCGTCGCGGTCCATGGCCTCGAGCCGCACGGCCGCGTCCCAACAGGCCGAAGTCACCGGACGGAATTCCTCGTCCCCGACCATGAGCATGGCGCGGCCGCTTCCTGAGTGCTTCAGCCACGGCCAGTCCGGGGTGCCGAAGCGCGCGGCCAGATCCGGCCAGGTGCGCGGCAGGAAGTGCGTATGAATGTCGATCATCCGCATGTCACGCCTCCGGAGCCGGGGCTCGCAGGCGTCGCAATGCGCGCCGCTCCTCCCGGGCGATAGGCAACCGCCTTGATCTCGATCAGCAGCTGCGGGTGGGGCAGCGCGCTGACTGCCACGGTGGTGCGCGCCGGGCCCTCAAAGCCGAAGAATTCGCTGTAGACCTCGTTGTAGCCGTCGAAGTCGGCCATGTTGACGAGAAACGTGCTCACTTCGACGACGTCGGCGAGGCTCGCGCCGGCGGCGGCGAGGATGTCGCGGATGTTCTCGAGCACCGCGCGCGTCTGCCGGCGAATGTTGAGCGCCGGGCGACCGCCGGGCCCCACCTCCGCCCCGGCGATGGAATCGTCGGCGCGGCGCGCGCTCGTGCCCGAGACGAAGATGAAGTCGCCGGCGCGGCGAAAGTGCGGAAAGCTGCCGCGCGGGCGCGCCTTGCCGGGCACCACGGCGCTGTCGGGGCTCATAGTTTTACGCAGATG
>Ga0209378_1003044_pt1 | contig 11410 bp, 10 predicted proteins | sample GraSoiAngelo_156_FD_186170 | JGI IMG/M metagenome (GOLD analysis project Ga0209378, IMG submission 186170) | Grasslands soil microbial communities from the Angelo Coastal Reserve, California, USA - 14_1009_13_40cm (SPAdes) (version 2) | ecosystem: Environmental > Terrestrial > Soil > Grasslands ... | reverse complement strand
GCCCGGATTGGACGGGACCAGCCACGCGCTGGCGCCGACCCGACGGCCAGCGCACTTCGATTGCTCCGGCGTGGTCAGCGCCCGCGAGGCCGAAATAGAGTGGCAGGGCGCTCTGGGAGAGGTATCCCGACTTTCCATCCATCAGCTTCAATATCCGGCGCCCGTCGGGCAGCACGACCGTGACCTGCGCGCCGAGCCCCTCGCGATTGGAGCGCGTGCCGCGCAACCGCACCTTCAGGAAGTGGACCGGGTGGCGTTGCGCAAGATCGCTCACCAGCACCTGCGGTCCGGCGTTGAACTCGTTGGTGACGATGTCGAGATCGCCGTCGCCGTCCAAGTCGAGGGCCACCGCGGAACGGCTACCGCGCGCGGCCATCATGGTCAGGTGGCCCGCGGCATCGAGCCGGCACGCCCCCGCCGTCGCCTCCGGATGAGCGCAGGCGGCACAGAAGGGGTGGCCCCGATCCACGCCCTGGCACTCGAGCGTGAACCAGACCTGCTGTGTACCGGTGGGCCGCGGCTCGACCCCCAGCACGAACTCGCTCGGAAGGAAGTGATGCCCTCCCTCGTTCAAGAGCAGCGAGTTGTTTCCGTAGCGGAACGGGAAGTTCATGCCCGCCGCGACGAAGATGTCGTCCCAGCCGTCGGCGTTGAAATCGTCCACGCTCGGCCCCCAGGGCCAATACGTCTCGACTCCGACGCTGTCGGAAACTTCTTCGAAGCCGCCGCCCTGATTAGCGAACAGTGCGTTGCCGAAGATGAAACCGCCCTTCCCCTGTGGGAACAGACGGCCCGCCACCTGCGAGGAGTCGTCCTTGCGGCTCTCGGCCGCCCAATCGCCCGCGGGGATGTTGACCCACATGTCCGGGTGCATGCTGGTGGTGAAGACATCCAGCCGGCCGTCGCCGTTGAAATCGAACACCTTCACTCCCATCGCGCCCCACGGGGTCTTCGGGAAGTACTGCGCGGTTGCGTCGCGAAAATGCTTGCCCCCTTCGTTGAGCCAGACGTGATTCCCCCCTTGCATGTCGAGCACGTAGAGGTCGGGGAACCCGTCGTCATTCAAGTCCACGGCCGTGGCGTCGCCGCTCCAACTCTTGTCCACCAGTCCGACCTCGCGACTGACGTCCTGGAAGCGGTTGCCGCCCAAGTTGTGGTAGAGGATGCTCGCTTCGGCGCGCTCCGGGTGGAGATGGCCGCTGAAGGCGTCCTCCAGCGCGACATAGTAGCCGCCCCGCCCCCGCACGTTGCTGGTGTACACACCCACGTTGGTCACGAACAGGTCGAGCAGGCCGTCGCCGTCATAGTCGAAGAACACTGCGCCGGAAGAGTGGCCGCTGTATCCCACGCCCGCCTGCGCGGTAATGTCGCGAAACGTGCCGTTGCCTAGGTTCTCGAACAGCCGGTTCCCGTGGCGCACGGTCGTGACGAACAGGTCGGGATCGCCGTCGTTGTCGATGTCGGCGAACGCGCACCCCACCGCGATCTCGTCCGGCATCGCCAACCCGGCTCGGGCGGTGATGTCCACGAAACGGCCTTGCCCGAGGTTCTTCCACAGCTGGTTGGTGCCCAGCTGGGTCACCAAATACAGATCGGGCAGACCGTCGCCGTCCACGTCCGCGGCGCACAGTCCGTTTCCGTGGTCGTAGTGCGCGAGCTTGTATCTCTTGCCCGCGTCGTCCACCACGCGATTCTCGAACGTGATGCCGCTCTCCTGCCGGCGATCGGTGAAGCGGAAATCGTGCTGTACCGGGGAACGCGCGGCCAACTCGGCTTCCTGACGAGCCCGCTCGGCCAGCCACGCCGGTGTGCGGGTAGAGCGACACGTGCAAAGCAGCAGCACGAGGGTTCCGAGGAGTACGGCGCGCTGGGGTCGGTACGTCCCGGGGACGGGCGTAGGCACGCCTTGGCTCCTAGTAGCGGCGGTCGGACTCGAACCGACGACCCGCGGATTATGATTCCGCTGCTCTAACCAGCTGAGCTACGCCGCCGTAAGTGCAGCAGAACAACCTAGCGTAGCACACGCGGCGGCGGCAGGGCCCGCCTGTCCCAGCACAAATTGCGCTTGCTCCATCCAAGTGCCCGGTGCACTTGACGTTAGGCAACCGCGTGATGCACCACACAGCCCCCCAGGCCAGTCTGCGCGAACTTCATCGTGCCGGGTGGTTCTAGGGAAATACGCACCACTTGGCTGTTCGCTGAGGGCGCAGCGCCCCTCCTCAGCCCTACTGAGCTAGGAGAGACACTGTGAACCGAGTATTCGTGGTCCTTCTCGCCTTGGTCGCGATACCGGCGGTCGCGAGCGTGGCCCAGGATAGACCCACGCGCCAGATCAGGCCAAGCCGTGCTTCGGGGTCGGTCGACAATCCGGGGCTGGGTCACGACGCGGCCCATTGCGCGATGCGCCAGGCATTGCACCCGGGCGAAACCATTACCAAGTGCCCGGTCGCGGATCCGCCTCCGCCTCCGCCTCCGTCCCAGCCGCCTCCACCCCCGCCGCCGGCGCCGTCGCCGACGTGCGGGAGCGCTCCAGCGGGCGGTGGCACGGTGTCGATCAACGGGCAGGTGTACCAAGACGCCTCGCCGTGGCCTGGCCTGACGAACTGGTGCGTCCAGCTCAGCGGCCCGGTGTCGGGCTCGGTAGTGACTGACGCCTCAGGGAACTATGCCTTCACGGGTCTCCCGGCCGGTACGTACACGGTCTGCGAAGTCCTGCAGGCCAACTGGCACGAGACCTTCCCTGCCGACGGGCCTGCGTGCCCGGGCGGGTTCGGGTACAGCATGACGCTCATCGACGGGAGCGGCGCCAGCTTCATCGACTTCGCCAACTTGAGTCCGTGAGGAAGGGGTAGACCAAGGCATACGGCCGGCGTCGAATCGACGCCGGCCGTTGTGTTTTCGCCGCACCCGTTGCGTCGAGGCCACACGACCGCGGCGAGCCGTCCGGAAATCTCCCTACACCCCGGTACACCATCCCCGCCGACGCGGTGCGACGCTTGCATGCCCCCAAGCGCTATGAAGACACTGCGCCTGGCGTTGCTCGCGGCCGTTGGTCTCGGCTGTCATTTCGACAAGCTGTTCCAGCCTTCCGGCGGCGTGCGCGCATCGCGCGCGGGGTCTCAGGCAAGCCAGCTCAAGTTCACGACTCAACCAGACAGCACTATGAAGGACAGCATCATCCGGCCGCCGGTGCAAGTCACGGCATTCGATTCGGTCGGGAACGTGGTGACGAGCTTCACGGGGAGGGTGAAGGTCGCCATTGGTCACAACGGAGGCCTGCTGGGGGATGGGCAGCTGACCGGCACCACGGACGTCGCCGCGGTGAACGGTGTCGCGACTTTCGCTAACTTACGTATCGACCAGATCGGCACGGGGTATACACTCACCGCGACGGCATCCCCGCTCGCGGATACGAGCGACGCATTCGACATCACGGCGACTCCGCCTTCGACGCCCGGCCCGGCCACCAAGCTTGCGTTCGTGGGACAGCCGACCAACACGTCGCCAGGCGCGACGATCTCGCCGCCGGTGCGAGTTGCGGCTGTGGACGACCAGAACAATATCGTGACCACGTTCAGCGGCAGCATGACGATCGCCATCGGCCATAACGGCGGCCTGCTCAAGCCAGGTACGTTGGGCGGTACGCTGCTCCAACCCGCGGTGAACGGCGTCGCTATTTTCACGGACCTGAGCATCGACCAGGCGGGGACCGACTATTACACGCTGAGGGCCAGCAATCCTCAGCTGGGCACCATGGAGAGCGTCCCATTCTCGGTCCTGGTGCCGTAATGCGCTGTCCCCGCTGTTTGCTCGCCGACATCCCCGAGGGCGCGCGGGCCTGCGTGCTGTGCGGCTATGCGCCCGACGCGCCGGCGGCGACCGAGGGTGCCCAGCCCACGCCCCCGGCCCGCTCCGCTCGCGGCCGGCGCGCCACGCCGGCCGGGGGATCCACGCCGACCGACCCGCGCGGCTCGCAGGCCCCGACAGCCGTGGCCGAGGAGCCCGACTTCGTGCCGACCGAGCTCGACGCGCGGCGCGAGCTGGCGGCCGAGTTTCGCATCGAGACGCTGTTGCGCGGGTCGCCCGAGCCGATCGTGTATCTCGCCTGGGAAGCCGATCGCCCGTTGACGCTCAAGGCCGTCGCGCGCCAGCAGCTGGGAGCGGCGGCGGATCGGTTCGCGCGCGCCGCCGAGGCCGCCATGCAGCTCGAGCACTCGCACATCCTCCCGCCGTCTCGCTTCGGCTGCACCGACCATTTTCTGTGGTACGCCACCAAACGGGCGGACGGGCGGTCGCTCGAGAGCATGCTCGAGACCGTGGGCGCGCTCGAGCTCGCGACCTGCGTCCGCATCCTGGAGCAGGTAGCGAGTGCGCTCGATCACGCGCACCGCCGGGGGTTGGCGCACGGCGGTTTGCGCTCCGACTGTGTCAACGTCGGCGCGAACGAGTGGGTGCAGGTGAGCGACTTCCTGGTCGGAGGCGTGTTGCAGGTTCCAGCCGACGAAGCACGCGCGAGCGAGCCCGGGCCGCGCGCCGATCAGTACGCGCTGGCGGCGCTCGCGTACGAGTGCTTGACGGGAACGCCGGTGCGCGACGCGCCCCCGCTCTCGAGACTCTTGGACGGCCGCAGCGACATTCCCCTGCACGTGTCGCAGGCGCTGCGCCGGGCCTTGAGCAGTCGGCCCGCCGAGCGGTTTCCCACGGTGCTCGACTTCGTCACCGCCCTGGGCGGCCCCATGGCTGCCGCGCCGGCGGCCGCGCCCGCGGCGTCCTGGTTCGAAGCGACGCCGCAGCAGCGGGGGCGGGGCCCGCGCTCGCCGGTCGTGATCGTCGCCGACGACGACGAGCAAGACGACGAGATAGAGCGGCCGCCGCCTCCGCCGCCGGCGTGATCATCGTCCTGGGCGGCGCGGTCTGGCTCGGCACGTCGTCCGCGCCGGCCTCCCAGACGAGCACCTACGACGCCAGCATTCCGGCGGCCGAGTCGGTGCCCTCGCCCGCACCCGAGCGCCGCGGCGTCGACACCGCGGGGATCGCGGAGCGCGAGCCCCCGGCGGCTGCGCCGGCCCCGCGCGCCGTCGAGCCACCGCCGCCCGAGCCCCGGCGCGAGACGGCGCGCCGCCCGGAGCCCACGCCCATCAAACGGACACCAGTGGTCCGGCGCACCACCCCGGCGGTCTCCCCGGCGCCGCCGCGCGTCGCGCGGCCGGCGCCACGACCCTCGGAGCCGGCCCTGCTGTCGGTCAACTCGATTCCCTGGGGGAGCGTGTACCTCGACGGCCAACCGGTGGGCAACACGCCGCAGATCGATCTTCAGGTGCCACCGGGATCGCACCGTCTGCGAGTCGAGCGCGACGGGTTCCGTCCGTATGAGCGCATGATCGAGCTGGCCGCCGGCCAGCGGCTGCGGATCACGGACATCGCCCTGGTGGAGCGTTGACGGTGCCCCGTGCCCTGCTGGCCCTCGCGCTCCTCGTCGCCGCGACCGTACGGCTGCCGGCCCAGTCGGCCAGCGATCTGCTGCAGCAGGGTGTCCGCGCCTATCAAAAGCTCGAGTACGATGCCGCGGTGGCGCTGTTGCGCGAGAGCCTGCTGCGCCGGGAGCCCAGCGCGCTTCCCGACTCGCAACGAGCGCGGGCCCTGTCGTATCTCGCGGCCACGGATCTGTTCCAGCAGCAGCGCGATTCCGCCGCCGCGGCCTTTCGGGCATTGGTGCGGCTCGATCCGCGCTACCGGCCGGACGAGCTCATTTTCCCACCGCAGGTCACCAACCTGTACGAGGAAGTGCGTCGCTCGACCAAGGTCCTGAGCGTGCAGGTCCCGCCCGTCACCGAGCTGCACGCCCGCCTCGAGTGGTTCACCGCGCGTCTGGTCACGACGTCGGTGCAGTCGGTGACGGCGACGCTGGCGCGCGACGACGGGACGCTGGTGCGCATGCTGTACGACGGACCGGTCGCCGACAGTCTCGCGGTGAAATGGGACGGCCTCACGGCGGCCGGCACGCTCCCGGAGGAGGGCCGTTACGTGCTGCATGTGGCCCCGCGCCCGCCGCTGGAAGACGGGCCGCGTCCGCTCCAGGTCATGCTCGACATCACGCAGGTGCCGCCCGATACGCTCCCCTGGCCGCCGCCGCCGACCGCGCCAGCGCTCCTGCCGGAGCGTACGTCGGCGACGCCGGCACTGGGCTCGCTGGCCGCGGGAGCCGTCGCGGGCGGCGCCGTGGTGGCGCTCCCCTCGCTGTTCGGCCGCAGCGGCGAGGCCACGGGGGCCCGGTTCGCCGTGGCCGCGGCCGTCAGCATCGCAGGGCTGGTGGGATTCTTCGCACACCAACCCCGGCCGATCGAGGCCAACATTCGCGCCAACGCGCCGGCGCGCGCGGAATGGCAGCGACGCGTCGACGCCGTGAAAACCGAGAACGCCAAACGCCGCGGGGCGGCGCGCCTGCTGATTCGCGCCGGGCCGGTGACGGTCGCCGAGCGGGCTCCGTGAGGACACTCGCCGCGACGTGCGCGCTCCTGCTGGCGGCGACAGCGGCTCCCGCGCAGCGCCGCCCCAGCATCGGCCTGCGAGGGGATGCGTTCATGATGTGGGTGCACAGCGACACGGGCGTCACGCGCGCGTCGTTGCGCGGTCCCGGGTTCGGCGCTGAGGGGCGGATCGCCGTCAACGGCTGGTTGTTCGGCCTGGGACTGCTGGAAGGCCAGCTCAAGCCCGCGGGCGCCTCCGGAGGAGCGGCGCCACAGCTCGACCTCGTGCAGGGAACCGTGTTCGTGGGCGGGCGGCTGCTGCCCTGGCTCGAGATGACCGCCGGGCCCGTGGTGCGGGCGTACGTGACGGATTCGACCACGGAGCGCTGGGTGTTCTGGCAGGCGCGCGCGCGTGTCGACGCGCCCATCGTGGTGGGGCAGCTGGGGACCTATCTCGAGGTGTGGCGCGCCCTCGCCTCGCAGGTGAACCTGCCCACCGGGGCCGGCCGGATCCAGGGGGGCGAAGCGGGCGTCGTGTTCCAGCCGCCGCAGCAGCGTGTCTGGCTGCGCCTCTCCTACCGGATGGACGACGCGCTGCTCGGGGGGCCTGGGGGGAACGAAACGATGGAAGCGATCACGCTCTCCGGCGGCATCGCGATTCCCTGACGAGCGTCAGGGCGGCGGCACCAGGCGATACAGCAGCTCTCCCTTCCGGATCATCCCGAATTGCTCCCGCGCCGCGCGCTCCTGAGCGGCGGGGTCCTCCTCGAGTCCGCGAGTCAGACGTTGCAGCGAGTCGAGCTCCACCTCGAGGTCGCGCACTGCACGACGCTCCTCGGTCCGCTGGCGGCGCAGCGTGAGCCAGTCGAGCGTGCTGTACTCTCCGGCCTGGAAGGCAAGTCCGGCGAGCACGAGCCCCGCGCCGAGGCCGATCAGACGCGGCCGGGTCACAGGCCGTACAGGTGGCGGCCGGGATAGTAGGCCGCGTCCCCCAGGTCCTCGGCGATACGCAGCAGCTGGTTGTACTTGGCGACGCGGTCCGAGCGCGAGGCGCTGCCCGTCTTGATCTGACCTACGCCGGTCGCGACCGCGAGATCCGCGATGAACGTGTCTTCCGTCTCGCCGGAGCGGTGCGAGATCACGGCGCCGTATCCGTTGGAGCGCGCGTGCTCGATGCACTGCAGCGTCTCGGTGAGCGTCCCGATCTGGTTCAGCTTGATGAGGATCGCATTCGCGACGCCTTCCTCGATGCCGCGGTCGAGCCGCTCGACGTTGGTGCAGAACAGGTCGTCGCCCACGAGCTGCACGCGCGCCGACAGCGACTCCGTGAGCTTCGCCCACCCCGTCCAGTCGTCCTCCGCCAGGCCGTCTTCGATCGAGACGATCGGGTACCGGTCGATCCAGCTCTTGTAGAGCGCGATCATGTCGTCCGCCGATTTCGACCCTGCCCCGCTCTTCTTGAACACGTAGGCGCCGTCCTGATACAGCTCGGATGCGGCCGGATCGAGCGCGATGGCCACGTCCTTCCCGGGCTCGAAGCCCGCGCCTTCGATGCCGGCGATCACCGCCTCGAGCGCGGCCTCGTCGCTCGGGAGATTGGGCGCGAAGCCGCCTTCGTCTCCCACGGCGGTCGAGAGATTGCGCTTGGCCAGCACCTTCTTGAGTCCGTGGAACACCTCGACCCCGGTGCGCAGGCCGTCGGCGAACGACTCCGCGCCGATCGGGACGATCATGAACTCCTGGAAGTCGACGTTGTTGGCGGCATGCGCCCCGCCGTTGAGGATGTTCATCATCGGCACGGGGAGCACGTTGCGCACCGGCCCGCCGAGATAGCGGTACAGCGTGAGCCCGGCATCCTGGGCCGCCGCCCGCGCCACGGCCATCGAGACGGACAGGACGGCGTTGGCACCGAGGTGGCTCTTGTTGGGCGTGCCGTCGAGATCGAGCATCGCGTAATCGACCACGATCTGATCTTCTGCCGTCATGCCCTCGAGCCGGGGCGCGATGACTTCGTTGACGTTCTTCACCGCCTCGAGCACGCCCTTCCCGCCGAAGCGCTTCTGATCGCCGTCGCGCAGCTCGACCGCCTCGTGCTCTCCGGTGGAGGCCCCGCTCGGCACCGCGGCCCGGCCGGCGGCGCCGCTCGACAGCGTGACGTCCGCCTCGATGGTCGGGTTGCCCCGGCTGTCGAGGATCTCGCGTGCGTGCACCGAAATGATCGTGCTCATGATGGCCCGTACCCTAGCGGTCGGACCCGTCCGCGTCAACGCGCGCCTTGAGGCGAACCACCGCCGCGCGCACGCGGTCGCGCAGCTCCTGGCGCCGCTCGAGCGTCAGGTCGACCGTGGAGATCGGTTCGCCGATCTCGATGCGGATCGGCCGGGGCCGCAGGAAAAAACGTCCCTTGGGCATGATGGTGAACGTGTCGCGTACGTAGACGGGCACGACCGGGACCCGCGCCGCGATCGCGAGACCGAACGGGGCGTTCTTGAACGGCAGCAGCTCGCCGGTACGGCTGCGCGTGCCTTCGGGGAACACCACGGCGGAGATGCCGCTGCCGATCACCGCCGCCGCCCGCTGGTACGCCTCGATCGCCCGCGCGGGGTGCGCCCGGTCGATCATGATGTGCCCGGCGGTGATCATGGCGGGGCCCAGCAGCGGGATGCGCGCCAACTCCTGCTTCGCCACGAACCGGACTGAGCCGGGGAGGGTGGCCGCGAGCGCCCAGATGTCGAACATCGACGAGTGGTTCGACGCGTACACGACGGGACCGGCGGGCACGCGCTCGAGCCCCACCACCCGCACCGGTGTGCCGGCCGCGCGCAGCAGGTCGCGCGACCAGTCGTTCGTGCCCCAGTCGTAGACTCCGCCGGGCCGCCGCTTCACGCCCACGAGCGCGGCCACGATCACCCCCGTGGCGTGAATCGCGCTCGAGATCACGAGGACCAGGGCGAACCAGGCGGTGCGGATCATCCGCCGCGAAAGTGGTCGAACCCGGCCGGGGGGGTCGTGGGTCGCCCGTGATCCGTCATCCCTATTCCCCGACCCGCCACGCAGCGACCGATGCGGGTGAGCCGCAGACCCGTCGCGCGCCGGAACGCCCGGGCGTCGCGCTCGCCAAACCGGGGAGACAGCGCGACGAGCAGCTCGTACTCCTCTCCGCTCCGGACGGCGGCGCGCGGCGTCACACCGGGCCAGCACGGCATCCCCTCCAGCTCGATCTCGATCCGGACGCCCGACGCCGCGGCGACGTGCCCCGCGTCCGACGCGAGTCCGTCCGAGACATCGATCATCGCGTGCGCGCCGCGCCGCGCGAGCCAGACCCCGGCGGCGATGCGCGGCGCGGGGCGGGCGAACCGGCGCCGCACGGCGGGAGCGAGACGCCGGCCAGCGCGGAATGCGGCGAGCGCGAGCGCCGCGCCCCCCAGCTGGCCCGTCACCCACAGCCCGTCACCCGCATGCGCGCCGCTGCGCCGCACCGGCCGGGCCGCGAGCCCGAGCACGCACACATCCACCAGATAGCGGGAGGAGCGGACCAGGTCTCCCCCGAGGACCCTCGCTCCGACACTCCGCGTGGCGGCGCCCACGCCCGACATGATTTCGGTCGCAGGATCTCGCCGGCCCTGCCCCCTTCCCCGGCCTGTTCCGGGCAGTCCCACCGAGACCAGCACGCCGAGTGGCTGCGCCCCCTCGGCCGCCAGATCGGACAAAGCCGCGGCGGTTGCCCGCCAGCCGATTTCCCGGAGCGAGAGCCACTCGGTCCGGAAATGCACGCCTTCGAGGGAAAGGTCGATGCTGAGGGCGATGGTGCGCGACCCGATGCGGACGAGCGCACAGTCGTCTCCCAACCCGCGACCGACGGCGCCGAGGCTCGCGTAGATGGCGCGCAGACGGTCGAACTCTCCGCCCGGTCCCAGGCGGAGCGCCCGCTCCCCAGCGCTCACGCCGTCTCCGGTGGCTCCAGCACCGCCAGGACGGGGGGCCCCCCCCCGGGCGGCTGCGGGCTCGCCCAGGCTCGCCAGATCTCGGGGAGCGCGGCGAGCACGTCGGCGGGCCGCAGGCTGCGCGCGGTCCACTGGCGGGCGCCGTGCTCGGCGGCGCGGCCCAGGGCGTGCGCGCCGAGCGCGGCCGCCTCGGGCCCTGCGCTGCCGCGCGCCAGAAACGCGCCGATGAAGCCGGCGAGCAGGTCGCCCGAGCCACCGGTCGCGAGCCCTGGGTTGCCGCTCGCCACCACGTGCGCCGGCCCGCGCAGGTCGGCGATCACGGTCGGCACGCCTTTCAGCACCACGGTCCCCTTCACCCGCTGGGCGGCCTTGGCCGCAGCGGCCCAGCGGTCGTTGGCCGCTGCGTCAGCCAGTTGATCGCCGAACTGCGCCCGGAACTCCCCCAGGTGCGGTGTCAGGACCAGCGGTCGCTCGGGGGGAGGGCCGTGGAACAGCGCGAGGGCGTCCGCGTCGAGCACGGTCGGAACCGGGCGGCGACCCAGCACGGCCTGCAGGAACGGCGTCCGCGGCGGCTCGCGCCCCAGCCCGGGCCCGACCACGACGGCATCGGCCCATTCGAGCGCGTCTGCGGCGTCGGCCTCGAGCTCCGGTCCGAGAGCGGACTCGACGGTCAGGACATCGGGCAGGCTGGCGCGGGCCGCGGCGATCGTTTCCTGCGCGGCGACGAGCTTCACGAGTCCCGCGCCGGCGGCGAGGGCGGCGCGCGCCGTGTGGAGCGCGGCGCCCGTCATCCCGTTGGAGCCGCCGACCACGGTGACCCGGCCGCGGTCGCCCTTGTGCATCGTGGGCGTGAGCCTGGGGAGCCGCGCGCCGGCCCAGAGATCGCTCACGAGCACGGGCCAGGCGGGATCGGGCGGCGGGAAGCCGATGTCCACGATGATCAGCTTGCCACACCAGTCCCGGGCCAGCAGATGCCCGCGGCGCGCGCCACCGAAGGTG
>Ga0209378_1003042_pt1 | contig 11414 bp, 9 predicted proteins | sample GraSoiAngelo_156_FD_186170 | JGI IMG/M metagenome (GOLD analysis project Ga0209378, IMG submission 186170) | Grasslands soil microbial communities from the Angelo Coastal Reserve, California, USA - 14_1009_13_40cm (SPAdes) (version 2) | ecosystem: Environmental > Terrestrial > Soil > Grasslands ... | reverse complement strand
TTGCCGTCTTGAGTGTTGACACGGCCAGCGGCACCGTCACAGACGCAACGATGGCGCAAAGCATCGGCAGTCCGATTCTGGATAACGCTACAACCTCCACATTCCGCCGCTGGCGATTTCAAGCGGGCAAGGTTGCGCCGAAAGTGAAAGTTCCAATCACCTACACTCTGACTGGAGCCTCCTACTAATTTTATGCGTCTTGCTTCGCCCATTCCTCACAAACGCGCTCGGATCGAGATCATTCCGTTGATCGACATCATGTTCTTTCTGCTGGCGAGCTTCATGATGGTGAGCTTGAGCCAGACGCACATGAAAGGTATCAAAGTCGCGTTGCCATCGGCAACCGCGGTACCGCCGAACACGGTGAAGGATTATGTGTCAATCCGGGTTGGAGCTGGCAACGCCGTGAGTTTCGATGGGCAATTAGTGAATGATGACGACGTGTTGCCGCGATTGTTCCGATTGCACGAAGCAAATCCTGGAATCAAAGTTTCAATTAGCGGCGAAGGTATGGCGCGTCATGGCGACGTCATTACCGTGCTCGATAAAGCCCGACGCGCCGGAATTGAGAAAGTCGGGTATCAAATTCGCGCGGCCCAAGGTGGGCCCGCTGCTGCTCCCGGCACTCCCGGGGCGCCGCCTCCTCCTCCCCCGCCGCACTAATCAATCTCGCGGAGCGCGTCTCGCAGGGTCGCGATTGCTTGTCCGCGGTGGCTGATTTTGTTTTTTGATTCAGGCGTCATCTCGGCAAAGGTCTGGTCGAATCCCTTTGGTTCAAAAATCGGATCGTAACCAAAACCACCGCTGCCACGCGGTGGCTCGACAATCTTTCCTTCCACAAGACCTTCAAATACGCCCAGCACCTTTCCGTCTTGCGCCAGCGCGATCACACATCGGAATCGCGCCGATCGTTTTTCGGTCGCGATGTTTTGTGCCCTAAGTTCATGAAGCAATTTACTGATGTTCTCTTTGCTGTTTGCGTTTTCGCCGGCATAGCGCGCAGAAAAAATTCCGGGCACGCCGCCAAGCGCATCGACCTCCAAGCCGGAATCGTCGGCGATGACGAGGTTCGGCAATTTTTTCGACGCGGCGATCGCTTTCAGAGTGGCGTTTTCTTCGAATGTTCGGCCAGTTTCTTCCGGGATCGCGATTTCCAGGAACGAGCTGAGATCGATCACGTCGAATGCTTGTCCGAGTAATTCGTGAAATTCGCGCGTTTTGTTCGGATTGCGGGTAGCCAAGAGCAAATCCATTTTCTTTTCCTGCTTTCCTGCTTTCCTAAGAGATATTCAATGAGCAGCGAGTGCCGCAAACCATATCCGTTCGACCAGATTGAGCCCAAGTGGCAGGCCATCTGGGATGAGCGCCAGATTTTTCACGCACCGAATCCGGGCGAGAAAAACTTCGATGCGGCCAAGCCGAAATTCTACGTGCTCGATATGTTTCCGTATCCGAGCGGCGCCGGTTTGCACGTCGGACATCCGGAAGGCTATACGGCCACCGACATCATCGCGCGTTACAAACGGATGCGCGGGTTCAATGTCCTCCATCCGATGGGCTGGGACGCGTTCGGGTTGCCGGCCGAGCAATACGCGATCAAGAGCGGCCAGCATCCGGCCGTCACCACCCGCGAGAACGTCTCTAAATTCAAATCGCAGCTGAAGCGGATCGGTTTCTCCTATGATTGGCACCGTGAAATCAACACCACCGATCCGCGTTACTTCAAATGGACGCAGTGGATCTTTCTCCAGATTTATAATTCGTGGCTCAATCCGAAAACGAACAAGGCCGAGCCGATCAAGACTTATCGCGGCAAGAATCCGGATGAAGTTCGCCTCGCTTACGTTGCCGATGTGCTGGTGAACTGGTGTCCTGAGCTTGGCACCGTTTTGGCGAACGAAGAAGTGGTTGATGGCAAAAGCGAAGTCGGCGGATTTCCAGTCGTCAGGCGGCCGATGCGGCAGTGGATGTTGCGCATTACCGCTTACGCGGAGCGATTGATTGATGAACTTGAAGGCCTCGATTGGCCGCAAGGAATCAAGTTGCTCCAGCGAAATTGGATCGGCCGAAGCGAAGGCGCGGAAGTCGATTTTAAGATCGACGACAAAAAAATCCGGATATTCACCACGCGACCGGACACGCTTTACGGCGCCACCTACATGGTGCTCGCGCCGGAACATTCGCTGGTCGATTTGATCGTGACCGAAGAGCAATGGCCGGCCGTCCGCGATTATCGAGAAAAGACTGCCCGCAAAAGTGATCTTGAACGGACTGAGCTGGCGAAGGAAAAAACCGGCGTTTTTACCGGCGCTTACGCAATCAATCCGGTCAACGACGAGAAAATTCCAATTTGGATCGCCGATTACGTTCTGCTCGGCTATGGCACCGGCGCGATCATGGCCGTGCCGGCGCACGACGAGCGCGACCTTGAGTTCGCCCGCAAATTCAATTTGCCGATTCGCCAGGTTGTTCAGCCGCCGGGAGATGAAGAACCGATCGGTTTCGTCGGCGACGGTGTCGCGATCAATTCCCCGATCATCGACGGCCTCCCGTCCCGCGAAGCGATCCGCAAAATCACCGCTTGGCTGGAAGAACGCGGGCTCGGCAAGCGCGCGATCAACTACAAACTGCGCGACTGGCTTTTCTCACGGCAACGCTATTGGGGCGAGCCGTTCCCGATCGTTTGGGAGGACGGAAAGCATCGCGCGCTTGATGAAAGCGAGCTGCCGGTGGTGCCGCCGCCGTTGGAAGATTACAAACCGACCGGCACCGGGGAGCCGCCACTGGCAAAAGCGAAGGATTGGATTCGTTACTCAAAGAAAGCCGTGCGCGAAACGAACGTGATGCCGCAATGGGCCGGCTCGTGTTGGTATTACCTGCGCTTTTGCGACTCGCACAATGACAAACGGTTCGTCAGCGAGAAGGCCGAGAAATATTGGATGGGCGGCGGCAAACCGGGCGGTGTCGATCTTTACGTGGGCGGAACCGAACATGCCGTGCTGCATCTGCTCTACGCGCGTTTCTGGCACAAAGTGCTCTTCGATCTTGGCTACGTTTCGAAACCGGAGCCGTTTCAGCGCTTGGTCAATCAGGGAATCATTCTCGGCGAAGACAATCAGAAAATGTCGAAGTCGCGCGGCAACATCGTCAACCCGGATGATGTGATCGAGCAATACGGCGCGGACGCGTTTCGGTGCTACGAAATGTTCATGGGTCCGCTCGAGCAGATGAAACCCTGGAGCATGCGCGGCGTGGAAGGAATCGCACGGTTCCTTGCCCGGGTCTGGCGGCTGATGATGTCGGAGAATCAGGCGGGCCAATGGGAATTATCGCCCGCTGTGCAAGAGGTCGATCTTACCAACCCGCAGCGGAAAATCCTGCACGCGACGACCAAGAAGGTGACCGACGACATCGAGTCTCTCTCATTTAACACAGCTATCTCGCAGATGATGATTTTCGTGAACGCGTTTACCACCGCCCAAACGATACCGATCTCGGCAATGCAACCTTTTCTGGTCCTGCTTAATCCTTTCGCGCCCCATTTGAGTTCCGAGCTCTGGGAAAAGTTGAAGTTGCCTGGTCAAATCACGGAACAGCCATGGCCGGGTTTCGACGAAAGATTCCTAGTCGAAGACGAAGTCGAAATCGTGATTCAGATGAATGGGAAAGTACGAGACCGAATGAAGATGTCGATCCAGGCGAGCGAAGAGGAAATCAAGAACGCCGCGCTCGCCCTCCCAAAAATTCAGGAGCTCACTTCGGATAAGCAAATTCGTAGAGTCGTCGTGATTCCGAAGAAGCTGGTAAACATCGTCCTATGAAAAAAGCTTGGAAAGAATTCAAAGAGTTCGCGATCAAAGGAAACGCGGTTGATCTCGCGGTCGGCGTGATCATCGGCGCTGCCTTCGGCGGGATCATCAATTCGCTGGTTAAAGACGTCATCATGCCGCCGGTCAGTTTGCTCATGGGTGGCCTCGATTTTTCAAACAAGTTCCTCGTGCTGCGCGCGGCGAAAGACGGCTCAATTGCGTTTAACACGCCGACGGACGCGGCCAAAGCGGGAGCTGTTACCTGGAATTACGGCAATTTTATCACATTGATCATCAATTTTCTGATTGTCGCGGGTGCAGTTTTCCTCCTTATCCGGGCCATGAATCGCTGGAAGCAACCCAAACACGCCGAACCGGTGACAAAGGACTGCCCCGCTTGTGCGATGACGATCCCGGTAAAGGCAAGTCGTTGTCCGCATTGCACGACAGAATTCTCCCGACAATCGGCCGTCTAAACTGGCCCGCAGCCTGCTGCCAAAACTGGGGTGAAAGGACGCCCCGGATATTTTCCTTCTGGCAAATAATTACTTGCCCGGCAGAAGTTCGATGGTATCTGAGGCCGCGGTGTTGCAAATGTCTAGAAGCCTTAACCTTACAATAGTTGTTGCTATTGGTTGTGTCCTGGTCGGTTGCGCAGAACAGTCGGTTGTGCAGAAACCGCTGGCTGCGGTCGAAGCCGCGAACTCGCACCTTGGTCGCATGCCCAATGTCCGCACCACCGCTTACACGCGGATCGAAAAAGGCGGACGTCGAAACGCGCTCGGCAAATATTTATCCGGCCGTCACGTTATAAGCGCGGCCTCGGATTGGTCGCGTTTCCCGCTCGGGACTCGCTTTCGAATCTGTAGTACGCGGGAGGAATTTATCATCGACGATTACGGGACGGCGCTTGTCGGCACCAGTACGATCGATCTTTATAAGCCGACGAAGCTGGAGATGAAACGCTGGGGGGTGCGCAACGTCGACATCGACATTCTGCAATGGGGTTCCGAGGAGCAGAGCCTCAAAGTGCTCGGCCCACGCGCAAAACATCAAACCCCTCGACGCATGATCGCCGCGCTCCAGAAAAAGAGCCTCGTTCCTGCTTCGAAGGTGGCCAGCGCTTCTAAGGAAGCTTCGGCTCGGCCGTCATCCAGTCGCACTTTGGATTGATTAACGGCCCAGGCCGCCGATTTTCCCGAGAATGAAAATTCTCGTTGTCGGCGGCGCCGGTTATATCGGGAGCGTTTGCGCCGAGCTATTGCTCGATCAAGGCCACGGCGTCACGATTTTCGATAACCTGAGCGAAGGTCATCGTCGCGCGCTCGATCCGCGAGCTGAATTCGTCGAAGGCGATTTGATAGATCGGCAATTGATCGAGAAGATACTGGCGAAGCAACAGCCGGATGCGGTCATGCACTTCGCGGCCAACGCCCTCGTTGGCGAATCGATGCAGAATCCGTCGAAATATTTTCGCAACAACATCGCCAACGGCCTCAATCTGCTCGACGCGGTGATCTCCGCAGGTGTTGAGAAGATCATTTTCTCTTCCACTTGCGCGATCTTCGGTCCGCCCGAGCGCGTGCCGATTGATGAAACGATGACCCCCCGGCCGATCAATCCCTACGGCGAATCAAAATTGGCCTTCGAAAAAATTCTCCGCTGGTATGGCGAAATCCACGGATTGAAATTCGTTTCCCTTCGCTACTTCAATGCGGCGGGCGCTTCGACGAAATTTGGAGAAGACCATCGCGTCGAAACGCATTTGATCCCGAATGTTCTGAAGGTCGCGCTCGGACAGAAACCAACCGTCGAGATTTTCGGGACCGATTATGAGACACCGGATGGGACCTGCATCCGTGATTACATTCACATTGTCGATCTTGCCCGCGCTCACATCCTCGCGCTCAACGCAACTAAGGGTGATTTTTACAATCTCGGCACCGGTGGCGGTGCGAGTGTCCGAGACGTAATCGATTCCTGTCGCAAAATTACCGGACGTAACATCGACATCGTGGAAAAACCACGCCGTCCGGGTGATCCGCCGCGCTTAATCGCGTCTTCGGAAAAAATTAAGAGAGAGCTCGGCTGGCAGCCGCAGTTTCAATCCCTCGACGCCATCATCGAGAGCGCATGGAAATGGCACCAAAAATTTCCGCGCGGCTATGAAGATTAGAAAAAACGCCCGCGAATTTCTTCGCGAGCGCTTTTGAATCCTAATTAACTACTAACCGCTTCGGTTACGGTTTTTGCGTGGTCGTTGTGGTCGTTGTTTCTTTCTCGGTCACGGTAGGCTTGCTCAGCACGATTTTGCGGACAACCATGCGTTCGCCGTCCCGCGTATAATAGACCGTTGCGGGCAGATCTGGACGCACCGCTGACCAGGTGACCGTATGGCCTTCCGGATCAAGAATCGTCGTGTCCTTACTGTAGTAATAACGCACCGGTGCCGCGTCCGTGCTGGTGCGGAACGTGATGTAATCCGTTCCCGGCGTGTAGGTGCTGATTGTTCCTGTGCTGGTGGCGGTACTCGTCTCTGTAGTGGTCGTTCCGGCCGCAGCATCTTTCGTTGTGACTGTGGTCGAGGTTTGAGCCATCGCTGTTACGACGCCCAGACTGCAGGCCACCGCCAATATTTTCGCTAATGTAGTTTGTTTCATAGTTGTCCTCTGCTTTGGTTAACCAAATGCTCGTTGTTGTAGATGGGTTGGACTTCTCGGAGCGGCCGTTTATTCGACCGCAGTCTTGTTTCGCGCTCTGCTGCACGATCGGTCTTTGAAAATTATGCAAGCGCTTCCCGGATTTCGTGATTTCCTACCCGACCACTGCGCTGCCCGGAATTACATCTTTGCGCGCTGGCGTGAGGTCGCGCGCCGCTACGGTTTCGTCGAATGGGACGGTCCAGTGCTCGAGCCGACTGATCTTTACCGCAAGAAAAGCGGCGCGGAAATTGTCGATCAACTTTTCAATTTCACCGACAAAGGCGATCGCGAAGTATCGATGCGGCCAGAGCTGACACCAACGCTGGCGCGCGTCGTCGCCGCGCACGAGCGCGCATTTAAGAAACCGCTCAAGTGGTTCTCCATCGGCCAGTTCTTTCGTTACGAAAAACAACAGCGCGGCCGGTTGCGCGAACATTACCAACTGAACTGCGACATCATCGGCGAAAGCGATTTCGCCGCCGACATCGAACTGATTGCGCTCTGCATCGACATCTTGCGCGCCTTCGAGCTCACGGAAAAAGATTTCGTTGTTCGCATCAGCGACCGGGAGTTCTGGACCGATTTTTTGCGGCAACAAGAACTTCCGACCGAAAAATGGGAAGACGTTTTGCAGACGATCGACAAATCAGGTCGCGAACCGCGCGAGAAAACAGAGGAGAAACTTGGCAAGTTGGCCGAGCCAGTCTTCTCGATCTTCGACAAAGGTGGTCGGAGCGGAAAACTCGACCGGCTCGTGGATGGACTTGGCGCGCGGGGACTCGCCGGCTTTGTCGATGTCGATGTTCGGATTGTGCGCGGTCTGGCTTATTACACCGGCACCGTTTTCGAAGTCTTCGATCGCGCAGGAAAACTGCGAGCGATTGCTGGCGGCGGCCGCTACGACAATTTGATTAATCAGCTCAGCGACGGCGCTGTCTCGATGCCGGCGCTCGGTTTCGCCATGGGCGACGTGGTGCTGGGCGAATTGTTACGTGATCGGGCCGCGGCCCGTGAGAAATTGGAAGCGGTCGTCAAAGAGCAAAACAAGATCGACATCTATGTTGTCATTGCCAAGGAGCAACGACGACCCGACGCGCTCGAGCAAATTCAGGAGCTGCGCGATGGCGGTTACCGCGTCGATTACCCGCTCACAGCCGACAAGGTGCCTAAACAATTCCAAACCGCGGAAAACGTCGGCGCGCGGATCACACTTCTCTACGGCGATGAATGGCCGCAGGTGAAAGTGAAAAATCTTGCCACCCGCGAGGAATCGTTGATCGCCGGCGACGCGCTGCTGGACAGTGTCGCAAAATTCTTCAACCTGTCCGGTTCCGCTTGACCATGTACCGAACGCACAACTGCAATTCACTTCGCAAGAGCGACATCGGCAAGGACGCTACCCTTGCGGGATGGGTCCACGTTTCCCGCGATCATGGCGGCGTCATATTTGTCGACCTGCGCGACCGCGAAGGGATCACTCAGGTTGTTTTTCGACCGGAAGAGAACGCGCAGCTTGCAAAGGAAGCGCACGGTTTGCGGAGCGAAGATGTGATTCAAGTTTCGGGGAAAGTCGCGGCGCGCGTGCCGGGGACCGAAAACTCAAAACTCGCCACTGGCGAGATCGAATTAATTCCAAGTCAGTTGCGAATTCTCAATCGCGCGGACGATTTGCCGTTTCCGATCGATGCCGAGATCCACAACGAAGATCTCCGGCTGACCTATCGTTATTACGATCTGCGCCGGCCGGAGCTCTCGCGCAATCTGCGCGTGCGTCATCGCGCCGCCAAGGCGACGCGCGATTATCTCGATTCGCAGGGCTACATCGAAATCGAAACGCCGATTTTGTCGAAGAGCACGCCGGAAGGCGCGCGTGATTTCTTGGTGCCGAGCCGATTGGTGCCAGGAAAGTTTTACGCACTACCGCAGGCGCCGCAGCAGTACAAACAGTTGCTCCAGGTCGCCGGCGTCGAAAAATATTTTCAAATCGCGAAATGTTTTCGTGACGAAGATCTGCGCGCCGATCGGCAGCCGGAGTTTACACAGATCGACATCGAAGCTTCGTTCGTAACGCCGGACGATATTTTCGCGCTGACCGAAGGAATGCTCGCGGCGATTTTCAAAGCTGCCCGCAACATCGACATCAAAACGCCGTTTGATCGGCTGACGTATCGCGAAGCCGTTGGTCGATTCGGCAGCGACAAACCTGATCGCCGTTTCGGCGTTGAACTCGTGGACGTGAGCGACGATTTCCGTGCAAGCGGTTTCAAAGTTTTTCGCGGTGCGCTCGATGCTGGCGGGGTGGTCAAGGCGATCAACGCGAAAGGTTTTGCAGGAATCACGACCGGACAGATCGAAGAGCTGACGGAAACCGCGAAAGTTTTCGGCGGAAAAGGGCTCGCATTCATCAAGGTCGAGAATGGCGAATGGAAATCGCCGATCGTGAAATTCTTTAACGACGCCGAGAAAGCTGCGCTGAAGTCGAAATTAAAAATCGAGGAAGGCGATTTGATTTTGTTCGGCGCCGATAAATGGGAGATCGCCTGCGAAGTGCTTGGGCGGATCCGGTTACGCGTTGCGGAGATCCAGGACTTGCTTAGCACCTCTGTTAAAGGCCAGGCCGGTCCGCCAGTTGGACGGACTCGTCCCGCGGCGAGCTCGGACATCTGGGACTTCCTCTGGGTAACGGATTTTCCGCTGATGCAATGGAGCGCGGAAGAAAATAAATGGAATGCGGTGCATCATCCGTTCACCCGACCCAAATCTGAGGACCTTTCGCTCCTGGACGATAGGAACAAATTTTCCGAGATCCGTGCGGAAGCTTACGACGTTGTTCTCAACGGCGTTGAGATCGGCGGCGGCAGCATGCGAATCCATGAGCCGCAGTTGCAGGAAAAAATGTTCGAGGCGCTCGGCGTCGGCGCGCAAGATCGACAATCAATGTTTGGTCATTTGCTCCGCGCGCTGCGCCTAGGCGCGCCGCCGCACGGCGGGATCGCGCTCGGCCTCGATCGGCTGGTCATGCTTCTTTGCGGCGCGGAATCGATTCGCGACGTGATCGCTTTCCCGAAAAACAACCGCGGGATGGATCTGATGACTCAATCGCCGGCCGACGTCGATCCGCGCCAGCTGCGGGATCTCGCGATCAAGCTGGCGGGTGAAAAGAAAAAACAGGATTAAGCGGAATTACGCGCGACGTGCGCTTCGGCAGCAGCAATCTGGCTCGCTGGTGTGCGAAAAAGAACAGCGATCGAGAGAGTAACGACGGTGCCGACAAAAACAAACCAGGGCCAGGATATTTTCGGCCACCAATCCGGCATGAACCACCCGAAGTTCCATTGCGAAGCCACGAGTTTTCCGTGCAGCAGTGCAAGAATATCAAAGGCAGGCATCGTGACCTTACACAGGACGAGCACAGACATAATCCCGACTATCATCCCGACGACATTAGCGCCGTCGGAGCCGCGTTGTCGCGTTAGCATCCCGAGAAGAAAGACTCCGACCAATGCTCCATAAGTGTAGCCGAGTATTCCGATCGCGATTGGAATGATCGTCAGCTTCGCATCTTGAAGCACAGCGTTCGCGGCCATCGTCGCAACCAGAATCATAAGAATGCCGAAAACGGCAGTGGCGATGCGCGCTGCACGAATGGCCTGACGGTCCGTAGCGCCCGGCCGAATGTAGGGCAGGTAAAAATCTTTTGTGAAGCTGGTGGCGAGCGCGTTCAACGCCGCAGAGGTCGACCCCATCATTGTGGCGAAAATCCCCGCAACGATGAGTCCACGAAATACTACCGGCATTTGGTGAACGATGTAGTCGCCGAAAATTTCGTTGTCGGCTGCCGGCAGTGTCGCGCCTGGAACCACCGAGTAGTAAACCGACAACAGAATTCCCACGGTCAGAAACGCGCCGGCAATCGGGAGGTCCATCACGCCGCTGAGAATAAGCGAGAGCTGCGATTTTCTGTGATCGGGCGCCGTCAACATGCGTTGGACCATGTCTTGATCCGTTCCATGCGTCGCCATCGTCAACAAAGTCGAGCCGATGAACGCCGCGAAAATCGTGTACGGTTCTTCCAGCATCGCTTTCAAAGCAGGCCCGAACGGCAATTCCGAATTCCATCCCGTTTGAAACAGTTTCACGTTACCGAGTCCTCCGAGGTTCGACTTCACGGTTTCGAACCCGCCGGGAATGCTTCGGAGCAGCAGAAAAATCGCGAAGATAACTGAACTAAACATCAGCACCGCCTGGATCAGGTCTGTCCAGACAACTGCTTTGATTCCGCCAACGGCAGTGTAAACCGTCGTAATAACAGTGACGAAAATAATTCCCCAGATATAGGTATTGAGATTTACCGGCAGCGTTGGAAACAGATATCGCCAAATCACCACCATGATCGCGCCGCCGAGATACAGCCTGACGCCGATCCCGAGAACGCGAGTGAAGAGAAAGATGCCGCTCGCCATGTTCTTGGTTTTTGTGCCGAACCGAACGGTCAGGAATTCGTAGACGCTTTGCACACGGTAGTCGTAGTACGGCTTAATAAAGGTGAAGGCGATGACGATGCGTGCGAGAACTGTGCCAATTGCCAATTGCCCGTAAAAGTAACCTCTCGTTTTGAAACCTTCGGCCGGAGTCCCGAGAAAAGTGGCAGCGCTGGTCTCGGCGGCAATGATGGACGCCAGCACAGCCCACCACGGAATGGAGCGCGAACCGAGCGAGAATTCGTCCAAGTTTCGATTTCGCCGGCCGGCCCAAAGTCCCAGTGCGACGATGCCAACGAAGTAGGCGAGTAGAACGACTGTGTCGATCGCGAGCCGAGCGTCCATGTCGATCTTAGGTGACAGAATTTCGGCCCAGCGCAAGATTTCCTGCGTGCAGCTCGCAAAAATTCCCGCGCCGGATT
>Ga0209378_1003039_pt1 | contig 11416 bp, 10 predicted proteins | sample GraSoiAngelo_156_FD_186170 | JGI IMG/M metagenome (GOLD analysis project Ga0209378, IMG submission 186170) | Grasslands soil microbial communities from the Angelo Coastal Reserve, California, USA - 14_1009_13_40cm (SPAdes) (version 2) | ecosystem: Environmental > Terrestrial > Soil > Grasslands ... | reverse complement strand
CGCCGGGCTGCCAGGGGCGCCTGGAGGCTACGCACGCTCCGTGCGGGCTGATATTGTCCGAGTAAGTCTTTTCCTCAACGTAGGCTTGCTGGCCCTGGGGGTCCGCGAGCCGAACCACAACAACAAAGGGGAGGCGCTTTTCGTGTCTGCCTTCGAGACTGCGATCGAAAAACATGGTGTCTGGACTGCGGTCATTCACCGGTCCTCACGGGCGGGAGGGATGAGGTAGGCGCCAACAGACTCCTCCCTCCGAGTCCTAAGTGAGCCGATGAAGAGCCGGAGTCTTCAGCCACCCCAGCACGGCAATTAAATATCATTGAGGCCGCGCGTCGGCAATCGGGTATTGCATGTAAATAGCAGTACGCAGTATTCCCCCCGTTTTGGACTCTCAGGAGTACCAAGAATGTTACGAATCGGCTCATGTGGAACCCTGGCTCTCCGGAGACCGGGAGGAAAGCGCGGTTTGCGAGTCTTGCTGATGTGCAGGAAGGCAGGCCAGGAAGGCGACGCCGGGAGGCTCAATCGTCGTCGCGGCGCCAAGGCTGTTTTTGCGGGGTGGCGGCTGGGGCGGGAGTTGCGACCTGAGTAGGCGCAGCGGACGAAGCGACGGCCAGGCTCTTGGCGCTGGCCGAAGGGTCGTCCAGAGCGGTGGCGTGCTCGAGGACACGGCGGGCATATTCGGCGACCGTCTTCACGCCAGCGGCGTAGGCGGGATTAGGAGTTTTGACACCGCCGTTGTAGGCGCCGATGGCTTTATTGACGTCGCCGTCAAAATGATCGAGAAGGCCACGGAGCAGCAATCCGGCGTAGGTGGTGAGCACCGCGTCATCCACGGAATTGAGGTTGAGCACGCGCGGAGGCCGCAGCCGGGCGGAGAGCTGGGTATAGTCGCGCTTATCTTTCAGATAAAGCTGATGCGCGGCACGCAAAGTTTCGCGCGTGATTTGCCAGGTGCCGATGGCGTAGTCACTGACCATGACGCGCTTGCGGCCGCGGCGAAGAATGATGTCGTCGCGCTGAGCGCGCTTCTTCCAGACAGCGTGAGTAAGGTCGCCGTTAACGTCCATGTAGTCATTCTCCATGGCGCCGACGCCGAGGAAATAGTCGAGTGGAAGAGAATAGAACTGGGCGACGTCGAGAATGTCGGTGGCGAGCTGGGTGGCCTGTTCACGCGTGAGCGGGCTAGGAGCTGTATCACCCCTCGCGAGAACGCGATTGTCCGTTTGCGACTTGAAAATCAGAAACTGGGCCAACGCAGGGAGAAGCTTGAAGGAGCTGAGAGATTCCAGCTTCTGCTCTGTGGGAACGCCGTAGGCAACATCGAACGTGTGGCTTTGCTGCTGGTAGTAGGCAAAGTCCTTCTCGGTCCACGAATTCAGGTCGTAATGCTTGATCAAGTTGCGGCCCTCGAGCTGCGAAAGGCGCGGGACGGCGGTGAGCAGATCGTTGTCGCTGACGATGAAAATCTTGTAGGACGGACCCTTGGCGGTATCGAAGGCGGTCAGCAGGATGCGCGAGGTATCGTCGCCATCGCGGGCTTCGCGGCCGCGCAGATACTCAAAATGCAGGAAGGCTTCGAGCTGGTCGTGAAACGTGGCGACTTCGGCGGAGGCTATGCCGGGCGCAAACGGCAGAGCCAACCGGTTGCCCTGGAATTTGGGCGCAGGAAGAGCGGGATATCGCGGGGCTTCCAGGTCCAGAGGCCAGAGGCGGTAGTCGGTGTAGGCGCAGGCCGTGAACGTCAGCAGCGCAGCGGTGAGGCAGAGGAAGTTTCTGACGATCTTCCTAAAGAGATTTCTGCCTGACATTGCTCGAGCCTCCTTTCCTCTCAAATTGCGGGCGCTTGCCTTTGCCTGAGGGTAAGCTCCATCTGCCCTTTACTCCATAGGATGCAACTAGGGTGCCAGGAAGAGCAGCTCCCCTAAATATCAGAAAACAAGCAACTTACAAAAAGATGCTGAGAGATTCAGCTTGGAGACTGTGGGTGGGCGTGTACAGACTACCACGGCGTGAGGCTGCGAGGAACAGCTTAATTCCATTCCCGTAAGCTATGGGCCTAGCCGTCGATCGGGGAACTAAGGGGTGACGCGAAGCATGGCAACAGCGTGGGAGGGGACTTTGGCGGTGAAGGAACCGGTAGATTTGCCGAGGTCCTTTTTGGCCCAGAGGTCACGGACGGCAAGCGGAAAGATGCCCGGGATAGCCGAGGTCTTCCCAGGAGACGGAGATATCGGCGTCGGAGGCGCCGCGATTGAACAACACGACGGCGCGGCCACCTTCCTTCAATTGCTTGGCCCAGACCTCGGTGTCGCCATTCTTGCGCAAGCGGCAGCCCTGCATCCCTAGAGGATCCCGGTCGATGGCGATGACTTCCTTGTTGGTGAGAATCTCTTTGATTTCGGGAGACATATTCTTCAAATCGTTTCCGGCCATCAACGGAGCGGCGAGGATACACCAGAGGCCAAAGTGCGAGCGGTACTCGGTGGTGGTCATGCCGCCGTTGCCGACTTCGAGCATGTCGGGATCGTTCCAGTGGCCCGGGCCGGCATACGTCTCCAGGCCAACCTGCAAATCCGCGATCTGCACAAGGCTGAGTTGCCCTTTCTTGCAATCCCAGCAATCGGAGATGTCGCCGGTGGTGCGCCAGAGGTTGCCAACATCAGTGGCCCAAAGCCAGGGCTTGTTGGAACCCCACTCACAAAGGCTGAAGACGATGGGGCGACCTGCGGACTTCAGCGCGTCACGCATGGTGGAGTAGGCGGCCCGGGCATTTTGCGTGCCGGTGTTGCACCAATCGTATTTGAGATAGTCGACGCCCCAAGCGGCATATTGGAGGGCGTCCTGATATTCATGGCCGCGGCTGCCGGGAGGCTTGGCGCAAGTCATGGTGCCGGCGTCGGAATAGATTCCGAATTTCAAGCCCCTGGAATGGACGTAGTCGGCAAGGGACTTGATGCCCGAGGGGAAAGTTCTTGTTGCCGGCAGCGTCACGGCTGACTTGCCAGCAGTCGTCAATAACGACGTATTCGTAACCGGCGTCTTTCATGCCGCTGCTGACGAGAGCGTCGGCGGCGGACTTGACGAGGTCTTCGGTGACGTTGCAGGCGAACCGGTTCCAACTGTTCCAGCCCATGGGAGGCGTGAGCGCCACGCCGTTTTCCAGGGCGCGCGAAGATAGAGCACAAAAAAGAAATCCGAAGAACGACAGCGCCAGACAACTTATTATTCTTCTCGCAAAACGTTCCATGACACCCTCTCGGCGTATGCACATTTTTGTATCAAGGCGCAACGACAAAACTACCCGCGTTCGCCTGGAACGAAAAGCTCGCGCCTGACGAGCGCAGGAACGACAGGAGAAAAGAGAGGCTCCTAGGCAGTGGCAGTTGCCGCTTTTGTGGCAACTTCCGCAGTGTAGACAAGGACGGCCTTTTTGCCGCCCTTGGCGGCGGTGGCGTGGATGGAATTCAGGTTGACACCTTTCGCTGCGAGCTTGTCCAAGCATTGCGCCAGCGCACCGGGCTTGTTGGCCAAATCGTAGATTTCCGCCGGAGTTTCCTGGTACGAGATCCTGGCGCCATCGAGGGCTTTCTTCGCGCGCCGGGGGTCTTCGGCAATGAGTTGAACGGTGCCAGCCGCGCCCTGAGCGGTTCCCAAGAGAGAAAGAATATTCACTTTGGCTTCCCCTAGGGTTTTCGCGATATGGGCGACCGCGCCGGGTTGATTATCAATTGAAATTGTGAATTGCTTGGTTTTGGCCATCTGAGCACCTCCTGCCGTGCTGGCGGGAGATTATACGCCGAGGGAAGGAAAGATGACGAAATAAAGCTGCGCACTAGTGGCTAGATTTGCTGGACTTTCCAGCGGCCACGGCGGAAGAGCACGATGCCGGCGGCGGCGATGGCGGCTTCCGCGACGACGATGGCCCAAAAGACGCCGCTCGAACGCATATGCACGGTGATCGCCAGGAAGTAGGCCAGGGGAATTTCCAGGAGCCAGAAGCCGAAGAAATTCACAATCGTGGGTGTAACGGTATCGCCAGCGCCATTGAAAGCTTGAAGCATGACCATGCCGTAGGCGTAGGCGATGTTGCCGTAGCTCAGAATGCGCAAACAGGTGACGGCAAGGGGGACGACGAGCGCATCGTTGGTGAAGAGGCGGATGACCGGTTCGGCGAAGACGACGAAGAAAATGCCGATGACGCCGAGGAAAATCATGTTGTAGAGGCCGGTGCGCCAGACGGAAGTTTCCGCGCGCTCAGGCTGTTTGGCGCCGAGGTTCTGACCGACGAGCGTGGCGGCGGCGTTGCTAAGGCCCCAACTAGGCATCAGCACGAAGATGAGTATGCGAATGGCGATGGTGTAGCCGGCGAGGGCTGCCGAGCCGAAGACGCTGACGATGCGGACGAGGCCGATCCAACTGGTATGCGCGATGGCAAATTGCAGGATGCCGGTGAGCGAAACGCGAAGGAGCCGGAGCAAGACGCTGAAGTTGATGTGAAGCTGACTGCGCAGGATGCGGATGCGCTCCGTGCCGCGCATGAGGCGATAAAACTGATAGAGCACGCCGATGCTGCGGCCGGTGAACGTGGCGAGGGCCGCGCCAGTGACGCCAAGTTTTGGAAAAGGACCCCAGCCGAAGATGAGGCAAGGGTCGAGGACGAGATTGATGATGTTGGAGACCCACAGCAAACGCATGGCGATGGCAGCGTCACCTGCGCCGCGGAAAATGGCGTTGTTGAGAAACAGCAGCATGATCGCAGCGCTGCCGCCGAGCGCGATGCGGGCGTAGCCGGAGCCCACGGCAACAACTTGCGAGGAAGCGCCCATCAGGCGGAGCAAGTCCGGAGCGTAGTAGAGACACGGAACGCCAATAAGGGCAGCGATGGCGAGCCCAATGACGATGGCTTGAACGCCGGCAACGGCCGCGCCGGCGGGATCTTTTTCGCCGATGCGGCGAGCGACCATAGCGGTGGTGGAAAGGCTGAGGCCGAAGCCGATGGCCATGACGAGGCTAAGGAGCGATTCGGTGAGGCCGACGGTGGCGATGGCGTCCGCGCCGAGACGGCCGACCCAAAAAACGTCGACGACTGCGAAAAGAGATTCCAGCACCATTTCCAGAACCATGGGAATGGCGAGCAGGAGAATGGCGCGATGGAGATTGCCGGCGGTGAAGTCTTGATGCGAGCCACGAATAGCTTCGCGAACGGAACTCCAGAACGTGGGTGGCGGAGCGGCGACAGCAGTTTGTTCCAATGACATAGACCTTTACGTTCTGCGCGTGCGCTTCCTAGAAATGCAGGGCGCGCTCGCGCGGTGCGACAGTTCAATGAAACGGGAGAGAAGGTCAGATCCGCCGGGGCGGATTAATTGAGCACAGCGACTTGCGGGACGAACATCGGCGTTGTCCTTGGCGCGGTCTGTGCGTGACGACTGCGCCCGATGTCCGGGTTTTCACGGACACGATTGCAATGGGGTGATTGTACCTTGGACGGATGGTTGTTGCTAGAGGAATCGGAGTTGGAGAAGTTTGTGATAAGGGTGAAGGATTGTGAGTGAGTTTCCAGGGGGGCCGAGAATCCAAGGAATGTGAAGAGCAAGAAGGGCGCTACGACGTGTGATACTTTCAATGAAAACTGTCCACATAGCCTGCGGAAAAAATGAGCGGCAATGGACGTTGAGATGATTTCTCAAGGGAGCGGAGAAAAGCCAGCGGGTGGGTTGCTCGCCCTTTTACGCACGGGTGGCCCTGATAGCAGCACTGGTTGGGGCCGTAGGCTCGGTTGGATTGCTGCTCCAAGTGGGCCGGCGCAAGCATTCCCCGCCTCTCCTTTTGGCACTCTTCGCGATCTGGGTGCTATCACCATTTGTGGCCCTGGTAGTCACTAACATAGCTTCGACGAGTTGGTCGGTCAGTACCCGAGCGACCCTCTATAGCGCGATGCTGGTTGTCGCGCTGGGCTCATTGGCCATTTATGGAGATATTGGGTTGGGACCGCTCGGGGCAAAGACCGTTCCCGTATTCGTGATTGTCCCGCCAGCGTCGTTGCTGCTCATTGCCATAGTCGTCCCGATACCGGCGCTACTATCTGCGAGATTGTCGCGTCGACGTCAGCGCACTTAGCCCGGCGTTCGGCGGATGCGAATGCAGAGTGTCGAGCTTTAGTGTGCTGCCGAGCCAGCCAATTCATTTCCATCTGAGGAGCGGAGCCCGCACAGCCTTCTTGACAATACTTTGTAATGTAAAGTACTTTTGATTTGCACTCTACGTCACGGGGTGCGAGGGCTCTGATGGACTACGCACCGATGAAGCGGCCGGGGCTGGCTCGCCGGATATTCAAAGGCTTCGCAGTATTGGCGATGCTGGGTGTTCTCGGGAGCGCGGCGCTGTTAGGATCGCTGTGGCTGGAGCGGAGAACCGAGATCACACTGCCGACGCCCACGGGACCATTCGCGGTTGGACGCGCGATCTATGATTGGACCGACGACACGAAGCTGGACACGCTGGCGCCGGTTCCAGGAACCAAGCGGGAACTCCTTATCTGGATGTGGTACCCGTCGGCGGCTGTGCGATCTGTTGCGGTGGACGAGTATCTGCCCGCTTCGATGCGGGCGGCGGCTGGACCCGCCGGAGGACCGCTCCGACTTCTAACCCGAGATCTGTCGAAGGTTCACGGGCACAGTACTCGCGAGTCCGATTTGTCGCCGGAGCAGAGATCGTACCCGGTGGTGATCATGCGCGGCGGGGCATCCGCCGCTGCGTGGAGTTACTCGACACTGGCCGAGGATCTATCCAGTCACGGTTACGTTGTCGTGGGCTTCGATGCGCCCTACCGCACCTCTAGTGTCGTTTTTCCTGACGGGCGGGTGATGAGACGGATTCCGGAAAACAACCCGGAACTCTGCCTAGAGAAAACCGGCCAGGAGCGGGACCGTTGCGCGAACAGGCTGCTGACTGCGTGGACCGCGGATATCGCGTTCGTACTGGATCGGTTGGAGCAGCTGAATGCCTCGGACGCGTCCGGCAAGTTCACGGGACGGCTCGACATGACGCGAGTGGGAGTCTTCGGGCACTCCTTTGGCGGGGCGACGGCGGCACTGTTTTGCCACGAGGATTCCAGGTGCAAGGCGGGCATCGATGTGGACGGCGCTCCACATGGTAGCGTCATTCAAGCAGGGATCGATCGGCCATTCCTGTTTCTTCTAAGTGACCACGGTCACGAGTCCGACCCCGAGAGCGGCCAGATCATGGCTGATATCCGATCGATTTACGATCGGCTGCCCCCGGAGGGAAGGGCGCTCTTACAAATTCGTCACGCGAATCATTTTCTCTTCAGCGACGACGGAGCGTTGCTGAAGAGCCATATCGTGCTGCGGACACTCCGCATATTAGGAATTGTCGGTATCGACGGACGCCGCCAGCTTGCCATGACCGCGTACTGCTTGCGCAGCTTTTTCGACGCGTATCTCAAGGGGAAAGGCGTATCGCGGCTCAACATTTCTTCTCCGCTTTACCCCGAGATCGAAGCTCTGGAATGAAGCGTGTCGGGTGCTCTTGCAACTCCCTGAAGTATTCGGGCCTCGCTTGGCGATCTCCTTCCCACCCTTCCGTCCAAGCCTGACGGCGGCGGGATCTTTTTTCTTCGGCAAAATTCGGCGTTCTATGGTTCGGGTTCTTCGACTACCGGGGCTGGCCCCGTTGCAGGCTCCACAGTCCGCGCGCCGAGAGGATGAGGGAGAAGATCCCAGTCACGCCGAGCGCGTGAAGCGTCCAGACGAACAAGAAGGCTGGGCTGGACTTGGCGATCTGGCCGCGAAAAACGCCTCCCGCTCCCATCACGTGGATGACGGGCATACCCGACGCCAGGAGCGACCCGACGAGCATGATGATGTACCCCGACCGCCGTTCGGCGAGCACCAACGTTCCGTGCAACCAAACGACCAGGATGGGCACCGCAATGAGGGTTGAGCCCCCTGCCTCGGCCGTTCCGACCCTGGCGTGGACGGTATCGCTCGTCAGGTGAAGCGTCATGAAGAGGATCGAGAGCAGAGACGCGATGGTTAACATCACGTTTTGTTTCATTTGATATTCTCCTGTTAAATGCGGGTGTGCCGGGTGTCGCACCCCACGGTTTTCAGGGTGCGGGGTTTTGTTCTACGAATGGCGCAGGCCTACGCGGGACGATCGTCTTTCCATTGTATGCATTTGTGAAGCGGACTCGGACTAACCAGAAAATCAGCAAAATCAGCGGAAGGATGGTGAGAACCGAATACAAGGTTGTGTTGAATAAAGCCGGGGATAGATATTTTCCCAGCCCCACTGTCGAAAGCAATCTCAGCGGGCGGTTTGACCCTCCGAAGAAAAAAGAACCTGCTGCAATAAACAGCCCAAAGCACATGCGCCAGAGATGCCGCGAGATGCGCTTGACTCCCGCAACGCCGCCGCGCACCAGCATGCGAACGTCCCCCGCCGCTGCAAGCAGACACACCGAACCCATGAAAAGGATCATTCCAACAGGAACTCCGTCGAGTGAGCTGTGTCCGCTACGCAGGACTTTAAGACCAGCCATCCAGCTGAGAATGCCATTCGCCAGGGGAATCAGGAGCAGAACCCAATCCAAACGGCTCGTTTCCCCATCTCTGCGCCGGGCGGTCAGCCATGCCGTTCCGATCAGATAAACGGTGAGAATCCCACCGCCAATGTTATTGGGTTGATGCCTCGTAATGGCAAGGTACGCTGCAAAGGCACCCATGGTGAGCATGGATGCGACAAACACCTTTCCCGCCAGCACATGGCGGGGGGAACCTTTGCGGAAACACATCGCCGCGGTCCCGGACACCAAGCCCACGACCCCACCGCAAATATGAGCAATCAGTATGGGCGAATAGGACATTGCCCCATCTTGGAGATATATACGGGGGCCGCAGCCCCAGTGTTTCACCCCTCCCGTATTCGCACGGAACTCTAATCAAATAGCGAAGATTGCTGCCGCCTTCGTCGCGGAGATGAACTACGCGAACGCGGACCGGATTCCGGTCGTATGACGGCGTAGTCGGAAACCGACAGATTCTTACGCGGCGGCGATGCGGCGGATGAGATCTTCCTGCTCGGACTGGGATTCGGCGCCGATGGTGAAGGCGTCGAGGAGATTGAGACCGAGAGCAAAATTGAGGGCTTCGTCCTGGCGGTGGCGCAATTCTCCCTGGCCGAGGATTTTCATGCCAATGATGCCCTTGCCCGCGGCGCGCATTTCGCGCACGACGCTGACGACGGTATTGGGATCGGAATCCATGAAAGCACCAACGGGGTTGATTCGAACGAGGTGGACTTCGACCCAGGAAGACTTTGTGGCGGCGCGAAGCGCCTCGATGCTGTGGCAAGAACAGCCATGAGCGCGAATGACGCCCTTTTCTTTGGCTTCGGAAAGCACATCCATGACGCCCTTGTAACGCTCGATCCAATCGCCTTCGGTGAGGCAGTGCATAAGGCATACGTCGATATAGTCAGTGCCAAGTTCGCGTCGGAAACGGTCGAGGTCGGCGCGAGCGGTGGCGGGGTCGCGCGCCCACGTTTTGGTGAGCACGGTGACTCTATCGCGAGGGACATGCTTGAGCGCATCGGCAACGTGCGGATGGCTGCCGTAAGAATCGGCAGAGTCAAAGAAGCGCAGGCCGTGGTCGTAGCCATTGAGAAGCAGGTCGGAGAGGCCCCGGATGCCGAGGGCAGTCTGATGGGAATGATGACCGACGCCGACGGTGCCCGTGCCTATGGCGAGGCGGCTCGTCTGGATACCCGTCTTGCCGAGGGTCACCGAATCTGACGCGCTGAATTTGCGCGGGAGAGAGGGAAGAGGGAGCCCCGGCTGCGCGAAGGCACCGGGATGGATCCAGGCAGCACCAACGGCGCAAGCAGTGCGATGGATGAAATCGCGGCGTTTCATGAGGGCCTCCTGCTGAGGCGTTCCAGGGCCGGTCTATCCCAATGGACGCGCGAAGGTGGCAATCGGTTACCAGTAGCACGCTTCTAGAGCGAGGCCCTAGGAACCTCGTAATAGAGGAATTGCACTCCCACACCCAATTTGTTGCCCTGAGGCCCCAGCGACTCGACATGCGCGACACGGCCGGTGAAGCACCATTCCGCCACGTCCTCGCCTACGACTTCACGGGGCATTCTCAAATGCACTTGAATCATTCCACCCTCAGGCAACTTGCGATCCGTGGCGAAGTAAACCCCGTGATTGCAGATATTCATGGAGGCGGCTTCGTGTTCAGGGTCGGCAGTCTCCTGTATGGGGCGGAACCTCAATGGGACTCTCATAATCAAGCGGCGTGCAGTACGGCGCTCCGGCACCGGCATGGGTATCCTTTGGACCTGGGAATGGATCATTTTGAAATCAGGGAGGGCGCAAAGATAGTTTTACGAATGATGACGGCCGCGGTCAAGCATTTTCTTATTTATTCGAAAGACGGCTAGAACCGATAAGTGGCGCTAATTGAGTATTAAGCGAGGAGAAGGCCTTTGGGGACGTGGACGCGGTTCTCAGGCCGATCATGATGCGCCCACCAGCCGCGCCAGGCGGACGGGTCTCTGCCGAATGAGGCGCCGGTAATGGTTCGCAGAGCGGCGTAGATTAAGTCTTGGGTTGGTGGTTCGAGAGAATCGTCATCGAGAAGATTCAGGAGTTGGGGAACGGTGGACAGGCGTTGCTCGCTCGTGAGCATGCCCGAGCGAGCAAGGTTAGTTGCGGCGCGCTCGCGAACTTGTTTTGCAGGATCGTGGGCCAGAATTGAAAGGAGAGGACCGATGGATTCTTCGGTGCCCAGCATGGCCAATCCCTCGACGGCCCAGAAACGCGTCTGCTGATTTGAATCGCGAGAGTAGCGAAGGAGCGTGGACAAGACGGTCGCAGGCTCAACCCCGCGATTGCCGAGGGCGCCGAGTCTCCAGAGGGCCAGATAGCGGGCGTCGGGATCGTTATGAATTTGATTGAGAAGCTTTGCAAGGCCCTGAGGCGATTTCATCAGGTTGTTAGCGGCCAGATCGATTTCCACGGCGGCGACGCGCACGCGGGGATCCTGGGAGTCCAAGGCCGCAAGCACAAGGTGGAAAAGACGGTCAGTGTCTGCGAGATGGCCGCGCCAAGAAGCGAGATTCTTGAGGATCAAGCCGAGAGACTGGTCAGGACGTTGGACGGCAAGTTCGAGAAGGCGCTCGGCCTGCTGCTGGGGCGCCAGGTGGCTGATGGCTTCCAAGTCGGCGTTCATAACGCCGGGATTGGACGCGGGCACGAGGCCGAGGGCCTGGGTAGATGCGGGCGCCAGCAGAGTTTTGTTATGGAACCAATGGGCCCCGGGAATTTCAATGCGCGCGACTTGATAGCCGGCGACAGTCGAAAGGGCGGCCAGGAAAATCATCAAGG
>Ga0209378_1003029_pt1 | contig 11431 bp, 6 predicted proteins | sample GraSoiAngelo_156_FD_186170 | JGI IMG/M metagenome (GOLD analysis project Ga0209378, IMG submission 186170) | Grasslands soil microbial communities from the Angelo Coastal Reserve, California, USA - 14_1009_13_40cm (SPAdes) (version 2) | ecosystem: Environmental > Terrestrial > Soil > Grasslands ... | reverse complement strand
CGCGAAGTCGAGGAGTTGGTTAAGGCCGGTGCGAAGTACGTCCAGATCGACGAGCCGGCGATCCACACCCGCCCGGCCGAGGACTTCGATTTGGCTGTCGAGGCGATGCACCTCACCGTCGATGGCATCGACGCCGAGTTCCACACCCACATCTGTTACGGCGAGGTCGAGAAGATCTACCCGGACATGCTGCGGCTGCCTGTCAAGCAGATCCACCTCGCCTTCATGAACACGGACTTCGAGTACCTGAAGTTGATGGAGCAGACGCCCTTCGACAGCGGCAAGGACCTGGGCGTCGGCGTCACCGACATTCACACTCGCTTCATCGAGGACGTGGAGGACGTGAAGACCGGCATCCGCCGTACCCTCAAGCTCTTCCCGCCGGAGCGGCTCTGGATCTACCCAGACTGCGGGCTCAAGACCCGCACTACGGATGAGGCGGAGGCGAAGCTCCAGGTGATGGTCGACGCCGTCCGCGACATCAAGCGCGAACTCGAGATCGAGTAACGTCCCCCCGCAAGCTCGAGCCGCTTATCGGCTCGTGCTGAGCTTGTCGAAGCATAGGGCGCCGCCGGCGTAGGCTGAGTTAATCGAAGCCGCAGCTCGACGCCTCCGAACAACTTTGCCGCTAGCCGAATTCGCTGCTAAACTCGCTCCAAACCTCACGCGCACGTTAACGTTCGTCCGATGACCACCGCTGAGACGAAGCCGGGAACCGCCACCGCCTCCCTCGACGCTATCTTCCACCCCCGCTCCGTCGCGATAGCCGGCGTCTCCATGCAGCAGCCCGGCTTTGCCGGCGTCGGCTTGGGGTTCCTCCTCTCGCTGATGGAACTGGGCTTCCCCGCCGTCTACGCCGTCAACCCCAAGTACCAGGAGATCGAAGGCCTCAAGTGCTACGCCAGCGTGCTCGATATCGAGTTGCCGGTCGATCACGTGATCTCCAGCGTCCCCGCGCGCATCGTTCCCCGGCTGGTCGAGGACTGCATCGCCAAGGGTGTCCGCAGCGTCCACTTCTTCACCGCCGGCTTTCGGGAGACCGGCGACGACGAGATGGCCGACCTCGAGACGCAGGTCGTGGGGCGTCTGACGGGTGCCGGCATTCGCGTCTTCGGCCCCAACTGCATGGGCCTCTACGTTCCCGAGTCGAAGCTTGCCTTCATGCCCGGCTTTCCCGCGGAGAGCGGCCCTGTCGGCTTCATCTCGCAGAGCGGGGGCAACGCCGGCGAGATGATCTACACAGCGGCCGTGCGCGGCATCCGCTTCTCGAAAGTCGTCTCGTACGGCAACGCTTCCGACGTCGACGAGAGTGAGCTGCTTTCATACTTTGCTCGGGACCCCAAGACTAACGTGATCTGCGCCTACATCGAAGGCGTTAAGGACGGCCGACGCTTCCGTCAAGCCCTCCGCGACGCCGCGGCTGCCAAGCCGGTCGTTGTTCTCAAGGGCGGGCGCACGGCCGCGGGGACCCGTGCCGTTATGTCGCATACGGCCAGCCTCGCCGGCTCCCTGGCCGTCTTCGACTCGCTCTGCCGTCAGCTGAACGCCGTGCGCGTCAACAGCGTCGAGGAGATGGCCGACCTGGCGGTGGCTTTCCGCTACATGAGCGCGCCCGCCGGCCCGGGCGTCGCAGTGGTCGGTGGGGGAGGCGGGTTCAGCGTCTTCGCTGCTGACGAGATCGACGATGCCGGTCTCCAGTGCCCGGTCCTGTCGGAGAGCACCCAGAAAGCGCTAGGCGAGATAAACCCGGTCGCCGGCACCAGCGTGCGCAACCCGGTCGATACGATCGCAATCTTCGAGCCGCCGAAGCTAGAGCAGACGCTGCGCATCATCGGCGAGGCGGAGAACATCGACGTGATCCTCTACCACACAAGCTTTAGCTGGGGGCGCGGCCGCCGCTCGATGGCGATGCTCGGCGCCGACCCAGTTCACTACATGCAGATGCAGGTCCAGCAGATGGTGAAGGCGCGCGAGGCTTCCGGGACGCCGATCGTCGTCGTCCTGCGACCACCCCTCGACGTCGAGAGCATGGAGCGCACCGCGGCTTTTCAGGAGAAATGCTGGCAGGCCGGGTTTCCGGTCTTTCCGACGATCCCGCGGGCGGCGAACGCCATCGCGAAAGTCCTGCGCTGGGCTCGCAGCCGCTCAACCTGATCAGTCGATCAAGCACCGCCGACGTGAATCATCCGCCCCTGGTCGGTTCTATGACGCTTCCCGCTCTTGTGTGACGCGACTATCGCCGCCCGAATTCCCGCGCCAATGTCTCTGCGCTCAGGTGGATCATCGTCGGCCGCCCGTGCGGGCAGGTGCTGGGCGCCTCGCAATCCTCCAACTGCCCGGCCAGGTCTCGCATCTCCTCCAGCGAGAGCGTCTTTCCCGCGCGGACCGCCCCGTGACAGGCCAGCGACATCGCCACGCGGTCGCGCCGGTCGCCCTCACCCTCCTCAAACATCATGTCGACGAACTCAAGCACCGCCTGCCGGGCGTCCCCGCGGGCAAGAGACCGCGGGAGCGCCCGCAGCACGGAGGCGCCGGCCCCGAATGGCTCGATGTCGAAGCCGTGTCCGGCGAGGGCCTCCGCCTGCTCGGCGAGCAGCGTCCGCTGGCGCGGCGACAGCTCGAGCGTCAACGGCTCCAGCAGGCCCTGGACCTCCGGCGCGCCCTCCTGTCGCCTCCGCCAGAAGCGTTCGTAAAGCACCCGCTCGTGCGCCGCGTGCTGGTCGATCAAGTACATTCCGTGCGGGCCCTCGGCGATGATATAGGTGCCGCCCATCTGACCGATAACGCGCATCACCGGCAATGCCTGCGACGGCGTAGCGGCGACGCCGGACGCCTCGCCGTTGGCCGGCGGGCGGCCGGCGGGCGCATCGGGAGCTGTCGCGGCGGCCACGCGCACGCCGTGCTCCCAAAGCAGCGGCGCCGAAGGCTGCGGTGACAGCCCAAGCAGCGGCGCACCTACGAGGCTGGAGGCGTCGCGTACTGACGCGCCCGCGAGCAGCGCTGAGCGCACCGCCCGCTGGAGGGCGCCGAATATGGCCCCTTCGTCGCGGAAACGCACCTCCGCCTTCGTCGGATGGACATTGACGTCCACCTCCTCGGCGGGCACTCGTAAATGGAGGACAGCCAGAGGATGGCGGCCCGCCATCAGCAGCCCTTGATACGCCTCCTCGACGGCGAAGGTGAGGCGCCGGTTCTGGACCCAGCGCTGGTTCACGATGATGCTGATGTACTGCCGCCCAGCACGCGAAATTTGCGGCGGCCCCACTAGCCCATCCACGCAAACGGCGCTCGTAGTCTCCCGATTCCCCGTTCCCGGTTCCTTCTTCCCGACCTCCAGCATCGCCGCCGCCGCTTCCGCACCGTAGACAGCAGCGAGAGCGTCGCGTGGCTCACCGCTCCCCGGCGTCTGTAGCGCCTGCCTGCCGTCGAGAGTGAGCGTGAAGCGCACCTCCGGGTAGGCGAGCGCGTGGTGGCTCACCACCGCCGTCACGCCGTTTGTCTCGCTCGCAGCTGAGCGCAGGAACTTGCGCCGCGCCGGGAGGCGGGCGAACAGCCGGCGGACCGTAACCGATGTGCCCACCGGCGCGCCGCAGGTGGAGAGTTCGAGCGGCGCCTCGGGCACGAGACGGAGTTTTGCCGCCGAATCGGTCGCGGCCGGCCGCGATACCATCTCGACCTCCGCCACCGCCGCTATCGAAGGCAGAGCCTCGCCGCGGAAGCCGAGAGTCAGAACGCTTGCCAGGTCCGCGTCGTTTGCGAGCTTGCTCGTGGCGTGACGCTGAAATGCAACCTGAAGTTCGGGTGCCTCGAGGCCGCAACCGTCGTCGCTCACTCGTATTGAATTGAGCCCGCCGGATGTCACCTCGATGACGATGCGAGAGGCGCCGGCGTCCAGCGCATTCTCCACGAGCTCTTTGACCACAGAAGCGGGACGCTCCACCACTTCGCCGGCGGCGATGCGAGCGGCGACTTCCGGCGGCAGTACGCGGATCGGCAAACGGTTTCCTCGCGCTGATTCTAGCACGTCCGTTCGCCTAGTAAAAATGGCTTGCGCCCCCCGCGTTGCTACGTGTCTCGCCTGCGGAAACGGTGTCCGCTCGCATTGGGAAATGTCTGTAACACGCGGGATTGTTCGGGACTCTTATATGTAGGGTGCGGCCCATTTAGACGCCAATAACGAGACTAAGACACGCGGAAAGGCGGACTGCCCGCTTGGCCGAAACGGAATCGCGCGTCAAGCGCATGACCTACCTCGAACACGCGGCTGCGATCCTAGAGCGCAGCCGGGTGTCCACTACCCCCGTCCAGCAAGAGCCGGCGGACGAGAGCAATGGTTCAAGCCAGACCTCCTCGCGTGCTACGAACAAGCATCCGCCAGCGAGCGGGGACCGTGTCTCTGTGACGCTATGGGAGCGGTTCGACCTCTTCCCGTTCGTTACGCCCAATCCCAGGCTGGTCTTGGCGCTCCAATCGTTTGCTAAGGGCGCAGGCCTGGCCGTGAGCTTGGCCGGGGCGCTGGTCCTCGCCGGCTGGGCATTGGATCTTACCGTTGTCAAGAGCATCTCTTCCGGTTTCGTTTCAATGAAGCCAAATGTGGCGATGGCGTTCGTCCTCAGCGGCGTGACTCTCCACCTGCTCTCCACAGGCCCCACGAACGGGCATCTGCGCTTCGTTGCGCTTGCGTCCGCATTCGTGGTGGCCGTGATCGGCTTCCTAACGCTCAGCGAATACCTTTACGGCTGGAACCTGAATATCGACCATTTGCTCTTCAGCGAACCGGCCGGAGCCCTCGGCACGTCGGCCCCGGCCCGCATGGCGCCCACCTCCGCGCTCTGCCTTTTCCTCATTGGCGTATCTCTGTTGGTGCTCGATGTCCGGCGCTGCTATCCGGTCGCGCAACTGCTGACGATCCTCGCGGCGCTGGTCTCCCTGACGGCGTTCATCGGCTACGTCTACGGCGTCGGCTCGCTCTATGCCGGCGGCTCATCGACGGCCATGGCGCTGCACTCTACGCTCTGTTTCCTCCTCCTTTCGTCCGGCATACTCCTGACCCGCCAGGACCACGGTCTTCTCGCCATTGTCACCAGCGATGCCGCGGGTGGCGTTATGGCACGCAGGCTCCTGCCGGCCGCTATCCTTATCCCCCTGCTGCTCGGCTGGGTGACGGTGCTCGACGAAGAGGCAGGCCTGCACGGGCCCGCATTCGGCGTCTTTCTCGTCGTCATCTGGAGCATCGTCAGTTTCGCTGCTCTCACCTGGTGGAACTCCGGCTCGCTCTACCGGCTCGATGTCGAGCGGCAACGCGCCCAGGATGAGCTGAACAAGGCACAACGGATCGCGCACGTGGGCAGCGCCGAGTGGGATATCGTAACCAACGCCGTCACTTGGTCCGACGAGATGTTCCGCGTGTGCGGCTATGAGCCCGGCGACGTACAACCCGGCTACGAGGTCTTTCTACAAAGGGTCCACCCGGACGACCGCACACAGGTCGAGCAGAATATCGCCCGCACACTGCGTAGCGGAGACCCGTTCGCCTTCGACTATCGGATCGTCCGGCCGGACGGGGCAATCCGCATGGCACACGGCGAAGGCAAAGTCGTCCACAACGACGAGGGCGAGCCGGTGCGGCTGCTGGGCACCGCTCAGGACATCACCGAGCGCAAGCAGATCGAATACGCCCTCCGCCAGAACGAGATGCGGACCCGGTCGATTATCGACACGGCAAATGACGCCTTCGTGGCTATCGACGCCGGCGACGTAATCAAGGACTGGAACCCGCAGGCAGAGCTTACTTTCGGCTGGAAGCGAGAAGAGGCGGTGGGTCGCACCCTGGCCGACACCGTCATCCCTCCGGGGCATCGGGAAGCGCACCTGGAAGGGTTGCACCGCTTTGTACTCACCGGCGAAGGTCCGATGCTCAACCGGCGGGTCGAGCTTGAAGGTCTGCACAAAGACGGCCACCTCTTTCCAATCGAGATGACAATCTCGCCGATCCGCTGGGGCCGTAGCCATATCTTCAGCGCCTTCGTTCGCGACATTACTGAACGCAAGCAGGCCGAGGAGGCGCTGGCGCACCAGACGCGGGAGCTGACCCGCATCAATTCCGAGCTCGAAGACTTCACCCACAGCGTCTCGCACGACCTCAAGGAGCCGCTGAGGGGCATCGAGGCGTTCGCCGGCTTCATCGCGGAGGACTATGCTGACAAGCTCGACGAGCAGGGACAGGGCTACGTCAACGTGCTGCGCGAGAGCGCCGTTCGTATGAAGGACCTCATCGACGACCTGCTCCAGCTCTCGCGGATCGGTCGCACGCGCCTCGACCAAGCGCCGGTCGGCGTGAGCTCGCTCGTCCAGGACGTGAGCCTCGAGCTCAGCTTCGCCCTCCAGGAGAAGCGCGTCGAGCTGTTCATCGATCCGGACATGCCTACCGTCCCCTGCGATCGGGCCCGCATACGTGAGGTCTTCAAGAACCTGATCTCGAACGCCGTAAAGTACAACGACAAGCCGCAGCCAAAGATCGAGGTCGGCTGCCGCTCGGACAACCGCGTATTCACTTTCGCCGTACGCGATAACGGCATCGGCATCGCGCCGGAATACTACGAAAAGATCTTCAAGATCTTCCAACGTCTGCACCACCGTGAAGAGTACGAGGGCACCGGCGTCGGCCTCGCCATCTGCAAGAAGGTAGTGGAAGCGCACGGAGGACGCATCTGGGTGGAATCAGCACCCGGCGAAGGCACAACCTTTCTCTTCACGATACCGCGCACCGCGGCCAGGCAACCCGGACAGGAGGAACAGGATGGAAAGTACGCTCGCGCCGTTTAGGATCTTGCTCGTCGAGGATAACCCGAACGACATCGAGATCACCCGGCGCGCTCTAGCGAAGGGCCAGGTGAAGAACGAGCTGACCGTCGCCCGCGATGGTCAGGAAGCGCTCGACATTCTGTTCGGCTCCCGCAGCGAGACGTCTCTTCCGGGCCTAATCCTCCTCGACCTCAACCTGCCGCGCGTCGACGGCCGGGAAGTCCTCTCACGGATCAAAGGCGACCCCGAGCTCAGGCGCATCCCCGTCATCGTCCTCACCACTTCTACACGCGAGGAGGATGTCGTGCGCAGCTACGACCTGGGGGTGAATACGTTCATCTCGAAGCCCGTCCGCTTCGAGGACTTCATCAAGGTGGTGACTGCAATCCAGGAGTACTGGATCGTGATAGCTACGCTGCCGCCGGCAACCGCTTCCGGAGGAGTGGCGTAATGGCCAGGACATCAGTGCGCGTCCTTCTCGTAGAGGACAATGATCACGATGCCGAGATCGTCAAACGAATGCTCGGCAAGTACACCGCGGTCAACTACGTCCTCGAGCGCGTCCGCTCAACGGCTGAATGCCTCGACAGGATGGCCGCGATCCCATTCGACCTGCTCCTCCTCGACTACAGCTTGCCGGGCGAGGACGGCCTCAGCTTCCTTCGGCGTCTGAACGTTGACGGTGACCAGCCACCGGTGATCATGCTGACCGGCTGGGGCGACGGGCGCGTCGCCGCGGAGGCTATGAACAGTGGCGCCTACGACTACTTCCCCAAGAACGCCATCAATTCCCAGATCCTCGCGCATGCGATCCACCAGGCGCTCGAGAACTACCGCTGGGGCCGCGAGGAGAAGCGCCTACGCGAGGAACTGGAGCGCCTCGCCATCACAGACGAGCTGACCGCCGTCTATAACCGCCGCTATATGGCGCAGTCGCTCGATCGCGAGTGTAACCGCGCCCGCCGCTACCGGCGCGACCTCGCCTGCTTGATGATCGACCTGGACGACTTCAAGACCTACAACGATATTCACGGCCATCTCGTCGGCGACGTCGCGCTCAAACAGGTCGCGGCGACCATCAGCCAGTGCGTACGCGAGACCGATGTGGTGATCCGCTTCGGCGGCGAGGAATTCGTCGTCATCATGCCGGAAGCCAGCCAGAGCGCCGCGATGCTCGCCGCCGAGCGCATCTGCGACTCGATCGCCGAACAGGGCCTCGCCGTCGGCGACGGAGCGATAGCTATCACCGTTAGCATCGGCGCCTGCACCTCGAGCGATGAACACGAGATGACACCCGACACGATGCTCGCCTGCGCCGACCGTGCGCTCAGGCAAGCAAAGGTCGAAGGCAAGAACCGGGTGCGCGGACAGCCGCCGCGCCCTGCTGCCGCAATGTGAGGGAGGAAACGTTGACCAAGACCACCCTGCGCGTGCTTGTCGTCGAAGACAACCCCGGAGACGTCGGCCTTGTTCGGGCGGCGCTCGAGGAAAGTACAGTTATCTTCGAAGTGGATAACGTGACATCTGCGAGGTCCTGCCGGCGCGCCCTAGAGACGGAACGCTACGATATCATCCTCCTCGATTACTCCCTGCCGGGCGAGAACGGGCTCGATTTCCTGCGCTCTATTAGCGGCAAGAAAAATGTCCCGCCCGTCATTATGCTTACCGGCCAGGGCGACGAGCTGATCGCCAAGGACGCGATCCGCGGCGGCGCCCGCGATTACTGCGCCAAGGGACGCATCAACTCGACGACGCTTACCCGCGCGATCCTCGAGGCGCTCGAAGTGGCCCGCCTCGAAGCCGAGGAGGAGCGCCAGCGCGAGGAGACGGACAAGCGCGCCGTTACTGACCCGCTCACCGGCCTCTACAACCGCAACTATCTGGGGGACGCGCTGGAGAAGGAATGCCGCCGCGCCAAGCGTTACGGTAGCCCGCTATCCTGCCTCATGCTGGACCTCGACAATTTCAAGGAAGTCAATGACAGGCACGGCCACCTCGAGGGGGATTCTGTCCTGCGCCAGGTAGCGATCGCGATCGGCAACTCGGTGCGTGAGATAGACATCGCGGCCCGCTACGGCGGCGACGAGTTCTGCATTCTTGCCCCCGAGACGGGGCTCGAAGGCGCAATGCAGCTCGCGGAACGTCTGCGCTTCGCCATCGCGGCGATGGAGCTGCACGCGGGTCGCCACAGAATCGCGATCACCGCGAGCATCGGCGTCTTCTCGCCGGCCACAATGAACCAGCTCCGCCCGACAACTCTGCTCGACCGCGCCGACGCTGCTCTGCGTAAAGCCAAACTTACCGGCAAGAACCAGGTCTGCGACTACACAATCCCTTCAATTGGCGTCGCCTAACGCCGGCATCAGCCAAGCCGCCGGAACGTAGCTCGGTAGTCTTAAGCTGCCGTCGCCAAACGCAAGCCGGACTACCCGGCCCGCTAGCCGAGCCATATCACGCCGACACCCCTTCTTCCTACTTCATCCTTCGGCCTTCCTCCCCCCTCGCCTTTTCTGCCAGCTCGTAAAGCTTCGTCATCGCCTCCAGCGGCGTCATCCCGTCCACCTCCAGCGCCGAAAGCTCCTTGCGCAGCCCGTCCTCCCGGCCGAACAGCGGCAGCTGGGCCGCCCTCTCCGCTCGTTCCGCGGAGGACGCCGCCGGTGGTTTCGCCGTTTCGAGCTGCTCCAGAATCTCCTGGGCCCGCGCGATCACCGGGCGCGGCAGCCCCGCCAGCTGGGCGACGTGCACGCCGTACGAGCGGTCGGCGCCGCCGGGCAAAATGCGGTGCAGGAACACCACCCGGCCCTCCTCTTCCGCCACCGCGACGTTGTAGTTGCGGACGCGCGGCAGGAACGCCGCTAGCTCCGTCAGCTCGTGGTAGTGCGTCGCAAACAGCGTCTTCGCCGCCGCCTCCGGTCGGTTGTGAATGAACTCCACCACCGCCCGCGCGATCGCCATCCCGTCGTAAGTGCTCGTCCCGCGCCCGATCTCATCGAAGATCAGCAGCGAGCGTGGCGTGGCGTTGTGCAGCATCGCGGCCGTCTCGAGCATCTCGACCATAAACGTCGACCGCCCCGCTGCGATGTCATCCAGTGCGCCGATGCGGCTGAAGATGCGGTCCACGACGCCGATCCGCGCCTCCCTCGCCGGCACGAACGAGCCGACCTGCGCCATCAGTACGATCAGCGCCACCTGCCGTAGGTACGTCGATTTCCCGGCCATGTTCGGACCCGTGAGCAGCACGACCTGCGCATCAGAGCACGACAACTGCGTATCGTTCGGCACGAACGTGCCTACCGGCATCATGCGCTCGACGGCCGGGTGCCTGCCGTCGCGGATCACAATCGCATCGCCGTCATCCACGACCGGCCGCGCGTAGCCGTAGCTGCCGGCGGCTTCCGCCAGCCCACAGGAGACGTCCACAAGCGCCACGGCCACTGCCGTCTCGAGAATCCTTTGCCCGTGCGCGGCGACCTGCGAGCAGACCTGCCGCAAAAGCGATTGCTCAAGCTCCTGCTGCTCTTCCTGCGCGTGGAGCACCTTGTACTCGTGCTCCTGTAGTTCTGGCGTCGTATAGCGTTCGCCACCAACCAGCGTTTGCTTCCGCTGGTATTCCTCCGGGACCGCCCGCGCGTTCGCCTTCGAGACCTCTATGTAGTAGCCGAAGACGCGGTTGTAACCGACCTTGAGCGACTTGATGCCGCTGCGTTCGCGTTCTCGGCGCTCCATTTCGGCCAGGTACTGCCGCGCGTCCCGCGCCGTCTCGCGCAGCGAGTCCAGGTCCTTCGAGAAGCCCGGCCGGATCACCTGTCCATCCGCGGACGGATCGTCAGTCATCGCTGCCCCAACGAGCTCAACCACCTCCCGGCAGGGGTGCAGGCCCGCGATCATCTCCTCGCGCACCACGTGCTTCCCGGAGCCGGAAGATGGATCGTGTTCGACCGTCTCCCTCAGCTTGTCGACCGCGTCCAGCCCTCTCCCCAGCGCGACGAGGTCCCGCGGCACGCTCGCCGCCGGCGAACCGGCCGCTGCCGTCGAGACGCGGGCTAGGAGCCGCTCGAGGTCAGGGATCTTCGAGAGGATGGCCGCCGTCCTCGTGCGCCGCACCGCGGAGTCCACAAACAGCTGGATACCGTCCTGGCGTTTCTGTATCTCGGTTATGTCGAGAAGCGGCCGCCCGAGCCAGCGCCGGAGCAGTCGCGCTCCCATCGCCGTCTTGGTCTGGTCCAGCACACCGAACAACGGTGAGTGCTCCGAATCCGGTATGAGGGGCTTGAAGAGCTCGAGGTTGCGGGCCGTATTGGCGTCCACCGTCATGAAGCCCGCGTCCCCCTGGTAGGCGAGCCGCGAGATGTGGTTTAGAACCGCCTGCTGGTTCTCCTCGAGGTAGTCCAGGATCGCTCCAGCGGCGCGCGCCGCCAGGCTCTGCCCGGCGAGGCCCAGGCCGTCCAGCGAAGCCGTCCCGAAGTGCGAAAGGAGCCGGGCCTCCGCCGCCTCTGCCTCGAAGGCGTGTCCGCCCAGCGGCGTCAGCGTCCCTGTTGAGTTCCCCGGCGGCGTGATTCCCTGCGGCAGCAGCAACTCCGCTGGCGCCAGCCTCTCGATCTCCAGGGCAGCCTCGGCCGCCTCTGCC
>Ga0209378_1003024_pt1 | contig 11436 bp, 11 predicted proteins | sample GraSoiAngelo_156_FD_186170 | JGI IMG/M metagenome (GOLD analysis project Ga0209378, IMG submission 186170) | Grasslands soil microbial communities from the Angelo Coastal Reserve, California, USA - 14_1009_13_40cm (SPAdes) (version 2) | ecosystem: Environmental > Terrestrial > Soil > Grasslands ... | reverse complement strand
CGGCCGCTCGGTGCGATCGATCTTCCTCAAGCCGCGCAGCGCCTCCTGCACGACCCGCTGCTCGCCCTCGAAGGGCGACAGGAGGGACGCGTCGGGAAGAGTGGCCGGCGGCAGCGCGGGCCGCGGGCTCACGGGCGGCGATGGGGGCGGCGCCGGGGAGGCCGTCTCCGCCCCGGCTGCCTGCTCGCCCGGCAGCCCGGGCGGCACGGGCTGAGACGCGCAGGCCTGGAGCAGCGCGATCAACCACCCGGCAAGGACCTGTTTGTTCTTCAAAAGCGGTTCTTCCAGTCCCGTATTGCGGCGAATACTCTCACAGGATCGGCTATGCGTGCTCCGAGGTACTTGTTGGCCGACTCGACCACCGCGGGCTCGAGGCAGCGCAGGAAGGGGTTGGTGGCCTTTTCCTCGCCGAGCGTGCTCGGCAGCGTCGGCTTGCCCGCCGCGCGCAGGCGCTGGTCGCGCGCCTCGCGCTCCCTGAGCGCAGCGTTGCCCGGCTCGACGGTCTTGGCGAAGCCGATGTTCGCGAGCGTGTACTCGTGCCCGCAATACACTTTCGTCTCGTCGGGCAGCGCGCGCAGCTTCTGCAGCGACGCGTACATCTGCTCGGCGGTGCCTTCGAAGAGCCGCCCGCAGCCGCAAGCGAACAGCGTATCGCCACAGAACAGCGACCCTGCCCCATAATAGGCGATGTGCGCGCGCGTATGCCCGGGGATGTCGATCACCGAGAAATCGACGCCAAGCTCGGGGATGCGAACGCTGTCGCCTTCCGACACCGGCCGCGTCAGCGTGGGGATCGGCTCCTTGCGCGGGCCGTAGACCGGAACCGGGCGCATCGCCACCAGCTCGGCGATGCCGCCGACATGGTCCGGATGGTGGTGGGTGGCGAGAATCGCCGCGAGCTCGAGCCGCTCGCGCGACAGATAGTCGAGCACCGGGCGCGCTTCGCCGGGATCGACCACCGCGGCGTGCGTCGCGTTGCGCAGCGTCCAGACATAGTTGTCCTTGAACGCTTTGACGGGAACGATCCTGAGCATGGTGCAGCATTCCTTCGTGCAAAACGGGGCGCAGAAGTATAACGGCGGGCGCTCGTCGCTTTCCTGGTGGTTTTCCACACCCCAGGGGACTTATGTGCTCGACTGGGAGCTCACACAGTTTGACAGCGCCGTAGACGACGTGTTCGGCTTCAGGGCGCTGCAGGTCGGCCTGCCCGAGATCGATTTCCTGCGGCAAAACCGCATTCCCTACCGTTTTTCGCTGGCGCTCGAGCCCGGCGCTGCGCTGGCGGCGGACCCGCTGCAGCTGCCGCTCGCTTCGCAGAGCGTCGACCTGGTCGCGCTGCCGCACGTGCTGGAGTTTCACCACAACCCGCACGACGTGCTGCGCGAGGTCGAGCGGGTGCTGATGCCCGAGGGCCAGGTCGTGATCTCCGGCTTCAACACCGCTTCGCTCTGGCGCCTGCGGCAGGTGTTTTCCCGCAAGGCGGGGGCGCCGTGGGACGGCAGGTTCATCGGGCTGGTGCGGCTCAAGGAATGGCTCAAGCTCCTCGGCCTCGAGCTGAACGGCGGCAAGTTCGGCTGCTATGCGCCGCCGTTCTCCAATCCGCAGTGGCTGCGGCGATTCGGCTTCATGGAGAAGATGGGCCCGCGCTGGCTGTGGTTCGCGGGCGCCGTGTATGTGGTGCGCGCCGTGAAGCGAGTACAAGGCATGCGCATCGTCACCCCGGCCTGGCGCCGGGAGCGCGCGCGGCGGCGGGCGCTCGCGCCGATGACGCAGCGCTCTCACAAGAATCATGGATAGAGAGGTGGTGGAGATCTTCAGCGACGGGGCATGCCGCGGCAATCCAGGCCCGGGCGGCTGGGGCGTGCTGCTGCGCGCCAGGGGCGCCGAGCGCGAGCTCTATGGCGGCGAGCCCGACACCACGAATAACCGCATGGAGCTCACCGCGGTGATCCGCGCTCTCGAGGCGCTGAAGCGTCCCAGCCGAGTACAGGTCTATACCGATTCCCTGTATGTGACGAAGGGGATCTCGGAATGGGTGCATGACTGGAAGCGCCGCGGCTGGCGCACCGCCGACAAGAAGCCGGTGAAGAATGTCGACCTGTGGCAGCGGCTCGACGAGCTGGCAGCCCTGCACGATGTGCAATGGCACTGGGTGAGGGGCCATTCCGGCCACCCCGAGAACGAGCGGGCGGACCAGCTGGCGAACCGCGGGATACCGGATGAGCGCTAGGCAGATCGTGCTCGACACGGAGACCACCGGGTTGAATCCCAGGCTCGGCGACCGGGTGATCGAGCTCGGCTGCGTCGAGATCCTCAGCCGCCGCATCAGCGAGCGGCATTTCCACGTGTACCTGAACCCGCAGCGCGAGGTCGAGGAGGGCGCGCTCAAGGTGCACGGGCTGACGCGCGAGTTTCTCGCCGACAAGCCGCGCTTTGCCGACATCGCCCGCGCCTTCCTGGACTTCATTCAAGGCGCCGAGCTGATCATCCACAACGCCGACTTCGACGTCGAGTTCCTCGACCTGGAGCTCGGGATCGCCGGGCTCGGCCGGCTCGGCCAGCACGTGGCGAAGATCACCGATACGCTCGCCGTCGCGCGCGAGCTGCATCCGGGCAAGAAGAACAGCCTCGACGCGCTCTGCGAGCGCTATTTCGTCGATCATTCCAACCGCACGCTGCACGGGGCGCTGCTCGACGCGCGGCTGCTCGCCGAGTGCTACCTGGCCATGACGCGCGGCCAGGAGAGCCTGGTGATGGAGCTCGAGACCCCGGCGGCGGCGGCAGCGGCGCTCGCGGCGCTGCAGGTCGACGTCTCCAACCTGGTCGTGCTGCGCGCCCTGCCCGAGGAGGTCGCGCTCCACGAGAAGTACCTCGACGGCATGGAGAAGGAAGCGAAAGGCGGCGTCCTCTGGCGCCGTATACTTAAGACAGCGTGAAACGCAATCCCTACGAGCAACAGCTCGACAAGAATGCGGCGAACTATGCGCCGCTGACGCCGCTGTCCTTCCTCGAGCGCGCGGCGTACGTCTATCCGGACCGCGTCGCGGTGATTCACGGCGCGCAGCGCGGCACCTGGAGGCAGACTTACGAGCGCTCGCGCCGCCTGGCGCACGCTCTGGCCAGGCGCGGCCTGGGCGTCGGGGATACCGTCGCGGCGATGCTGCCCAATATTCCAGCGATGTACGAGGCGCACTTCGGCGTGCCGATGAGCGGCGCCGTGCTCAATACGCTCAACACCCGGCTGGATGCCGACGCCATCGGCTTCATGCTGAACCACGGCAACGCGAAGCTGATTTTGGTCGACAGGGAATTCGCCGAGGTGATCGAAAAGGCAATCTCAAAAATAAATCGTGAAATTGAGGTCATCGACGTCGAGGACCCCGAGTACGCCGGCCCGGGCAGGCGCCTCGGAAGCAAGACCTACGAGGAGCTGCTCGCCGAGGGCGACCCGGCGTGGGAATGGCGCTGGCCGGCCGACGAATGGCAGGCGATCTCGCTCAACTACACCTCGGGCACCACCGGCAATCCGAAGGGCGTGGTGTATCACCACCGCGGCGCCTACCTGAACGGCGTCGGCAACATCCTGGTCTGGGGCATGCCGCAGCATTCGGTGTACCTGTGGACGCTGCCGATGTTCCATTGCAACGGCTGGTGCTTTCCCTGGACGATGGCCGCGAACGCGGGGACCAGCGTGTGCCTGCGCCGGGTCGATGCGGAGATGATCTTCCGGTTGATCAAGCGGCATCGCGTCACGCACTACTGCGGCGCGCCGGTGGTCCATCAGATGCTCATCAACGCGCCCGAGGAGATGAAGCAGGGAATCAGCCACCAGGTGAGCGGCCTGGTCGCCGCGGCGGCGCCGCCGGCGGCCATGATCGAAGGCATGCAGAAGATGGGCTTCAGCATCACCCACGTGTACGGTCTCACCGAGACCTACGGCCCGGCGACGGTCTGCGCGAAGCACCCGGAATGGGGCCGGCTGCCCCCGGCGGAGCAAGCGGGGTTGAACGCACGCCAGGGCGTGCGCTATCACGTCGAGGAAGGGCTGAGCGTCATGGACCCGCAGACCATGCGGCCGGTGCCCGCCGACGGCGAGACCATGGGCGAGATCATGTTCCGCGGCAACATCACGATGAAGGGCTACCTGAAGAACCCGCGGGCGACGCAGGAGGCCTTCACCGGCGGCTGGTTCCATTCCGGCGACCTGGCGGTGATGCAGCCCGACGGCTATGTGAAGATCAAAGACCGCTCCAAGGACATCATCATCTCGGGCGGCGAGAACATCTCCTCGCTCGAGGTCGAGGACATCCTCTACCGCCACCCGGCGGTGCTCGCCGCGGCGGTGGTGGCGAAGCCCGACGCGAAATGGGGCGAGACGCCGTGCGCCTTCGTCGAGCTCAAGCCCGACGCCAGGGCCTCGGAAATGGAGATCATCGAGTTCTGCCGCGGCCACCTGGCCAGGTTCAAGGCGCCGCGCGCGGTGGTCTTCGGCGAGCTGCCGAAGACCTCCACGGGCAAGATCCAGAAGTTCCTGCTGCGCGAGAAAGCAAAGTCGACGAGCGCCATCGATACATGAGTGCCGTTGCGCAAGCCCGAGAGCCGCTCCTGCTGCGCGATGAGCGCGACGCCATCTGCACGCTCACGATGAACCGCCCGCAGCAGATGAACCTGCTGACGAGCGAGATGCTGGAGGCTCTTCAGACCGCTTTTGATTCCTTGGTTTCTGATAAGAAAATACGCGTGGTTGTGCTCGCCGGATCTGGAAAGGGCTTCTGTGCGGGGCACGACCTGAAGGAAATCCGCGCGCTGAAGGAGCAGCCGAAGATCGAAAAGCTGTTCGCGCAGTGCAGCCGGATGATGCAGTCGATCACCGCGCTGCCGCAGCCGGTCATCGCGCGCGTGCAGGGCGCGGCGGCCGCGGCCGGCTGCCAGCTCGTCGCGCAGTGCGACCTGGCGGTGGCCTCGGAGGCGGCGAAGTTCGCCACCCCGGGAGTCAGCTGGGGCTTTTTCTGCTCGACCCCCGGTGTCGCGGTGGGCCGCAACCTGCTGCGCAAGCGCGCCATGGAGCTGCTCCTGACCGCAGACGCGATCGATGCGAAGAAAGCGCTGGAATGGGGCCTGGTGAACCGTGTCGTTCCCCCGGATGCTCTCGACTCCGAAGTCATGAGCCTTGCCAGACAGCTTGCGGAAAAGCCGCCTGAAACCCTCGCCGCGGGCAAGCGCGCCTTCTATCAGCAGATGGACCTCGGAGTGGCCAGGGCCTATGACCTCGCCTCGGGCGTGATCTCGAGCGCCTTTGCCCACGACGAAGGCCGTGCCGGGATGGATGCTTTCATAGAGAAGCGCCCGCCCCCTAAGCGGTGAGCTTGGCCGACGACATCATTCTGGAGACGCGCGGGCTGACGAAGGAATTCAAGGGCTTCGTCGCCGTCAAGGGCGTCAGCCTCAAGGTGCGGCGCGGCAGCATTCATGCCTTGATCGGCCCCAATGGCGCCGGCAAGACCACCTGCTTCAACCTGCTTACGCACTTCCTGGAGCCGACCTCGGGCAGCATCTTCTACAAGGGGCGCGACATCACCGGCTCGCCGCCGGCGCGCATCGCCCGCATGGGCCTCGCGCGCTCGTTCCAGATCTCGGCGGTGTTTCCGCACCTCACGGTGCTCGAGAACGTGCGCGTCGCGCTGCAGGGAAAGCGCGGTCATTCGTTCGATTTCTGGCGCTCGGAACGGGTGCTGAGCGAGCTCAATGCCGGCGCGCGCGAGCTGATCGCCGCGGTCGGCCTGTCCGAGTTCGAAGCCAGCGTCGCCGTCGAGCTGCCTTACGGCCGCAAGCGCGCGCTCGAGATCGCCACCACGCTCGCGCTCGACCCCGAGATGATGCTGCTCGACGAGCCGACCGCCGGCATGACGCACACCGACGTCGAGCGCATCACGGCGCTCGTCAGGCGCGTGTCGGCCAACCGCACGGTCCTGATGGTCGAGCACAATCTCTCGGTGGTGTCGACGCTTTCCGACCGGATCACGGTCCTGCAGCGCGGCGAGATCCTCGCCGAAGGCGACTACGCCACCGTTTCAAAGAACCCGCAGGTGGTCGAGGCCTACCTGGGCGCCGGCCATGGCTGACCTGCTGCTGGCAGTGAAGGGCTTGAACGCCTGGTACGGCGAATCGCACATCCTGCACGGCGTGGAGTTCGACGTGCGCGAGGGCGAAGTGGTGACGCTCCTCGGCCGCAACGGCGCCGGCAAGACGACCACCATGAAGGCGATCATGGGCATGGTCGGCCGCCGGCAGGGCTCGATCCGGTTCCGCGACGTCGAGACGATCGGCCTTGCTTCCAACAAGGTGGCGCGCCTGGGGATCGCCATCTGCCCGGAGGAGCGCGGCATCTTCGCCAGCCTCGACGTCGAGGAGAACCTGCTGCTGCCGCCGCAGATCAGCGACGGCGGCATGCCGCTCGCGCAGATCTACGAGCTGTTCCCGAACCTCAAGGAGCGGCTGCGCAGCCAGGGCACCAAGCTCTCGGGCGGCGAGCAGCAGATGCTCGCCATCGGCCGCATCCTGCGCACCGGGGCGCGCGTGCTGCTGCTCGACGAGCCGACCGAGGGCCTTGCGCCGGTGATCGTGCAGCAGATCGGCCGCACCATCGAGCGCCTGAAGCGCGAGGGCTTCACCATCCTGCTGGTCGAGCAGAATTTCCGCTTCGCGCAGACGGTCGCCGACCGCCACTACATCGTCGAGCAGGGCCGCGTCGTCGACATGGTGCCGAATTCCCAGCTCGAGGCCAACATGCAGCGCATACAGGAGTATCTCGGAGTCTGACTTTCAACTGAGAAGGAGGAGTCGATGTCTGTTTTATGCAAGATGACGGCAGCAGCAGCGCTGGCTTTCGCCGCCGGCGCGGCTCACGCCCAGGTGTCCGACGGCGTGATCAGGATCGGCGTGCTGAACGACCAGTCGAGCCTCTACGCCGACCTCGCGGGGCAGGGCTCGGTGATCGCCGCGCGCATGGCGGTCGAGGATTTCGGTGCCGCGAAAAAGGGCATGAAGGTCGAGGTCCTCTCGGCCGATCACCAGAACAAGCCCGATGTCGGCTCGGCCATCGCCCGCCAGTGGTACGACGTCGACAAGGTGGACGTCATCTTCGACGTGCCTAACTCCGGCGTGGCGCTGGCGGTGAACCAGATCACGCGCGACAAGGGCAAGGCGCTGATCGTCTCGGGCGCGGCGACCGCCGACCTGACGGGCAAGGCCTGCTCGCCGAACACGGTCCACTGGACTTACGACACCTGGATGCTCGCCAACGGCACAGGCAATGCCATCGTCAAGACCGGCGGCGACACCTGGTTCTTCCTCACCGCCGATTACGCCTTCGGCCACGCGCTCGAGCGCGATACCGAGGCAGTGGTGCTGAAGGCAGGCGGCAAGGTCCTCGGCAAGGTGCGCCACCCCTTGAACACCCAGGACTTCTCCTCGTTCCTGCTGCAGGCGCAGTCCTCCAAGGCCAAGATCATCGGCCTGGCGAACGCCGGCGGCGACACCACCAACTCGATCAAGCAGGCGGCCGAGTTCGGCATCGTGAAAGGCGGGCAGAACCTCGCCGGGCTGCTGGTGTTCATCACCGACGTTCACGGGCTCGGGCTGAACAACGCGCAGGGCCTGATCCTCACGGAGTCCTTCTACTGGGACTACAACGAGCAGACGCGCGCCTTCGCCAAGCGCTTCGCCGCGGCGGACCGCGGCATTCACCCGACGATGGTCCACGCCGGGGTGTACGCGGGCGTGCTGCATTACCTGAAGGCCGTGGAAGCGCTCAAGAGCGACGACGGCACGAAGGTGATCCAGAAGATGAAGGAGATCCCCACCGACGATCCGCTGTTCGGGAAGGGCCGCATCCGCCAGGACGGCCGCAAGGTCCACCCGGCGTACCTGCTCGAGGTGAAGAAGCCGTCGGAGTCGAAGTACCCCTGGGACTATTACAAGATCCGCGCCACGATTCCTGCGGATCAGGCGTTCAGGCCTGAAAAAGAAGGCGGTTGCCCGCTCGTAAAATGAGGGTCAAGTAACCGCATGACCGAGATCTTCGGCGTACCGACGCAGGCGCTGCTCGGCCAGCTCCTCATCGGGCTGATCAACGGCTCGTTCTACGCGCTGCTCTCGCTCGGCCTCGCCGTGATCTTCGGGCTGCTCAACATCATCAACTTCGCGCACGGCGCCCAGTACATGCTGGGCGCCTTCTGCGCCTATTTCCTGCTCAACAAGGCGGGCGTCGGCTACTGGCCGTCGCTCGTCATCGCTCCGCTCGCCGTCGGCCTGTTCGGCATGCTGATCGAGCGCACCATGCTCAAGCAGCTCTACAAACTCGATCACCTGTATGGATTACTGCTGACGTTTGGCCTGGCGCTCGTCATCCAGGGCCTGTTCCGCAACGAGTTCGGCTCATCGGGGCTGCCTTACCCGATCCCCGAGGCGCTCAGCGGCAGCCGCAACCTCGGTTTCATGTTCCTGCCGAACTACCGCGCGTGGGTGGTCGTCGCCTCGGCTGCGGTCTGCATCGGCACCTGGTTCGTGATCGAGAAGACCAAGCTCGGCTCCTACCTGCGCGCGGCGACCGAGAACCCGGCGCTGGTGCAGGCCTTCGGCGTCAACGTGCCGCGCATGATCACGCTCACCTACGGCTTCGGCGTCGCCCTCGCGGCGCTCGCCGGCGTGATGGCGGCGCCGATCTACCAGGTGAACCCGCTGATGGGCGCCGACATGATCATCGTGGTGTTCGCGGTGGTGGTCATCGGCGGCATGGGCTCGATCATGGGATCGATCCTCACCGGCTTCGGCCTCGGCGTCATCGAGGGCCTCACCAAGGTGTTCTACCCCGAGGCGTCCAACACCGTGATCTTCATCATCATGGCGATCGTGCTGATGCTCAAGCCGGCCGGCCTGTTCGGCACCCAGAAGTGAAGCACGAGCGCATCGCCTTCGGCCTGATGGTGGCGTTCTTCGTGCTGGCGCCGCTCGCGCTTTACCCGGTGTTCCTGATGAAGGTGATGTGCTTCGCGCTGTTCGCCTGCGCGTTCAACCTGCTGATCGGCTTCGGCGGCCTGCTGTCGTTCGGCCACGCGATGTTCCTCGGCACCGCGGGCTACGCCGCGGCGTACTCGGCGAAGCTGTGGGGGTTCCCGCCCGAGCTCGCCATCCTGCTCGCCACCGGCGCCGCGGCGCTGCTCGGCGTGGTGACCGGGCTGCTGGCGATCCGGCGCCATCTACTTCGCGATGATCACGCTCGCGTTGGCGCAGATGATCTACTTCTTCTACGTGCAGGCGCCGTTTACCGGCGGCGAGGACGGCATCCAGGCCGTGCCGCGCGGCAAGCTCTTCGGCTTGATCGACCTGTCGAACATCTGGGCGATGTACGGCACGGTGCTCGCCGTGTTCGTCGGCGGCTTCCTGCTCATCTACCGCGTGGTGCATTCGCCGTTCGGCCAGGTGCTGAAGGCGATCCGCGAGAACGAGCCGCGCGCCATCTCGCTCGGCTACGACACCGTGCGCTACAAGTTTCTCGCCTACGTCCTGTCCGCCACGCTCGCCGGGCTCGCCGGCGGCACCAAGGCCCTGGTGTTCCAGCTCGCCTCGCTCACCGATGTGCACTGGACCATGTCCGGAGAGGTGGTGCTGATGACCCTGCTCGGGGGCCTTGGCACGGTGTTCGGGCCGGTGGTCGGCGCGCTGGCGGTCGTCACCATGGAGAACTACCTCGCGCAGCTCGGCGCCTGGGTGACGGTCACGCAAGGGGCGATCTTCGTGCTGTGCGTGCTCAGCTTCCGGCGCGGCGTGATCGGCGAGATCGCGCGCTTGATCCGCCGGCCGCTCTAGCTCGGAGCCAGTCGGGGGTGGGCAGCCTTTTTTCGCGCAGGAACGCCGGATTGAAAACCTAGCAAGAATCCTGTTTGGTCGTACATGAATTCGGCCTAACGTGTCGCGCTCACCTGCGCGCATGACAGCGACGCGATTTGCGCGTCAGCGTGGAACGCGGGGTTAGGTGTCATTGTCCAAACTCGTTCTTATATGTCGATGAATTGCAGCTCTTACCTCCGAGTCTCGGCTTGCCGCTTCTGGACTATTGGCGCGAGATCAATCACGACTTGCGCGGATTGCCGGAAGCGTTGCACGACGTTTGCGAGATCAGGTTTCAATGCGAAAGCCTCCCCAAAGTATTTTTCTCCTTCCGGCCCGCGCCCTTGGGCCATCAGACTAGCCCACTTGCCATACAAACCTAATGCCAGATTGTTTCGGCCAACTCCGTAGTTCATGATGCTTAGAGCCTTGCGAGAATGCGCTATGGACTCGTCAAAATAGCCTTGGATAAATAAGATGTTGGCAACCTCGCCCCACGTCCAGGCGTCGTCGGCAGGGGCCGCATCAGTCGCCAACTTCCCCAGCCGCAATACTTCCGGATTGTCCTCTCTTAATGCGGCAAGCCATTGCCTCTTTTGGAGCGCATGGACGTAAGCGCGGCGTTGCTGAGACGTGCTCCCTGCGCCAAGCGCGACAACAAGCTGATAGTGGCGGTCAGCAAGCTCGTTTCTGTCAAGCCTAAGATAGACATCTCCGTAGTTATTGTTCAACCAGGGATTTGAGGACTTGAGTTGCTTAGCCGTATTCAGCGACTGAATTGCAGCGTCCATTGTTCCCTTGAGGAAGTACACGTGTCCAAGCAGCCCGTAGATCTCCGCATTCCCAGGTTCTAATTCCTTCGCCTTCAAGAGAATGGCTTCAGCTCTCTCTACAGTTCCGCCCGTAAACGTGTACGAAACGATATGCCCACCCATGATCGTGATACGGGCGGCTTGAACATAGGCGGGCACAAACCGCGGCTCTGCTTTGAGGACCTCGACAATATATTCCTGTGCTTTCGCGATATTGGCTTGATTGCCGTAGTACCGATCGAGCAATTCCTGGGCATTATGAGTTTTTTCGGATAACTCCTTAGACGACGGAGACACAGTCTGTGCCACTCCGTTGTGTGCGATGATCCAGTTCATCAAGGCCATAGATATCGCGATGAATGTTTGGCGACTCATGTGGTTCTTCCTCTATGCAGTGGTTTCTATTCGCTACGACACGCTCATCGTGACACCTAAGGTCCGCGTTGTGCCGCGCTGAAGAAGGCGCAGCGCCGCGGCGCAGGCGTCGCTCACCAACGCGGTGTTAGGCGCCGGGTGCGGTCTCACAGAATTCCAAGAGCCACATCGCATTTTCGCGGATTCCCTTGTCCCCGGCTTTCAGAAGCTCGTTTAAAACTTGTCGGGCAGCCGGTTTATCAAGTTCCACTAGCTCAATGAGCGCCGTCTGGAAACCATCGCCGTCATGCCCATCATCGAACGTACGCTGAAGCGCAACGAGAAGTTGTGGCAAGGCACCGAGCCCAGCCAACTCGGCGAG
>Ga0209378_1003022_pt1 | contig 11442 bp, 5 predicted proteins | sample GraSoiAngelo_156_FD_186170 | JGI IMG/M metagenome (GOLD analysis project Ga0209378, IMG submission 186170) | Grasslands soil microbial communities from the Angelo Coastal Reserve, California, USA - 14_1009_13_40cm (SPAdes) (version 2) | ecosystem: Environmental > Terrestrial > Soil > Grasslands ... | reverse complement strand
CGTTGCAATTGTTTGTCCAACATCAATCGCTCCTCCAGCGCGGCGCGCTCTGCTGCGGGCAGCCTGTCCTCAAGATAATCAAAAAGCTTGTCTGGATTCATTATTCAGAAACTTGGAAAGCGTCATACCATAGGTTTCTGCACGCAACGATGAAGTCGAAGGTCGGTGCGGAATCTGATATTTGCTCTCTGAGAAGGTGGCACTACAATCGTTTTGGTGGCCGAAAACGATCAGAAAGAGGTGCGGCGCCCCGGTCGGATTTGGCATCGTGTTTTGGTCGGCCTCGCTGTGTGCGCGGCGTTCGTAATCATTTTTCATCGCCCTATTTTGCTGGCAATCGGACGGCAGATCGTACTGCGGTACGCTGCGCGCGAAAATTTAAAGATCGATTTTCGCCTGGAAGGAAATCCTTTCAGTCATCTCATTGTACGAAACCTTCGCGCCATACCAACCGGAGCATCCGGGATCGAATCGATCGATATCGACTACCTATATGTTGACTACAGTTTGGTCGGACTCGCGCGACATGGACTGTCGCATTTTTTGGACGCTGTGGAAGCGCGTTCGACGCAGGTTGTCTTAAATCCTGCGAAAGCGCCGCCGCGCAAACCGCGTCCGAAGCAAAAGCTGAAATTACCGTCGTTATTTCCCGAGCGGATTCGACTGGCAAACGCGACATTTGTTATCAGAGCCGATCCCAACGACTTCGTCGTCGAACAGGTTGATCTTGACTTGAACCCGCGCAGCTCCGGTGACGTGCGGATCGGAGAATTGCAGCTTCCTTCCGGGGATAGCTGGTCCAGAATTTCGGGGCAAGCATCTTATGGGAACAAGAATCTTGTTCTGCGTGATCTGGTTCTGAGCGACCAGGAAAAGATTCGTTACTTAAACATTGATGCATCGCGCATCGACACGAAAGCGCTGGGACTCAAACTCGACTGCGCAATTGGTGGCGGGCAATTATCCGCGTCAGCTGGACTGATCGAAACGGCATCGTCATTGAACGCGAAAATAAACGTCATCGGGCAAAAAATTGACGCGGAGTCGGTGAACAAATTCTTATTTTTGCCGGAGGGCGGTCTTTCCGGTGAAATTGAGCGGCTTGCGCTTGATGTGACCGGTACGATCGATCTCCCGAACACGTGGAACGGCACAATGTCGGCGCAGATCAGCAATGTCGATCGGCCAGAGATTCATTTCGATAGCGGCGTTGTTGAAGTTTCGGCGGAACAGGGCAGAGCGACCTTGCGGTCAGCCGACATCGTCCAAGACAAGAACGAGTTTCACCTTCGTGGAACAATGGAGTTGCCTGCGGTTATCGAAGATTTGGGTCGAACTCCGACGACTCTTGAAATTGCGGGGACTGCGCCTGACCTTCAACGATTAACGACAGAAACATCTGTGCCATTGACTGGCTCGGCGCAGTTCAACGGCAAGATCTATATCGCCAATGCCAACGTAAACGCAACTCTTGGCGTGACTGCGAACGCAGTCGGATTTTCGGATGGAACAGTTGATAAGCTGAATTGCACATTGCGCGGGTCCAAGGGAATGGCGCCGCGTAACCAGAAGCCGGCATCGACGCCCCCGGCTGCAGTAAAGAGACCGTGGTTCGCGGATCTTCGCACTGCAATGGAGTTCGATCTGGCCGGCATACGTTATCGGGATCACATCATCGATTCGGTGCAAGGATCCTTAAATGGACGCGATGATATTCTCGGCCTTGACCGATTGAGTCTGCGGCGAAATCAAAACGAACTAAACGCCCACGGACGCTACAAGCTTCCGTCGGAAGTTGGCAAAGCTTCTTCGCAGCCCGCAGAGCTGGATGTTGCGCTTAACGCGCCCGAGGTCGGCGACTTTTGGGTTCCAGATTCGCCTAACAAATTGAGTGGGCCATTGCAACTGACGGCGCAAATAGAATGGAAACAACAAACAGCCAACGGACAGCTGTCAATTTCGGGATCAAACCTCAAAATGCGGGACTTGGTTTTCCGCGAGCTCAGCACGCAATGTTCGATTTCTAATAGCGTCCTGTATCTAAACGATTGCAGGGCGAGTCTGAACGATTCGGATTTCTTTAACGCCACCGGAAGGCTGAATTTGCGCCAGCCTTATCAATACAACGGCAAGATTTCCGCCAGCGTGGTGAATTTATCGACGCTTCAGCCTCTGGCTCGCACTTTTGGAAATCAAAATGAATTGGCAGGATCCGTCATACTTGACTGGCAAGGCGAGGGACAAGGAATGACTCCGAAAGCCTTCGGGGTCGCTCCTTGGAAGAATTCAGGCAAACTGAAGTTCGTCCTGGAGAAGGGACGTTACGGAAATACGCAATCGCTCCGGGCAAATATCGATGCGTCCTATTCGCCCGAAGGCCTCGATGTGCCGATCATCTTTTTCGCCAGCGGCAATACGGATTTTCAGGCAGTCGCGAAGGCAAATGGGGAGACGCTCGAGATAACCAGGATTCAACTCGATCAAGGGCAGGCGAGGTTCGCGTCGGGTTACGTTTCTTTTCCGCTTGTGTGGAGAAATCTTGGGACGAACGCTGCGGCCATTCCGTCGTCTGGCAAAGTATTCGCCACAATTCAGTCCGAAAACCTCGATCTAAAAAAATTGTTTAGCGATCTCGGGATCAAAGCGGGGACATCTGGTACGCTGAACGCGAGGCTCGACGCGGATGGGACAATCGGAGACTTGAATGCCAGTCTCAGCCTGCAGATGCGGGATTTGCGAAATGATCGCTGGCCGAAAATGGAGCCGGCAACTTTTGAGTTGAGGTCACAGGCCGTGCACGATCGCCTGACAGTTTTAGGGAAACTGCAGCAGGCGCGAATTCAGCCGCTCGAATTAAATGCGAACATGCCTTTTGATATTCCGAAGATTGCTCGCGCCCGGAAATTACCAGACGACACACCGATTGCTGCAAAAGCGCGACTCCCCCGCAGCTCTGTGAATTTCGTTCGGCAATTTGTTCCCGAACTCGAGCAACTTGATGGCGATCTTGGGTTGGATGTCGATGTAACTGGGACGATCGGTAAACCGGTGTTTAGCGGGGCAGGGGACGTCACGGTGAACGCCGCGCGCTTTACGAATGCGACGATCCCGGCGCTAACGAATTTTAGTGCGCGCCTAAGCTTTGCACAAAACGCCATTAGCCTGGAACGATTCGGAGGTAATCTGGCAGGCGGCCCTTTTACCATGAATGGCCGCGTCACTTTTCCAAAGCTGACTGAACCGACTCTGGATCTAAAATTGAAAGCCGACAGCGTGTTGCTCGCGCGAAACGACACGCTTACCGCCCGCGCGGACGCAGACATCACGGTGACCGGCCCAATCGCGGCGGCGACAGTCAGCGGCAACGTCGCAATGACAAATAGTCATATTTTGAAAAACATCGATCTTATTCCGATCGGCCTGCCAGGCAGACCCGCGCCGGAGCCGCCATCAGAGCGCCCGCAAATTTCTTTCCCGAACCCGCCACTCCGCGATTGGAAATTCAATGTCGCGATTAAAACAAAAGATCCGGTGCTGATTCGCGGGAACCTGGCGACCGGTGGCGCAATTGCTGATATAAAGCTCGGGGGAACAGGGCTTCACCCTGGATTGCAAGGAACGGTGCGTCTGGAAAATGTAGAAGCGACGCTGCCATTCAGCCGGCTGGAGGTTTCTCAAGGCTTTCTTTATTTTGACCCGAGCGATTCAATGAACCCGAGGCTGGAGCTGCGTGGCACCTCGGTGATCCGCGATTACACGGTGCGCGTTTATGTTTATGGGACCATGCTGGCGCCGGAAGCCATTTTCACCAGCGAACCGCCACTGCCTCAGGAGGAAATTATTTCCTTGATCGCTACCGGCGCTACCAGGCAAGAGTTGTCCGGCCGCGGCAACGTTCTGGCCGGTCGGGCCGCCATGTTACTGGTGCAACAGCTTTACCGGAAAGTTTTCAAAAAAGGCGAGCCGACTCAGAGCAACGAATTCTTTAATCGTCTCGATTTGGACGTGGGAGCGGTCGATCCTCGAACCGGCCGCCAACAGGTTAGTGCCAGATTCAAAATAAGTGATCAGTTTGTACTTGTGGGCGATGTCGGTGTCGGCGGCGATTATCGCGGGATGCTTAAGTATCTGATTCGTTTTCGGTAAGCTTCTTAAATGCGACACGGGGTCCTTTTCTTTCTCGGAAGTGTGGCCCTTGTAATTGAAGCCGCGGCGCAAACCGCGGTCGATGTTACACGGCCCGAAGAACGGCAAAAAGCGCAGCAGGCCGTTGTGAAAGAACAGGAGAAGCGCGCCAAGCGCGCGAGCATCATTGAATTTCGCGGTGGACAAGCCTTCAAGGAAAAGGAACTGCGCACCGCTCTGAAGGAGGAAATCACCACCGTCGAAGACTTCGGGCTAAGCCCGGCGCGCGCCGACGATCTCGCGTTTTTTCTCGAAGTGTTCTACCGCAAGCATGGTTATGCAGACGTGAACGTGCACTACACGATTGAATCGGAGAATAGGTTGCGCCTCGATATCACAGAAGGCCCCCGTTACACGCTGCGGACGATCGTTTTCGATGGAAATGTGCGGGAGCCGAGCGACAAACTTTTTGAGTACGCTGTTGGTCCCACGCGGGAGCGGTACTCAAGGACAGAGAAAAAGTTGCCTTTTGTTGCCGCTGACATGCAGGAAGGAGCGAACCTGGTGCATCGTTTCTATCTCTCCGACGGTTTTTTGGATGCGGTGGTCGATGCGCCGCGTTACACGTTTCACCGGGAGAGCAGTGAAGTGGATGTAGTCATCCCGCTCCACGAGGGGCGCGAATATTTCTTCGGCAGCATTTCATTTAACGGGCGCACGATTTACGGCGCTGACGCGCTGCGCGGGCAGATGCTTGATCTGCTGCAGCGGCCTTACACGGATGCGCGAGTGGAAGACATTCCGCGGCGGCTCCAGTCGTATTATAAGACACGTGGTTATTACGATGTGAAGGTCGTCGCCAGCGGCGCGCCGGACGATGCGGTCAATGGCAGGGTGCCGGTGGACATCACGATTTCGCCAGGGCCGGTTTACTACTTTGACGGAGTCACGGTCAGTGGGCTTGATCGGCTACGTCCCAGTTATGTCGTCAAACGTTTCACCAAGTTGGAGGGAAAGGCCTATAGCCCGGAAGCGCTCGACGAGCGATTTCGCACGCTGATGCGCACCGGGCTTTTCAATGTCCTTCAAATCAAGCCAGTCCCTGTGGATGGACATCTTCTGCGTCTGGATATTTCCGCCGAGGAAGCCAAGAGCAAGGAATTCGGTTTTTTGATCGGCTATGGCACATTCGAGGGCGCCATCGCCGGCGTGCAATGGCGCGATCGCGATCTTTTCGGCTATGGAAGGCCGCTCACAACATCGGTGGAGGTCTCACAACGCAGCTACAAGGGAGAAATCCTGTATGAAGATCCGTTCTTCTTCGATACGGATTTTTTCTTTAGAGCCCGGCTTGCCGCGTTCACTTTCGCTTACGATGGCTACACGAAATTCGAATTGGGTGGACGATTCGAGCTGAATCGTAAAATCACGAAATATGACGAGGCAGGCCTGACCGTCGCCGTGCGTCATGTGAAAATCACCGACTCCGAGATTAAGCCGAGCTTTCTCCTTGGGTCGTCGACGAATTATCAGATCAACGCGGTCGGACTTACCAACACTCTGGATACGCGGCAAAGCCCGTATGTGAACCCGCGCGGGTTTCTGATCAAAAACACGGTGGATTTGGCATCGAACGCTTTCGGAAGCGACATTGAATTTATCCGGGGCACGATGAGTGCATCGTACTACCTGCCATTTTCGCCGAAGGTGACCACGCCAGGCGTGACGGAAGATCAAGGAGGCACTCCATTGCAGCACTGGTTCCAACAGTCCTCGCTGGCATTCGGGGCGCGCGCCGGCATTATTCATTCACTCAGTGCCAGCGGCTCGGATGAAGCAACCGCGATTCCGATAGATGAACGCTTCTTCAACGGAGGCGCCGATACGGTCCGGAGTTTCGGCGAACGCGATCTAGGTCCGCACGATAATCATGGGCATCCTGTCGGCGGTGAATTCTTCACGGTGTTTAATGTCGAATACACCTTCCCAATTCTCGGGGAATTGCAGGGAGCAATCTTCACCGATGCGGGCAATCTTTTGCCGACGTCGGAGGAGATCGGTCTAAACGATATGCGTTATGCCGTAGGTGCGGGCTTGCGTTACAAGCTGCCGGTCGGCCCCATTCGTCTCGACTACGGCGTCAATCCCGATCCTCGTCCTTTCGAGGATTTTGGCGCGTTTCATTTCAGCTTTGGTTTTGCGTTTTAATATGAACCCAATTTTTTTGGTAGGGCGCGACCGCCGGGCGCGCCGATAACGGACGGACGGCCCGGCGGTCCGTCCCTACCATTTTTAGAGTCGAGATTTTTCTAAAGAATGAGAAATCGACAGAATTTCGGGGATACTTCACCGGAGGACTTCCGAAAACAGCTGCACGAGCTTGCGGATTGGATTGCAGATTTTCGACAAAATTTAGGAGCGCTGCCCGTTGCGCCTAATCCCACAGTCGCGGGACCGGGCGCGATTCTGGCTGCGCTTCCCGCCGAGCCGCCCGAAGAAGGCGAGCCGTTCGAGAAAATTCTCGGTGACATCGATCAGGACATCGTTCCCGGGATGGTGCACTGGAGTCATCCGATGTTTCTTGGTTATTTTGGCTGGACGACGACCGCCCCTGCAATCCTCGGCGAAATCATCACAGCGCCGCTCAATGTGAATGCGATGACTTGGCGCACCTGTCCCGCTGCGACCGAACTGGAGACGTTGGTAGTCGATTGGATCCGGCAGTGGATGCACTTGCCGCAGGAGTTTGGTGGCGTCGTGTATGACACCGCATCCGTGGGGGTGATGCATGCGCTTGCTGTGGCGCGCGAAGAGGCTGCGCCATCAGTGCGGAAGCACGGGTTAGTGGGTGCCGGCGCGCCAGTGTTCCGCATTTACGCTTCTGAACAAGCGCATAGCTCGGCAGAAAAAGCGGCGATTGCGCTCGGCTTGGGCGAAGAAAACGTGCAGCGTGTTTCGACGGACGCGGCTTTTCGGATGGATCCTAGCGCGTTGCGCAAAACGATTGCGCGAGACGTTCGTGACAACTTCAGACCGTTAGCGGTCATCGCAACAGTCGGCACAACATCAACGGCAAGCGTTGATCCCGTTCCCGAGATCGCAAGCATTTGTCGCGAAAATAAATTGTGGCTTCACATTGACGGTGCTTACGGTGCCGGCTTCGCCATTCTGCCAGAGAAAAAGTCGCTGACTGACGGTTGGAGTGAAGCGGATTCCATCGTTGTGAATCCGCACAAAAGTCTTTTTGTGCCGCTGGATTTCAGCGTCCTTTACGTGCGTAACCTCGAGAGGCTGCGGCGCGTCTTCACGCTTGTGCCGGAGTATTTGCGCGGCGACACGGTCGAGGCGCAGAAAAATTACATGGATTACGGCATCCAACTCGGCCGCAGGTTTCGCGCGCTGAAAGCATGGGTGATCTTCCGCAGTTTTGGCCGCGAAGGAATGGCCGCACGTCTTCGCGAATTTGTCCGGCTGGCCAACCTTTTCGCCGATTGGATCAACAGCGACAATGGCTTCGAGCTGGTCGCGCGGGTCAGCATGGGTGTGGTTTGTTTTCGATGGGTAGGGTCGGCGCGCCGCGCCGACCGGACGCCGCAGCGCGGCGTCCCTACTGGGGAATCTGATCTCGATGCCCTGAACAGCGAAATCGTGGGAAGAATCAATGCAAGCGGTCGCGCTTATCTCACGCAAACGAAATTACGCGATCGAACGGTAATGCGAATTGGTCTCGGTAACGTGCTCACGACCGAGGAGCATCTGAGGACGGCGTGGGAAATGATTCAGGAAACAGCAAATGAGCTGAATCGTGAGAAGTGATTAAAGTGATTAGTGAGAGGTGAATTACCGGCTATATCACGTCTCACTTCTCACATCTCACTTTGTCAGCGTCGCTCGGATTTGCGGCTGAGGACAGCCGCCTCTACAATTCGTTCCGTTATGATGAAGTTACTGCGTAAGCACCGGGACTGGCTGATGATAGTGATCGCGATTCTCGCGATCCCGTTCATTTTCTATTTTGTACAACGGCCAGATTACGGCGCGATGCGCTCGGATAAATTTGCTCGCATGTATGATCGGAATGTTTCGATGTTGGAGGCGCAGCAAACGTTGCGACTGCTCACATTGGCGCAGGCACTCGGCATGTCCGATTTTGTGCAGACCTTGACGGCAGGGGCCGGCCAGAACCCGAATCAGACTGCTGTGCAATTCATTGTGAACCTGCTGGTCCTTCGGCACGAAGCGGCTCGGCTGGGTATTCGTCCGGGTTACGCTGAGATCGCCGGGGTCGTACGGACGTTACCGGCATTTCAAGGCGATTCGGGATTCGACATGAAAAAGTTCACTGACTTTGCACAGAATGCGTTGGCACCGATGGGTCTTGCCGAAGAGCATGTCGAGCAACTGGTTCGCGACCAGCTGTCGTTGAATCAGATCAAACAGCTTTTAGCCGCTGGTGTTACAGTCCCGAAAGGTGAACTCGATGTAAATTTTCAGCGCGGTCACGACACGTTATTTGTGACCATTATTCGATTTCAATCGGCTGATTTGAGTAAGGACATCCAAATTGGCGATGAGGAAGTGCAGAAGCATTATGACGCCCATAAGGCCGAGCTTAAAACTGATGAAAAACGCAAGGTCGAGTTTGTCAGCCTCGCGCTCACCGATGAGGAAAAGAAATTAACCGGAAAAGAACGCATCGAGGCTTTGCAAAAGCTTTCCGACCGCGCCACTGATTTTACGCAGGCGCTGTTAGAGAAAGGGGCGGATTTCAGCCACGCCGCTGAGAAACTTAAGTTGCCGGTACATGAGACGGGCGAATTTACCAAAGCAGAGCCTGATCCACAGTTGAAAGTCGACGCGCAACTTGGCGATGCAGCTTTCAAGCTTTCAGCGCAGGAGCCGAACAGCGATCCCATTCAGGTGGCGGATGGATTTTATATTTTGCATCTTGCAGGAAATACCGAAGCGCGTCCGCTTACACTCGAAGAAGCGAAGCCTAAAATTGTAGAGACGATCAAGAAATCCAAGGCACGCGAGCTGATGTCGACGAAAGGAGCAGAGGTCGTTCAACAATTACGCGAAGCGAAGCAGTCAGGGCAACCACTTGAAGCAGCGATTCAAAAATCTGGAGTGAAAGCCGAGAAAGTCCCGCCGTTTTCACTGATCGAAGAGGAGAAACCAAAATCGCAAGACAAAGAACCGAAGAAGAACGAACCGGCTGATCTTCCCGCCATCAAACAGGCGGTGGCGTTCCTGAATCCGGGTGAGACCAGTGATTTTTTCCCAGCTGGTGAAAATGGATTTATCGCCGTTCTGGAAAAGCGGGAGCCATTAGCCGATGCGAACGCTGCTGAGAAGAAGGCGGCGTACGAGAAAAGGCTTCTCGATAACAAACGGCGAATTGTTTTTATGGAATGGCTGCGCGACCGCGGGCAAGCCGCGGGTCTGCAATTCCAGAAAGGCTAAGCTAGCCGAGGTAACCACGAATTGAGGCGAATGCCTGAATGCGACTGGCGGATCGATTGCCTTGCGATGATTCGATAAGTGGCATTGTCATGTTGAGCCCTTCGGCTTCGCTCAGGACAGGCTCCGCGAAACATCTCTGATTCCACCTGCGTCGCCGATTTCGAAATGGATCTGAGATTCTTCTCCCGCGACTGCGGGATCAGAATGATATTACAAGAAGACTCCTATTATTAGTGTTAATTCGTGGTTTCTTCTTCGAAAGATGGAACAAACGCCCGACGAAATTTTTGACGACGCCAACGGGGACCTGGCCGTCGGCGATCTAGACAGTGCTGTGGAAAAGTACAAGCGCTGTGTGCAGATAGCGCCGGATTTTTTTGACGGCTGGCACGCGCTTGGAATGGCGCTGATGAAACTGGGGCGTTTTACCGAAGCAATCCAAGCGGGAAAGAAAGCAGTCGAGCTTCGGCCCAACGATCAGATCGGCTGGACAAGTCTTTCGCTGTTTTACAATCGCGCCGGCAACATTAAAGAGGCCGAAGCAGCCGGCGCGAAGGCAAAGATTTTAGGTTGGGGAGGGAAGATCTCAAAAGAGTCCAATAGTGAGAAGTGATTTGTGAGAAGTGAGAAAGTGCCGCCGACTTCTCACGTCTCACTTCTTACATCTCACCAAATATTGACCCGCTTATCTGCCGGTCGGATCATCGGACAGTTGTCTGGCAAATTAAACGCCTTGGCGAATTCCGGCATGTTCGAGATCGGGCCGTTGCACCGGTAATGGGTTGGTGAATGCGGATCGGTGTTCAGGCGCAGTTGCAAGTCATCTTCGCGCTGATTCGCGCGCCATACCTGGGCCCAGCCGAGAAAGAAGCGTTGTTCCGGCGTGAACCCGTCGATCTTTTGTTCGCGCGCCTGTGGGTTCTTATCGAGCGCTTTTTGCAGCGCAGCATAAGCGAGCTTGATGCCACCAATGTCTGCGATGTTTTCGCCTTGCGTCAGTTCGCCGTTAATGTGCTTGCCCGGCAGCGGTTGATACTCCGAATATTGATCGACAACCGCTTTGCGACGCCTGTCATATTCCTCCGCTGATTGCTTCGACCACCAGTCGCGCAAATTTCCGACTTCATCGAATTGTCGGCCTTGATCGTCAAATCCGTGCGTCATTTCGTGTCCGATTACCGCGCCCATGCCGCCGTAATTGACGGGGTCATCGGCCTTCGGGTCGAAGAACGGCGGTTGCAAGATTCCCGCCGGAAATACGATCTCGTTCATCATTGGGTTGTAATAGGCGTTCACTGTTGGCGGCGTCATTTCCCATTCGCTGCGATCGACCGGTTTACCGATTTTTTTGAGCTCGCGATTTACTTCGAAATTCGCGGCTCGCATGGCGTTCGAAACATACGAGCCCCTGTCGATCTTGAGCAGCGAGTAATCTCGCCATTTATCCGGATAACCGATCTTGACATTCATAGCCGCGAGTTTTTTGAGCGCTTCCTGTTTGGTCGGTTCGTCCATCCAGTCGAGGGTTTTAATGCGATCAGCCAGCGCAGCCTTCAGGTTGTTAATCATTTCCAAGGCGCGCGCCTTGGCTTCAGGCGGGAAGTAATCGGCAACATAAAGTTTGCCCAATGCTTCGCCCAACGCGCCGTTGGTAGAAGCGACCACGCGTTTCCAGCGCGGCTTGATTTCCTTCGTGCCGCGTAGAACGCCCTGATTGAAATTGAAATCTTCGTTTACAAAATCCCTCGATAATTCCGCTGCTGCGTCATCGATCAAATGCCAACGCAGATAGGTTTTCCAATCGTCGATGGATGTTTTGGTGAACATCGCGTTGGCCGCCTTGAAGAAATC
>Ga0209378_1003013_pt1 | contig 11460 bp, 10 predicted proteins | sample GraSoiAngelo_156_FD_186170 | JGI IMG/M metagenome (GOLD analysis project Ga0209378, IMG submission 186170) | Grasslands soil microbial communities from the Angelo Coastal Reserve, California, USA - 14_1009_13_40cm (SPAdes) (version 2) | ecosystem: Environmental > Terrestrial > Soil > Grasslands ... | reverse complement strand
TGAGCCGCGGGCGCGGCAGGTTGCCGACGTCGCCGGCCAGACCATCGTCCCCGGCTACATCGAGCCGCACGGCCACGTCATCCTTGCCAATCCGGTCGAGTTTGCGGGCGCGGTGCTCCCGGGAGGCACCACGATGGCCGTCACAGATACCCTACCGCTGATGCTGCTGGCGCGACCCGATCGCCTCGCCGGCCTGCTGGAGCAGCTGGCCGGGCTGCCGATGAAGTTCCGCTGGTTGATCCGCCTCCATCCGCAGTCCTTTGCTGAGACGGGCGAGCGTTTCTCCCTCCCCACGGTGCGGACGCTCTGGCGGCTGCCGTCGGCGGCGGCAGTGGGAGAAGTGACCGGCTGGGTCGACGTGCTGCAGGGCGATGCCGATCTCACCGGCAAGATCCGCGCGGCAAGGGACGAGGGGAAACCGGTGGAAGGACATGCCGCCGGCGCGTCGTTTGAGCGCCTCGCCGCGCTGGCGCGAGCGGGATTTACCTCGTGTCATGAAGCAGTGACCGCGGAGGACGTTAGAGATCGCCTGCGGGCCGGCCTCGTGACAATGTTGCGCCACAGCTCGATCAGGCCCGATTTGCCAGACCTGCTGCGGGCGGTCACCCGTGAGGAAATCGCATCCGGCAGGGTCATGCTGACGGCCGACGGGCCCACTCCGGCCTTTATTGCCGACCGCGGGTATCTCGATCATCTGCTGGAGGTAGCCATCTCGGCAGGCATCTCGCCCATCGACGCGCTGCGAATGGTGACCGTAAACCCCGCGCGCTATTACGGAATACAGGATGCTGGCCAGATTGCAGTCGGCTACCGGGCCGACGTGAATGTGATCCCGGATCTCTCTCACATGACCCCAACAGTGGTCATCGCCGATGGGAAGATTGTGGCGAGGAACGGTGCTCTGACGGTGGGGCTGGCGTCTCCGGCCTGGAGGGAGACCTTCGAGCCCGCTGCCCTGCCGCGCCTGCCTGCGGGCGCGTTTACCGCTCGGGAGAATGCCCCGGGGATGCGTCTGGTGAACGACGTGATCACCGAGCCCGTGCCCGTGAGCGAGATTCCACCTGGCGCGCTCCGCGTCGCCCTGCTCGACCGCCGCGGCCGGTGGATCATCCACACCCGAGTCATCGGACTCGCCGATCGCCTCGGCGGGCTCGCCACCACCATCAGCAGCGGATTCGATATTGTCGTCTTAGGCCACAATCCGGCCGACATGGCCGCCGCCCTCGCCCGGATCGCAGATATGGGTGGGGGCCTCGCAGTGATCGAGGAGGGCCGGGAAGTATTCTCACTACCCATGGAACTTGCGGCCTTCTCCCTCCGCCCCTGGGCCGACGTGGTGCAGGCCAACCGGCAATTCAACCGCCTGATGGAGGAGCGGGGCTACCGGTTCGCCGACCCCGTGTTTAGCCTGCTCTTCCTCACGTTCGACTCCCTGCCCTGGATCCGGCTGACCAGCCGCGGCGTGTGGGATGTCCGCAACCGCAGGGTTCTCACGCCGTCCACGCCACTCTAGAACTGCGTCTACCTGGTCTACTTGGTCTTCTTGGTCTACTTGGTCGCACAGGAGACAAAGCTTGAATTCAGAATTGATTTCGTATTCCACAGGCGGGAGGGGTTGCAATGCCGACATATGTGTTGCTCTTCAATTGGACGGAGCAGGGCGTGCGGAATGCGAAAGACACAACCAAGCGTGCGGACAAGTTCCGCGCGCAGGCCGAGAAGTTCAAGGTGAAGGTCCGTGAAACGCTGTGGACGATGGGACCGTATGACGCCCTCGCTTTGGTCGATGCGCCAGATGATGCCGCAGCGAGCCGGCTCGCCGTCTGGATGGGCAGCCAGGGCAACGTCCGGTCGCTCACGATGCGGTGTTATACCGCTGCAGAGATGGAAAAAGTCGTGGAGGGAGTCGGCTAGTGCACATTCCTGACGCCATCAAGGCCCTCCGCGCGCACCTCGCCACCATCGCCGATCTGCGTGCCACGACCGCGATCCTGCGGTGGGACCAGGAAACCTACATGCCTCCGCGCGGTACCGCCGGCCGGGCGGAGCAACTGGGGACGCTGACACGTCTCTTGCACGAACTGTTTGTCTCGTCGCAGACCCAGGCGTTGCTCGCCGCCGCCGAGGGAGTGTTGGATCAGCTGGACCCTGACTCAGATGAAGCCGCCCTGGTCCGCATGACCCGCCGCGACTATGACCGCCAGAGCCGCCTCCCCGCGGAATTTGTGGCCGCCAGGGCCCGCGCGGCGTCGCTCTCCACCCAGATCTGGCGAGAAGCCCGCCGTCGCAACGACTTCCCGGGGTTCCTTCCCGCGCTGGCGGAGATGGTGGACTTCGCGCGGCGCGAGGCCGATTACATCGGCTTCGAAGATCATCCGTACGATGCGCTGCTGGACCGGTACGAGCCCGGGATGACCACTCAAGACATCGACGGGTTGTTCAGCCGGCTCCGTGAGGTCACGGTCCCATTCGTGCGCGTCATTGTTGAACGGGGCCGGCCTGTGGAGGACGGCTTCCTGCATGCAGAGTACGACGTCGCGCAGCAGCGGGCGTTTGGGGTCGCGGTCGCCGACGCGTTCGGCTATGACTTCTCACGCGGGCGGCTGGATGAATCGGTGCACCCATTCGAGACTAGCTTCCATCCCGATGACGTCCGCATCACCACGCGCTACCAGCGGAACTACCTCCCCTCAGCCATGTTCGCGATCTTTCACGAAACCGGCCACGCGCTTTACGAACAGGGCATCCCTCCGGCGCTGGCCCGTACCTGCATCGGCCACGGCGCCAGCATGGGACTTCACGAGTCGCAGTCGCGGATGTGGGAGAATCTAGTGGGCCGCAGCCGGCCGTTCTGGCAGCACTACTACCCGATCCTTCAACGTTCTTTCGCGCCGCTGCGGCAGGTCGAGCTCGACACGTTCTATCGGGCGGTAAACCGCGTGCAACCCAGCCTCATCCGCGTCGAGGCCGATGAGGTTACCTACAACCTCCACATCATGCTGCGCTACGAGCTTGAGAAGCAGTTGCTGAAAGGAGCGCTGGCTGTCGAGGACCTCCCCGAGGCATGGAACGAACGGATGCATGCGTACCTGGGTGTCACCCCGGCGACCGACGCGGATGGTGTCATGCAGGACACACACTGGTCCGGCGGCTCCATCGGTTACTTCCCGACTTACACCCTCGGCAATGTCGTCTCCGTGCAGCTCTTTGAAGCCGCCCGCCGGGCCCACCCATCCCTGCTCGAGGACATCGGGCGCGGGCAGTTCGCGACGCTGCTGGGTTGGCTCCGCCAGCACGTGCACCGGCACGGCCGCAAGTTCCTCCCGAAGGAGATCATCAAGCGCGCCACGGGAACCGACCTGACTCCCGAGCCCTACCTGCAGTACCTGCGATCGAAATTCAGCGACGTCTACGGGGTAACGCTGGAAGAACCCGCACGGCGGTCGTCCTGATACACAACATGAACGAGGGAGTGGGGGCGCCCCACTCCCTCATCATCGTCGGAACGAACGTCTATCTAGGGCGTGCGCACCGTAGGTTTGCCGATCAGTGAACCGTTGATATTGATATTGTCGAGTAACACCGATCCGCCTCCTACATCGGTTCCTTCGTCGAAGACGATGGCGATGCTCTGGACCACCACACCAAACTCACCAAATCCCGGCCACTCGTAATTGCCCGCAGGGAAAACCGTCCCTTCACTATCGTTCCACCTGATTCGCGTCCAGCCGGACGCAGGCGGTGCCTGAGGTTTCCCGTAGATGCAGCCGAAAAAGAAGTACCTGCCGTCTGGCAGCGTGACATTGAATCTGGGCGCTCCTGCCCCGCAGTGGCCGTCATTCTTGTAATCGAAACCGAGTTCGGTTATCGTAAGTCCCTCAACACCACCGATGACAGCGAAGGCAGAGGCGTTCGCGCTCGTGGGACCGTCCTTCTGGAGGAAGAGTGCTTGGTTCGCCTTCCCGACGTCGTCCGGCAACCCCTGGCGCCCGATCCATTGCGCCGTGACAATCCCCGTGCCGTCAGGATCAAAGACGCCCGGCTGGACCTGAAACACTGTTGCAAATCCGAATGAGGAAATGCTGACGAGAGCCGCCACAACTGCAGAGAGTGCAACCCATCTCATCTACTCACCTCCCCAAAGTGTCGCCTTGCAGGAACGCTTGCCGACGCGCCATGAGAAACACTGGGATTAGACGAGGCTGATTCTTCAACAGGGTTGAACTATATCCTTCTATCGGTCGAAGTAGGGTAAATTACGACAATCCTGAAGGAAGCGAACTAGCGAAGACCTCTCACGAGTTGCTTCACGCGGGAGATGCGGACGGCGTCCGGCGGATGCGTGAACCCGCCGCCGTCCCCGAAGATGGCGAAGACCGCGGAGATGCCCCGGACCGGATCGTAGCCGTATGAGACGGCGTGGGTGGCCGCCCAGGCGTCGGCGTCGTATTCCATCTGCCAGGCCAGTCCCTTGTACATGCCGGGAATCGAGAACCGCAGACGGCGGGGATCTTCAGGCCGCATATGGCCCAATCTGGCGTGTCCAAGCTCGTGCAGGTAGAGGAAGGCCAGCATATCGCTGTCAGTGGAGCTGGCCAGACGCGGTGCAAAATAGATGGTCAGGCGTCCGTCTTCGTGGATGCCGATGGCGGCAACCGACGTTTTGGACGAGATTTGCACCGGAAACGGTGTGCCCAACTGCTGAAGCACCGCGGGAAGACTGTCGTTCTGCAGGATCGCGCACACGAACACAATCAGGATGGCGGCACCGCGAGTGGCGTGCCGTGCCACGTCGCTGAGGTGCACCCGTGGCATCCGGATGCGGTCCAGGTTGTTTGCCAGCGCTGTGTCCAGCATGGCCCCGACCTTTCCCCGCACCATACCCGAACTGACGTGCGATAAGTCGCGCCCGGAAGGTTCTGGCGAGAATACAATGCAAATCCTATGCCGAAGACTCTCCAGATGCGTCAGAGGGGACCGAGATGGACGAGGTGATTTGCGTTCTAGGGTTGGGGCTGATGGGCAGACCCGTCGCGCGGACCCTGCTGGCCGCGGGGTGCAGGACCATGGGGTGGAACCGATCGCCTCTTCCAGAGCAGGTGGTCGCAGGCATTCCCCTTGTCCGCACGGTGAAAGACGCGGCATCTGCCACCGTCTGCATCCTGTCGCTGGCAGATTCAGATGCGGTCGATGCCGTCCTCAGCCAGCTCGAACCGCATCTGCGCCCCAGCCGCCTCGTCATCGATATGGGGACGTCTGATCCGTCGCGCTCACGCGCGCACGCGGCACGGCTCACCGCAACGGGCATCGGTTGGATCGACGCACCGGTGTCCGGTGGGCCGGAAGGTGCGGCGAAAGCGAGCCTCGCAATCATGGCGGGGGGCTCGGAGCCAGATTTCGCCAGGGCCAGACCGGTCCTCGAGAAACTCGGGCGCGTCGTCCGGGTTGGGGAGGCAGGAGCGGGTCACACCATGAAGATCATCAACCAGTTGATCGTCGGGCTGACGATCGAGGCGGTTGCGGAGGCGCTCACCCTGGCGGAGAAGGTAGGACTCGACCCTCACCTGGTACAAAAGGCGCTGGCCGGGGGGTTTGCGGACTCAAAAATTCTTCAGGTGCACGGGAGCCGGATGATCGCACGCTCGTATGTGCCCGGCGGCCGTGCCAGAACCCAGTTGAAAGACCTCAATCTTGCTAAGCAGCTCGCCGTACGCGTTTCTGTCCGGCTACCTCACCTGGACAGCACGTTGAACTTCTACCGGACGCTGGTGGACCGCGGAGACGGCGACCTGGATCACTCCGCGATCCACACACTCCTGCAGTAGACACCATGGCAGAATCAACGTCTCAGTCGAGCTCGCAGGCGGCGCCCGCGCAGTCCGCGCGCAGGACCCGGACCGCGACGTTCGCGTCCCTGCGCCACCGAAACTACCGGCTGTGGTTCGCGGGCCAGCTAGTCTCGCTATTTGGAACGTGGATGCAGGCCACCGCCCAGGGATTTCTGGTCTTCCAGCTGACGCATTCTCCCGCCTACCTGGGCTATGTCGGGTTTGCGTCCGGCATGCCGACGTGGGTCCTGATGCTCTATGGCGGCGTCGTCGCCGACCGTGTGCCCCGCCGGACGCTGCTGGTGAGCACACAGACCCTGATGATGGCGCTGGCCTTTGTGCTGGCGTTCCTGACGTTCACGGGGCACGTGCAGCCGTGGCACGTGGCCGCCCTGGCGGCCGCGCTGGGCGTCGCCAACGCCTTTGACGCCCCGGCGCGGCAGGCGTTTGTGGTCGACCTTGTTCCACGCGAGAACCTCACCAACGCCATCGCGATGAACTCCACCATGTTCAGTATGGCGACGGCGCTGGGTCCCGCGTTGGCCGGAGTCACCTACGCGGCGTTTGGACCGGCGTGGTGCTTCACCATCAACGGCATCTCATTCCTGGCCGTCATCGCCGCGCTGCTGATGATGAACCTGGAGGTCCGTCCGGACTCTTCCCGGGCGCGGCGGGCGGATGCCGAACTGCGCGAGGGAATCCAGTACACGCTCTCGCATCCGCCGGTGCGAATGCTGGTCGTCATTGTCGGCATGATCAGCTTGTTCGGCGTCTCAGTCGGCACCCTGATCCCCGCGTGGGCAGTCAAGATCCTGCACGGCAACGCCACGACGAACGGCCTGTTGCAGTCTGCGCGCGGTGTTGGGGCCGTCGGCAGCGCCCTGCTCATCGCTGCGCTGGGAGGAGGCATCCGGCGAGGATCCCTCCTGACGCTGGGCACCGTTGTCCTTCCGCTGACCATCCTGGCGTTCGCCGTCGTCGCAAGCCCCCTGCTCTCTCTGGTGGTCTTGGCGGCGGTCGGTGCGGCGATGGTCCTGATCATGAACCTCGCCAACGCGATGGTGCAGGCTCAGGTGCCCGACGCGCTGCGAGGGAGGGTGATGAGCATCTACAGCCTGGTGTTCTTCGGCGCCATGCCGCTGGGCGCGCTGTGGGTCGGGGCCGCCGCAGAACGCATCGGTGAACCGCGCACGGTGATGGTGAATGCTGCAGTTCTGGTGATCCTCGCCGCGGCGATGAGAACCGCAGCGCCGTGGTTACGAGAGATGGAATAGCAACCTAATGGAAATTGGCGAGACCCTTCAGCCTATCGATGTGCGCCGCGGTATACGGAGGCTTTACTGCGCAGGTGGCCAGAATGCAGTAGATGAATGAGGCGCCTTCCGGTTTGTCCAGCGTTGTCTCGATGCCAACACCGACGACGCGCCGTGTTCCAGGGATCAACACCGGGCCTCCGCTGTTGCCGCGGCTGGCATAGCCGCGAATTTCCATATGTCCACGCTCATCGTACCGTAGCAACGGACCCACCCGCATCATCAGCGCCCGAGATCCATAGCCAACCAGCATCAGAGGATCGCCCACCTGGGGGTATTCGCCAAACGCAGGCTCCAGTGCCGGCAGCCGCTTGTCGCTGACGAACGACATCACCATGACATCGAAGCCGCCATTGGCGCGCCCCGCACTGAAACCAATGACGCGCGCGGTATATGCTTGACTCTGCTGCTGGAAAACAAGCGTTCCGCCCTGGCAGTGGCCGGCTGTGGCGAGCCAGTTCTCATACACGGTGCTCCGACCGCCAAACCCATCGGGGACCTGCCGTACGTCAGACGAAATGATGAAAGCCGTGCATAGGCGCTGATCATCGATGATGAGCCGGCCAACTGCGTCAGTGGGAAACGCCTCCGCGCCTGCTGCTGCGGATCGCCCGAGGATAGCACCGAGCAGGACCAGCATCCCGAACACGCACAGGATTTGGGTCCAGCCCCGTCCCCCTCGCGCCCGGAGGTGGCGATCAGCCCGCAAACCCCGATCCGTAGAGGCGAGTACTGGCTCCACGGCCTGTGTGCCTCTGCAGGGTCAGCCTGATCCTTTGCAGCCTGTGGCGGCCGGCTCTGCCTTTTGCCCCTCATTTCCACCTGATAGCAAGAAACATGCCTGAAATTGCCGGAAAATACGCGTACGGGGGACCGCTGGCTTCAAGGGGACTCGCCGGATGGGGTAACCTGTTATGGGTATTTCCGTCTGGTCTCTGTCACGCCGTGGGCGAGACTCCACAGTCCGATGATCATCTCGCCTTTCTCAATGTCCCACCGGATCAGCGCCGCGCTGTCAATATCGAGAGAGAACACACGGAATGGGAACCCCTCCGGAGGGCGTCTCTTCCACCGGTCGGCATATGCCTGACGGTAGCCTTCCCACAGGTTGGCGCCCTGGACGTCCACCGCCCGCCCGCGCAACTTGAACTCGCCTTCAGACCCATTGGGATCTGAGATCGGGTTGTGGAGCAGACAGCGCGGATCGCGCAACAGGTCAAAGGCCTTCTGTGACCGCATCATGCCCAGCAGCAAGTGTCCATGCGAGAAGAACGGTTCCACCGGATCGATCCGCGGCGTACCGTCCCGCCGGATCGTGGCCACGATGGCGAGCCCCGTCCGCAGCAGGCGCTCGGCCCCCAGCCGCGCCACCTCCGGGGCCGCGGTTTCAAACTCGCTCCAGATCACGTGTGTGGCCTCTGCCTCATACCCCAAGGATACGGCGTGGCGGACCGCGTAACCCTGTAGGGACAAGTCTCATGCCCCTCCACGCATCGGCGAAAGCGTTTCTGGACCAGCGGGCCGCTATGGGTGTCAGGCCCGTGCAGGAGCTCTCGGTCGAAGAGGCCCGGGCCCAGGCGATTCGCGTGGCCCGGGCGGCGGGCCCGGGCGACCCGGTGGCTCGAACCGAGGACCTCACGATTCCAGGCCCCCTCGGCACGATCCCCATCCGCCTCTACACACCGGTGGACAAGAGTTCCCTGCCGGTCCTCGTCTATTTCCACGGCGGGGGATGGGTGGTGGGGAACCTGGACACGGTAGACCAGTTCTGCCGGATGATGGCGAATGCTGCCGGCTGCATGGTGGTCTCGGTAAACTACCGCCACGCTCCCGAGTACAAATTCCCGGCGGCCGTGGAAGATGCGTACGCGGGCACGCGCTGGGCCTCGCAGCACGCGCAAACATTTCGCGGTGACCCGACACGCCTGGCCGTGAGCGGCTCTAGCGCCGGAGGCAACCTGGCGGCGGTGGTCGCTCTTGCAGCCCGCGATCGCGGCGGGCCCCCGCTTTCCTATCAGCTCCTGATTGTCCCGGTTATTGACTCCGCGTTCGACACGCCGTCATACCGCGAGAACGCCGAGGGATACGGTCTGACCTCTGAGGGGATGCGCTGGTACTGGCGGCACTACCTGACCACCGACGCCGATGGCCGGCACCCGTATGCCTCACCGCTGCACGCGCCGAGCCTGCGGGGACTTCCTCCCGCGTTCGTGGCCACGGCCGAGTTCGATCCGCTGCGAGACGAAGGCGAGGCGTACGCGGCGCGCCTGCGGAACGAGGGCGTACCCGTGACACACAAACGCTATGCGGGAATGGTGCACGGCTTCCAGGGACCTGAGGCGGATACGGATATGGTCGCGGCGCTGCGGGCTGCGTTTCAGAAGCCTTTGTCTCAGACGCCTCCTCCGCCGCGACTAAAACGGGCCTAGGTCACGACCCCGGCAGGTCGCCCCCCTGCGCGCACGCGCAGAACGCATCCACGATCTGCGGGTCAAACTGCACGCCGCGCATCCGCCTCAGCTCAGCCAGGGCCTGCTGGGATGGGAGCGCGGGACGGTATGGCCGGTCGGACGTCATGGCCTCAAACGCGTCCGCGACAGCCAGAATGCGGGCAAACAGCGGGATCCGCTCGCCGTCCAAGCTGTCCGGGTATCCCCGGCCATCCCACCACTCATGCACATGGCGGACAGCATCTTTGATCGCCTGACTCAACGGCGCGGAGTGGAGGATCGAACTTCCGACCACGGCGTGCTGCCGCATGAGCTCCCACTGGCTGGACGTCAAGGGACCCGGTTTCATCAAGATGTCGTCGGGGACGCCGATTTTGCCGATGTCATGCAACCGGGCGGCAACCTCCAGTTCCGCGAGGGCTGATGGCGGGAGATCGAGGCGGCGCGCCACGCCCAACACAAATGCCGCCACCCGGCTGGAGTGGTTGCCTGTATGAGAATCTCGCGCGTCTACGGCGCTGGCCAGGGCGCGGTACGTGCCGAGGTGGGCCGCGCGCAAACTCTCATCGTGCCGGTGTGACGTATGCGTCGTCACCTGCATCAGGGCCACCATGCCGAAGCAGAGGACGAAAAATCCACTTGGCGCTATGGCCCACACGGTCCGCTGGACCTGGGCCAGCCGGCGCTCCATCGGCCTGAAGTCGTAAAACACTTCAAACGCCCCTGACGGGTTCGAGGCATCCTTGAGGCTTACTGGAACAAAGAGCCGCACGACGCCGGATTGTGAGACTGCGGGCATCAGCGCCGCGGGCTTGATCCGGGCCCCAGAGGCCACCGGCTCGTTGGCGGGCGGATCGATCCAGACCTGCTTCTCCTGAAAGGTGACGTACCGCAAATACCCGTCCCGGGACATGTACATCGTCTTGGCCGGAAACGGGCCGAACTGGGACGCCGGCTGCACGGCCACCGAGCCGTCCAGCGCGGCACGCAGCCCGTTGGAAATCGGGAACTCCATCCCGATCCCGAAGTCGTCGTTGCTGTACAGGAGGACACCCGAACGACTCCACAACCTGACCCGCATCAGGCTGGTATGCCTGGGATCCGCGAATAGGCTGTCAAAAAACGTTCGTTTGTCTGGTCCCAGGCCGTCCTCAAATTCAGCGCGCGTGAACGCGGGGGAGGAGAGTCCGCTGACCTGATCCGCGACCTGGCGGGCTTCCCAATCGATGATGGATTCGCGGATCGCCGCCGCGGCAAGCGGGGACAGGCTGGCGATCAACGCCATGACCGTGAGTCCGACGACAAGTGCAAAGCGTAGCCTGGGGCCGAGGCGCCCCGCTCGCCTCAACCGGCCCCACGAATGATGCCACACACGTCGCAGGTCTGGCCTGCCGCCACCCGCCATGGCCTGGATCCCCACGATACAAATCGGAGCAACTTCCGGACCAGACGCGGCGGCGGTGCGCACACCAACGGGGCAGAAATCTCCTCAAGGTTTTGAGTATGCTACCGATTGGAACGAGACCTATCGGAATTCTTTGACCACCGCAGGCGGGAAGCTCTCCCGCGAACGCCTGCCTCTTCAAACTCGTCTTCATACAGAAAAGGAATAGGGCCGCCTCCTGGCGGCCCTATTCCTCCCGGACTTAGGCACCAGTACAGATCTGACGATCCCTGGTGCCGGGTACCGTTATCTCCAGGCTATCACGGGCATTCGGTCGCTGCGATCCCATCGATCTCAGCCAGGAAGGTACCCAGATCGCTGACGTGGCCCTCGATCAAAAGTCCGAGTTCAACGAATAGACGAGCGACATTCCCCAACCCCAAGCGCGGCACATCCTGACTCGACGCGTGCTCGCCGATATCACC
>Ga0209378_1003002_pt1 | contig 11485 bp, 7 predicted proteins | sample GraSoiAngelo_156_FD_186170 | JGI IMG/M metagenome (GOLD analysis project Ga0209378, IMG submission 186170) | Grasslands soil microbial communities from the Angelo Coastal Reserve, California, USA - 14_1009_13_40cm (SPAdes) (version 2) | ecosystem: Environmental > Terrestrial > Soil > Grasslands ... | reverse complement strand
AATGCAACCGGCAGCCCAATCATTCAAACGGTGGAACGCTCCGATCCAGCCGCGCCCGTTTTGGATTCCATGAATCATGATGTCGAATCCGGCTGGAACACCGCGCTCCGCAGCTCGTGTCTTATCCTCATCGGACGGATATGAAACGTGTAGCGCGAGGTGAAAGTTGCTCTGTGGATTGCGACCATCGATTTTGTAAACGCCTTCAGGTGTCTTGTAATCTCCTTCCTGTTGCTTTGCACCGACAGGACTGCGACCGAGCGCGACACGATAGCCTTTCAGCGTTTTGCCATTCGCGAGGACCGACAATTTCCGAGCTGATTTTTCAATGACAATCCGATCGATCGTTGTTCCGGTCGGTAGCGGGTTCGAAATGTGATGAGCATAAACCCAGGTGAAAAAGAACACCGTCGAGAGTGCGACAACTACGATAATTACTCTGCGGGTCATTAATCCGTCCCGGCCTCTGTCATTCCGAGCGAAGTCGAGGAATCTCTGACTATTCTTCTTCGAATTCTTCCACGGGCGGGCAGGAACAGAACAAATGCCGATCGCCATACACGTTGTCGATGCGAGCGACAGCTGGCCAGAACTTGTGTTCGCGCGTCCAGGGCGCGGGGAACGCTGCTTGTTCGCGCGAGTAGGGGCGGTCCCATTTATCAGACGCGATTTGCCGCGCGGTGTGGGGCGCGTTTTTCAACACATTGTTCTCCCGATCCGTCTTTTCCGTGGCGACCGCCTCAGTTTCTGCGTGGATGGAGATCATTGCCTCGCAGAAACGGTCGAGCTCGTGCTTCGGTTCGCTCTCGGTCGGCTCGATCATCATTGTCCCAGCGACCGGCCAGGAAACGGTTGGGGCGTGAAAGCCGTAATCCATCAATCGCTTTGCCACGTCTTCCACTTCGATGCCGGCGCTTTTCCATTGGCGAAGATCGATAATGCATTCGTGCGCGACGAGCCCGTGTTTGCCTTTGAACAGCACCGGGAAGTACGGGTCGAGCCGCTTTGCGATGTAATTTGCATTTAGAATCGCAACCTCGCTCGCTCGTTTCAATCCATCGGCGCCCATCATGCGGATGTACATCCATGTGATCGTCAGGATGCTGGCGCTGCCGTAGGGAGCAGCTGCGACATTGCCGGATTCACCTTCTCCATGTTGGTAATTTGATTCATTGCTACCCGGCGGCCGTTTGCCCCGATCACCTTCACCAAAGATAATTTTGCCTGTCATGGGATCGAGAATGAATTCGCGCGGGAGATACGGCGCAAGATGTTTGGCCACGCCGATCGGTCCAACGCCAGGGCCGCCGCCGCCGTGCGGAATGCAAAATGTTTTGTGCAAATTCAGATGGCAAACATCCGCGCCGTAATCGCCGGGACGGCACAGACCGCATTGCGCATTCATGTTTGCTCCGTCCATGAACACCTGCCCGCCGTGTGCGTGCACGATGTCGCAAATTTCGCGAATTGTCGGTTCGAACACGCCGTGCGTTGAGGGATACGTCACCATCAACGCGGCGAGGTCGCGCGCGTGTTCATCGGCTTTAGCGCGCAGATCGGCAAGATCGATATCGCCATCCTTCAAACATGCGACCGAAACAACTTTGAACCCGGCCATGATCGCGCTCGCCGGATTGGTCCCATGCGCCGAGGTCGGAATGAGACACACATTGCGATGCGCTTCGCCGCGCGCCGCGTGATACTCACGGATCGCGAGCAGACCTGCGAACTCGCCCTGTGATCCCGCATTGGGTTGCAGTGAAATCGCAGCGAACCCGGTGATTTCAGCAAGCCAGTATTCCAACTGCTCGCAAATTTCCATGTAGCCTGCCGTCTGGTCGCTAGGCGCGAAAGGATGCAGTTTGGAAATTTCCGGCCATGAGATCGGAAACATTTCTGCGGTCGCGTTGAGTTTCATCGTGCACGAGCCGAGCGGGATCATCGACGTCGTCAGCGACAGGTCGCGCGACTCAAGTTTCTTAATGTAACGCAGCATTTCCGTCTCGGTATCGTGCGTGTTGAAGGTCGGATGAGTGAGGAACTCCGAAGTGCGCATTGCGAATTGCGGAATGCGCAGCGGCGGCTCGCCTAACTCGTCATCGGCAAAATCTCGCACAGTCGTGCCGCGAAAGATCGACATCAGCAGTTCGATGTCCCGTGGCGTTGTCGTTTCGTCGAATGAAATGCCGACTGCGCGCGGGCCGAGCGCGCGCAGGTTGCACCCCGCTCTTGCCGCGTGCTCCAAAAGGACTTCGCTAGATTCGACTTCGACGTGAACAGTGTCGAAGAAATTGTCGTGCCTGATTGTGCAGCCAAGGGCGCGCAGCCCATCTGCGAGTTGGCTCGTCAGGCGATAAACGCGTTCGGCGATTGCGCGCAGTCCTTTTGGGCCGTGATAAATCGCATACATCGACGCGATAACGGCAAGAAGCACCTGAGCCGTGCAGATGTTGCTCGTCGCTTTGTCGCGACGGATGTGTTGCTCCCGTGTTTGCAACGCGAGTCTATACGCCGGCCGCCCTTCAGCGTCGTGCGACACACCCACGAGTCGACCAGCCATGTGACGTTTGAATGGATCGCGCGTGGCGAAATATGCGGCGTGCGGCCCGCCGAATCCCAACGGCACGCCGAAGCGTTGCGTATTACCAACCGCGACATCCGCGCCAAATTCGCCCGGCGGTTTCAGCAACGTGAGCGCGAGAATATCCGCCGCCACGACAACGAGTGCGCCTGCGCTGTGAGCCCGCGTGACGAAGTCGGAATAATCATAGATCGCGCCATCCGTGGCTGGATACTGGATTAGCGCGCCGAAAACTGCGTCATCGAATTTGAAGCGCGAATAATCCCCGATCTTAATCTCAATTCCGAGCGGCTTCGCCCGCGTCTGAAGAACGGCGATTGTTTGCGGATGACAATTATCGGCGACAAAAAAAGTCTTCCGATTTGGAACGACTGCGTGACAAAGCGACATCGCTTCGGCGGCGGCAGTAGCTTCGTCGAGCAGCGATGCGTTTGCGATATCGAGCGCTGTTAGGTCGATGATCATCTGTTGGAAATTGAGCAGCGCCTCGAGGCGGCCTTGCGCGATCTCCGCTTGGTAAGGCGTATAAGCGGTGTACCAGCCGGGATTTTCGAGAATGTTTCGCTGGATGACCGGCGGCGTAATGCAGTCGTAGTAGCCGGCGCCGATGAATGAACGCGCGACTTTGTTTTTTTTTGCAGTCGCCCGCAGCTCCGCGAGCGCTTCAATTTCGGATTTCGATTCCGGTAAGTTCAGCTGTCGATGCAGCCGGATATTTCTTGGAACCGCGGCGTCTATCAACCTCTCGATGCTTTCCAACTCAAGCTCGCTCAGCATCGCGGCTACTTCGTCTTCGTTCGGCCCGATGTGACGACGCGCGAAAGAATTCATATCTATTTTTTGTTCGCGCGCTTGCATGAGAAGAGACTACGGAACGCGAGACGTGCTTCAAGTTTGTGTAGCCACGGCGCTCGGTCGCCGTGTTAACGTGAACGCGCAAAGCGCCCCGACAGAGCGGGGTGGCTACAGCTTATGTAGCGTCGTATATTTCGACACCGCGGCTCTTCAATAACGCGCGGAGTTCGGCGAGATGCTGATGGTTCCGGGTCTCGACCGTGCACAAAACGTTGACGGCTGAAACATCCGGACTGGCGAAAGCCCGATCGTGCACGACTTGCTTGATGCTTGCGCCGGTCGAAGCGATTTGCGCCGCCAAATCGGCGAGGCCACCAGGTCGATCGCTAATCACTGCCGTGAAACGACCAAGACGACCGTCCGCCACCAGACCGCGCTCAATTACGCGGCTGAGCACGTTCGGGTCGATGTTGCCGCCGCAAAGCAAAAGCACCACCCGTTTTCCTGCAAGGTCTTCTAATTTTCCGGACATGCACGCTGCGAGCGGAGTCGCAGCGGCTCCTTCGACCACGCTCTTTTCCAATTCGATCAGGCGCAGAATCGCCAGAGCGATTTCTTCCTCGGTCACAGTGACGACGAGATCGACAAGCGGTCGCGCAATTTCAAATGCGTTCGTGCCGACCTGTGGGATGGCGAGTCCATCCGCGAGCGTCGGATGCATCGTGATCTTCGTTGGTTTGCCCGCTCCAAGCGCGGCGGAAAAGCTCGCGACGTTCTCTGCTTCGACGGCTACGATTTTTGCGTTTAGCCGCAGCGTTTTGATGACCAAAGAAACCCCAGCGAGCAAACCGGCGCCGCCCACGGGAATAATCACTGCCTCGAGATCAGGAGCTTGCTCGACGATTTCTAGGCCCCATCGTTCCCTGGCCGGCAATGATTGCGGGATCATCGTAGCCGTCGATATAAGCGAGGCCTTTTTCCTTTGCAAGCTCGTGTGCGCCAGCTTTCGCTTCTCCGAAGTCTGTTCCGTGAAGAACGACATTCGCACCGAGCTGCTGGCAGGTGCTCACTTTTATCAGGGGCGCGAACTTCGGCATCACCACTGTTGCGGGAATTCCGAGCAAGCTGCCCTGATAGGCGAGTGCTTGAGCGTGATTGCCTGCGGAAGCAGCGATGACCCCGCGCTTTTGCTGATCGGACGATAATTGCGCGAGCGCATTGCGCGCGCCGCGCTCCTTGAAACTTCCTGTCCGCTGCAAGTTGTCCAGCTTGCAGAAAATCTCCATGCCTGTGATTTCGCTCAGCGGGATTGAAGGTGGACACGGCGAATAGTAAACCGTACCGGCAATGCGTTTGCGCGCCGCCTCTATGTCTTTGAATGTGATCACCCGCTTCAATCTGGGCGCAAGATCACGGGCTTGTCTATTCGAGCGCTGCTTGGGCCGCGGCCAATCGCGCAATCGGAATCCGAAACGGACTGCAACTGACGTAATCCAAACCGAGCCGGTGACAGAACTTAACGCTGGCCGGCTCGCCGCCGTGTTCGCCGCAAATCCCGAGCTTGATGTTCGGCCGAGTTTTGCGTCCCAAATCGCGAGTGATTTCCATCAGGCGGCCAACGCCCTTCTGATCGATCGACGCGAACGGATTTGCATCCACAATGTCGAGCTCCGCGTAGGCGGGAAGAAAACTGCCGGAATCGTCCCGGCTCATTCCCAGCGTCGTCTGTGTGAGATCGTTTGTGCCAAAACTGAAGAACTCGGCGTCGCGCGCGATGAGCGCTGCGCGCGGGATTTCGATCATTGTCCCGACGAGATAGTCGAATTTCATTTGCTTTTCCTTCGACACTTCGCCGGCGACGCGACGGACGATATCGAGCTGGAGCTTTAACTCGCGCGGAAATCCCACCAGCGGAATCATGATTTCGGGGCGGACCTTAATTCCGTTAGCTTGCACCTCGGCGGCGGCTTCAAAAATTGCGCGTGCCTGCATTTCGGAAATTTCGGGATAAACAATCCCCAGGCGACAACCACGATTGCCAAGCATCGGATTGAATTCGTGCAGTTCGTGCACCCGACGGGAAATGTGCTCCACCGGCACGCCAAGTTTGTTCGCGAGTTCGTTTTGTTGGGCGTGATCGTGTGGCAGGAATTCGTGAAGCGGTGGATCGAGAAAGCGGATCGTTGCAGGCAAGCCTTTTAACGCCGTAAAGATGCCGATGAAATCGTCGCGTTGATAGGGAAGCAGTTTCGCCAGCGCTCGGGCACGATCTTCCTTGCTGCTGGCAAGGATCATTTCCCGCATCGCATCGATCCGGTCACCTTCAAAAAACATATGCTCCGTGCGGCAAAGACCAATCCCCTCGGCGCCGAAGGCGACTGCGTTTTTCACCTGCTCGGGAGTATCGGCATTTGTCCGGACGCCAAGCATGCGAAATTCATCCGTCCACTTCATTAGTTTTGCGAACTCTTGATACGTAACGCTCCTCTTCGGATCGAGCGATCGATCGACGAGCACCTGGACGATCTCGGACGGTGCAGTTGTGACTTCGCCGGCAAAAACCTCGCCCGCTGTCCCGTCAACCGAGATGTAATCTCCCTGTTTTAACGTTGTTCCGTTGGCACTGAGCGTGCGCTTTTGGTAATCGATTTGAATCGCGGTCGCACCGCATACACACACTTTGCCCATTTGTCGGGCGACTAGGGCGGCGTGCGAAGAGACGCCGCCGCGCGAAGTGAGAATTCCCTCCGCCGCAATCATGCCGCGCAAGTCTTCCGGCGAAGTTTCAATTCGGGCGAGCACGACCTTGTCTCCTTTTTCCGAACGCGCCACGGCTTCTTCTGCGCTGAAAACAACGTGTCCTGACGCCGCGCCTGGCCCAGCGGCCAAACCGCTGCCGATCTTTTTTGCTTCGCGCGCCGATTGCCGATCGAAAATCGGCGCCAAAAGATGAGCAAGCGAATCGGCCGGGATGCGGCGCACCGCGTCCTTTTTTGTGATTAATTTTTCACCGACCATATCCACCGCGATACGGACGGCGGCGTGGCCGGTACGTTTGCCGTTGCGAGTCTGCAGAATATAAAGGCGATTGTCCTCCACTGTGAACTCGAGGTCCTGCATGTCTTTGAAGTGATGTTCAAGGATGCTGCGCACTTTCATCAGTTCCTTGTGCGCGGCGGGCATTTCCTTTGCCAGATCGCTGATTGGATGCGGCGTGCGCACACCAGCAACGACGTCTTCGCCTTGGGCGTTGATCAAATATTCGCCGTAGAAAACCTTTTCGCCCGTCGCTGGATCGCGCGTAAACGCAACCCCCGTTGCGCTCGTCTCTCCCATGTTCCCGAACACCATCGTCTGCACATTCACCGCCCTTCCCCAGTCGTGCGGGATCCCATATCTTCGCCGATAAACGATCGCGCGGTCGTTCATCCACGAACCGAAGACCGCACCAATCGCGCCCCAGAGCTGCTCGTTTGGATCTTGCGGAAAGGATTTTCCAGTCCGCTCGTTGATCAATGCCTTGAAACGCTGCACAAGCTCTTTCAAATCGGCCACAGTTAATCGCACGTCCGGGAAATCGTGCTTGCCGTAGCGCTCGTCCTTCAGGTGCTCGATGACCGTCTCAAACGGCTCATGGTCCTCGCCTGGCCGCTTTTGAACGCCCATTACCACATCGCCGTACATCTGCAGGAAACGCCGATATGAATCAAAGGCGAAACGCGCGTTGTTCGTCTTCTTTGCAACGATTTCGACGACTTCGTCGTTCATTCCGAGGTTTAGAATCGTGTCCATCATTCCCGGCATGGAATCGCGCGCGCCTGACCGCACAGAAACAAGCAACGGCCGCTCTTTATCGCCGAATTTTTTGCCCACCGACTTCTCGACTTTCGCCAGCGCCGCCGCGACCTCCGTTTCCAACTCTCGCGGGTAGGTCCGGTTATGATCGTAAAAATAACTGCACAGTTCCGTCGTGATTGTGAATCCCGGGGGCACGGGCAGACCGATGCGCGTCATCTCGTGGAGGTTTGCGCCTTTGCCGCCCAGCAGCGGTTTCATGCTGCCTGATCCGTCGGCGTGGCCGTCGCCGAAGTAATAAACGTAGCGTCGCGTTTTCTTCCTCTTTTCGGGAAAGGCCGCGCGCCCGCCCGATGATGATCGTCTTCTCGTGCGCTGAATCTTTTTTCGTGTGCTGGTTTTTATTTTCGTGACCATGATTCAGGAGTCCACAAGAGCGTCAATGTGGCGGAGCGCCAAAGTAAATTCGGGTCTCGCGGTGTCAACGCACGGAACGAATAAACGGAAGAAAGATCGGCTATAGCCTCGGGCTGTCGTCCGCATGTAAGAGCGTTGCAGCCGACACGGCTGCCTCTACCTAAAGAGAATCAGCAGTTCAGTGGTTAAGCCGGCGCAGTTTCGCCATTTGTCAGAACTTCAGCGATCGTGGCCGTAAAGTCGTCCACGCCGGTGCTGGGCACGATGATGCTGTTGCGGCGGCCGTGAGCTTCTTCGGTAATGCGCAAGAATCTCCCGCGGTCGTTTTCGCGGAGCTCCACGTAGAAATGCTTACGCTCGATCTGCAGTTCTCTCGCCTCGATGATGTTATCCATTTTTCCTTGAGGCCGCCGACTCTACCGCATTCCATCTAGCCAATGGAAGAAAAATCCGCGCTGGGAATGTAAATTTTTTGAGCCGCTCTGTTCCCGCTGTCGAGAGGAATATTGGCGCGGCTAACCCTTCAATCCTGAGCGGCCTAGCTAAAAGCGAAAAATCGAGCCCTAATCCCAATCGGGGGACATGTACCCGAGCTATAGGTTGCGGTGCTGGCCGCTCAACCTACAATCTCCTGCGCGTGTTCGACCGAACGCGCTCGAGCATGCCGCAGCCAATCGATTCCAGCTCCTATCCATCACCGGAAAGCCAACGCCCAGCCGTTCCCTTGCCAATTGAAAGGGAGCTTCGAAAGCATGATCCGTACGCAGCCTTCCGTTTCGGGGATTTCAGCCTATTCACGGCCGGTAACCTACTCTCGATCACTGGTCGTTTGATGCTCGCGGTAGCGGTGGAATGGGAGCTCTATGCACGCACTCATTCGGCCACCGCGCTCGGACTCGTTGGCCTGGTTATCGCGGTCCCAGTGGTTGCACTATCGTTGCCCGCGGGCCATTTAGCGGATCGGTTCAGTCGAAAGCACATCATTCTGATCTCCCAAATCTTCAGTGGGCTTGCGTCCCTGGCGCTCGCTCTTGTGTCCTGGAAGCATCTCTCGATTCCTGCAATTGCGCCGCTGCGCGGAGGCAATCGCTTTCTAGCGGGCATCGCGACGATTTTCGAGCGGCATCATCCGATGTTTCATTTCGATGACGCTTCCATTCCGCTAATTTACCTCCTGCTCTTTGTCGGAGCGTCGGCGCGCACATTCAGTTGGGCGGCACGCAGTTCATTTTTTCCGACTCTGGTCGATCGCGATGCGTTTGCGAACGCGGTCACCTGGAACAATAGCGTTTTTCAAATCGGATCGGTCGTAGGGCCAGCTCTCAGTGGCTTGCTGGTCGCCTACGTTGGGTTCCCATTTGTGTATCTACTAGATGCACTTTTCGCATGTGCGTTTTTCCTTCTGGTTTTTACGATTAGGCGGAGCAGGCAAAGACGAGATCAGACCGAGGCAAGTACCTGGAAAAGTCTCATGGCCGGCCTTCGATTTGTCTTTCGGAGAAAGGTGATCCTGGCAACAATCACCCTGGATTTGTTCGCGGTACTGCTTGGCGGCGTGACCGCGCTGCTGCCGATTTTCGCCGATCAAATCCTGCATTGCGGACCGGTGGGGCTGGGCTGGATGCGAGCGATGCCCGCGGTTGGCGCCTTCTCTACGGCGCTTGCGGTCGCACATCTCCCGCCGATGAAACAAGCCGGCAGAGCCCTGCTGTGGTGCGTTACGGGGTTCGGGATCGCGACAATTCTTTTCGGCTTATCCAAAATATTTTGGCTATCGCTCGGCTTGCTATGTCTCGTCGGTGCGTTCGACAGCGTGAGCGTAATCATTCGCGGCTCGATTGTGCAGCTGGTCACGCCAGATGAAATGCGGGGGCGCGTCTCGTCGGTGAACAATATTTTCATCGGAACATCGAACGAATTCGGCGCTCTCGAATCAGGATTGACCGCGGCGTTATTTGGTCCTGTGCTTTCCGTCGTCGCAGGCGGGATCGGAACGATCCTGGTCGTGCTCACGGTTGCGTTGCGCTGGCCCGAGACACGTCGAATCGGGACGCTTGATGCGAGTTTGCGCTAAGGGTGCACCTTTTGAACTCCAGCTCGCGGTCACCGTTTGGGGAGGGACAGCCGATCCAGCCTGTAGGAACGATCCTGATGTAGAAGTAAACCTATGAAAATGTACAGGCCCGTGTGTCTAGCGGCCATGACTGTCTTAATGGCGTCGAGTTCGGGTATGGCCAATGCAGCATCGAATGAGCCGGAGGCCTCAACGCCGCAGCAGGTGTTTGATTCAATGCGCGGGAGTTTCAAAGCCGGCAAGGCCAAGGGGGTGCACGCGCGGTATCAGTGGGAACTCAGCGGCCCGAATGGCGGCGAATGGTGGATCGATGTGAACGACGGGACCTACAAAATGGGAAAGGGAAAGATCGATAATCCTAGTGTCACGTTCATCACAAGTGACAACGATTGGGTCGCGATGTCGAATGGGAAACTCAAAGGCTCCTGGGCTTACATGACCGGCCGCCTGAAAGTTCGCGGCAGCCAGGCGGTAGCGAGAAAGCTCGACGAAATATTTCCCTAGAATTTCGCTTCGATCTCGAACTTCACGAAAGGGGCAGGCTTTGTCTTGGCGCTTGCTTCGGCCCGAAAGAAATCAAAGTCGCGCTTGACCGTGACGCCGCCGCCGAGCGAAATATCAAACGGCTTGAGGCCAGAATAGGTCGCCTGTATCCCAGCACGATCCTCGCTGTACTGAACCCACGCGTTGTGCACCTGCAGCTTCCTCTCGGGAGTTATGACGTCATCGGTGCGGAAACTTTCGTAAAACAAATTTCCGAAGATGCGAAATTCCCAATTATCACTGGGATTATAAACCAAAGCGGGTTTTGGGAAGACGCCTTCCAGACGCAAGTGGTCGGTGAACAGCCAGATGATACCACCGCCAGGCGAAACTATCGGATTCTGGTTAAGCGCGAAGCCCACTCCGATCACGGCAAAAATTTTGTCTTTCTTTAGTGGAAACGTGACGAACGCCTTGGCCGGTATATCGAAATCGTTGCCGTGGACGTCATTTTGGAAAAAGAGTCCGGGATCGATCTCAATACCTGCGCCGGCATGATCGTGCACCACATATTCCAGAGCCAGCAGAGCGTGCACAGTCTGGAGATGGTCAGGCAACCCGTTGTTGGTTCCATCGAAATCAAATCGCTCGTACTCGACGCCTGCCCGGAAATACCACTTCCCGGTGATGAGGAAGCGATGAGCGTAGCTAAAGTCATTGTAGAGCGAATCGCCGTGGCCGAACTTGCCGTGGTCGTCGTAGAAACTACTGCCTCCGGTGTAGTCCAGTTCGTAATCAAAAAGTTCTCGGTGATTTTCGTCCGCTGGCGTGGGCGAAGGTTGCGCCTCATATGTCGGCGGGCCTGCGATGGCTGAGGCGGCGGCACTGAGAAACACGCTGATAAAGAACAGTCGCATGTTTTTCATAGGTTAAGGCGATTCGGATACATATCGCATGAGCGAGTTAATCCCGGTGTATCGGATCGAAAATATTCTGGCAAGGCAAAAATTTGGGAAATCGCGAGGCGTTCCCCTGCGTTTTCTCAATCCTTGCGCAAGTTCGAGACGCCATTGTCTAATTAAGCCATGGCATTATTTCATTTAGAAACCGTGTTCCGCTCTGCAAAACTGCCTCTTCGTTCCGGTGAGATGCATTCCTGCATTCAATTACAGCATTTCCGTCTGCTTTTCGCGGGCGGATTCCCGCGCGGCCATGGCGAAAGGATTAAGTTGCGGCGGGGCATCGATGCGTTCCGTGCTGTTGAGCAGTCCTTCGACAGTTAAGATCTGGATGCGCGGGTAATCTTTGTCGTGCCAAAGCTTTGATGTGTAACGGCCCGC
>Ga0209378_1002999_pt1 | contig 11495 bp, 9 predicted proteins | sample GraSoiAngelo_156_FD_186170 | JGI IMG/M metagenome (GOLD analysis project Ga0209378, IMG submission 186170) | Grasslands soil microbial communities from the Angelo Coastal Reserve, California, USA - 14_1009_13_40cm (SPAdes) (version 2) | ecosystem: Environmental > Terrestrial > Soil > Grasslands ... | reverse complement strand
CATGTCGCGACCGCCGCCGACGCGTTCGACCGGCTGGCGGCGTCGGTAGAAGCGTTTCGCGGGCTCTCCTACCCACAACTCGGCTTCGCGGGACCGCGGTGACCTTCTTCCTCATCAGCTCGATGGTCAAGATCCTCGCGGTCTTCACGGCCATCATGGTCGGCGTGGCGCTGCTCACGCTGGCGGAGCGCCGCATTTGCGCGTGGATGCAGGACCGGCTCGGCCCGAACCGGGTCGGCCCGCAGGGTTTGCTGCAACCGGCGGCGGACGGGCTGAAGAACCTAGTCAAGGAGGAAACGCTCCCCGCCCGAGCCGACAAGATCCTGTTCATGCTCGCGCCGGCGATGTCCTTTATCCCGGCGCTCCTGACGTTCGCCGTGATCCCGTTCGCCACGCCGCTCCCCACACCCTGGGGCGACGTGGAGATGGTCGTGGCGAACCTGCCGGTGGGATTCCTCTACATTCTGGCGTTCGGCTCGCTCGGCGTGTACGGCATCGTGCTGGCCGGGTGGTCATCGAACAACAAGTACTCGCTCTTGGGCGGCCTGCGCGCGAGCGCTCAGATGATCTCGTACGAGATCGCCCTGGGTATGAGCACGGTCGCGGTGCTGTTGCTCGTGGGGAACGTGACGCTGACGGACGTGATCGCGAAGCAGTCGCAGTCGCTGTTCACGTGGAACGTGTTTCCGCTGTTCCTGGCGTTTTTCATTTTTATCGTGGCCGCATTCGCCGAGACGAATCGGCTGCCGTTCGACCTGCCCGAGGCGGAAGGTGAGCTGATCGCCGGCTACCACACCGAGTACAGCGCGATGAAGTTCTCGATGTTCTACATCGCGGAGTACTCGAACATGGTGACGGCGTCGGCGCTCGTGACGACGCTGTTCTTCGGCGGGTACGACATTCCGTTCACGCACTGGGACAACGCGCCACCCTGGACCGTGGTGAAGCTGCTGGCCACGCTCGCGATGTTCTTGATCAAGGTCGGTTTCTTCCTGTTCCTCTTCATCTGGGTGCGCTGGACCCTGCCGCGCTTCCGCTACGATCAGCTGATGGCGTTGGGCTGGAAGGTCATGCTGCCCCTCGCGCTGGGCTATGTGACGGTCATCGCAACCGCGATCTGGTTCCTGCACGATCGACTCGGCTGGACGTACGACACCCGGTTCGCCCTCGCGCTGTTCGGGCTGAACCTGCTGCTCGCGGTGCCGCTGTTCTTCGTGCTCGACCGCGGCCACATCATCGCCGGCTCGGTGGTGGAAGAAGGGGGACGCGCCTGATGGCGATCGGGCTGAAGGTGATGAAGCGGCCTGGGGCGGAAGTCTCCTATCTGCGCGCCACACTCAAGGGCATGGCGCTCACGTTGAGCCACCTGTGGCGGCCCAAGGTGACCATGCAGTATCCGGAGGAAAAGAGCAGCAAGGACTGGACGCTCGCACCGCGCTGGCGCGGCACGCACCGCATGCTCACCGACGAGCAAGGACGGGCCAAGTGCGTCGCGTGCGGCCTGTGCCCCCAGATCTGCCCGGCGAACTGCATCAAGCTCGTGCCGGGCGAAGACGAGCAGGGCAACCGTTATCCGCTGATCTACGAGATCGACGAGTTCCGCTGCGTGTTTTGCGGCTACTGCCAGGAGGTATGCCCCGAGGAGGCGATCCACGTGGGCGTGCACTACGAGAACTCGGAGTACTCGCGGGACCGCTTCGTGTACGACCTCGAGCGGCTGTGCGCGCAAACGCACCCCGTCTCGACCCTGTGGGATCCCTCCGACCCGAAGGGCGAGTAGGCCGTGGACGGGACCCTGATCATCTTCTGGGCGTTCGCCGGACTGGCCATCGTGAGCGCCCTGTCCTGCATCACGCGTCGCAGTCCCGTGGCCAGCGCCCTGTGGCTGGTCGTCACGCTGTTCTCGCTCGCGGCGCTGTTCGTCCTGCTCGATGCGCAGTTCATCGCCGTGCTCCAGGTGCTGGTATACGCCGGCGCCATCATGGTGCTGTTCCTGTTCGTGATCATGCTGCTCAATCTCGGCCGGCCGGGACCCACGGACCTGAAGGGTCCGGCGGGCCTCGGGGTGGGCGTGCTGCTCGCCGGGCTCCTCCTCGTGCAGCTGCTCGGGCTGCGCCGGGTGGCGCCGCCCCCGGGGATGGCGCTCGCGCCGGGGGCCGTGGCGCGCGCCGCGGCGGAGCAGGGGATGGTGCCGGCCGTGGCGCGGCCGTTGTTCGGCGCCTACCTCGTGCCCTTCGAGATCACGAGCATCCTGCTGCTCGCCGCGATCGTCGGCGCCGTCGTGCTCGCCAAGCGGAAGCTGTGATGCTCCTCGGGCCGTCGCTGGCGGTGTCGGCCGTGCTGTTCGCGCTGGGGGTCGCCGGCGTGCTGCTGCGGCGCAACGCCATCGTCATCTTCATGTGCGTCGAGCTGATGCTCAATGCCGTGAACCTGACGTTCGTCGCGCTGGCCCAGCAGCTCGGCGTGGCGGGTCAGATCTTCGTCTTCTTCGTGATGGCCGTCGCGGCGGCCGAGGCGGGCGTCGGGCTCGCGATCATGCTCGCGATCTACCGCCACCGGCAGACGGTCAATCTGCAGAACATCAACCTGCTCAAGGGCTGATGCCCGCGCCGCCCCTGTCCCTGCTTTGGGTGGTGCCGGCGCTGCCGCTCGCGGGCTTCGTCGTGAACGGCGCCCTCGCGCTCACCCGGCCGACGGCCAAACGCGCGGTGTCGATCGTAGGCGTCGGCACGCTCGTGCTGGCGTTCGCCGCGGCCGCCCTCGCGGTGGCCGAGCTAGCGCGCCAACACGCGACGGCGCCGCTCGTGTTCCGCTACTGGGAATGGCTCCCCGTGGGCGACCTGCAGGTCGCGTTCGCCCTTCAGCTCGATCAGCTCGCGGCCGTGATGATCCTCGTCGTGACCGGCGTCGGCGCGTTGATCCACGTCTTCAGCGTCGGCTACATGTACGACGACCCGGGGTACGCGCGCTACTTCGCCTACTTGAACCTGTTCGTGTTCTTCATGCTGATGCTGGTGCTGGGCGCGAGCTTCCCGGTGATGTTCGTCGGCTGGGAAGGGGTCGGGCTCTGCTCCTATCTGCTCATCGGCTTCTGGTTCAACGAGCAGATCAACGCCGACGCGGGCAAGAAGGCGTTCATCGTCAACCGGATCGGGGACTTCGGGTTCCTGGTGGCGATGTTCCTCATCTTCACGCACCTCGGATCGCTCGACTTCGAGACGGTCTTCACCAAGGCGCCTGCCGCTTTCCTGCCCGGTGGGGCGGCGGCCACGGCGATCACCCTCTTCCTGTTCCTCGGCTGCACCGGTAAATCGGCCCAGATCCCTCTGTATATCTGGCTCCCCGACGCCATGCAGGGCCCGACTCCCGTCTCGGCGCTGATCCACGCGGCCACCATGGTGACGGCGGGCGTTTATCTGGTGGCGCGGTGTGGCGTGCTGTTCGCGCTCTCGCCGCTCGGCAGCGCCGTCGTCGCCGGGATCGGCGCGCTCACCGCGCTGTTCGCGGCCACGATCGCCCTCAAGCAGTGGGACATCAAGCGGGTGCTCGCGTACTCCACGGTATCCCAGCTCGGCTACATGTTCGTCGGGGTCGGCACCGGCGCGTATGCGGCCGGCATGTTCCACCTCGTCACCCACGCCTTCTTCAAGGCGCTGCTGTTCCTCGGCTCGGGAAGCGTGATCCACGCCGTCCATCACGCCTTGCATGCGACCCATACGCACGAGGACGCACAGGACATGCGCAACATGGGCGGGCTGGCCCGCTACATGCCGTGGACCGCGGCGCTCATGTGGATTGCCACGCTCGCGATCGCGGGGATTCCGCCGTTCGCCGGATTCTTTTCCAAGGACGAAATCCTCGGAGCGGCGTTCGCCGAAGCGGCCGTGCACCCCCTGTGGTACGCCTTCTGGGCCATGGGCATCGCGGCCGCCCTCCTCACGGCGTTCTACATGACCCGCCTGATGCTCTACACCTTCCACGGCCCGAACCGCACCGGCGAGCACGCGCGAGACCACCTGCACGAGGCGCCGCCCGTCATGACGGGGCCGCTGGTCGTGCTCGGCCTGCTGACCGTGACCGGCGGCGCCCTCAACGTCCCGGAGCTGTTCGGCGGCCACGCCTTCCTCGAGCACTGGCTCGAACCGGTGACGAGCGTCGCCCAACGCCTTCGGCCCGTGGTCGAGCTCGCGTCGTCAACCGAGTGGGCGCTGGTAGCAGGCGCGGTCCTGGTCGCCGCGTTGGGCATCTTCGGCGCGTTCCGCCTGCTCAAGCCGGAAGCACTCGTGCCGGCGCGACTCGCGCCGCCCGAGACCGGCCTGGCCCGACTGCTCTGGAAGAAGTGGTACGTGGACGAGCTGTACGACGCGATCATCGTGCGACCGGTGATGTGGCTCTCGCGTGAAGTGCTCTGGAAGATCGTCGACGCGCGAATCGTGGACGGCCTGCTCGTGAACGGTACCGCCGCCGCATCGCGGGCCGTGGGGTGGTTGGGGAGCCGGCTGCAGACGGGCGAAGTGGGTGTGTACGTGGTCTTGTTCGTCATCGGCGTCCTGGCCGTGGTCGGCGCGGCGGTGCGGTAGCCCATGTACCGCCAATGGGTGCTCACCGCGCTGCTCGCGTGGCCCGCGCTCGCCGCCCTCGTCGTGATGGTCGCGCCGGCGCGCTGGGCCAAGCACGTCGCGCTCGCGGCCAGCCTGGTCGAGTTCGCGATCTCGGCGCCCTTGTGGTGGACGTTCGCGCCGGCGGGCGGCTTCCAGTTCATCCTCGATGCGTCGTGGATCCCGAGCTGGGGGATCCGCTACACGGTCGGCGTGGACGGGATCTCGCTGTTTATGGTCCTGCTCACGACGTTCTTGGTCCCGCTGTCGGTGCTCGGCAGCTACGCCTACATCACGACGCGCGAGCGCGGCTTTTATGCGCTGATGCTCGTGCTCACGACGGGCATGATCGGGGTGTTCGTGGCCCTCGATCTGTTCCTCTTTTACGTGATGTGGGAAGTCATGCTCATTCCCATGTACTTCATCATCGGGGTGTGGGGCGGGGAGCGCCGTCTGTACGCGGCCATCAAGTTCTTCGTGTACACCTTCTTTGGCTCGCTCCTCATGCTGGTGGCGATCCTCGCGCTCGTCTCCATCGTTGGCCAGCGCACCGGGGTGTACTCGTTTTCGTACACGCACCTGACGACGCACAGCGGCGGACTCGGGTCGCTCGCGTTCTGGCTGTTCGGCGCCTTCTTCCTCGCGTTCGCGATCAAGGTGCCGATGTTCCCGTTCCACACCTGGCTTCCCGACGCACACGTGGAAGCGCCCACGGCCGGGTCGGTGTTGCTCGCGGGCGTCCTGCTCAAGATGGGGACCTACGGGTTCCTGCGGTTTGCGCTGCCCCTGTTCCCGGCCGTGGCCCTGCATCCGGCGGTGCAACGGGTCATCGTGGCGCTTTCGCTGATCGGCATCCTGTACGGCGGCGTGGTGGCGATGGTTCAGCCCGATTTCAAGAAGCTGATCGCGTACTCATCGGTCGCGCACCTCGGCTTCGTGATGCTCGGCATCTGGGCCCTGACGCTCCAGAGCGTGCAGGGCGCGCTCCTGGTGATGATCAACCACGGCATCTCGACCGGCGCGCTGTTCTTCCTGGCCGGCATGCTGTACGAGCGGCGCCATTCGCGCCTCATCGAAGCGTTCGGCGGCATCGCGAAGGTCGTGCCGCTGCTCGCGGCGGTGCTCACGATCGTCTCGCTGTCCTCGATCGGACTGCCGGCCACGAACGGGTTCGTCGGCGAATTCCTGGTGCTGCTCGGGACGTTCCGGACGTATCCCGTCGCGGCCACGATCGCGACGGCGGGCGTCATCGTCGCCGCGATGTACCTGCTCCCGGCGCTGCAGCGCGTGATTTTCAATCCACTCGACAAGAGCGTGAACGAGAAGCTCGCGGACCTGTCGCCGCGCGAGATCGCGGTGCTCGTGCCGTTGCTCGCCTGCATCGTATGGATCGGGGTGTACCCGAAGCCCATCCTCCAGCGGATGGAGCCGAGCGCCCAGCAGCTGATTCAATCGGTGCGGGTCAACGCGGCTTCGTCCACGGCGGCCCGGTGAGCCTCGACCTCGCGAACACGCGCGACCTGCTGCGGGCCTTACTGCCCGAGCTGACGCTCACCCTGGTGGGAATGGTGCTCCTGCTCGTGATCGCGTGGCGGCACCGCACGGCCGCCGACCTGCGGGTGGCGGGATGGGTCACCCTGGCGGGGCTCGCGGCGGCGGGAGCGGCGGCGTGGTGGCTGTGGTGGCACACGGCGCGCGCGATCGGGGCCCCGGCCATGATCGCGGTCGACGACTTCCGGTTCGTCGTGGACTGGCTGCTCCTCGGGACCGCGGGCCTCACCGTGCTGGTGTCGTTCGACTACCTCGAGCGCGAGCGCTTGCTCGTCCCCGAGTACCACGCCCTGCTGCTCTTCGCCACCTTGGGGATGATGCTCATGGTCGGCGGCGAGGATCTGATGGTGGTGTTCCTCGGGCTGGAGCTGATGTCGGTGGCGGTCTACGCGCTCGCCGGGATCAACCGTCACAGCGCTGCCGCCGCCGAGGCAGCGCTCAAGTATTTCCTCCTGGGCGCGTTCGCCTCGGGCTTCCTGCTCTACGGGATCGCGCTCGTGTACGGCGCGACCGCGACGACCAACCTCAGTCAGATCGGCGCGCAGGTCCGGACGCTGGGCCTGGACGACAGTCCGATGCTGCTGATCGGCCTCGGGCTGCTGCTGGTGGGGTTCGGGTTCAAGGTGGCGGCCGTTCCGTTCCACATGTGGGCGCCCGACGTGTACGACGGCTCGCCGACCCCGGTGACCGGCTACATGGCGACGGCGGTAAAGGCCGCGGCGTTCGCGGCGCTGTTGCGCGTCCTGGGCGAAGCATTCGGGGGGGTTCCAGCGTGGCACCAGATCGTGTGGTGGCTCGCCGTCGCCACCATGGTGGTGGGAAACCTGGTCGCGCTGGCCCAACGGACCGTGAAGCGGATGCTCGCCTACTCGTCGATCGCTCACGCGGGATACCTGCTCGTCGCCGTCGCCACGGGGACGAGCGCCGGCTCGGCGGCTTTCATCTTTTATTTGGTCGCCTACACACTGACGACGCTCGCCGCCTTCGCACTCCTGGCCGCCAAGGGGCGGGATGGGGAGCGCGACGTGCGGATCGACGACCTCGCGGGGCTCGGGACCCGCCGACCGTGGCTGGCGTTCGCGCTCGCGGTCTGCATGCTGTCCCTGCTCGGCTTCCCCGGGACGGCGGGGTTCATCGGCAAGTGGTACATCCTCGTCGCCGCCACGGCGGCGGGGCAGCTCCCGCTCGCCGCGATTCTCGTCCTTACGAGCGTGATCTCGGCAGGCTACTATCTCCCGGTGATTATGGCGATGTACATGCAGCCCGAGCCGTTCGAGCAGGCCCACACGGGCATGCGCATCGGTCGGCTGGGTGGTGCTGTGGTGGCGGTGTCGGTCGCCGGCTTGCTCGTGCTCGGCATTCGCCCGAACCGCCTGCTCGACCTCGCGAAAACGAGCGGCGACGGGTTGCGCCCCGTGCCGGCGGTCACCACCACCGCGCCGCCGTCGACCGGTCGCTGACGCCGGGAGCCCCCCATGAAGCTCCCTACAGCCATTTTTCGCGAGTACGACATCCGCGGCACCGTGGGCGACCAGCTCACGGCGGAGGTCGGACGCGCCATCGGGCAGGCGGTCGCGACGCTCGGGTGGCAGCGCCTGGGGCGCGCGCCCCGGCTGGCCGTGGGGCGGGACAACCGCCCCTCCGGACCCGCGCTCACGCACGGCCTGCTCTCCGGCATCGAGGCCGTGGGCGGCCACGGCGTGGACGTGGGCGAGCTGCCGACGCCGGCGCTCTACTTCGCGACCCACGTGCTCAACGTGGACGGCGGCGTCCAGGTGACCGGCTCGCACAATCCGCCGGAGTTCAACGGCTTCAAGCTCGTGCTCGGTGGCGAAGCGGTTGCCGGCCCCGACATCCAGGGCCTTCGACGCCTGATCGAAGAGGGACGCACCCCCGGTCGTCCCGGGGGCGGGCGCAGTGAGGACGGCTCGGTGTTGCCGCGCTATCGCGATGCCATCGTGCAGCGCAACGGCCCGCTCCCGCGCAAGGTCAAGGTCGTCGTGGATTGCGGCAATGGCGTCTCGAGCCTCATCGCGGTGGACACCCTCGAGCGCCTCGGCGCCGAAGTCGTTCCGCTGTTCTGCGAGTCCGACGGTACGTTCCCCAATCATCACCCTGATCCGTCGGCGCTGGAGAACCTGCGCGACCTGCAGGCGGCCGTCCGCCGCGATGGCGGCGAGTTGGGGATCGCCTTCGACGGCGACGGCGACCGCATCGGCGCGGTAGACGATCGGGGTCGCCCCGTGTTCGGCGATCAGCTGCTCGTGTTGCTCGGCCGCGACCTGGCGCGCCGCATGGGTCCGGGCCACGCGGTGATCTTCGACGTGAAGTGCTCTGAAGTGCTGCCGCGCGAGCTCGCGCGGGCGGGCCTCGTGCCCACGATGTGGAAGACCGGCCACTCCCTCATCAAGCAAAAAATGAAAGAGACCCGCGCACCGCTCGCGGGCGAGATGAGCGGGCACATGTTCTTCGGGGGCGATTGGTACGGCTTCGACGACGCGCTGTTCGCCGCCGCACGCTTGCTGCGGTACGTGGCGGACCAGGGAGGGCCCCTCTCGCGGCTGCTCGCCGACCTTCCCGTCACGGTCGCCACCCCGGAGCTGCGTGTCGACTGCGCCGACGACCGCAAATTCGAGATCGTGCAGCGCGCCGCCAAGCACTTCGCCTCGAAATACCCGGTGTCCACCCTCGACGGCGTCCGCATCACCTTCGCGCAAGGGTGGGGACTGCTGCGCGCGTCGAACACGCAGCCGGTGCTGGTGCTCCGCTTCGAAGCGGCCAGCGAGTCGGCGCTCGCCTCCTACCGGACCGAAGTCGAGAGCTGGCTCGCCGCGCAGAGCCCGGGCGCGTGAAGCCCGTCGTCCGCCGCCGGGCACTGCTCGTCGGAGTCGGACTGTTGGTCGCGGTGCTCGTGGGCGGGCGCTGGCTCGCCTTGGAGACGGCCGAGCGCGCCTGGGGGGCAAGCCTGCCCGGGGGCAGCGCGTATCTCACGACCCGCGACTTCGCCCGGCTGGTGTCGGGGCTACTGCTCGTCGGGGCGATCGCCTGGGGCACGGCGAATCTCCTCTTCGTGTACCGCTCCATCGGCTCCATGCAGCTGTCTCGCCGGCTCGGCGACCTGGAGATCGTCGAGGCGGTCCCGCAACCGCTGCTGCTCGCCGGCACGATCGCCTGCGGTCTGGCCTTCGGGTTCCTCCTCTCACTTGGCACGGGAGACTGGTGGATGGCGGCGGCGCTCGCGTCACGCCCGCCGACCTTCGGTGTCACGGACCCCGTCCTCCACCAGGACCTCGGCTACTACCTGGGACAGCTGCCTTGGACTGAACGGCTGCGAGAGCTCGCGCTGGTAGCGGTGGGCTCCGCCAGCGTCGTGGTCGCGCTGCTGTATGTGGGGATCGGCTCGCTGCGCTTCCGTCGTTGGCTGCCCTATGCCAACGCACACGCCCGCGCGCACCTCGGCGTACTGCTCGCGTTGCTCGCGCTCACGCTCACGTGGGGCGCCTTGCTCGACCCGGCCGAGTCCGTCGCGGGACTGCACGGGACTCTCACGGGTCGCACGCTCGACGCACGTCTCGCCGCCGCGCCGGTGGTCGCGGGCGTAGGCATCGCGGCCACGGTCGTGACCCTCGTGTGGGGCCTGCGCGAGAGACCGAGGCTGCTGGTCGTGGCCTGGAGTGCGCTGCTCGTGGCGTCGCTGTTGGGATTCGCCGTCATTCCCGCCTCGCTCTCGAGCGCTGGGCCCGATGAGCGAGCCGCCACCGATCGTGACACCGCCCGGGCGGGCGAGCGGCGGCGGCTCGAAGGGCTCGCGTTCGGCGTCACGACGCTGACGGACAGCGCGCCGCCGGGATTTCCAGACCTCGACGCAGCCACCACGGCCGTGCCCATCTGGGACGCTCAGCGGGTCCTGGCGAAGGCCGCGACCCGACGCGACCTCGTCCGCCCGCCGGGGACGCCCGCGGCGGCGGGCCTGTCGCCCCATTCCTTCGGCGCCCGAAGAGCCACCTGGGTCGTGGCGCTCAGGCCCGACCGTGACAGCGCCGCGCTGCGACAGCCGCCACCGGGCTGGGCCGCGGTGCACCGCGGCCCGTCGGCCCGAGTCGGGCGGCCGGTCGCGGCGGTGGAGGATGACACCCTGCTGGCGTTTGCGCCGGTCGCGACGCGTGACTCCACGACGTGGTTCGGCCCGCACTTCATGGATTTCGCGGTCGCCACCCCCGACAGCTGGCCGGCGCTCCGCCACGCGGGAATCCCGCTGGCGGGGTGGTGGCAGCGAACCGCCCTCGCCTGGGCTCTCCAGAGCCCCGCGCTGGCCCGCCGAGAGACCGACGGCCTGGTGCTCTTGTGGCGACGGGACGTTCCGGAGCGCCTCGGGCGGCTCGCACCGTTCGCCTCGTTCGCCGACGCCGTACCCGTGGTGGCCGACAGCGCCCTGTGGTGGATGGCGTACGGCTACTTCCAAGGGGACGGGTTTCCGCTGGCCCGTCCGGTGGTGGTGGCCGGGGGCGATTCGCTGCGCTACCTGCGCGCCGGCCTGCTCGGCACCGTGAACGCCGCCAGCGGTGACACGCGGCTGTACCTCGCCCCGGGTGCCGACTCGCTGGCCGCCGCCTGGGCGCAGCTCCTCGCGCCCCTGATCCGACCCCTCGACAGCCTGCCGCGGGCCCTGCGCGCGCAGCTCCCGTTCCCCGGGCGAGCGTTCCGCGCGGCGACGGCGCTCGTGCAGCGGTGGCGCACCGACACCGCGACGTGGAGCGCGCGACCGAGGGAGCCGTTCGAGATCGTAGCGCCGAGCGCCGACGGGTCGACCGACGCCCCCAGTGTCTGGATGGGCCAGGCATTCGAAGCCGGAAGCACGTTCGCCGCGCTCGTGTCGGCGACGATGGCACCCGACGGGCCTCGGCTGTTCGTCTGGCGCCCCAAACCGGCCCCGCGCCTCCCGCCGGTGCTCGTCGGGTCCCCCAACACGACGGCGCCCGGCGTGCCCCGCCTCTGGAACGTGGCCCGCGCCCTCTTCTTCGAGCAGGCGCTGTTCAGTCAGTCGGCCGCCGGAGGTCCGCCCACCGGCATCGACACGGTGTTTCTCTCCTGGGGGGAGCACCGGGGCCAGGGCAGGAGCGTGGCGGCCGCACTCCGGAGCCTGCTCTCCTCGGGTGGCGAGGCGCGTGCGCCCGCCGATACGGCGCTCGCGGCACGGTGGCGACGGGCGCAGCAGCTCACCGCGCAGGCCGACGCGGCCCTCGCCGCCGGCGACCTGGAGAGCTTCGGCCGCTTGTATGGCCAGTTGAAGGAGCTGCTCGGCCTGGGGCGCCGCAAGCTTGCTCCCACCCCCGAGCGCCGCTAGGT
>Ga0209378_1002996_pt1 | contig 11497 bp, 10 predicted proteins | sample GraSoiAngelo_156_FD_186170 | JGI IMG/M metagenome (GOLD analysis project Ga0209378, IMG submission 186170) | Grasslands soil microbial communities from the Angelo Coastal Reserve, California, USA - 14_1009_13_40cm (SPAdes) (version 2) | ecosystem: Environmental > Terrestrial > Soil > Grasslands ... | reverse complement strand
CGCGCGCGTAGCCGGCGTCCTGGTAGGCGATCAGCTCGGGGACGCGGATCTCGATGAGGCGGCAGAGCTCGCCGGTCGCGCCGGACTTCTCGACGATGGCGCGGGCCTCGGCGGTCAACGCGACCGCCGACTCCACGGCCCCGATGCGGTGCTTGCGAAGGCCGACGGCCCACCGCGGATCGACGACGAGCATGCGGCCGGCCCGGAACGCCTGCGTGTTCATCTGGACCGACACGCCGTTGAGAACGATCGCTTCCTCGATGGCGGCCGCGCTGACCGGGATGGCGCCGGCCTGGTAGGCCGCGCCGAGCACGAGGAGGTTCGCCGCCATGTGGTCGTCGAAGAGCGTCTCGGCCAGCCCCAGCGCGTCCAGATAGACGTTGTCGTCCTTGCGGGTGACGCGGTCGATCGAGACCAGCAGGCCTTGCGTCTCCGGGAACTGGACGTCGGTCGAGGTCACCATCGCGCCGGTCGGCACCTTGCTCGTCGACACCACGGCGATGGTCTTGTCGTGGCCGGCATGGTCCAGGCTCTGAGGTGACGTCGCGACGAGGATGTCGAAGCCGAGATAACAGTCGGCCTCCCCGGCCGAGACCTTGTTGGCCACGTCGATGGGCCGGTCGGAGATCTTCAGGTGCGAAACGACGGGGCCGCCCTTCTGGCTGAGCCCGGTCTGGTCGAGACCACGCACCTGCTTGCCGTCGAGGAGCGCGGCGGTCCCGAGAATCTGGTTGACCGTGACCACGCCCGTGCCGCCGATGCCCGTCATGAAGATCGATGCCGCGCGGTTCACCTTCAGAGCCGGCTCCGGCAGCGGCTGGTCGACCGCGAACGTCTTCCGCTCCCGCTTCTTCGGCGTGCCCAGAGGGACCACGGTGACGAAGGACGGACAGTCGCCGCGCAGGCAGGAGTAGTCCTTGTTGCAGGACGACTGGTGGATCTGCGTCTTGCGGCCGAACTCGGTCTCCACTGGCTGGACGCTCAGGCAGTTCGACTTCACGCCGCAGTCGCCGCAGCCTTCGCACACGGCCTCGTTGATGAACACGCGCATGGCCGGGTCGGGAAGCTTGCCGCGCTTGCGCAGACGACGCTTCTCGGCGGCGCAGCGCTGGTCGTACAGCAGCACGGTGACGCCGGGAATCCCGCGGAGCAGGCGCTGGGCTTCGTCGAGCCGGTCGCGGTGCCACACCTCGACGCCGCTCGCCCACCGCGCGCCCCTGCCGTATTTCTCGGGCTCGTCGGTGATCACGACGATGCGCTTGGCGCCCTCGGCCTCGAGCATCCGGGTGAGATCGGCTACCGGCATCGCGCCGGCCGCATCCTGGCCGCCCGTCATGGCCACCGCTGAGTTGTAGAGGATCTTGTAGGTGACGTTCGTCCCCGCGGCCACGGCCTGGCGGATCGCCAGCGAGCCCGAGTGGAAGAACGTCCCGTCACCCAGGTTCTGGAAGATGTGCGGCGTCTCCGTGAACGGCGCCATGCCCACCCACTGCGCCCCCTCCCCGCCCATGTGGGTGAGGCCGAAGGTCTGGCGGTCCATGTAGAGCGCCATCCCATGGCAGCCGATGCCGGCGGAGGCCATCGAGCCCTCGGGGACGACGGTCGAGCGATTGTGCGGGCAGCCGGAGCAGAAGTAGGGCTGGCGAGCCATCGTCAACGGGGCCGGACGCTCGCGGAGCGCTTCGAGCAACGCCACGCGGGCGGTGATCGAGTCGAGCCGCACCTTTCGCTCGAGCCGCGAGGCGACGAGCTGAGCGATGCGATCGGCGTCGAGCTCACCGTTGGCCGGAACCAGCGGCTTGCCCTGCTCGTCCTGCTTGCCCACGACGCGGGGGCGCTCCGTCAGGTTGTAGAGCGTGTCGCGGATGAAGAGCTCGATGAACGAGCGCTTTTCCTCCACGACGAGCAGCTCCTCCAGGCCGCGGGCGAACTCGCGGACGATCGACGGCTCCATCGGGAACATCATCCCGATCTTGAGCAGCCGGAGACCGTGGCGGCGTAGCGCCTCGTCGTCGAGTCCCAGCTCGAGCAGGGCTTCGCGCAGGTCGTAGTACGTCTTGCCGGCGGCGGCGATGCCGAGCCACGCGCCGGGCGTCGGGATCGTGATGCGGTTCAGCCGATTGGCGGCAGCGAACGCCTTGGCGGCCTCGAGCCGCCCGTAGTGGATCTGGCGCTCCGTCTCCAGCCCGAAGGGCGGCATCAGCATCGGCTGCTGCATCGCCTGCCACGGGCGGCCCTCGAAGACGAATTCGGGTGACACGAGCGTCAACCGGTCCGGCGAGACCACGGCGGTACCGATCTCGTCGGCGACGTTCGTCACGATCTTGAACGCGACCCATAGCCCCGAGTAGCGCGAGAGCTCGAACCCGAGACGGCCGAGATCGAGGATCTCCTGGATGTTGCCGGGGAAGAGCGTGGGCATCAGCGCGTCGTAGAACGCGACCTCCGAGTGGGTGGGCAAGGTCGACGACTTGGACAGCGGATCGTCGCCGCCGAGGGCGAGGACCCCGCCGTGGCGGCCGACGCCGGCGAAGTTACCGTGCTTGAAGATGTCGCCGGTGCGGTCGACGCCAGGTCCTTTGCCGTACCACATGCCGAGGACGCCGTCGTACCTGGCGCGCGGGAACAGGTTGGCGAGCTGGCTGCCGTAAATCGCGGTGGCGCCCAGGTCCTCGTTGACCCCGGAGATGAAGACGACGTGGTGATCGCGCAGGAGATCGGGGTTGCGCTCGAGGGTGAGGTCGAGCCCACCCAGGGGGGAGCCGCGATAACCCGAGATCAGCGTCGCGGTGTTGAGGCCGCGGCGAGCGTCGGCCCTGTGCTGTTCCAGTGGCAGCCGGACCAGCGCCTGGATACCGGACAAGAAGATGGTCCCGTGTTCCTGCCGATATTTGGCGTCGAGACTGAAACCGGGCGGGGCGGCGATCGTCACTGCCCGTATGATACGGGCGCGTTCGCGCACGCGCAAATCACGTCCAGGGAGGTCGCATGAGTCTCGCCGTCACCCTGATGATCGAAGGCCAGGAAGATCTCACGTGGGAGCGCTGGCAGCGGCTGGCCGAGGCCGCCGAATCGGGTGGCTTCGCCGGACTCTTCCGCTCCGATCACCTCACCGGCCTCTTCGGCGATCCCAAGCGCGCGTCGCTGGAGCCGTGGGCATCGCTCACGTGGCTGGCCACGGCCACACGGACGATCCGCTTCGGTCCGCTCGTCTCGCCGCTGACCTTTCATCACCCGGCGCTGCTCGCCAAGCGCGCGGCTGCCATCGACCTGCTCTCCGGCGGACGCTTCGATCTCGGAATCGGCGCCGGCTGGCACGAGGGTGAGCACCGCATGTTCGGGATCCCGTTTCCGTCCGTGAAGGAGCGCCTCGATCGCCTCGACTGCGGGGCACGCGCCATCCGAATGCTGTGGCGCGGCCAGCCGGTCACGCTGGGCCAGCCGTATTACCCGCTCGTCGCCGCCGAGAGTCATCCGCGACCTACGCGCGGCACGCTGCCGCTCATCATCGGCGGCCGGGGCGAGCGGCGGACCCTGCGTATCGTCGCCGAGCACGCCGACGAGTGGAACACGAGACGCGCGTGCTGGAGGCGCACTGCCGCGCGATCGGCCGCGAGTCCACGGAGATCCGCCGCTCGCTCATGATCCCCATCGTCATCGGCCGCTCGTCCGACGAGGTGCGCCGGCGCCTCGACCGGGTGCGCGCCGTGTTCCCGCGTGTGCCCGGCGACGAAGCCGGTTGGCGCGAAGCTGGGTTTCTTTACGGCAGCCCCGACGAAATCCGACGCGACCTGGAACGCTGGCGCGAGCTCGGCATCACCCGCGTCATGCTGCAAATGCTCGATCTCGACGACCTGGAGGCTATCGGACTGATCGCGAGCGAGATCGTCCTCGTGATGCGGTAGCAGAGCGACCAGAGCGGGCCGTGCTCAGGCGAGCAGGCTGATGACGCGGCGGTCGACCTGGGACGTCGTCGACATGATCTGCGCGTTGGCGGCGAAGGCGACCTGGGCCATCATCATGCCGACCATCTCCCCCACCAGGTCCACGCCCTCGACGTCGCCAGCGACGACGCTCGGGTCCACCCCTCCACCTGGAAGCGCCGTGCTCACGACGTGGGAGGGCCGGAAGCCTTCCGTGCTGGCATTGGCGACGTTGTTGGCGGCCACGCCGAGGCGGACCGTGGCGTCGCGCATCCCGCTCACGGCGGGATAGGTGGTCGAGGTTCAGCGTCCGGCGACGCAGGACACCATCACGACGGTAATCGGCAGCCTAGACGCGCTTCCAGAGCCCCCGGCCCGCCTCACGGGCATCGCGCTGGAGCTTCAGGAACAGGCTCTGGTAACGCACGTTCGGCGGGACCGTCATCACCTGGGCGTAACCTAAACGCACCAGCTCGGCGTTGATCATCGTTTCGCCGATCCAGACATACGCGAGCAACCGACCGTAGCGATCGCGCGACTGAACGTCGAGCTCGAGGCGCACATGCTTGTTCTCGACGAGCTCGCGATTGACCTCGGCCGCCTCGCGCCCGCCCGGTTCCTCGCCCTTTCGCGGATGATGAACTTCGGGTGTGTTGACACCGATGTAGCGCACCTTCTCGACACGGTCCGAGAGCCGTACGTGGATCGTGTCGCCGTCGACGATGCGGACGACCGTACCTTCGAGCGTCGCCGGCTGGGCGCCCGCAATGCCAGTGACCCAGGCGAGAAGAACGATGAGCGGAAGGAGCCGGGCGCCGCGCGACAGTGCGCGCATTCAGCCACGCTGTCACCTCGCTCACCCTGGTGTCAACATTTGGATACCATGCCGAACCGGAACTGAGAGAAAAAGGCGGCAAGAAACGGGTGTCTTTTGCCGTCGGGCCCCGGCCAACGCGAACCGCCGGTGCGCCGCCTCGAGCAACCCGGTCAGCGCCTCGGCCGTCCGGCTGGCCGAAGCCCTGGCGCCGGCCGGGCTAAAGAGGTGGAGGTGGGAAGGCATGGGAGCCGGAACGCGTGGCCCGGCTCCCCTGAAACGCGAGTGGTCGGTTACACGCCTAGACCGCCGGTCAATCCACCAAGCCCCCCACCCAGCACACCGAGGAGCTGGTTGAGCACGCCGGCGAGGTTGACGACACTGTTGAGCAGGCCGAGGGCCTGGCACACGAGGTTGCCGAGCACACCGCCCGAGTTGCCCGAGATGTCGAGCGTGATCGGACTTGTGGTGATGGTAAGCCCCAGCGCGTTGAGCGTTGTCGTGCCGAGATCGAGATGCAGGACGCCGCAGGTCTGTTGAGCCTGGACGAGAATGAGGCCGCGAGGTGCCGGCCGCCCCAGGCCGCCTACCGGCCTGATCATCGACGATGACGGAGCCAGGCCGGCGGACGTGCCCTGGCTGACTATCACGGGTATCTCCTTGGGACCGTTCAGGAGGGTGCCGACAGGTTGCCCAGGCACCGTCACCGCACCGGTGACCAAGCCCACCGCAAAAATGTTACCGCCCCTCGCGATAAAGCGCTGGACCGTTAGCGTGCCGCTGAATGTCCCTCCAGCGGAGGTCGTGCCAACTATCGGGACAACCAGCCCGGCCGCCGCGCCTTGGCGCGATCCGCGGTCCTGGCCCTCCGATCCGCCGTCCCGCTCCTGCGATCCGCGGTCTCGCCCCTGCCCCTCCGCGGCGGCCTGACTCCCTGCAACGACGATCGCGACGACCAGAACGAACGACCGTACGAGAATTTGATGTCGCATGGTGTGCGCTTCCTTTCGATCGTGATCTGGGACGGCTGTTTGAGCAGGCAATAGGCATGCCCATGACTAATAGTTCGCTTCATCAGGGGTGATCACCAATCTGCGTGCTGCGCAGCACGCAGCGGGAGAGCACAAGGTTTATCCGACGCCGCAGGGTGAGCGCGGCGACTCCTCAAGCAACTCCAGCGGCTGTGCGGGCGGCGCCCTTCGTGTCGAGGAGCTCGAGGCGTTCCCCTGCACCTGGCCGAAGCCGTGGCGCCACCCGTCTCGATGAGGTCCACGCACGCCGAGTTGCGGTCAACGGTGGCGGGTTATTCCCACAACCCGACATCGTGTGTTTTTTGATCGTAGAATGGCCAGAATCAAAAAACGCGCACGCGCAATTCTCGCCACCATTTTTCGCAACCACGCTCACCATGCCGGCATGGGAGCCTGGCGCGCGCTCCGCGAGCTTTCCGTGACCTTTGCCGGCGCCGACGTGCGTGTCCTCTGTTACCACTCCGTCCGGAGCCGGGCGCGCTTCGCCGCCCACATGGACACGGTCGCCGAGCAGGGCTACACGGTCATTTCCCTGCCCGAGCTCACGGGCTGGTTGAGTGGTGCGGTGCCCTGCCCCGCGTCAGCCGTGCTCCTGACGTTCGACGGTGGGTACGGCGACCAGCTCGAGAATGCCGCCCCGGTGCTCGACGGGCTGAAATTCCCCGCGACGTTCTTTCCGACCTCCGGGGATCTGGACGATCCGGGCAACCCGATCAGCCGGCGTGATCTCACGGCGCTCGTGGCGGCCGGCCACACGATCGGCTGCCACACTCACACGCATCCCGACTTGACGACGCTCTCGCCCGAGGCGCTCGAGAGCGAGGTGATCGGCTCCAAAGCCGCGCTCGAGGACGCGCTCGGCCGAGCGATCGACGCGTTCAGCTACCCGTACGGCGTGCGGAACCCCGCGGTGGTGAGCGCGGTGCGGCGTGCCGGCTTCTCGGTCGCCTTCACCATCGACCTCGGCGGCGTGCACCGACGGGACGATCCGTACCAGCTCAATCGCATCGCGGTGCTCGGTGAGCCGAGCGCCGCCGAGTTCGCGAGCTACCTCGCGGGGACGCGACTCGTCTCGGGAGCGCTCCTGGGATGGTGGAAGATCCGCGAGCGGCGGATCGGGTGAGCCGCCCGGTCAGCGTGAGTCCGTCGGTCAGCGCCCCCGGAGCCGGCGCAAGGCCCGCTGAGCCGCCCGGGCATCCTTCGAGAGCCGTCGGGGATTGCCACGCTTCGGCTGGTCGGCGTCTTCATCGTCCTCGTCCGTCTCGCCGTCCTCGGCGGCGCCGCCTCCGCTGAGCGCGCCGACGAAGTCGGCGGCGCTGATCGCGGCGCACCGCGCACGCCGCGCCGCATCGGCCACGGTGCGATCGTCGCTGACCACGGCGTCGCCGTCGCCCGACTGTCGCGCGAGCCGCATCAGAACGTCGTCGGCCTTCTCGGGCGGCCGCGAGAAGATGACCTCGACCTGGCCAGGACTCTCCGCCGACCCCACACCAGGAGCGCCGTCGAACACCACGGTGAAGTGGTCGGAATGGCGGCGGGCCGCGCCGGCCACGAGCCTCAGCAAGGCGGCTCGCCCCGCGTGAAGCCCTCCGCCCTCTTCGGCCGCCTGGAGGTCCGCGTCGCGGCGGATGACGTTGTAGCCGTCGATCAGCCAGCGCACGCCAGCGCCGTCAGGCGATGTCGAGGCTCACGCACCGGCCTCGAGCTCACGGCGAACCAGGCGCGCGCCGGCGCCGAGGGCGAGCAGCTTTCGGCGAGCGACCTCGCGCGGCAACGGCACCATGCCGCAGTTCGTACACGGAAAGAGCCGGTCGGGTGAGACGTACTTCATGGCCGCCCGGATGGTCTCGGCGACGTCGTCCGGCTTCTCGACGTCGTGAGTGGCCACGTCGATGCACCCCACGAGCACGTCCTTGCCCCGGAGCAGGCCGAGCAGCTCGAGCGGGACGCGAGAGTTCCGGCATTCGAGTGAGATCTGGTGGATCCGGCTCCGGGCGAGCAGCGGGAACGTCTGCTCGTACTGCCGCCACTCGTTCCCGAGGGTCCGCTTCCAGTCGATGTTGGCCTTGATGCCGTAGCCGTAACAGATGTGGACCGCGGTCGTGCAGGAGAGGCCGTCGACGGCGCGGTGGAGGGCCTCGATCCCCCAGGCGGCCACGTCAGCCATGTACACGTTGAACGCCGGCTCGTCGAGCTGGACGACGTCGAGCCCCGCCTTCTCGAGATCACGGATCTCTTCGTTGAGCACGCGGGCGAATTCCATGGCGAGCGCGCGACGATCGCGGAAGTACTCGTCGGCCAGCGTATCGACGATCGTCATGGGACCCGGCAGGGTGAACTTGAGGCGACGATCGGTGTGAGCACGGGCCCAGCGCACCTCGTCGAGGTGGACGGGCTCGCGCCGGCGGAGCGGCCCGGTCACCGTCGGCACCTCGGCCTTGTAGCGATCGGCCCGGATGCCGATGGTCACCCGCTTGGTGAAGTCGATGCCGTCGATCCGGGTGAGGAACCCGTGGACGAAGTGCTGACGCGACTGCTCGCCGTCGGTCACGATGTCGATGCCGGCCGCTTCCTGGAGCATGAGCGCGACCAGGACCGCATCGCGCTGGCCCTGGGCTAGCGTTTCGGGCGGCAGCCGCCACGGCGCCCACAGGGTTTCGGGCGCGGCCAGCCACGCGGGCTTGGGAAGGCTCCCGGCGATCGTGGTGTCGAGCACGGGCCGGGATACTACCACTCTCGGTCAGCGCCGGCGCAGGCGCACCTCGTAGAGTCGCGGCCACAGCTTGCCGGTGAGGAACAGGCGATCGGCCGACGCATCGTAGGCGATGCCGTTGGCCACGTCCTCGGTGCCGCGCCGCTCGTGGGGCGCCAGGAGCCCGGTCAGATCCACGCGACTGACCACGCGCCCCGAGACGGGATCGATCCGCACGATCCAGTCGGTGGGCCAGACGTTCGCGTAGACCTCGCCACGGACGAATTCGAGCTCGTTGAGCGATTCGACCGGACGGCCGGCGTCGGTGACGTCGAGCACGCGGCGGACTGCGAACGTCGCCGGATCGAGGAAACGCAGCCGCGGGCTGCCGTCGCTCATGATGAGCGACGTGCCGTCGTGCGTGAGGCCCCAGCCCTCGCCGGTGTAGGCGAACTCACGGGTCAGGCGGAGCCCGAGATCGTAGACGAAGCCCTTCTGCGATTGCCACGTGAGCTGAACGACCCGGCCCTGGAAGATCGTGAGGCCCTCGGCGAAGTACGGGCGAGGCACGCTCCGCCGAGACAGGACGCGGCCGGTCTCGAGGTCGACCCTCCGCACGCTCGACCGGCCGTGGAGCCCGGTGCTCTCGTAGAGCGCACCGTCGTGGAAGACGAGGCCCTGCGTGAACGCGTCGGGGTCGTGTGGCCGATTGCCGACGATCTCGACGCCGTACGTCGGAACATCGGGTTGGGCGAGGGCAACGGACGTGGACGCCCGGCCGCCCGCCGCGAGCACCGCGAGGAGCGCGGCAGCGAGAGCGACGCGCGTCAGCGGCCCCGCAGGGTGCGAACGGCGAAGCGCAATGCCGCCTGGCCGTGGCGGGCGTAGTGCATGGGCCAGCGGGTCTCCGGATAACGCAGCTCGAGCCACGTCCGCGACGGTACCACTCGCCGCCAGGCCGTGCCGAACGCCGTCCCACCGCCATCCGTCAGCAGCAGCGGCAGCAGATATTCGAGATGGCTCAGGGGCTCGAGCCTCGCGAGATGACGCCTGACGAGACGGCGAGCGAGGGCGTGACGCGGCGAGCGTCGGCCCAGTCGGCGGCGAACGTCGGCGGGCACACGGACGGCGAACAGGTCGTCGAGCAGGTCGAGCGTCACGCCGAGCGCCGCGCCGTAGCCGAGGCTTCGCGCGCCGCTGATCGACGCGTCCCAGTCGGCAGGATCGTTCATCGCCGAGGCGATCAACGCAACGTCGCAGAACCACAACAGTCCCTCGAAGGCGTGCTGGATGGCCAGGTGGAGGACGACGTGCACGAGGAGATCCGGCGGCGCCAGCGAGAGCACCGGTCTTCCCGCGAACGTGGCCGGCTCGGCACGCTGCCACGCCGTCTCGAGCCAGGCATTCCCCCGTGCGTCGAGCCAGTCGCGCACGAGCGCCCAGTGGAGATCGAGCGACGGCTGGCGAAGGTCGTGCGGGTGGTGCGTCAGGACGGTCTTCGTATCGAACCGGAGGTCGAAGTCGAGCGTGTGAGCATCGTCGAAGCGTTGGAGGCCGACGTCCGCGGCCAGCGCCAGCGCCTTCTCCACGTCACCGGGACGAAGGAGGAGATCGACGTCGTGCATCGGTCGATCGTCCGAGCGCTGATAGTAGCGCTCGGCCAGGACACCGCCCTTGAGGACGATCATCGGGATCCCGCACGCGCGGAGCGCATCCAGGTACGGGCCGGCCAGCGTGGCGAGCTGGGCCTGACGACGGACCGTGTAGTAGCGCTCCTGCCGCAAGGTCGCGGCCCAGGGCTCGGCACCGGGACGGTCGGCGAGAACCGTTCCGAGAAGTGGGGTGAGCTGGTGGCGCGCGGCCGCCGCGATCAGCGAGGCGAGATCGGCCGGCGGCTGCCAGCGCCCGCCCTGGCCGGCGGCATACGCGCCGACCAGGGTCATGAGCGCCGCAGCGTCAGGGAAGTCGGGCTGGCGCGATACCGATGATGAAGGCGTTGTTGCCGCCGAGATCCGCGGGGATCGCGGAACCGGTCAGGACCAGGCCCAGGACGGCGTCCGGCTGCCAGGCGATGTCGAGGGCGAGGTTCCCGCCCGACGCCGCGAATGGCATCGTGACGGTCAGCGCCGGATTGTCCACGTTCACCGCCGTGATGTCGTTGCTCTGGGTGTTCAGGACGATCGCCGAGTGCTTGCTCGAGACCGTCCCCGGATCGATGGCCACGCCGTTCGGAAACTCGTTCGTGGTGACCGCCACCGGCGGCTGGGAGAGATTGCTCAGATTGATGCGCGTCAGCGAGCCGAGGTACGGCTGACCGTCGGGCGGGTTCTGGGTCGGATCGCCCAGCGCGTTACTGACGAAGGCGAGGTGACGGACGGGGTCGATGGCGAGGCCCGACGTGAAGTACGCCGTGCCCGCCGAGAACCACGCGGTCACCCGATTGGTCGTGAGGTCGACGACCATTGCGCCACCTTCGTTCGTTCCGTACGGATCGCCCTGGTCGATCACGACCGCGAGATTGAGGCCGGGATCGATCGCCACCAGCGCCGGGGCGAAGAATAGCAAACCGTCGGGGTCGAACGCCGAATACAGCGGAATTCAGGCGATCTCGGTGAGCGAGGACAGACGGACCACCGAGAGGCTGGGCAAGATTCCGGGAAAGCCGAGCGGCATCGTGGGCTCACCGGGCGGCAGCCCCTGGTTCACGACGACCACGCGATCGTGGGCGACGTCGAGGGCGACCCCGTACGGACTCGAGCCGAAGCCGAGCGAGAGCGTCTTCACGCACGGGCACGGCGCGTGAGTGACGGGATCGACGCCACTCACCCTCACGATGGCCACCGCATCGTCACGCTGGAGCGCGACGGCCAGGATACCGGCCGACGCATCACCGTCGATATCGCCGGTCGCGCCGATGCGAGGGTCGGCACGGCCCCACCAGCACCGAGGCCGAGTGACTCTTCGAGTTGCTCACGACGGCCCGACAGGTCTGCGGGTCGATGGCGATGCCCCGCGGCCGCTTCCCGACGTCGGTCCG
>Ga0209378_1002995_pt1 | contig 11499 bp, 11 predicted proteins | sample GraSoiAngelo_156_FD_186170 | JGI IMG/M metagenome (GOLD analysis project Ga0209378, IMG submission 186170) | Grasslands soil microbial communities from the Angelo Coastal Reserve, California, USA - 14_1009_13_40cm (SPAdes) (version 2) | ecosystem: Environmental > Terrestrial > Soil > Grasslands ... | reverse complement strand
CTCGAGTGTTTCCGCAGGGAAAGTACCTATCGGACGCGGCGAACTGGCCGAGTTTTCGGTTGGCGGGCCTCGCCATCCCACTTGGTTTGGTGCTGGGCATCGTGGCCGCTGCGGTGCTGTGGCTGCTCTACGCGAGGACCCGGTTCGGATTCGAAGCCAGGGTCATCGGCGACTCGCGGGCGGCTGCCCATTACGCCGGAATCCGGACCCGACGCAAGATCGTGGCCGTGATGGCGCTCTCGGGCGCGCTCGCCGGCGTCGGAGGCGCGAGCGAGATCGGTGATTTTCGGCATGTTCTCGATCCGCGGGGCCTGCAGCAGGCGAGCTTCGGCTACTCGGGCATCGTCGTGGCGGCGCTCGCCCGCCTCAATCCGTTCGCCGTCGTGGTCGTGGCGGTCTTGCTCGGCGGACTGTCGAATGCGGGCTTCAGCCTGCAGGGAGCCACCTTTCCGGCCGGGCTGGTCGGCACGCTTCAGGGCTTGATCCTGTTTTGCGCGCTGGCCGGGGAGTTACTCGTCCACTACCGGATTCGGCTGCGCCGGCCGGCCATCATACCGCCGGCGACGGAGGCGGCCGGGGCCGGCGTCGCATGATCAACGACATCACCGCTCCTTTTCGCTGCCCTGGGAGAACTGCTCGCCGAGCGATCGGGTGTACTCAACCTCGGCGTCGAAGGCATGATGCTGATGGGAGCGGTCAGTGGGTTCTGGGCGGTGCAGACGGTCGGTGGCCCCGGCTGGATGGTGCTGCTGATCGCCGTCCTGGTGGCGGCGTTGGTCGCGGCGGCGACTGCATTGATTCACGCCGTCCTAACCATCAGCCTGCGGGCGAGCCAGATCGTCTCTGGCCTGGCCCTTACGATTTTTGCCGGGGCCAGTGGACTTTCGTCATATGTCGGCCACGTGGCGAGCCTCGGGGGGCAGCCCGCCCGCCATGAATTCGCCGCCATCGATGTCCTCGGGTTCAAGGCGCTGCCGGTCATCGGCCCCATCCTGCTCCATCAGAACGCGCTCACCTACCTGTCCTGGGCGCTCGTCGCCGTGACGCTGTTTTATCTCTATCGGACGCGGCCGGGCCTGCATCTCCGGGCGGTCGGCGAGTCGCCGGCGACCGCCGACGCGATGGGCGTGAACGTCACGGCGTATCGCTACGTCCACGTCATGCTTGGCGGAGCGCTCGCCGGGATCGGCGGTGCATTCTTCAGCCTGGCCATCACGCCCGGCTGGCTCGATGGGATGACGTCCGGGGCGGGCTGGATCGCGATCGCGCTCGTCATCTTTGCCTTCTGGAGACCGGAGCTGGCGCTGGTCGGCGCCTACCTCTTCGGTGCCTTTAGCAGCCTCGCCTTTACCCTGCAGGCGCGGCAGGTGCATCTTCCGCCTGAAGTCTTTTCGTCTCTGCCCTACCTGATGACGATCGTCGTGCTCGTGCTGGTCTCAACCGGTTGGGCCCGGCAGCGGCTCGGCGCCCCGGCCGCGCTGGGGGTCCCCTACGTGCGCGAAGAGCGCTGAGGCGTGCTACAAGAAGTGGCGGGGCGCTCATTGGTGGCTGGTAAGCCTGGTTGAGCTTGGCGTTACCCAGGCCGACGATCGAATCGTCAGTGCTGCGGGCCGACATCGCCAGTGCGCTTCGAAAGAGTGGCCGGAACTCTTGCTAGGGCTCGTTCTCCGAACGGCTGAGCGCATCGGTCACCGTCGGGCGAGTCAATAACGGTATCGCCTCACGGATGTATTCCGCACCAGAGCCGACCGTCCACACCACCGCGACGAGGAGGGACCAGACCGGCAGGGTGTACGGCCCCAGCGGGCTCAGCAGCGCACGCCCCGGCATTGACTGACTCGTCAGCCAACCGCCCTGACTTGCGTCGCCCTCCAGCAAAACCAGCAGCAGGGCGACGATCGTGATGACAGTCTTCGCCTTCCCCCAGCCGCCGGCTGGGATCACGACGCCGAGCGCGGCGGCGTAGCTGCGAAGGCCCGTCACCAGGAACTCGCGGGCGATGATGACGGCAGCCATCCAACCCGGGGCGAGGCGCGCCACCGCGAGGGCGACCAGGAGGACAGCGACGAGCACCTTGTCGGACGTCGTGTCAAGGTAGATCCCCAGTGGCGAGACCAGATGACGGCGCCGAGCGATCTCCCCATCGAGGGTGTCGGTCACCGAGGCGGCGACGAAAAGGAGCGCCGCAATCAGGAACCCGTAGCGGCTGCCGGAAACGACCAGCGCGTAGATGACGGGGGCGACCAGGATTCTGGAAAAACTCAGCAGGTTAGGCGCCGCGAGCAGCGAGGGCATGACCGCGTCAGTCCCGCCGAACCGCGACGTGGAGCATCACGATGCCGAACGTCATCGGCTCGACCGTCACCGCGAAGCCGAGGCGGTCGAGCAATGCCGTCAGCTCGGCGGGCGGGGGAAAGCCCTGCACGGTTTCGGCCAGATAGCGATAGGCATGGTGCTCGCCGCCGCTGAGCCGGTCGGCGATGGCGGGCATGACGCGCGTGAGATAGAGGCGATAGGCGCGCATCAGTGGACCAGACGGTGGCGGCGCGAACTCGAGGATGACGAGCCGCCTACCCGGCCGCAGCACCCGGCGCATTTCACGGAGCGCCTGCTCGCGATCAACCAGGTTGCGGAGACCGAAGCCGATGGTGATCGCGTCGATGCTGGCATCCGGTTGGTTGAGCCGGCTGACGTCGCCGAGACGGAAGTCGACCTCCGGCTCGAGTTTGCGGGCCCGCTCCAGCATCGCCTCCGAGAAATCGACGCCAATGACGCGGCCGCCAGGGCGGGTAAACGAGAGCAGCTCGTGAGCCAGCTTGCCGGTGCCGGTGCAGAGGTCCAGCGCTGTCTCGCCTGGATGCAGATTGGCCCGCTCAGCCGTCCGGCGCCGCCAGGCGCGGTCCCGGTCAAAGCTGAACAAACGATTCCGGGCGTCGTAGCCGGGCGCGATCCGGTTGAACATCTGCCGGATCTGTTCGGCCCGCGCTTCGTGCCCCACTCAACGATTATCTTCCGACATCGTGGGCGGGGTCTTCAGGTGGACCCCCGATTGCGGCGCCCTGGTCGCAGGAGTACGGTGATACCGGCATGACCGACCTGGCACGCCCGGTGGGGCTAGGCCTGGCCGCCCGCGGCGACGTCAAAGATGTCGCGGGTTGGGCACGGCGGGCGGAAGACCTTGGCCTCGATTCCGTTTGGGTCCACGACAGCTACTTCGAGCGCGACCCCATCACGTACCTGACCGCGATCGGCCAGATGACCCGGCGCATCGGCTTGGGCGCCGGCGCGCTGAATCCCTATACCCGCCACCCCGTCGTGTTGGCGATGACGATGTCCGCGCTCGATGATCTGGCACCCCGTCGCTGTACGCTGGCCCTCGGCAGCGGACTACCTCTGCGGCTCTCCCAGATGGCGATTCCCTACGACGACACCGTCGCTCGCGTCTCTGAGTCCATCGATCAGATCCGCACGCTCTGGCGGGGCGAGCCATTGAAGCTCAATGACAAAGTCCCCCCGCTGCAACCGATGTTCCAGCCTCCGCATCGGATTCCCATCTACATAGCGGCATACCGGACGGCATTTCTCGATCTGTGCGCGCAGAAGGCCGACGGTTACCTCGGGCGGCCGGCCGAATCGCTGCCCGCCTACCAAAAGATGCGCGGCCGGGTCCTCGAGCGCGCCGCCGCCCAGGGAAGGGCCGCCGGGGAGATCGACTTTCGGGGTTATCTGCTCTGTCTGTTCGACGACAGCCGGCGCGAGGCCTTGAACCGGGCGAAACGGGAGCCCTTTGTGATCTACATGATCTCTGTCTTGAGCGACATCTCGCTGAAGCGCGCCGGCTTCGACCCGCAGCTGCGTACCCAGATTGCCACCGCCTGGCGGGCCGAAGATTATCACCGTGCCGGCGAGCTCATCCCCGATGAGCTGCTCGATGCCTTCATTCTCTGCGGCACGGTTGACGAAGTCGCGGCTCGCGCCAACGCCTATCACGATGACGCCGGGATGGACGTGCCCCTGCTGCAACCGATCCTGCAAGAGGAGGCACAGATCAACGCCGTGCTCGACGCCGCCGTCCTCTACGGTACACGCGTGACGCTGCCTCCCTCTGGCGAATCCGTCACCGTCGGGGCGACTTACTCACGTCCTCTGGCGGAAGGCGGCGTGGGGACAACGATTGCCCGCCGCGCCCGAGGCGCGTGGGAGGTCGTCCGACCTTTTAGCTTCACGGCGTCGCTATTGCCGGTCTCCGTAGGAGGCGCCATCGCGCTGGGCCAGGGACGCATGCACTGGCCGCTGTTTGTGGCCGCGCTCCTGGGTGGCCTCGGTTTGCATATTGGCACGAACGTGATAAACGAGATCTACGACGTGCGCCACGGGATCGACTCCATTACGTCGCCGCGAATGTCGATGGCCATCCTCAAGGGCCGCATCAGCGAACGTGGCGCCTTCCTGGTCGCCTGGTCAGGCTTTATCCTGGCCCTGGTCATGGGCATCTTTCTGACGCTGCATCGCGGCTGGCCGATCGTCCTCCTCGGCCTGGTCGGCTTCATCGGCGGCTACTTCTATACGGCGCCGCCATTCCAGTACAAGTACCGGGCCCTGGGGTTACCGCTGGTGTTTGTCCTCATGGGTCCGGTGATGGTGGGCGGCGCGTACTACGCCGTGACGGGGACATTCGATGCCAATCTCCTCGTGGTCTCGCTGCCTGTCGGCCTCCTGGTCACGGCGATCCTGCACGGCAACGAGTGGCGGGACGTCGCCGAGGATACGCGGCATGGGTTCACCACATTCTCAGCCCAGGTTGGCAGGGACGCCGCGCATTGGGTCTACGTGATGCTGGTGCTTGGCGCGTACGTGGCGGTCGGACTGGCGGTGATGGTTGGCGCGCTGCCCAAGCTGGCGCTTCTGACCTTGCTGAGCCTGCCACTGCTGGCCTGGATCCTGCGAGACGCCGAACGCGGGGCCGAGGGGCATCTGCGGGCCATCGCGATGATCGACCTGATGACCGCGCGGCTGCACAGTGCCTTCGGCGCGCTACTGCTCGTCGGCCTGGTGGCAGGGTCGGGACTCCGCTGAGGCGAGTCCTCGGTGGGCTCGTCCTGGCGGCGGGGGTCTGGACAGCCGCCTTTCGTGGTCCTCGTTCTCAATTCTGGCTCCGGATGACGCTCGGCGTTGGCGGTCTCGGTGCTTACGCCCTCCTAAGTGAGCCGGCGCTGCAGCAAGAACGGCCGCGCGGGCGTGACGTTGCAATGGGCTTCGGCTCGGCCGCCGGGCTCTATGGAATCTTTCGCCTGGGCGATGCGATGGCCCGCCAGATCATGCCGGCCGGCGATCGCGAGATCGCCGCCATCTATGCACTCCGGACGGCCGCTCCCCGACCCGCAATCGCGGCGGCGCTGGCGCTGGTGATCGGACCCGGTGAAGAGCTCTTCTGGCGCGGCCTGGTCCAGCAGAATTTGCAGCGCAGGTTCGGCCGCCTGCGCGGCATGCTGATCGCCTCGTCCTGTTACGGCGCCGTTCACCTGGTGTCTGAGAACCTGACACTGACTGGGGCCGCCGCCACCGCGGGCCTCTTCTGGGGCGCGCTCTACGCGCGCGAAGGCCACCTCGCGCCGTTGATCATCAGCCACGTCAGCTGGGACCTCTGGATCTTCCTGGTGGCCCCGACCGGTTAGAGTTGGGCATGCCATCGTTATCACCGAATTGAAACTGGGGCGGGAGTTGGTCAGTGCGGACGCCATCCAGCGCCGCGTCCAGGAGATGGCCGCCGAGGTATCGCGTGACTACGCCGGCATCAACCGACCGTTGATCCTTCTGCCTGTGCTCAAGGGCTCGGTGTGCTTCGCCACCGACCTCAGCCGGCACATCACGGTGCCGGTGAATTTCGATTACGTCGCGGTCAGCAGCTATGGCGCCGGGACCGAGTCATCGGGACATGTCCAGCTGCTGAAGGACCTGACCATGGATGTCGCCGGACGTGACGTCCTGATGGTCGAGGACATCATCGACACGGGTCTGACCACGTCGTTCTTGTTCGACCACGTGCAACGCCACCGACCCGCATCCCTGAAGCTGTGCGTCTTGCTGAACAAGCAGGAGCGACGGATCACACCGGTGCCAATGGCCTACAAGGGCTTCGATATCCCCAATCAGTTCGTCGTCGGGTACGGGCTCGATTTCGACGAGCTGTACCGAAACCTGAGCGCCGTCCACGTTCTCGAGCCGTAGTTCGTTCGGCCGCTGCCGGATTACTGGTTTGCGCCGCCCTCCAGGGAGGCGAGCAGCTGCTTGACAACGTTGACCGGGATGGCGAAGCCGACGCCGACATTACCCGCAACCGGGCTCTCGATCGAGTCGTTGACGCCGACGACCTGGCCCTGCGTATTGAGCAGCGCACCGCCGGAATTACCGGGATTGATCGGGGCGTCGGTCTGGATGAGGCCGCTGCGTCCTGAGGACTGGTCCGTCCGGTTCAGACCGGAGACAATGCCGGCCGTCATCGACCCGGCGAGCCCGAAGGGCGCCCCGATGGCATAAACGGCATCGCCGACCCGGACGGTGTCGGAATTTCCCAGCGGCAGCGGATGCAGGCTGGCGCCCGACACCGAAACCCGAAGCACCGCCAGGTCGGCCTTGGAATTGGCGCTGACGAGCGTTGCCGCCGTACTGCGGCCATCGTTGAAGGTCACCTGGATCTGGTTGGCGCCCGAAACCACGTGCGCATTCGTCAGGATGTCGCCGTTCTGATCCAGCACGATGCCCGAGCCCGTGCCCTCCCCCACCTGACCGCGGCGCGCGACCTCGGTCGTGATCGTGACGATGCCGGCGACCGCTTGCTTGTAGAGCGCCGCGGCGGAGGTTGGCGTTTGCGCCGGGGCGACACTGGAGCTCGACGCCGGGCTGTTTGCGGCAACCGGCGCGGGCGTGCGACTGAGCATTACCTCTGCGCCGAGTGCCCCGCCGGCGAGGCCGCCGACGACAACTAGCGCCGCCGCCACCGCGACCGGACCACGGCGACGTTCGCGTCCACCCGGAGACGATGGAGCAGGCGGCGCCGGCGCATCGAAGGGAAGCGGTTCGCTGGCCACGAACCCCATCATCGCGCACGAAGTCTCATAAGCAGATGACGACGAGCTAAGAAGGGGCTAAGACTTTCGCCGTCAGGACGCTTGCAGGGCGTCGGCGCGAACGTCGGCGGGGAAGGCACCACGATGATGCAGCACCTCGCCGATCTTCTGGCTCAGCCCGCTGGGCAGCAGCCGGGCCTTGACCAGATACGCGGCGGCCTGCAGCCGCCGAGCTTCCTGGATGAGTTGCGGGCTGTCGTCCTCGCTACAGACGACGACCACGATGTCGCGGGTCTCCTCGTCGGCTCTCAGCGCGGCCAAAAGCTGGAGCCCATCGAGCACGGGTACGTGAACATCCAGCAAGACGACATCAGGCTTGAGCTCTCGGGCCAGCTGCAGGCCGGTCATGCCGTTTGATGCCACCGCGACTCGGTACCCTTCAAGCTGCAACTTCAGCTGGTACAGATCGGCAATGTCCGGATGGTCTTCGACCATGAGGACGCGCGGCTGGGTTGGCATAGGCTCCCTCGGGGGCCTTCAGCGTAATCGGGAAGCGCGTTACGGTCAAGCCATCGTTTAGGGGGACAAACCGAGGCGCACCACACTCATGTTTAGGCTCAGGCCGTCAGGAGTTTTCGCGGACGGTGTTGCGCTTTACTAGTGGCTGCAGCCGTGCGCGGTGCCGGCGTCACCGCCGGTGTCGAACGAGCTACCGCATGAGCAGCTCGAAACCGCGTTCGGGTTGTGGACGGTGAAACCGCCACCCATCAGGCTGTCCACGAAATCGATTTCCGCGCCCTTGATATAGCGGGCGCTGACCGAGTCTACGAACAGGCGCACGCCGCCCACTTCACTGACGGCATCGCCTTCCTCCGGCTGGTCCTCGAACCCCATTCCGTACGACATTCCCGAGCAGCCACCCGGTTGGACGAAGACGCGCAAGCCCATCTCCGGACGCCCCTGCTTCTGCAGCAGGTCGCGTAACTGAGTCAGGGCGGAATCGGAGATGCTGATCAGCTGGGTATCCTGTTCGATCATTTCCTGAGCCATGTGGGATTCATTATACGGCGGGTCGGCGCCGCATCCGGCGCTTTCGAGTTGTAACGGGACCGTAACGCTGCGCAATCTCCCTCCCCCTGAAGGGAGCGGGTCGGGGTGGGCGCTGGCGTTAGGGGAACTGCTGCTTTGCCAGCGGGCGCACGGCGTGCGTGTGTCCGACCGGCTGCCAGCGGACGGCCACGACAGCATCGCGGACGATGGCCAGCATCTCGTCCCCGGGCCCGCCCACCCACGGGGCCGGCGCTCGGGGCCCTGCCCCAGTCGCTTCGCTGATGGCATCCGACTTGACACGTCGAACCGCGTAGATGTACCGGCGACGACCGCGATAGGTGAAGTAGGGGGGCTGATCGGGATGGCCGGCACGCACCAGGCGATCGATCTGCGCGAACGGCTGATCCCAGTCGATTCCAATCTGGCGCACGGGACCTTCGTAGCTCGCGGCTTCAAATTCATTCGCGACTGGCTTCGCCCTACCCGAACTCAAGCCATCGAGCGTCTCGTCAAGCGCCGACAGGCCTTCCGCAACCAGCCGCTTGCTGAGACTGCCGGCGGTCTCGCCGTCGAAAACGTCCACACGGCGCTGCGCAAGGATCGGACCGGCATCGATCCGCGGCTCCGTCAGGTGGACGGTGATGCCCGCCTCGCGGTCGCCGTTGGCGATCGTCCAGTATATGGGCTCGGGCCCCCGGTGCCGAGGCAGCAATGAGGGATGAATATTCAACCATCCTCGGGACGGCACCGCCAGCGTCTCCGGCGCCAGGATCTGGTCGAAGCTTGCCATCACGACCAGGTCGGGCTGATACGCGCGCAGGGAACGCGTAAACGTTTCGGCATTGGCATTGGCCGTGATCTCGACGGGACGGCCGAGGTGGCCGGCAATCCGCGCGATCAGGTCCGTCTTGGGATGGGTCCGCTGCCATCGTGTGCTACAGACGGCGGCCACGAGGTTGACTCGTCTCTCGATCAGATGCAGCAGGAACGCCGTGCCGTAGTCGGACGGGATTCCGCAGAAGACCACGCGGAGCCCGCGCGCGTCGAGTCGTGGGCCACTGTATGGTCCGCGGGGGACCGCTTCGTAATCGATCGGCACCATCGAGAACTCCGGCTTCGACCAGATTTGATTGGCCAGGTCGTCCAGCCAGGGATCTTCGAGCGAACGCGGTTGGGCCAGGGCGGCCCCACTCACGCCATGGCCCGGCGGACGATGGGCGGCTCCTGGCCCTCGTCGCCGTAAGCCCAACCGAGCAGGTCCATCACGTGTACGACGGGGATGTCGCGGCCGGCCCGCTGCAGCCCCATGGAAATCTGCAGGATGCAGCCAGGGTTGGCGGAGGCGATCACCTGCGCGCCCGAGTCGATGATGTGGCCCACCTTCGAGGCGAGTGCCGCCTCGGAGATCTCGGGATGGGTCAGGTTGTAGACTCCGGCAGAGCCACAACACCAGTCGGACTCCTTCATCTCCACCAGCTCCAGGCCAGGGATCATCTTCAGCGCCTGACGCGGTTGTTGATGAACCTTCTGGCCATGCACCAGGTGGCACGGATCCTGGTAGGCGACCCGCAAGGTGATCCGGCGAGTGGGCGGCCGCAGACCGAGGTCCAGCAGGAATTCGGAAGCATCTTTCACCGTTCGCGAGAAGGAGATGCTTGCCTCGCGCCGCTGCGCGTCGTTGCGGAGCTGAAGCTCGTACTCTTTCATGTTCGAACCACAACCCGCGGCGTTGACAACAACGGCATCAAGCTGCTGGCCGGTAAAGGCATCCATGGTGCGAGCCGCGAGTCGCTCCGCCGTTTGCGCCTCACCGGCGTGCGAGGCGAGCGCACCGCAGCACACCCTCGTGGAGGGGACCACCACCTCGTAACCGTTTTGCGCCAGCGCGAGCGCGGTCCGGCGATTGGTGCCATGGAACATCTCATCCTGGATGCACCCGGTCAGCAGGCCGACGCGGGCGCGGCGCGTGCCCTGCGCCGGGGTCACCGATGGCAATGGCTGCTGGCGCGGCAGGCTGTCGCCGACCGGCGGGAACGCCGCGAACTTGCCCAGCGGCAGCACCTTCCAGGCGCCAGTGCGGCGCAGCACACTCGGGAAGCGTGCCGCCCGCGCCGCGCGGTAGAACCAGCCGGCGATCCGCAAGCGCCGGGGATGCGGCAGCAATCCGTTGAGGAGAATGGTTCGCACCATCCGATCCCGACGGTTCTGTGGCGGCGTCAAGGCTCGGGCCATCTCCATCACCGATCCGAACTGGACACCCGAGGGGCAGGCCGTCTCGCAGGCCCGACAGTTAAAGCATTGATAGATGTGCGCCTGGAATCGCGGGTCATCGAAGGCCACCAGTCCAAGCGCGGCTTCTTTGATCTGCCACATGCGTCCGCGCGGGCTGTCGCCCTCGTGATGCAGGATTCGGAAGGTAGGACATTTCGGGAGGCAGAGTCCGCAGTGGATGCAGTCGCGCACCAGGTCCATGTCGATGCCCGCGGCCGCCCGGGGCACGCCGTCGCGGTCGATCTGGCGCTTGAAATCGAGGGTGGCCAGCTCGGTCATCGGTGGTTAGATCCCACCTACGAACCGGCCCGGGTTCAGGATGTCGTTCGGGTCGAGCGCCTGCTTGAGCGCGCGCATGATCGGAAAGCCGGGTGGGGGTGGTCCCCAGACGTCGAGCCCCGTTTTGACCGCGGCCGGCGCCGTGGCCACGATGACCTGGCCCTGGTCGCCTCCCACGGTTCGCAGCCGCTCAAGAACCGATGCCGCCGAGCCGGCGGCGACCCGCACGTCGACCAGGCCGGCGGCGGGCTGAGCCATCACCTGGGAATCCTCTGGCAGAACGCCGAAGATCGCCTGGATGGCCGTCAAGGGAACGATGGCGCGCACGACGACGAGTTCCGCATCCGGCGCAGACCAGTCCCGGGCAGCATCCCAAAAGCGGGGCGGAACGTCGCCGCCCTCGACTCGGCCGCCGGCCTCGCGGATGACGCCGGTGGCCTTGTCCCGCGCCGCCTCCACCTCCCGGGCATACCCCTCCAGCTTGAGAGCGAGCGTCCATCGCCAGTCAGCGGTCAGGCCGCACTCCTTCAGCGCCCCTTGGTCGAGCACCACGGCGGCAGCCGGGGCGAGGTATTGGTGGGCCAGCTGTGTTCCCGCGTCGATCGCCGGCGCCGAGGTGTTGAAGGGGGCGATGAGCGTTGCCTCGACCTGCGGTCGAGTCTGGACCTTGAAGTTCACCTCGGCGATGACGCCCAGCGTGCCAAGCGCGCCAATGTGTAGCTTCATCAGGTCATAGCCGGCGACGTTCTTCACCACCTTGCCACCGGCTCGGGCCAGTTTTCCCGACGGGTAGGCGATCGCGATTCCGAGCACCCAGTCACCGACCGTACCA
>Ga0209378_1002991_pt1 | contig 11501 bp, 10 predicted proteins | sample GraSoiAngelo_156_FD_186170 | JGI IMG/M metagenome (GOLD analysis project Ga0209378, IMG submission 186170) | Grasslands soil microbial communities from the Angelo Coastal Reserve, California, USA - 14_1009_13_40cm (SPAdes) (version 2) | ecosystem: Environmental > Terrestrial > Soil > Grasslands ... | reverse complement strand
CCTTTGCTTCCAGCGCCTTTTCCGCCAGTTGCTGAAGGTGCAAATCAAGAGTCGTGACCACGTTGTATCCAGGCTCAGGCGGAGTGATGAGTTTCTCGGAAGTTTTCCGGCCGTCCTTGTCGAAAGTGAGTTTGTATTCGCCGTGCTTGCCTGTGAGCATCCCATTAAAGGTTTGCTCCAGTCCTTCGCGTCCCTCCGTTTCCGGCCAGACCGTTTCGTGATTGTCGACAATGCCGTCGGGATTTCGCCCGGTCTTGCCCGTGTATCCAATAATCTGACCGGCAAGTTTTCCGTTCGGATAAATCCTCACATAAACAGGCCGCACCATTATGCCAGCCGGTAGATTATCTTTGACTTTTTCGTACTCCGGTTGGCTAAGGTTTTGCGCGATCTCCAGCGGCATGATCCCGCGATTGCGATAGTGACGAAGGATCGCGTCGTCAGAAATCCGGAGCTTGCGGCCAATCAGGTCGCCTGCCTTGTCTATTTTTTCCCTGGCAAAGCTGAGCGCCTGCGCATCGGAAAAATCAAGAGGCGTTGGGAAGTTGATGACGAGATTGTAGCTGAGCCGATTTTGCGCGATGGGCGCGCCGTTGCGGTCTGTGATCTGCCCACGTGGAGCCGGAATATCGAGAATGTAAGTGCGGGCGAGCTTTTGTGTCTCGAAGGTCGGGATAATCGTCTCTTCCTCCGGCGAAGCACTCGGACTCAGCGCAGGCGTCGGCATTAGCGTCTGTGCGCGGGTTGTCGTCGATAGTGCAAAGATCGACAACGCGATCCACAGATTACGCAGATTCTCACAGATTGAGGCAGGCTTCATTTCAGGTAATCTGCGTAAATCTGCGACATCTGCGGATAAAGCAAATGCTGCTGAGAGCGGATGCGCGCGTCTCGGTTCAATACCTCGCCGGCTGTGCTCCGGCTACTCCACTGATGTGCAGAGGAGTGAGCATTATGGCGTTCTCGCCGTGAGGCAGTGCGACGACCACGGTATGTGCGACGATCGCGCAGTTCTCGGGATGTTCCACGCTAAAGACCTCGCCCGCGCTCGTGTGAATCTGGAACGGCACAAACGGGACGGCCCGAAGGAAACGGCGAATCTGTTCTAGCATTGATTCAAAAATATCTGTTCGTCACGCTACGCGCAACCGCGGATGAGCGGCGTTGCCGAAAATCTGTGGATAAATCAATGCTGCTCCAGAAATCGGTGCACCTCTTCGGCCAGCTTTCGGCCAATTCCTTCTGTCGCAGCAATTTTCTCAACGCTTGCCTTCCGGAGACGATTCACCGAGCCAAATCGCCGCAGCAACAAATTTTTCCGGTTCTGGCTTACACCCGGGCAATCATCGAGAATGCTTTCTTCGACTCGTTTTTTCATAAGCAGTTGATGATAAGTGTTGGCAAACCGATGGGCCTCATCGCGAATGCGCTGAAGCAATCGCAAGGCAGGCGAATCCATTGGAAGTCGCAACGGCAAGGCCCGGCCCGGCCGGTAAATCTCCTCGCGTTCCTTTGCCAGGCCGATGATGGGAAGATCGTGCAAGCCTAATCGCTGCAATTCGCGACACGCGGCTGAGAGCTGGCCTTTTCCGCCATCGACAATGATAAGGTCCGGAAGACGAATATAAGATTTCGGATTGCGGATTGCGGATTGCTGAATTGCTTCGCGTTCTAGACGCCGAGCGGCGTTGAAAGCAGTTTCCTGCGAGAATTCCGCAGCGTCAGAGTTCGCCGCTCGAGCTTCGAGAAGAATCCGCGAATAGCGCCGCCGGACCACCTCGGCCATACTGGCAAAGTCGTCCTGTCCTTCGACGGTGCGTACGCGATAGCGCCGATAATTGTTCTTGTCCGGTACGCCGTCCCGGAAACAAACCATCGATGCAACGACGTGTGTCGTGGAAATATTTGAGATATCGAAACATTCCATTATGCGCGGGGCGTCGGGCAGTCGCAACGCATCGGCCAACGCCTGCACGTCAGCCATAGGATCAATTGCACTGGGCAAACTACCGCGGGTAAATCGACGCGTCGGTCTTGTCGTGCTGCGCAAATCCTCAATCATGTTGCGAAGTTCGGCCGCTTTCTCGAAATCCATTTTCTCCGCCGCCTTATGCATTTCGCTTTCAAGCGTGGAGATCATTTCCCGCGAATGTCCCTCCAGAAAATCGCACGCCTGCGCGACGCGCTCGCGGTATTGCTCTGCGCTAATTTCGCTCAAGCGCACCGGCACTTGATAAGTCGAGGATTTCAGTTCCCGCTCCGTCGGCGCGCCCCGGCCAAAGGTGAGCACACCAAATTTTTTGCGCATGAAATTCAACGTCTGACGCAACGCCCCTGCATGCGCGTATGGACCAAAGTAGCGGCTGCCATCGTCCTTTTTGAACCGGGCCAGCCGAAAGCGCGGCCATTCTTCTGAAAGATCGACCCTGACGACGAGGAACCGCTTGTCGTCACGGAAGGAAACATTGTAACGCGGCCGGTATTCCTTGATCAGTTTCCCCTCAAGTAAAACTGATTCGGCGTCGCTGCGGACGGTATGCGTCTCAAAATCCCACGTCGCCTCCAGCATGGCGCGCGTTTTCAAATCGGCCTGCGCCAGTTTAGACGGCAGGAAATATGAGCTTACGCGTTTACGCAGGTCCCGCGCTTTGCCCACGTAAATCACGCGGTTGAATCGGTCGCGCATCAAGTACACACCAGGCTTGTGCGGCACTTCGTGCACTTTCTTTTGCAAATCGGGTTTCTGTTTTCTTGATGCAGCCATGCGGCCGCAAATTTACGTGAGATGCAGCCAACTGGAAACCCGACCATGCCCGCCCCTACCGGCGGTTATTCGGAATGCCAAATACCTAATGTCGAATGACGGATGTCCAATGACGAAAGAATGACGAATTTCGAATGACGAGGAAAAACAATCAGCGCTTCACATCATTTCGGCCATTCGTGCTTCCTTCGTCATTCGTCATTCGTGCTTTGTCATTACCTACGGTCTTGTCGTTGTGGTAGTCGTTTCCTCGTGCTTGTAAATCGTGGCAGGCTGGCTCAGCACAACTTTCCGCACCACCACCCGGTCGCCAACAGTTGTATAATAGATGGTCGCCGGGAGGTCTGGACGAATGGCGGACCAAGTGACAACGCGACCTTCCGGATCGAGAATGGTCGTGTCCTTGGTATAGTAATACCGCACGGGCGCCGCATCCGGCGCTGTTCGGAACGTAATGTAATCCGAGTCCGGTGTGTAGGTCACGATGGTGCCCGCAGCGCTCGTGGTTGTCTGCTGAGTCGTCGTCGTGCCAGTCACAGGATCTGTCGTAGTCGTGGTGGTTGTAGTCTCCTGCGCGAGTGCGAACCCAACTGCAGCCGCGTAGATCGCTCCAGCGGCCAAGATTTTCAGCAATCTGGTTTGTTTCATGTTTGTGCCTCTGCTTTCATTAAACGGATGTGCTCGATCGTGCATGTAACCCGATTGTTCCATGCGGGAACTCATCCCATTGCACCTTCATTCGTATATTCCGCCTCGGGTGGTCGTTCCGGATCAGCTGATTCGCAGCCTCGCCTGGGCACTACGTAATTTTTTATGCAGGCTTTACCCGGTTTTCGCGATTTTCTTCCCGAGGACTGCGCGACGCGAAATTACATCTTTGCTCGCTGGCGCGAAGTTGCCCGTCGCTATGGGTTTGTCGAATGGGAAGGCCCTCTGCTCGAGCCTACTGAGCTCTACAAGAAAAAGAGTGGCGAGGAAATCGTCGATCAACTTTTTAATTTTATTGACAAGGGCGAACGCGAAGTCGCACTGCGCCCCGAGCTGACGCCCACGCTTGCGCGTGTGGTTGCGGCACATGAGCGCGAATTCAAGAAACCGCTCAAATGGTTTTCGATCGGGCAATTCTTCCGCTACGAAAAACAGCAGCGCGGTCGTCTGCGGGAGCATTTTCAATTGAATTGCGACATTATCGATGAATCGGATCTCGCGGCAGATATCGAGCTGGTTGCGCTCTGCATCGATGTTCTGCGTACGTTCGGATTGACCGAAAAGGATTTCGTCGTCCGAATCAGCGACCGCGAATTCTGGACAGATTTTCTGCGTGAAAAAGACGTGCCGGCAGATCGTTGGGGCGAATTCCTGCAGGCCATTGACAAATTTGGGCGCGAGCCGCGTGAGAAGACCGCCGAGAAACTCGGCAAATTCGCCGAGCCTGTATTTGCGACTTTAAAGAGCGGCGGCAAAAGCGAGAAGCTCGACAAACTGGTCGATGCTCTGCGCGGGCGCGGCTTGGCGGATTTTGTGGCGATCGATATCGGGATCGTTCGCGGACTTGCTTATTACACCGGCATCGTATTTGAGGTGTTCGACCGCGCCGGGAAATTTCGCGCCGTTGCCGGCGGCGGACGTTACGACAACTTGGTCGCGCAACTTAGTGACGGCGGCGTCTCACTGCCTGCGCTCGGTTTCGCCATGGGCGATGTCGTCCTCGGCGAATTGATCAACGAAATCCCGCGAGCCCGCGAAGCGATGCAGAAAGCAATCACGAGCGACAGAAAAATCGACATCTACATCGTGATCGCGAAGGAAGAACGCCGCGCCGACGCACTCACGCAAATCCAGCAACTACGTGACCGCGGTTTTCTCGTCGATTACCCGCTCATCCCGACTAAAGTCGCCCGGCAATTCCAAGCCGCTGAAGAGGCAGGCGCGTCGGTTGCGGTGCTCTATGGTGATGAATGGCCACAGGTCAAAATCAAGAATATGGAGACGGCAAAACAAGAACTCGTGCCATCCAAGAAACTGATGGATCGCCTCGCAGAGCTCCTTTGACCGGTCGACGTTGCTTTGATATACGTGATCTATGATTGATGAGGTTCGAAAAGCGGGGCGTAGGGTCCCGTTCCAGCCGTTTTGGATTGAACTCAGCAGCGGGGAGCTTATTTCCGTCCCGCATCCCGATCACATTCTTGTGGGACGCACGCGTGTCGCAGTCGAAGACGACAAAGGTGTAATCGATGTTCTTTCCGCTCTGCACTTGACGCGCATTCGGTGGCAGGAGCGCGAAACGCCGGCGTAGCTCGCCCGGGGCCAGGGTAGCGCACGCGTTTTGCGTGTTGGTGATCTCGTGGTCGCGACCCGTAATCGCTTGCGAGATTCTTCGCTTCGCTCAGAATGAGACGCTACTTTCGGGCATCGCATGTATCGCACGCACGACTGCAATTCGCTTCGCAAAGGGGACATCGGCAAGGAGGTCATGCTTGCCGGCTGGGTGAATGTCACGCGCGACCACGGCGGCGTCATTTTCATTGACTTGCGCGATCGCGAAGGGCTGACCCAGGTTGTTTTTCGGCCTGAGGAAAATGCGCGATTGGCAAAGCAGGCGCATACGTTGCGCGGTGAAGATGTAATGCAAGTTTCGGGTCGAGTCGCTGCACGGCCGCCGGGTACGGAAAACCCCAACCTTGCCACAGGCGAAATCGAAATCATTCCGAGCGAGCTGACGATCCTTAACCGCGCAGATGATTTGCCCTTCCCGATTGATGCTGAGCCGCAGAATGAAGATTTGCGAATGACCCAGCGGTATTTCGATCTCCGGCGGCCGCATCTCGCGCGTAATCTGCGCCTGCGTCACCGGGTTGCGAACGCGACGCGCGATTTTCTTGACAGCCAGGGGTTTGTGGAAGTGGAAACACCAATTCTTTCCAAGAGTACTCCGGAAGGCGCACGCGATTTTCTGGTGCCCAGCCGGCTCATGCCCGGAAAGTTTTACGCGTTGCCACAAGCGCCACAGCAATACAAACAACTGCTGATGGTCGCCGGCGTGGAGAAATATTTTCAGATTGCCAAATGTTTCCGTGACGAAGATTTGCGCGCCGACCGGCAACCGGAGTTTACCCAGATCGATATCGAAGCGTCGTTCGTCACGCCCGACGACATTTTCAAGGTTACCGAAGGAATGTTGGCGGCGATCTTCAAGGCCACGCGCAATATCGAGATCAAAACGCCGTTCGATCGGCTTACTTATCGCGAGGCAGTTAGCCGATACGGCAGCGATAAACCTGACCGCCGCTTTGAAATGGAGCTTGTCGATCTCGGAGAAATTTTTCGCGAAAGCAGTTTCAAAGTTTTCCGTAGCGCGCTCGATGCAGGCGGCGTGGTGAAGGCGATCAATGCGAAAGGCTTTGCCGGAATCACGATTGGACAAGCCGACGAATTAACTGAGATCGCAAAACTGTACGGCGCGAAAGGACTCGCCTTTATCAAAATCGAGAACGGCGAGTGGAAATCGCCCATCGTGAAATTCTTCTCGGAGGCCGAAAAGCGGGCGTTGGGATCGAAACTCAATATCGAAGAAGGCGATTGCGTTTTCTTCGCCGCAGATAAGTGGGAAATCGCTTGCGAAGTGCTTGGCCGGCTGCGGCTGCGTATTGCTGAAATACAGGATTTGCAAGGTAGGGCGCGACCGCCGGGCGCGCCGGAATGGGATTTTCTTTGGGTGACAGATTTTCCGCTCTTTGAATGGAGTCCGGAGGAGAATAAGTGGAACGCGATGCACCATCCGTTCACGCGACCGAAAGCGGAGGACATACCATTGTTCGAAGCGAAAAAATTCCCGGATGTTCGCGCCGAGGCGTACGACATCGTATTGAACGGTGTTGAGATCGGCGGCGGCAGCATACGGATTTACGAGCCGGAGTTGCAGGAGAAAATGTTCGAAGCGCTCGGCATCAGACCGGAAGCTCAGCAATCCCAGTTCGGGCATTTGCTCCGCGCGCTGCGGCTCGGCGCGCCGCCGCATGGCGGCATCGCCCTCGGCCTCGATCGCCTGGTCATGCTGATCTGCGGCGAACAAAGCATTCGCGACGTCATCGCATTCCCAAAAAACAATCGCGGCATGGATCTGATGACGAATTCACCGAGCGAAGTCGATCCTCGCCAGTTGCGCGATTTGGGAATCAAACTCGCGAAAGATAAAAAACAGTAGCGGCGGCTGTATCAGCCGCATTTTTGTTGGAATTACCGGTGTAAAACCCGGAACGCTGGGCAGGCGACTCAACTCCGAAGGTTTTCGCGAGTCAATAACCGAGGGCTTTCTTGCGCTCCGTTGCTGTGGGCAGGGGATCCTTGCGCGCTGTGATCGCCTCCCCGCCCAATTCCTTGATCTGCTTCGCCTGGATGTCATTGAACTCGATGTCTTTCGTGAACTCTGGCGGGACATCCATGTCGGCATAGATGGCGTGTACGGGACATACCTCCACACATGCCATGCAGTCGATGCATTCATCGGGATGAATGACCACCTGGTTGTCCATTTCGTAGAAGCACGCGACCGGACAGACTTCTACACAGTCGGTGAACTTACATCCGTTACATTTTTCGGTGACGATATGGGCCATGGGATTTCAATTGTTGAGATTTGCGTAAAAAGACTGCCCTTACGAATAATTAGCGACCCATCGCGAGTCAAATTCCTGCTTTAAGATTTAAGCGACACCAGGGTGATGCTCGCGTCCAGTTTTGAAGAGAATCGCCACGGAAAACGTGACGATAGTGCCAAAGCAGATCCACCAGGGAAATTCCATCAGGGGTAACCAGCTCGGCTGCTCGTACAGCTTGCCGCCGAAAATCCCCGCGATCTTGTTGGGGAGACCACTCAGGATCGCAACGACGATAAAGCCGATGATCATTGCGACAATGTTGCCGAAGTTATTGCCGCGCCGCTTGGTAAAAATTCCGCAGAGAAAAACACCGAGCAGCGAGCCATAGGTGTAACCGAAAATTCCGAGCGCAATCGGAATGATCCGCACATTGGGATGCACAATCACGAGATAGGAAGTGGTCGAGGCAACTACAATCATTAGGAGAGCGAACCAGACCGTGGCCCAGCGGGCCGCCCGCAGGCTTTGGTCACTCGTGGCGTTGCGATTGACATAGGTCTCGTACCAATCGCGTGTGAAACTTGTGGCAAGGGCATTTAGCGCGGTGCTGAGCGAGCCCATCGCCGTCGCGAAAATTCCAGCAATCAGAAGTCCGCGAATGCCGACTGGCATTTCATATAAGATGAAGTGACAAAATGTTTCGTTGGGCGTTTTCGGCAGCGTTGGATCGGGATGCGCTTGGTAGTAAACCCAGAGCAATAAGCCAATGCTGAGGAACGTGAACGCGATCGGAACATCTGCGAGCCCCGAAAGAATAAGCGAACGGCGGCTGCGCTGGACGTCCGGCGCAGTCAGCATTCGCTGTACAAAGTCCTGATCAGTGCCGTGGGTGCCCATAGTGATGAAGGTGGATCCGAAAAGGCCGGCGAAGATGGTGTACTCGATCGCAAACATGCCGACGATTTTTTGCCAGCCGTGCTTTGCTGGGTCGAGACCGGTGGTGAAAAAATCCGAAATTCCGAAGCCGCCGTGGCGTTGGGCGATTTCGTTCCAGCCTCCGGGAATAGCGGAGTAGAGTAGCGCGAGCGCGACGAGAGCGCTGCCGATCATGATTGAGGCTTGAATCAGGTCAGTCCAGATTACGGCTTTGATGCCGCCGAGCGTCGTGTAAATCGCGGTTAGGATCACGATCGCTATGCAGGCACTAACGTAGATTACGAGGGTTTGCGTTTGATTCGGCCGGGTACCGCTAATCATTTCGTAAGCGAGCGCCAGTGCGATGGCGGCGAAATACAAGCGCGCTCCGGAGGCAAGCAATCGCGTAATCATGAACACCGCGGACGCTGCATTTTTCGTTGGCACGCCAAACCGGGCCGTGAGGTATTCGTAGATCGAATAAACTTTGTAGTCGTAGTACGGCTTGATGAAAATGTAGCTGACGAGAATTCGCGCGAGGATGGTGCCGATCGCCAGTTGCAGGTAAGTGTAGTTGCGGAACGTGAATCCTTCGCCAGGCGTCCCGAAGAACGTGGCCGCAGTTGTTTCCGCGGCGATGAGCGATGCGAGCACCGCCCACCACGGCATTCGCCGCCCGCCGAGCGCGAAGTCTTTGAGATTTTCCTCCTTGCGCCCCATGTAGAGGCCGACGGCGATGATGAGGACAAAATAGAGAAGGAGAACTGCGCTATCGATAGCAAGCCGGCTGTCCATGTCGGCGCTTACTTAGCCACAGACGCTGTGGTGAGCCAGTCGAATCCCTCAAGACAGATTTAGATCGATATTGAGCGTTGGACGTTCGGCGTTGAGCGTTGGACGTTTGCTGGTGGACTTCACCGAGTTTGCCATACCCGAGTTTGATTTGGAGAAGACGCTGAACTCCGGGCAGGTTTTTCATTGGGAGAAGATCGGCAACGGATTTGCGGGAACAATTGGCGATCGCGCCGTTTACGTCGAGCAGCGCGACGAGTCGTTACGAGCGCTCATGGAGGGCGGAGCTCCTGCGACGCCTAGGGCGCGACGCGCGTCAGGACTGGCCTCGCATGAGCTCGCCCCTCCAGTTATGGAATCCGTCTCGTATTATTTTGCGCTCGATCATCCGCTGCAGGAGATCTGCGCCTCGTTTCCGGACGATCCGATCATGAATGCGGCGCGCGACTTTTGTCGCGGTTTGCGGATCATTCGGCAACCGAAATGGGAATGTCTCGCGACATTCATCTGTTCATCCATGAAACAGGTCGCCCACATTCGGCAAATTTCGCTGGCGCTCCGGAACCGATTCGGTGACCAACGGAAAGTTGGGAGTCGAGTGGTGCACACGTTTCCGTCGCCGCAGCGAATTGCCCGAGCTTCTGAGAATGAATTGCGCGAATGCAAGCTCGGTTATCGCGCCAAAACCTTGCGCGCGACAGCACGGCTCGTCAGTTCCGACGAATGTGATCTCGAATCATGGTCGGCACTTCCGGACGGCAATCTTCGGAAGAACCTGTGCGAGCTGCCGGGTGTGGGCGTGAAGATCGCAAACTGCGTGATGCTCTTCGCCTACGCGCGGCTCCGCGCCTTTCCGATCGATGTCTGGATTGAACGGGTTTTGAGACAGCGTTATTTCCCGCGTCGGAAGAAAATGACGGCGCAACAGCTGCGTGAATTTTCTGAGACGTATTTTGGCGAACACGGTGGGTATGCGCAGCAGTACCTGTTTCATCATGCGCGGATAGCTTTAGGGAAGCCAGGAGTAGGAAGAGATTCCTCCACTGCGCTTCGCTTCGGTCGGAATGACAAAGGTAGGATGCGCGGATGGAAGGGAGAAAGCGTAACAGCAGCAGGAGCACAAGTTGTCAGTCCTGCCGGGCTGAGATAATGTTCCGGTCTTAAGCTGAAACCCGGAGCCTGAATCCTTCACCATCAAGACACCGCTGTCATGACCACGGCTGACATCATGCTCGCCCAGCCGGGCAACCCCGAAAGCTTTCGCGATCATGAGTACGACGCGCGAACGATTTCGTGGGCGTTGCTTGCCGCGATTCTCATCCACTTGGTCGTGGCATTTTTGCTTGCTGCCTTCAGCGGCGTCTTCTCACCAAGTGTTCCGTTTGAGGAAAAGCCGGCTGAACTCACCTTCGTCGATTTGTCACCAACATCGGCTTCAAAGAATTCCGCGTTCATGGAAACGGACGAATCGAAAAAAGCCCCCGAACCGAAGGACAAAACCTTCGAATCAAACGCCAACTCAATTGGAGCGAGCGAGCTTGCCGCGGTTGGTGAACTGCCATTGCCGTCACAGGAAGGGACAGCTCGCCCGCTTATGGATTTTGAGACACATCCCTACTCGCTGGAAACAAAGGGAGCGCAACCGCAGCAGTCGAACGCTGCACCGCAACCCAAACAAATGACGGCTCCGCAACCAGCGCCGATTACCGCTGCGGAGCAATTTGCCCTATTGACTCAAAAACCAACTGCTGCACTCGAGCCCTCGACTGCAGCATCGCAAGCGCAATCTGCGTATCGGCGCATGAAGGAGCGGAGCCGTATCTCCGGTAACATCACCAGTCGCGGCATTTCCGCCGTGAACGCTTTAGGCACACCGCTCGGTCGCTACCAAAAAATCGTGGCAGATTCAATCGGGTCACGCTGGTATGTCTATGTAGAGCAAAAGCGTGATTTAATTACCATCGGCACCTTGCGGCTTCGATTTGATATTGATCGGAGCGGACAAGTGAAGAATCTCAAAATCACTGAGAACAGTTCGAACGAGGCGTTTGCTAACGTTTGCGTGCAATCAGTGCTCGAAGCGCACCTTCCGCCGATCCCCGAGGAGGTCGCGAACACGTTGCCGCCTGAAGGCTTGGAAGTGGACGGACTCGGTTTCATCATTTTTCCAAACCGATGATCGTCGCCTGGATCATTGCCGAAACTACGGGAATCGCGAATACCGTGCTCGGATTCTTCGCGAGGGGCGGACTTTTCATGTGGCCGCTGCTGGCCTGCTCGATTGTCTCGGTGACGACCATGATTTTGCGCGGGATCGCGTTGCGACGCAAAAACGTGATGCCGCCATTAATCGAACAGGAGATAGAACGTCTGGCGCCCGGTGAAAGTCCCGAGCTGCTAGCGCGAATAGTGCATCACGATCCTTCGTC
>Ga0209378_1002981_pt1 | contig 11510 bp, 10 predicted proteins | sample GraSoiAngelo_156_FD_186170 | JGI IMG/M metagenome (GOLD analysis project Ga0209378, IMG submission 186170) | Grasslands soil microbial communities from the Angelo Coastal Reserve, California, USA - 14_1009_13_40cm (SPAdes) (version 2) | ecosystem: Environmental > Terrestrial > Soil > Grasslands ... | reverse complement strand
GCGGTCGGATTTATTTCCGCGCTGGCGTTTTCGCCGTTCGCCCTTGCCGCGGAGCAGGGCAAAGAGAATCTCGACGCCTCGGCGTCAAAAGAAATTACGGGCGAAGTTGTCGATATGATGTGCTACGTCGATCACAACGCGCTGGGTGATAAGCATGCTGGTTGCGCGGCCAAGTGCATCAAGGGCGGGGGGCCGGTTGGCATTGTATCCGATGGCAAAGCCTACTTGCTCGTGGGCCAGCACAAACCAATCAACGATCAGCTTGCGGAATACGCGGGCAAAACCATTACGGTCAAAGGCAAAATGGCTGAGCGCGGTGGCGTCGCTATGCTGGAGAACGCAGAGATCGAGAAGAAATAACTGCCGTTTCGAAATTCACGCGGCGCGCATTTGGAAAATCGCGCGCCGTTTTGTTTTAGCGCACCGAGTCTATTCAATTCTGTCATCTCGAGCCCGAGTGCTCCCAAACAAACTTTGTGATTAGTCAGCGACTGTGAGGTTTCTCACCCAGGAAGGGTTCGGGATTCGGATTGGCAGCATTGTTCGCGCGCAGCGACAGCACTTCTCGTAGCATGCATACGCTGTCGTGAACAAATCGCACCTTGCTACCTTCATGATGATTCCACCGCACCGGAATTTCCCTGAGCCGCAATCCCGCTCGTTGCGCGAGCAAAAGCAACTCCACGTCAAAGCCAAATCCGATGATTTTCGCGGCTTCGATAATTGGTCGACACGCTTCCATCCGAAACGCTTTGAAGCCGCATTGTGTGTCCCAAAAAGGCAGACCAGTCGCGACGCGTACCAGCAAATTAAAAACGCGCCCACCTTGTTCGCGTCGCCACGGCTGCCGGTTTCCGATTAGTTTGCGATTAAGCGCGCGCGAACCAAAGGCAATATCCACTTCACCCCGCGCGATCGGTTCAACAATTTTTGGGAGCTCATCAATCGGCGTCGAAAGATCGGCGTCGAAAAAAACCGTAATCGGTTTCGTAGCACTCAACAACCCGCTTCTGACCGCCGCACCTTTCCCGCGATTCGGAAAATTTTCGAGCAATTGAATTGCTACCGACGACGGCACCGCGGCAACTTTGCGAATCACTTCGCCAGTGGAATCCGTTGAGCCATCGTTGATCACGATCAATTCGCTACCTAGGCTTACTTTTTCCAGATAAGCAATGCTCGTCGCCAGCGTATCGCCAATGCGCACTGCCTCATTGAAGGCAGGGATGACAACGGAAATCGCAGGAAGCATGAATGGAAGTAGCCCCAAGCGTCTCGCTTGTGACTACGCAATTCGCAAGCTGTTAGCTCGCGCTACTTCATTTGTAAATTTCGATTACGAACTTCCCGTCCTCGCCGACATGGCCTCGATACATCCCGCTGGTATTAAATGGCAGTGCCACATTTCCATTTTTGTTCACCGCAATGAGACCGCCGGTACCGCCAAGCTTTTCGGCGTGAGCCAGAGCGCGCTCGGCCGCTTCGGACAGTGACATTCCACGCAATTCCATCAACGCAGAAACCTGATGCGCCACAGCTGCGCGAATGAAAAATTCGCCGTCGCCGGTGCATGATACGGCGCAGGTGGCGTTGTCGGCGTAAGTTCCCGCGCCGATCACTGGCGAATCACCTACTCGACCTGGAAGTTTGTTGTTAATTCCGCCGGTCGACGTCGCGGCGGCAAGATTTCCCTGAACGTCTCGCGCCACTGCGCCCACCGTTCCATGACGTTCGAGATCCGAGATGATAAATTTTTTGCTGCCGTCGGCGCCAGCTTTCTCCGCCGCCTTCATTTTCTGCAACGCGTCCCAACGATCCTGCGTGAAAAAATATTTCGCATCGACCAATTCGATCCCGTTGCGTTTGGCGAATTCCTCAGCGCCGGCTCCGACCATCATCACATGCTTGGATTTTTCCATGACGGTGCGTGCCAGCACAATTGGATTGCGCACATGCTCGATCTGAGCAACCGCACCCGCAGCCAAGGTTTTTCCATCCATGATCGCGGCATCCATTTCGTTTGTTCCCGCGCTCGTAAAATATGAGCCTTTGCCGGCGTTAAAATGCGGATCGTCCTCCAGCACCCGAACCGCAGCTTCAACCGCATCAAGACTCGAGCCACCGCCCTGCAAAACTTCGCGGCCCGCCCGGAGCGCGTTTTCTAATCCCGCGCGATATTCCTGTTCTTTCTCCGGCGTCATTGTGCTTCGCTCGACCGTGCCGGCGCCCCCATGCACCACGAGTTGGAATTTTTGCCCGGTCATTCTTGGTGAGATTTCCTGCGCATGCGCGACCATTCCGCAAAGAGCGAAAGCAAGACAACGGATCGCCAGGCAAGTCAACTTCACCATATCCACGAAGCAACGTGATTGTTTTTAATCCGCGCGCAATCTCGGTGGCAGGGCGAAATTTTCTTCGCCGCCAGAGGTGGCGATTTCGTCCCCTCAAGCGACTGATTCTGCCGGCGCGATCCATGAAACGTGCAGCGGTCGAGTTCATCGGGCCATTTTTTGGACGAACTATCCTGCGTCTCGAGCCATCAAGTTTGATGTATGCCAACACCCACACGGAAATTAGTGTGCGCGAAATTCACCCTGCCGAAGTAGTGCATTTGCCGCCCCATCCCTTCCGAACACAGACAGCGTCTGGCGAACTAAGAGTTGGCCCAGCTTTTGTTTTCGAAATTCCGAACGTGAACTTTTGGGGTTATTATGGCGGCGCTGTTGTTACCGCTGACAACGCAGTGCTGGCCGATCTCTCTCCGGAGGTTTGGGGACCAGCGAACCATCCAATTTATTCGCGCTGGCATTTGCCAAAGTCGCGGTTGCTCACCGGTCGAATCGCGATCGGGGTCACGCCGGAGGCAAGCGGAAATTACTATCACTGGCTGCTCGATTTGGTGCCGAGAGTTCTTTTGCTCAAACACGCAGCCCAAAATTTTTCCAACTACGACGCGCTCTTGCTCAACGGTTCGCGAGCGAATTACGAACGAGAAATCCTGGCCGCGCTTGGAGTGCCCCCCGAGAAAATTCGCTATGTTGATTCGCGCGAACGTTTCCAAATTGCATCGGCTGTTTTTCCTTCCATGGACATCAACGTTATTGCTCCATGGAAGGTTCACGGACTACGCGACCTCCCTTTTTCTGGCGAACAAAACCAGCATCGCCGCCTTTATCTTTCGCGGGCACGCGCCGCAGTTCGCCGGATCGCGAATGAAAACGAAATCTCAGAAGTCTTGCGGCATCGGAATTTCAAAATTGTCGAAGCCGAAAATCTTTCCTGGCGGGAACAGGCAAACTTGTTCGCCGGCGCGAGTGTGATTGTCGCGCCACATGGCGCGGCGCTGGCCAACATCGTGTTTTGCAAGCCTGGAACGCGCGTGGTTGAGATCAGTACCCGCGCCGGGTATGGTGATTGGTATTGGCAGCTCGCGGCAGTTGCCGGGCTCTCCTACGAAGTTCTGGAAGCACAGCGATCGGGATCCTTTTCGGGACCGTATGAGAATGCCGATATGATTGTCAGCCGTGAAAATGTCGAACGTCTCCTCGAAAGCCTGTGAGCGTGGCGAGTGCGCGTTAGCATTTGTATCGCATTTTCCTCTTTTCCGCCTGAGGAAGTAAGGCACGTTCCGTAAACATGCCGACCGAAGATTCCGAAAACGATCCGCCAATCATTCCGGCAAATCCGGTCGTTGTAGTTCAAGGTGTAGGGCATCTCAGCCGTGAATTCATGCGCGAAGTGGGAAGTCTGTTCTGGTTCATGGTTCAGACACTGGACGAAACAGTAGAGCGGATTCGCGAGGGGCGTGTTCCATTTCGTGCCTCAAGTTTCTTCCGCCACTGCCAACGAGCCGGTGTTGGCTCGGTTCCACTGGTCGGTCTGGTTTCATTTTTTCTCGGCCTGACCATGGCTTTGCTAACCGGATACCAATTGCAGCGCTTCGGCACCGAGCGTCTCGTGCCCGGACTGGTTGCAATCGCTTTTACGCGTGAGTTAGGTCCGTTAATTACCGGAATCATGCTGGCGGCTCGCATCGGCGCCGCTTTTACGGCTGAGTTGGGAACGATGCAGGTCTCCGAAGAAGTGGAGGCAATCGAAGCGATGGGAATTGGCCCACTCCGGTTTCTCGTCGCACCACGGTTGCTCGCGCTTTTTCTTCTCATGCCATGTCTCTCGACCATTGCGAATCTGGCTGCGATCTTCGCCAGTTGTCTCATCTCTCGCGCTTATTTCAGCATTGCCTTTGTCTATTTTCTCGACCTTGTCCGCGACGCTCTTCTCATTCGTGACATCGTCACCGGCGTCCTGAAAAGTTTTCTCTTTGGTTTGCTCATCGGTGGGATCGCCTGCTATCGAGGCCTTAGCGTAAAGGGCGGCGCGGCCGGAGTCGGTACCGCCACCACTTCCAGCGTCGTTACCTCCATCGCCACGGTGATTGGGTTCGATACCATGTATAACATCGTTTACACCGTCTTCTTTCCCACATGAGCACGGCCAACTCCTACATTGCCGAACTCCGTGAGGTGACGAAGCGATTCGAAGAAAAAACAGTGCTCGACCATGTTTCATTGAAAGTCCGATCCCAGGAGCGCCTCGTCATTCTGGGTCAGAGCGGCAGCGGCAAAAGTACCATCCTTCGCCTGATCCTCGGGATTTTGATGCCGGACGGGGGTTCTGTTTTTTTCAAGCAATTTGAAATCACGCGTCTGCCACGGCGCAAGTTGCAGCGGATTCGCCGTCACATCGGCATGGTTTATCAGTACTCGGCCTTGCTCAGTTCACGCCCTGTCCGCGATAATGTCGCACTTCCCCTGGAAGAATTAACCGACAAATCGCGCGAAGAGATTGACAAAATTGTCGATGAAAAACTCGAGCTGGTGGGAATGAAAGATTCCAAGAACCTGATGCCTTCCGAGTTAAGCGGCGGGATGAAGAAACGCGTTAGCCTGGCCCGTGCGCTCGTTCTCGAGCCGGAACTGATTCTTTTCGACGAACCTGTGGCGGGGCTGGACCCGGTGATGGCTTCGGTAATTGACGAGTTGGTTATCAGCCTGAGCGAAAAGTCAAAGGTCACTTCCGTTATTGTGACCCATGAAATGGATAGCGCCTTTCGCATCGCCACCCGCATGGCTATGTTATATCACGGCAAGATTATTGAGGAAGGTACACCTGAGGAAATGAAGAAATCGCGTAATCCGGTGGTGTCTCAATTCTTAACCGGCAGTACCGAAGGCCCCATTCTGGAAGACACAAAGGATGCAATTACAGCGTAACGAAGTTCTCACCGGTTTACTCGTCGTCGCCACTCTCGCGATCCTGACCGGGATCCTGGTGCTGTTGGGGGCGCCAGGACTTTTCCGCCCGCTAACTACTTACAAGATATACTTTGATAATGCTGCCGGCATTAAACTGGGCGCACCGGTGTTGCTGGCCGGGCGCAAGATCGGACAGGTCGCAAAACTTTATTCTCCGGTTTCGAAGGAAGAAAGTGAGCGCGCGCTGGAAGTCGCGAAATCCTTGCACGCGGCGGACGCGAACCCAACTCCCGCTCCCGAGAAACCACCACGCTATGAGGTTCGGATCGATGTCCAGGTCGATCGAAGTGCCCAGCTTTACCGCGATTCCAAAGCCCGCATGATTACTCTTGGACTTCTGGGCGAAGTTGCGATTGACTTCACCGAAGGAACCGAGGCATCAGGCCGGGCTAATTCCGGCGAGATCTTCGCTGGCGAACGAGTACCGGATTTTGGCGAAGCTATCGCCCGAATGCTTGATATTATCGCTCCAGTCGCGACCGAGGCTACTGCTACCTTTAAGCAACTGGAATTGACGGCGGAAAACCTTAGCCACATCACCGATGAAAACTCGGAACTCAATCTTGCTCTTACTCAGTTCAAAACTTTCGGCGAACATCTTAACCAATTGACCGGTCCGGAGGGCGCGCTTTCCATTTCACTTACGAACTTGAAGCAACTTACCGGCGATCTGACCAAGAACGATAACATCGCGGTAACCTTGCAGAACTTCCGTACTTCTTCGGAAAAGTTGAAGTCAACCCTGACTTCGCTTGGACCGTCCCTTCAGGCAAGCGGAGAGAATGTAAAGGAAGCCACTGCCACTTTGAAATCGGAACCATGGCGCCTGATCTGGCCAAGCACTAAAAAGTATCCGGAGAATGCGCAACCGGGAACTCCGGCTGGACAAAATATTAGAGCTGCTAAAGGAGCCCGATCTCCACGGCCTAGTCCAACACCTGCTCGCCGAGCTTCGCGCTAGCCTAAAGTAAGCTTAAAAATAGTTGCGAAATTAGTTTGCACATAATTGGCGGACTGCTAGGAAAGTCGTCATGGACTTATCACTTAGGCAGTTGGAACAAGCGGTTTCCTTACGCCGCCAGATCGATGCTCTCGAGCGGCGGTTCGCGGGGTTAGTTGGCGGCGGGCGCGCTACTACCAGCGCGGGCGCGAAAACCGGAGGTGGCGGTAGGCAACGAAGACGGCGAACTATGTCCGCGGCCACGCGAGCTAAAATCGCAGCGGCTGCACGCGCCCGTTGGGCTCGAGTCAGAGGTGGACGTAAGGCCGGAGGCGGGGCCAAAAAGTCACGTCGGCGCGGTCGCATGTCTGCCGCGGCCCGGAAGAAACTTAGCGATATGATGAAGGCACGTTGGGCAGCACGCCGGCGATCGGGAAAGTAACCGTCGATAATTAATTCGCAAGGACCGCGTAGCTTCCTACGCGGTCTTTTTATTTAGACTGGGTCCACCGGCCTGATGGCGAAGGAAATTGAGGACAGCTCTTTCATTCTCATCGAAGTCGTGAGCTTCTTCAGCCAGGTCAGCTTTAGTTCGAAGACCTTCAATTAGGTGGCCGCTGAGGTACGATTCCAAAACCACCGGATGAACATAACATTTCCGGCAGATCGTCGGTGTGTTGCCAAGTAGTTTTGCCGCCGCCGCAATTGCGTCTTTGACGCTCATCGCTGCCTCCTTCTTCGACTCGAATTCCCCCTGCGCGTTCAACGCCATCGCGGTCAGAACCGTGCCAGCCCAGGTCCGGAAATCCTTGGCCGTAAAATCTTCGCCGGTAATTTCCCGCAGATAATCATTCACATCCTGGGAGGTGACTTCGCAAAGTTTACCGTCGTCGTCGAGATACTGAAAGAGCGGTTGTCCCGGCAGATCCTGTAACTTCCGTACAATTTGCGCGATTCTGCGATCGCTTATATCTACTTCATGTTGAATTCCGCTCTTGCCGCGGAATCGGAAGCGCAACTTCATTCCACGCACTTGCACATGGTGATCTTTCATCGTCGTCAGACCGACCGACTTGTTTTGCCTGGCATACTCTTCGTTGCCGACGCGAATGAAGGTGCTTTGCAGCAACTGAACTACCGTCGCCAAAATCTTCTCCCGTTTGAGCGCCGGTAACTTTAAGTCGGTCTCGACCCGCCGCCGAATCTTTGGCAGGGCCGCAGCAAAGACTAAAATACGATCGTATTTGTTCTCATCGCGAATGGAACGCCAACGTTCATGATACCGATATTGTTTTCGTCCGCGATCATCGCGTCCGATTGCTTGAATATGACCGTTGGAAAGAGGGCAAATCCAAACCCGGCGATAAGCAGGTGGTATGGCGAGGCGCCGGATTCGAAGCAAGCGCGTTTCATCGCGAATCAACTTCCCCGCCGTATCGAAGTACTGAAATGATTTGCCCTTGCGTTTTCGAGTGTAACCAGGTTGCTCGTCGCTAACATAACGAAGCCCGGCTTCCTCCGCGACTTCCACCGGATCAGCGGTTATCTGCGCCAGCTTACCGTTATCTTGTTTGGTCTTCTGAGCCTGGACCGCCACGCATCTAATACGAATGCCGCGGGAGAAAAGGGCGCACCCATAAATCCTGAAACGGCTTTCTTGAGCATGCGGTTTAACTTCCACCCGCCCCCGGCCTAAGGGCGTAAGTGAACGCGAATGTAAATGTCAGTCAGCCCACACACACGAGGAGCTGCGATTCAGTCCTGCCAATTAACTGACCGAAATGTCCGTGCCCCCGAAACTAACCCGCGCCGTAACTCTTAGTAAACTTTTTGCGCGACTCCCCTTCCGGACCGATCGTGGGAGATTCTGGCGTACCCGGTTCCTCAGGAGGCGCGCGCTCGGGAGCTTTTTTTTCCGCGGGAGCAGCCGAAGGGGCTCCACGCGAAACTTCAACGTACGCGAGCTGCAAATTCGAAAGCGTGTTCCGCAGCACCGCGGATTCTTCGTTGCTTAAGTTACCGCGCGTTTTTTCCTGAATCATCGCCAATTGATCGATAAACATTTTCGCAACCTCGAGGTTTACTTCGCCCTTTCCGGTCTGCGGATTTGGAATTTGGCCAAGAAAAAGAGCAGCGTTTTGCGCCTGCATCATGACAAACTCGATGAATCGCTGCGCCAATTCCCCGGAATTAGTGCTGGTTTGAACCTCGGCCATGCTACTTGGATTTCGATTCTGCGGGCTTTTCTGGCGGTCGGACAATTGCCAGCACGTAGGCTTGCTTGCCAAAATACTTCGCCGCTACCCGCTTGATGTCGTCGAGTGTCACAGCATTCACTTTGGCTTCCAGTTCCTGATAATGATTAAAGCCGAGTCCATAAAGTTCGTCGAGCCCAGTCATATAGGCAAACACGTCGTTACTCTGGTTTTGGATTTGTTGCTGACCGATCAGCTTTTTCTTCGCCCGCGCCAGCTCGGCCGCAATCAAACCCTCGCTGGAGAGCTTGTGAATCTCATGCAAAAAAGCCTGCTTAACTGGCTCTATTTTCTCCGGATCAGTGCCGAGATAAAACGCGAAAAAGCCCGGGACGAGGGCCTGGACTTGGGCGGCACCGACATAATAGGCGAGACCCATTTGCTCGCGTATACGAATGAACAGACGCGAGCCCAGATCGCTGCTCGCTTCATCGATTAGTTCGAGCGCATAACGATCGGGGTTAAAGAGATCGGCGCCACGGAAACCGGCGATCAAAACCGCTTGGGCCTTTTCGCGTTCTGTCTCCACAATTTTCGTTTTCGTTAGTTGCGGCGACGGTGGCGGATTACGTAAAGCGAGCTCACCCGAAGGTAACGCGCCCAGCTTTTGCTCAAATAAATCTCTTACTTCGATTGCTTTTACGTCTCCAAATACGGCGATAACACCGTTCTGCGCTACGACGTAACGATCGCGAAAAGCGAGAAGATCTTTTGAATTCAGACGCGAAACCGATTCCGGCGTCCCCTCCGGGCGCAGTCCCAGCGGATATCCCGGAAAAAGAGCGCGCTTAACAAGATTCCGCGCCACCGAAGTCGGCTTTTCATCCTCATCTTTGATCTTGGCCAACTGGATCTCTTTTTCGCGCGCGACCGCTTTCGCGGGCATAGTCGCGTTTAGTAACACATCGGCCAAAATGTCGGTGCCGAGCGCGAGATCCGGTTGAGTAACATCGAGATTGACGGCGAAACTGTTGTTGCCTGCCTGGGACGTGATTTCGCCTCCGACTGCTTCCAGTTGATCGGCGATCTGCTCGGCCGATCGCGTCTTCGTTCCCTTCAACAGCGTCTTGGCCGCTAGTCGGGTGATCCCATTGTTCCCTTCCGTCTCACACAGTAGTCCGCATCGAAATATCGCCGACATCGCAATCAACGGTAGCCGCGCATCCTCCCGCACCAGAATGCGCAGTCCGTTAGACAACTCGAACCTTTGTATCTCACCGGTCGCGGCAGCCGCAGCGACGTCCCTCTTCGAGGTTAACGACCCTTTCGGATTTAGAGAAACGATGGTCAGATTTTCTTCGCTCAGATATTGAATCGCGACTCGCTTGATGTCATCGAGCGTTACCTTTTGAACCTTTTCGAGATATTCACGGCCAAAGTTTAGGTTGCGAGTGAGAAACCAATTTGTTCCGAGATCGGTCGCCTGGCCGCGCATGGTCCGGAGAGAAGCCAGCTCCTGAGATAGCGCGATTTTTTTACCCTTGGCTAGTTCTTCAGCCGTCACGCCGTTGTGCCGGATTTCTCCGATGATCTGCAGGATCAAGCTCTGGGCCGCGCTCCGATTTTTTGGATCCAGGACCGCATCAACACCAAGAAGTCCGGGATCGCCTGGAGTATAGGAAAATGCGGAAATGGCAAAGGCCAGCCCCGATTCCTCGCGCACCTTGCGATAAAGTCGCGAGCTGTGGCCTTCACCGAGAATTACCGACAAAAGATCGAGCGCTGGAACATCGGGGTGGCTGATTTCTGGAACGTGCCAGGCCATCGCGAAATGAGTCAATTCAGTGGCAAATTCCTGGTGAACTTCGCGTAGTCCAAGTTGGGGCGGCTCGGGTGGAATATAGATTGGGGCGAGAGATTTTGCCGGCTGATCCTTGAACAAATTTTCCAGCTTTTCCCGCACTTCCGCGGCCACAACGTCGCCCACCACGATAAAAGTGAGATTGTTCGGGACGTAGCGCGTCTTGTAATATTCCATCACCTGCTCCTGGGTGAGGTTATTGTAGATATCGATTAACCCGATTACCGGCAGTTGATAGGGATGTCGCTGATACGCCGTCGCGAAAAGCAGGTGCGTTATCGTGCGATCGGGATCGTCCATTCCCATCGCGAACTCGCGCCGGATGACCTCCTGTTCCTTGGCATACTCCTGTGGTGGCAAAGTCGAGTTCATCATCGCGTCCGCCAAAATATCGAGCGCGGTCAGCGCGCCATCCTTCGGCACATCGATCCAGAAAACAGTGCGATCGAATGAAGTATAGGCGTTGATGTAACCGCCGACGTCCTGGATTTTTTGCGCGATCTCATTAGTCGATCGGGTCTTGGTTCCTTTGAAGAGCATGTGCTCGAGGATATGAGAAAGGCCGGCCCCAAGATGTTTATCCTCGGTCGTGCTGCCGGTCGCGCACCACGCCTGCACACTGGCCACTGGCGCACTGCGATCTTCCTGCACGATTAGGGTCAGGCCATTCGCCAGCGTCCACCTTTGCGCCGTGTTTGGCGGAAAACTGATGGCCGGCGACGCCATCGTCGCGGCACCTTTGAGGTTTGCGCGGTTAAGCATGAAAGAAACTCCGCCTCGCAGCAATGCCGGCTCAACTGGCCTTTGGGGCGGGCAGACCCAGTGACAATTTCTTGCCGGTAACGGCAGGCTCGGGCTGAAACGGTTTCACAAACGCATCGCGGAAATCATAAACCGCTTTGAAATCATCCATCGAATCTTCATCGGTCTTTCCGAAAATGCCGGCCCCGATGAGATTAAAGACCATGTGCCCAATATCCTCGCAGCGAGCGACGCCCCAGTGAGAAAGAACACTCAATGCCATCGGGCCAAATTCCTTGAGCGCGTACTGGCGGACACCTTCGAGTAATTCCGGCCCGGCGACATGACGAACCGCCGCACCTTTGAGCTTCTTCTGTTGTTTGGTCGTAAAATCGAGCGCGTCTCGCAGAAAAATATACGCCTCCCGCTGGTAACGTGGGTCGCTCGCCACAATCGAA
>Ga0209378_1002978_pt1 | contig 11516 bp, 8 predicted proteins | sample GraSoiAngelo_156_FD_186170 | JGI IMG/M metagenome (GOLD analysis project Ga0209378, IMG submission 186170) | Grasslands soil microbial communities from the Angelo Coastal Reserve, California, USA - 14_1009_13_40cm (SPAdes) (version 2) | ecosystem: Environmental > Terrestrial > Soil > Grasslands ... | reverse complement strand
ACGCCATACGACTGGGGGACGAGCGCGAGCCGCTCGACGACGATCATGGGGCTGGCCGTGCAGGAGGCGGCCCGCGACGCGCGCGAGCAGGTGCTGGCCCTCGCCGCCCCACTGCTCGACGCGGAAGCCTCGATGCTGACGATCCGTGATGGCGCCATCACTCACGGCGATCGCACGATGACCGTGGCCGAGGTCATCAGCGGCCACTATGGCCTCGTCGGCGGCGAGGTCACCGGCGTTGGATCGTTCGTTCCGGGAAAGTCAGCGGGATCGCTCGGCGGCGCCACGGTGTTCTGGGAGAGCGGCATGGGCGCTGCCGAGGTCGAGGTCGATGGCGAGACGGGCGCGATCGAGCTCCTGAAATACATCTCAGCCGCCGACGTGGGCCAGGCCATCAATCCGCGCGAGTGCGCGGCCCAGGACGAGGGCGCCGCGATGCAGGGCATCGGCCCGGCGCTGTTCGAGGCCCGCGTGAACGACGCCGGCCAGCTCATGAATCCCGGGCTGATCGACTATCGGGTCCCGGCGTTCACCGACCTGCCGCCGACGCTGGAGACGGTCCTGATCGAGAACGCCGACGGCCCCGGACCGTTCGGCGCCAAGGGCGTTGGTGAGAGCGGGACGTTCTGCGTGGCGCCGGCGATCGGCAGCGCCCTCACCCAGGCGACCGGCGTCCGGCTCACCGAGCTACCGATGACTCCCGAGCGCGTCTGGCGGGCATTGCGCGACGCCGAGCGGGGCTCGCTCCCCCCGACGTTGAAATGATCGGGACGGCGGCGAAGCGCGTCGACACGCCGGAGAAGGCCACCGGCCGGGCGCGCTTCATCAGCGACGTCATCGTTCCTGGGATGGTGCACGCCAAGCTCTGGCGGAGCCCGGTGCCCCACGCGAGGATCATCGCGATCGACACGTCGCGCGCGCGGAAGGCGCCCGGCGTCATCGCGGTCCTCGCGGCGAAGGACCTGCCCGTGAAGGACCTCTATTACGGCCCCGCGTTCAAGGACCAGCCGCTCCTCGCCGACGGCGTCATCCGTCACGCTGGCGAGCCGGTCGTCGCGATCGTGGCCGAGACGATAGCCCTCGCGGACGCGGCGCTGCCGCTCGTCGCCGTCGAGTGGCAGGAGCTGCCCGTCGTCGATTCGCTCGACGCCGCGCTTGCGCCGGGCGCGCCCGTGCTCCACGAGCGCGCGCGCCCGGCGGTCCACTTCCGCGACCTCACCTCGCTCAAGCCGATCGCCGGGACCAACGTCTGCCACCAGTACAGCTACGCGCGCGGCGATCTCGATCGCGGCTTCGCCGAGGCCGATCTCGTGGTGGAGCAGACGTTCACGTTCCCGATGGTCCACCACTACTCGCTCGAGCCTCACTGCGCGATCGCCCGCGTCGATCCGACCGGCATCACCGTGTGGGCGTCCACCCAGCATCCCTTCCCGGTCCGGAAAGAGGTGGCCGAGATGTTCGGCCTGCCGCTGGCGCGGGTGCAGGTGATCGTGCCGTATCTCGGCGGCGCCTACGGCAACAAGTCCTACACGAAGATCGAGCCGCTCACGATCGCGCTGGCCAGTCACGTGCGGCGCCCCGTGCGCCTGGCCCTGACGGTGGAAGAGGGGTTCAAGACCGTGCGGCGCGCGGCGGTGCGCTATCGCCTCAAGACCGGCGTCACGCGGGACGGCACCCTGATCGCGCGCGACTGCGAGATCTACTACCAGCTCGGCGCCTACGCCGACGTGGGGCCGCTACACGGCCGCGGGGCCCTATCGCATCCCGAACGTCCAGATCAGGGCGTACGGCGTCTACACCAACACGGTGGTCAGCGTCGCCTTCCGCGGCTACGGCGTGCCCCAGCTCACGTGGGCCTACGAGTCGCAGATGGACGTCATCGCCGAGCGGCTCGGCCTCGACCCGCTCGAGCTTCGCCTGAAGAACGTCCTCGCGCGCGGCGAAGTCTTCATCGAAGGCGATCGGCCCGTCGATTGCGATTACGCCGGCGGCCTGCGCAAGGCCGCCGCGGCCATCGGCTGGACCGAGCCTACGCCGCCGCGGCGGGGCAGGGGCATCGCGTGCACGATCAAGGCGCCGCTGGCGCCGTCCGTGTCGAGCGCGATGGTGCGGCTCCACGCCGACGGCAGCGCGACGCTGCTCACCGCGACTGTGGAGATCGGCCAGGGCGCCCGCACGACGCTCTCGCAGATCGTCGCGCAGGAGCTGGCGCTGCCGCTCGATCGCGTGCGCATCGCGCGCCCCGAGATCGGGATGAGCCCGTACGACCAGGCGACGAGCGCCAGCCGCTCCACCACGCTGATGGGCCTGGCCGTGATGCGGGCCGCGCGCGACGTTCGCGATCAGCTCCTCGCCCTCGGCGCCCGCCAGCTCGGTGGCGACGCGACGGCCATGACGCTCCACGACGGCGCGATCGTCGCGCCCGCGGGGCGGTGCCGCTACGCCGAGGCTCTGGCTGCCCACTTCGGGACCGGAGGCGAGCTCATCGGCCGGGGAACGTATCGCGGCGAGCGCGGCCACGCGCCGCTCGGCGGTGAGGCGCCGTTCTGGGAGGTCGGCATGGCCGCCGCCGAGGTCGAGGTCGACGAGGACACCGGGCGTGTGAAGCTGCTGCGCTACGTCTCCATCGCCGACGTCGGCAAGGCGATCAATCCGCGCGAGTGTGAAGCCCAGGAAGAAGGCGCGGCGATGATGGGCATCGGTCACACGTTCTTCGAGCAGATGGTCTACGAGGGCGGCCAGCTCCTGAACCCGTCACTGATCGATTACCGCGTGCCGGTCATGGGCGATCTGCCCGACGAGTACCGCAGCGTCCTGGTCGAGAACGGCGACGGGCCGGGGCCGTACGGGGCCAAGGGCATCGGCGAGAGCGGCCTCATCCCCACCGCGCCCGCGGTGGCCAATGCCATCGCGCGCGCTGTCGGGGTCCGGATCACCGACCTGCCGATGACGCCCGAGCGCGTGTGGAGGGCGATCCGCGCTCGGGCGTCCCGATCGCTCTAGTTACCCTTTCCCCCGCCGCTCAAGTCGATCGTCACCGTCGCCTGAGCGCAGTTGGTGGGACTCGCGATCTCGCAGATCTGGTAGACGAGGGAGTAGAGGCCGGAGTTCGTCTTCGGAGCCACGTTGACCGATCCATTGGTGACATCGAGCTTGATGCCGGTCGTGGCGGGAGTCAGCGACACGAGCGCCAGCGTCACGTTCGATGTCGTCGCCCGTGCCCCGGCCAACGAATCGTTGGCGAGGACGCTCGCGATGACCTTCCCGCCGGTCTTGGAGGACGCCCTCACCGAGTCGTTCACCGCCGTGACGGCGTTCTCCTTGACGGTGACGGTGGCCGTGGCCTGGTCGCAATTGGTGGGGTTGGCGATCTCGCAGATTCCGTACGCGAGCACGTACGTGCCGATCGGCGTACCCCTCGCCACATCGACCGAGCCATCGGCGAGATTGAGCGTGATCCCCTCGGTGGCGGGAGAAATCGAAGTGGTTGACAGGTTCACGGTCGCCGTCGTCGCCCGGAGGCCGCCGAGCGTGTCGTTGCCAAGGACGCTCGCCACGGCGCGGCCGCCCGTCGCCGGCGATACCGATCCTTGATCGTTCACGGCGTCGATGACGTAGGGCTTCACGGTCACCTTCACCATCGCATCGTCGCAGTTGTCGGGGTTCCCGGTCTGACAGATCCGGTAGACGAGCGAGTGGGTTCCGGGCTCGACGCCGGCGGCGGCATCGACGGAGCTGTCGAGGATGTCGAGCGTGACGCGTGGATTGGTCGAGGAGAGCTGGAACAAGGTGACGTTGTCCGTCGTGGCGGGCGCTCCGCCAATCCAGTCGTTGGCGAGGACATTCGCGACGGCCGTGCCCCCGGCCGGCGATGCCAGCTGGCCAACGTCATCGTAGGCGTACGCCGCGCCGGTGCCGAGCCCGGTGGCCCGCCACAGGAAGACCCCGAGAGCCACGCCGGGACTGCTCATGGGCTCGACGCCGAACTGACCGCCAATCGAAACCGACGTCGTGCCCCAGCTCACCGCCCCGGCGACAGGGACACCGGTCGGGTCGGTGGAGGACGTCCAGCCCGCGGCCTGCGCGGCGGCCTGATAGGTCAGGGCCATCGAGAAGGTCGGCTGGAAGGCGTTCATGAACGTGGTTGCCGTGAAAAAGTACTTTTGCCCCGAGACCACGGGGCTGGTGAGGATGTCGGGCTCGAAGTAACTGAACAGCTCGATCGTCTGCGAGTCCGAGGCCCACACCCAGTCGGTGAGATCGATCCCGCCGACCGAGCCCACGCAGGCGGACGCTCCGTCCTGCGGGCACACCTGAGCGACCTGGTCCCAGCTCAAGCCGACGGTCTCGGTGAGCTGCCGCCACTCTTTGCCGTGAACGTCGTCAACGAATGCCTGCGCAGGGCGAGCCGCGCCCGCAACGACGAGAGCCATGATCACTGACAACGTGATGAGTCGTGCGAAATCTCGGATCATGAGGGCTGTCTCCTTCAACCGTCGACGGTCGTAGGCCGAGCGCGTGGACCTGCTTTTGTCCACAATTGGTCTTTAACCACCAGGGTGCGGCATCGGTTCCCCGGCGGCGTGAGCGCCGACAACGTTCAGGCGGCGCTACGGAGGTTCTGACCGTCGGATCGGCTGGCTATAATGACGCGCCAGTATCGGCCAGGGAGAAGAAGGATGGCAAGCAAAAGGTGGGTGACGATTGCGTTACTGATTGGCTTCGTCACGATGACGGCAATCGGTGCTGCAGCCCAGGAGCCGTTCTATCGCGGCAAGACGATCCGCATCGTCGTTGGCTTCACGGCCGGCGGTGGCTTCGACGCGTACTCGCGCGCGCTCGCCCGGCACATGCCGCGCCACATCCCCGGCAATCCGACGATCGTGGTCGAGAACATGCCGGGCGCCGGCAGCCTCATCTCGGCGAACTACCTCTACAAGATCGCCAAGCCCGACGGACTCACCATCGGCCACTTCATCGGCGGTCTGTTGTTGGGCCAGGTTCTCGGCCAGAAGGGCGTCGAGTTCGACGCGCGGAAGTTCGAGTACATCGGCGCGCCGGTGTACGAGCATCCGGTTTGTGCGACCACGACCGCGAGCGGAATCACGAGCCTCGAGAAGTGGATGGCCTCGTCCACGCCCGTGAAGATGGGTGGCGTGGCGCCGGGCGCATCGAACCCCGACAACATCACGCGAGCGGCGCGCGCGACAATCGGCCTGCCAACGCAGATCGTCACCGGCTACAAGGGCACCGCGGAGATCCGGCTCGCGGCCGAGAGCGGAGAGCTGGCGGGGGCGTGCTGGGGCTGGGGCTCGCTGCGCGCGACGTGGCGCAAGGGTCTCGACGCCAGGGAAGTCCAGGTCGTGCTGCAGATCACGCCGAAGCCGCATCCCGACCTTCCCAACGTGCCGCTGGCGATCACCTACACCAAGACCGACGAGGCGCGCCGCATCATCGAGGTGGCCGTCCACAACGACAGCACGCTCGTGCGCACCTACACGCTGCCGCCCGGCACGCCCAAAGATCGCGTGCAGATCCTGCGCAAGGCGTTCCAGGAGACGCTGCGCGATCCCGCGTTCCTGGCCGACGCCGAGAAGCAGAAGCTCGAGATCGAGCCCGTGACCGCGGAGGAGATCGAGCGTGCCGTCGAATCGCTGTTCAAGCTCGAGCCGGCCATGATCACGAAGCTCCGGACCATCCTGCTCGAATGATCGCCCTGCTCGAATGACCGCGACGGGTGTCGTCAAGCGGCTGGACGAGGTCGTCGACGATTTCGCGAGGCGCGCGCGCTTCTTCCGCGAGCCGATGACGCCGGGCCGGGCCCGCACGTTCGTCCGCCAGCACCGGCTCAACACGCGCCAGCGCAACTCCGTGCTGAAGCTGCGCGTGGCGACCAACTGTCCGATCTGGGATCTCCGCGTGAGGATCATCGCCGCGTGCGCCGAGGAAGTCATCGCCGACCACGCGCACGGGGGAGGTCGGCCGCACTGGCAGATCCTCGAAGAGCTCGGCACTCGCATCGGCCTGGGCCTCGACGAGATCCGCGCTGCCGAGCCGTTGCCGTCGACGCTGATGTGCTGGCACGCCTGGGACGGCCTCATGAGCAACCGCCACTGGCTCGAAGGCCTCGTCGCCAACACGTGCGCCGAGCGCGTGAACGTGCCCGGCTATGGGATCGGCCTCGTCCGCGAGCAGGGCTGGTTCGGCATGGAGCGTGATCGCTGGGGAAAATTGTTCGGGCTGAGCGACGATCAGCTCGAGTTCTTCGGCTTGCACACCGAAGCCGACATCGAGCACTCCAACCTCGGCTGGCACGCGGTGGCCGACCACGCGGCGCGCCTCGGAATGGAGGACGCCGCCGTCGAGGCGTGCCGGGTGAACCTCATCGTCTGGGAACGCTACCTCGACGGCATCGCCGAGGCCGGAGACCGCGAGCGTCCCTAGCGCAGGCGGCCGAGTCCCCGGCGCTGGTAATACGCCCACCGTGACTCGAGGCTCTGCGCGTTGTAGATCCGCTTGCGCTTGACCAGCGCCTCCTCGTCCGACGTCCACACGCGCGGCACGCCGCCCGGAACCATGAGCTGAGCGCGCGCGATCTTGTCGAGGAGCAGCGCGTTGACCGTGGCTTCCTCGATGCTCTCGCCCGCCGTCACGATGCCGTGGTTGACCAGGAAGAGCGCGGGCCGGTCGGAGAGCGTACGCGCCACCGATCGGCCGAGCGCCGGCGTCACGATGAGATCGCTCGTCTCGGTGAAGCGCGGAACGTCGGGCGGCACGAAGTTGGTGCCCTCGTGCATGATCGGCCGCAGCGGCACGTCGAGCGACGAGAAGACCGTGGCGGGAACCGGGTGCGTGTGGACGACGCCGTTGACCTCGGGCCGGGCCCGGAAGACCTCGGCGTGGATGAACACCTCGCTGTGACGCGGCAGCCGGCCGCGGAGCACTTTCCCGTCCAGGTCGACCAGCAAGAGCTGCTCCGGGCGGATCTCTTCGAGTCCGAGCCCCGCGGGCTTCATCCAGAAGGTGTTCGTGCCGGGGACGCGGGCGGTGGCGTGGCCCCAGACGTCGTCCCCCTGCCCGGCGGCAGCGAGCATGCGGCACGCTTCCGCGAGCCGGCGCTTCAGCGCGACCTCTCCCGTTCCGCTCCGTGCCTTCGCCGACTTCTTCATGGCCTCGCCTCCTGGTCCGGCATCGATGGGCCTTTACTCTACTGCCAAGCGCTGCTAGGGTGGCGCCGCATGAAGCGCCTGCCGCTCCTCGCGGTGCTCGTCGCTCTCGCTTCCACGGTCCCGGCGCAGGCGCAGTCGCGGTTCTTCGAGGGCAAGACGATCCGCATCGTGGTCGGCTTCTCTCCCGGCGGCGGTTACGACACCTACTCGCGCACGATCGCCCGTCACATGAGCCGGCACATCCCGGGGAATCCGACCATCATCGTCGAGAACATGACTGGCGCGGTGAGCCTGCTCGCCGCCAACCACACGTACAAGGTCGCCCGTCCCGATGGCCTCACGATCGTGAACTTCCACGGCAACCAGGTCGTCGGCCAGCTCCTGGGTCGCGAGGGCATCGAGTTCGACGCGCGCAGGTTCAAGTACGTCGGCGTGCCCATGCGGGACAGCGCCGCGTGCGCGCTCACGAAGGCGAGTGGAGTCACCACCCTCGAGCAGTGGAAGTCCGCCAAGACGCCGGTCAAGATCGGCGCGGTCGGTCCCGGCGACACGTCGCACGATGTCGGACGCGTGCTCATGGCGACGGTGGGGCTGCCGATCCAGCTCGTCCGCGGCTACAAGGGCACCGCCGAGATCCGGCTCGCTGCCGAGTCGGGAGAGGTCGCCGGCGGGTGCTGGCAGTGGGAGTCGATCAAGTCGACCTGGCGCAAGGCGCTGGAGGGTGGTGAAGTCAGCATCGTGCTGCAGATGGCTCCGAAGCCACTCGCGGATCTCCCCAACGTTCCCGTCGCGCTCAGCCTGGCCAGGACCGACGAAGCGCGCCAGCTCATGCAGGCCGGCATCGTGGTGCCGACCGCGATCAGCCGGCTCTACGCGTTGCCGCCGGGCACGCCCGACGATCGCGTGCAGACGCTGCGCAAGGCGTTTCTCGACACCCTGCGCGATCCTGAATTGCTGGCCGACGCCGGCCGGGCCAAGCTCGAGATCGATCCCATCGGCGGTGAAGAGACGGAGCGCCTGGTGGCCGAGCTCTTCAAGCTCGATCCCGACGTCGCGGCCAAGCTCAAGGGCATCCTCCGATAGCCGAGTTCGTCAGCGCCTCGCTGGCCGGGCTGGTCCAGGTCTTTCAGTGGCCCGCGTTCGGCCTCATGCTGATCGGCATCGCCATCGGCTTCGCCGTCGGCATCCTGCCTGGCCTCGGCGGCCCGACGACGCTCGCGCTCATGCTGCCGTTCATCTTCAAGATGACGCCGGTGGAGGCGTTCGCGTTCCTCCTCGGGATGGCGGCGGTCACCAACACCACCGGCGACATCACGTCGATCCTCTTCGGGATTCCCGGCGAGCCGACGACGGCCTCGACGATCGTCGATGGCCATCCCATGGCCAAGAAAGGGGAGGCCGGCCGTGCGCTGGGGGCGGCCATCATGAGCTCGCTCTTTGGCGCAGTCTTCGGCGCCCTCGTGCTCGCGCTGGCCATCCCGATCGTGCGGCCGCTCGTGCTGACCTTCGGCTCTCCCGAGTTCTTCATGCTCGCGTTGCTCGGCATCACGTTCGTGGCTTCGCTCAGCGGCGAGGCCCTGGTGAAGGGGCTGGTGGCCGGTTGTCTCGGTCTGTGGTTCGCCACCATCGGCCTCGATCCCGTCACGGGGATCCAGCGCTACACGTTCGGTCAGCTCTTTCTGTGGGACGGCATCGGCCTGGTGCCGGTGACGATCGGCTTCTTCGCGATTCCCGAGGTCATCGATCTCGCCATCCAGGGCTCGAGCATCGCCCAGGTCGAGGTCGGCCGGCTCGGCGGCGTGTGGCAGGGCGTGCGCGACACGTTCACGCACTGGTGGCTGGTGCTCCGCTGCAGCGCCATCGGCACCTTCATCGCGATCATTCCGGGCATGGGCGCGGCGACCACCCAGTGGCTCGCCTACGCTCACGCCGTCCAGAGCTCACCGGACCGCGAGCGCTTCGGCCGCGGCGCCGTCGAGGGCGTGCTGGGCCCGGGCGCGGCCAACAACTCGACGCTGGGCGGCAGCCTCGTCACCACCGTCGCGTTCGGCGTTCCCGCGAGCGTCACCATGGCCATCCTCATGGGCGCGTTCCTCATCCAGGGCTTGGTCCCCGGGCCGTCGATGCTCACGCCCGCGCCCAAGGGCCACCTGACACTGACCCTGTCGATGGTGTGGACGATCGTGGTCTCGAACGTGATCACGGTCGCGATCTGCTTCCTGTTCCTGAAGCAGCTGGTGAAGATCACCCAGATCCGCGGCGCGTTGTTGATCCCGTTCATCCTGACGCTGGTCGCCGTCGGCGCCTTCGCCGAGAAGAACGTGTTCGAGGACGTGCTGATCGTCCTCCTGTTCGGCGCGCTCGGGTGGGTGATGGCGCGACTCGGCTGGCCGCGGCCGCCGCTCCTGCTCGGCCTCGTGCTCGGGCCACTTGCCGAGAACAAGCTCTTCCTGTCGACCGACAACTACGGCCTGGCGTGGACCCTGCGGCCAGGCGTGCTGGTCCTGCTCGCGATCATCGTCGCAGGCTTCCTCGTTCCCATCATCACCGAGCGTCGACGGAAGAGGCGCGAGGGAGCCGCCGTCGCTGTCGCTCCCGAAGCGACGCGTCTCGAAGGGCCGCGCGGGATGCACCTCGACGGCGCGACGGCGTTCAGCGCGGTCATCGTGGCCCTGTTCGCGTGGGCGCTCTGGCAGAGCCGAACGTTCGGACCGCGCGCCGGGCTCTTTCCCTGGGCCGTCGGCGCGCCGGGACTCCTCCTGGGTCTCGTTCAGCTCACGCGCGATCTCAGCGGACGGCGTGAGACACGCCAGACGGATGAGCCGGGCCCCGAGGTGCCGGCCGAGGTGGCGAGGCGCCGAAGCATCGAGGTGTGCGTCTGGATCGCGGCCTTCTGGGTGGGGATCTGGCTGCTCGGGTTCTCTCTCGCCACGCTGGTCATGACCCTGCTCTACCTCAAGATTAGCGCCCGCGAGCGGTGGCCGATCAGCGTGCTGCTCTCGGTGTTCGGCTTCGCGTTCGTGTATGCGCTGTTCGAGAGGGCGCTCGGCGTTCCGTTTCCTCCCGGCCAGATCCTCGTCTGGCTGGGGCTCGCGGCCAGCTGACAGCTACCTGACAGCGCCAGGCGTGTTCTCGGGCACCAGCACCGACTCGATTTCAACGGGTCGCGTCAGCTCGGGGTTGGCGGTGGACGGAAACGCCGAGGTGAAGAGCGTGCCGCCTTCGACGCGAAAGTTGACGATCGTGCGGGTCCCGACGAGGGTCGGGAACATCTGGTTTTCCACGATCTCCGCCTCGTAGCGGCCCGTATCGCTCACCCGATACGAATAGACCACGCGGAATTCTCGGTCGTTCCGCCGGCACTCGCTCACGAAACGCTTCTCCGAAAACTCGACGGTGCAGCCGCCGGGGCCTTCGCTGATCGTGCCGTCGGCCATCCGGGCGACGACCTTCTCGCTCCTCCACCTGCCGAGAAGGGCGGCGGCGTCCCGGCGCGCGTTCGGCGCTTCGCTCGCGGGCGGGACAGAGGGAATGGACACATCGACGTGATACGTGCCGGCGACGCTTCGAAGGTACTTGGTGAGCTCGGGATCGGTATTCTCGAGGTCGAACGCGCGCGACTCGACTTTCGCGACGGTCTCCGAGCACATCTGCTTTTTCGCGTCCTCGGAGGGCATCTCGGCAATCACCTCGACGAGCAGCGTGCTCATTTTTTCGATCTGTCGTGGCCCGTACTCGAGGACTGTCCGCGCCTCGGCGCCCTTCTCGGTCTGATCCTTCGCGGCCGCCGCGGCGAATCCCGCTTTCATCATCGTGCTGAGCCGCAGGTAGCCCGCGTGCCGCCTGATCCACCCCGCGTACGCCGTCTGCGTGTCCGCCTGGGTGGCCGGGTAGGCCTTTCCGCAGAATTCCATGGTCTTCTTCACGACCTCGCGGCGTCCGATCGGAGCCACGAGCGCGGCACCGAACCGCTGATTGTCGTTGCTGTAGGAGAAGATCTCTGCGCGAGCGTCCACGAAGGCGAGACACAGTCCTGCCGCCGAAAGCAACACGCGCGCGCAGCGTTTCATCGTCGTGTCGCGACCATGATACGTCTCGCCGCGGACCCGGCAAAAGCGACGCTACATCCCGGCTCCGCCGCCGAACCGCTCGTACGAGCGGACCGTCACCCGGTAGTTGGCGCCGGCCTGGGGGACGGCGTTCTTGAAGTACAGGCGGTCGCCCGCAGCGACCTCGCCGTTGATGTAGAAGGTGGTCGTCGGTAGCGGCTGCCCGGCGGCATCGGTCCCGTCGACGGCGAGCACGATGAAGCGATAGGAATAACCCGTCTGGTTGGCGACGTAACCC
>Ga0209378_1002977_pt1 | contig 11524 bp, 14 predicted proteins | sample GraSoiAngelo_156_FD_186170 | JGI IMG/M metagenome (GOLD analysis project Ga0209378, IMG submission 186170) | Grasslands soil microbial communities from the Angelo Coastal Reserve, California, USA - 14_1009_13_40cm (SPAdes) (version 2) | ecosystem: Environmental > Terrestrial > Soil > Grasslands ... | reverse complement strand
ACGGCGCGAAAAAGAATAATGCCTAAAATTCGGCGGCATAATCTTCCGCCGGGCTTTGCTCGATCATCTGCTCGACCGAATCCGATCGCGCTCGATCTCCGCAGAACAACTCGGATTGCTAGCCGACTGGCTCGACACAGAACCGGAAGTGCCGGAGGGCAAGTGGTTCAAAGTTTTTCGGGAATGATTCTCTGCGGCGAAGGCGAGCTCGTGAAGACGTTTTTAACTCCAGGTCAGACTGCCACCGGCACAGAAGTTTTTAAAATTGAACAGAAGGAAACAAAGATTACTCAGCCGCTCAACTCTCAACCTGTTCAGCGTTTCTTCGTAAAGACATGGTACGCGACAGCATCCCACGCGTTATGAATGCCGATGAACAGCAGCAGCAGCGGCGCCGCTCCAATCCCAAAGAGGGCCTCACGCACATGTGAGCGAGCCGCCAATGCCGAAACAGCCAGCAGCACGTGAGCCGAGTGGGAGCAGAACGCGAAATAGCCAGTCCTCGAAAACGGGTTTGTATTCGGTCTGCGTTCGCAGGCGCCGAGCCACAATGACGAAGTATGTTATCCGTCGCGACCGCTCTCGGTGAGATGACCGTCGTGTGAATGTTGTACGGTTTCACTTCCTGCAGCAGCCCTTCGGCGAGCACGCGCACGGCAAACTTGCTCGCGGCATAGACTGCGAACTCGGGACCGACCTTATTTCCTGCCACAGATGTTATTGCTCATCGTGAATCTCAATCGTGACTTTCACAGAGCCGGCGACATTGAGCGCCTCCACGCCGGAATCTATCTTTCCGATGACGATGATGCCGGGCTCGGGAATTTTCTCGCTGTCCTGGCGATAGTAAACGGCTACGTCGTGAGAGGGAGACCAATACGCCAGGTCTCCAATTTGGTAAGTGTGCGTTCGTTTCCCCTCTTGAGAGATTGCTCTCGGCAGGCGGGCATATTTCTCTCTGCCGAACAAGTCGTTCATCGTGAGCGTCAGGGGCAACAGAGAAATGAAATCCCGGGCGGTTTTATTGTCGGCGAGAGTGGCGGTAAGAACCTTATTGTTGACGCTTAGTCTTATCTTCATAGCGGGTGTCCGATTAGTCGTTGTGTTATCTGTGCCGGAAGCGGCCTGACCAAGGGTCGCCGCCAATGCGAGGGCCATAAGAATGCGGTTCATATCAGTTACGGTGTTAATTCGTGCGACAGTTAAGCCGTTTGGCCGCCGTCCACGACCATGGCATGTCCGACGACGAAGGCGGCCGCATCCGAACAGAGCCAGACCACAGTTGCGGCGATCCCCTCGGGCTTACCCATCCGCCCAATTGGTTCCTGCGCAATCACCCGCTGCTCTCCCTCGGCGGTGCCTCCGGTGAAACGATTCATCATCGGTGTGGCGATAATCCCGGGGCAGACGGCGTTCACGCGAATGTTTTGAGAAGCGTAGTCGAGGGCCGCTGACTTGGTAAGACCAACCACGCCATGTTTCGCGGCGGTGTAAGCGGCTTGACCTGCGAAGCCTTTGACGCCAGCGCCCGAAGCGGTGTTTACAATCGCGCCGCCTCCTTGCTTGAGCATCAGCGGAATCTCGTATTTCATGCACAGAAAGACGCCGCTGAGATTGATACGGATGATGCGGTTCCATTCCTTCTCGGTGATTTCGGCAGCGGCCGTGATTGGCTGTTCAACGCCTGCGTTGTTGAAGGCAAAGTCGAGTCGCCCGAACGCTTCGAGCGCCTTGTCCAGCGCGGCTTTCACGTCCTCAGGCCGCGACACGTCGCACCTGACCGCGAGCGCGCGCCCGCCGAGTTCCTCGATCATGCGGGAGGTCTCCTGGTTGCCTTCTTCCGAGACATCGGCGACCACCACGTTTGCGGCCTCGCGCGCGAACGCCAGCGCGGTGGCGCGGCCGATGCCGTTCGCTGCGCCGGTCACAAACGCAACCCTTCCTGTGAAAGATCCATTCTTGTTCATAGTCACTTTTTGCTCCTCCTTTGCTGGATTATCTCGCCCGATACTCGTCGTCGCTCACCTTTTCCATCCAGTCGACGACCTTGCCGTCGAGCGCTTCCTGAATGGCGATGTGCGTCATTGCTGTCGCCGGCGCGGCGCCATGCCAATGTTTCTCGTTAGGCGGGAACCAGATCACATCGCCGGGGCGGATCTCCTCGATCGGTCCGCCCTCGCGCTGCACTCGACCGCAGCCGGCGGTAACGATGAGCGTTTGACCTAACAGATGTGTGTGCCACAACGTGCGAGCACCAGGCTCGAAGGTAACGCTTGAGCCGGAGGCGCGGGCCGGAGCATTTGCTTGGAATAACGGATCGACGCGTACCGTGCCGGTAAACCAATCGGCCGATCCTTTGCTGGATGGTTGTGAACCACTTTTCTTAATTTCCATTTTGGAGTCCTTTCTTTGAGTTGGTTTGTGACTAACGGCATTACTCGCGCGGCATGACCTTGACTGTCGCGGAGCGGGCGCGTGCGCTGACCATCGGGTTGAGATAGGTGCTACCACAATACTTCGCGCGGTAGGCGTCATCGATTCGGTCGTTAATCGCCCCGGTGACCGGCTCGAACGTGACCTCCTTCGTCGTGCCGGCGGCGATGATCCGCCCGGCCCTCTGCCGCACTGCGGCTTGGTACCAACGAGACTTCTGTCCGTTGTAGCCGCGCACGTAGACGGCGCCATCGACCGCAACGGACCAAATCCACGTCGGCGTGCCATAGGTCACTCCGTCATCACGAAACGGTGCAATGTGCAGGTCATCCGCCTCGATGATCTTGCGCAGTTCGTCTTCTGACCAGCTAGTCATAATACCTGCTTGGCCCTCCTTCCTTCACCGCATGATGAAGCCGCCATCTACTGAGATGGACTGACCAGTCACGTAGCTTGCGGCGTCGCTGCAAAGCCACAGAACAGCATTCGCAATTTCCTCAGGACGGCCAACGCGTCCCATCGGGATGCTCTTCTCCATCTCCTTAAGGGCTTCACCCTGACCGGCAGCGACCATTTGGTCAGACATCGGCGTTTGGATGAGGCCGGGACAGATCGCATTGATGCGAATGCCCCGTGCGGCGTATTCCAGCGCCGCGCTCTTGGTGAACCCAAGCACTCCATGCTTGGCGGCGTGATAGATTCCACGCTCAGGACTGCCAACGAGTCCTCCTAGCGAAGAGCAATTGACGATGGTTCCACTTCCTTGCTTGCGCATTTGGCGCAGCTCAAACTTCATGCAGCTCCAGACACCACGCAGATTGATGCCGACGACCCGGTCGAAATCCTCGCGCGTTTGATCCGCGGCTTCAGCGAGCTCATTTTGCACGCCGGCATTGTTATAGGCGGCGTCCAGGCGACCGAAAACGGCGACAGTCTGATCCACCATCGCTTCGACCTGAGCGTCATCAGCTACGTCGCAACGGATAGCGAGCGTTTTGTGGCCTTGGCCAGCGAGCTCCTCGGCTGCAGATCGCACTGCCTTCTCATTCCAGTCCGCCAATGCGACCGAAGCGCCTGATTGAGCAAACGCCTTCGCTGTCGCGAGGCCGATTCCAGATGCGGCGCCGGTAACTAGCGCAACTTGGTTTTCAAAAGATATGTTCATGATTTAGTTTCTATTTAGATTTCGTTAGCTATTTGGTTCGTTTCTCGAAGACTTCTTTCGCGACTGGTATGGCGGAAAAGACGTTGGGCCAGCCGGCGTAGAAGAGCAGTTGCGTGAGCATTTCCGAAGCTTCCGATTTCGTCAGGCCATTATCCATCGCCCTGTTCAAGTGATACGTAATCTGCGCAACCTGGCCTGAGGCGATGAGCGCGCTGACCGTAACCAGGCTGCGGTCACGCGGCGCGAGTGCGGGGCGCAGCCAAAGATCATGAAACAGCGGATCGCTGGTGTATTGCACAACTCCTGGCGCGACGGATCCAACGTCTTGCTCCACAGAAGTCGCGCGGTGCGTCTCAGCCGTCTTATCGATGGGAAGAAGCGGACCTGAGGCGGGAGGAAGCTGATCGGCTCCGATTCCACGCGCGCGAAATACACCCTTGGCAACGGCAACCGCTGACATCGCATTCGCCCAGCCGGAGTAGAACGCGAGATGCGTGATGACCTCGGAAACCTCGCTCGGCTTAACGCCGTTATCGAGCGCGCGGTTGAACTGCGACGGCAACTCTGTCGTCTGATTACTCGCGATCAGGGCGGCGATAGTAACGAGACTACGATCCCGCGCTGATAAGCCGGGTCGTTTCCAGAGATCGGCCAGAGTTTCTTTTGTGTACCTTGCGAGGGCCGGCGCAACCGTTCGAATGTCATCGAGCGTCAGCAGCGACGAGAAAGCATCCGATTGTGCATTCGTTTTTGTACTAGGTTTCATGTTGTATTGCTTCTCAGTTACTTTTTCCATCCAATCAATATTCTTACCGTCCACCGCGCCCTGAATCGCAATGTGCGTCGTTGCGCTCGTCGGTGAAGCTCCATGCCAATGTTTTTGACCCGGCGGAATCCAGACCGCATCGCCGGGCCGGAGTTCCTCGATCGCATCACCCCACCGCTGCACCCAACACGTGCCAGCCGTCACGATTAGAATCTGACCGAGCGGATGAGTATGCCATGCCGAATGCGCACCGGGCTCAAACGTCACGTAGGCAGCAGAGGTATGTGACGGGTCGTTTTCCTGAAACAGCGGTTCAATGCGAACTCTGCCGGTAAAATGTTCGGCCGGTGCTTCCGTGGGCGGCTGCGAACCACGTCGTTTGATTTCAATACGCGATTCCTGTTTCTCAGCGACGCCGTCTTGGGCGCGCAGAATTGCGGGCAAAGCGAGCACAATGACACCAGCGGCTTTTACTAGCGTCCGCCAAGAAACAGGCATGAAATTATAATTCGCGCGGCTCATGGCTCGACCATCACCTTAATCGCTTCACGATCGTTCATCGCGCGATAGCCGTCCGGCACGTCATCGAGCCCGATCACGCGATCGAATACGCGCCCTGGCTGAATGGTCCCGTTGAGAACATCCGGCAAAAGCTCCTCGATGTAAGCACGGGCCGGCGCAGGACCTCCGCTCACGCTGATGTTGTCGTAGAACGCCGGCTGCGACGTCGGCATCATTTCATTCTGAGGAACGCCGACGCGACCGACTGCGCCGCCCGGCCGCGCGACACTGTCATCGCGGCGTCGAGACCGACGCATTCGAGCACCGAGTGGGCGCCAAGCCCGCCGGTCAGCGCGCGAACGCGCTCGACTGCTTCATCGCCGCGCCCGCTCACCACGTCGGTTGCGCCGAATTCACGCGCGAGTGCGATGCGATCGGCATGCCGGCCGAGGATGATGATCTGCTGTGCACCAAGGCGCCGCGCGGCGATCACGCCACACAAACCGACCGCGCCATCTCCGACAACCGCCACGGTTTTTCCGGGACCGACCTCCGCGCGCACGGCCGCATGATGGCCGGTGCCCATCACATCTGAGAGCGTGAGGAGCGACGGCATCAACGCGTCGTCTTTATCGACTTGCACCGGGAAGAGCGTTCCGTCTGCGAGGGGAATCCGGACTGCTTCCGCTTGAGCGCCGGCGACTTCGGTCGTGCCAAAAAAGCCGCCGTGCACGCACGACGTTTGCAGGCCATCGTGGCAGAAGACGCATGTGCCGTTCGGAAAACGCGAACGGCATGATGACGACATCACCGCGCCGGATTTTGCGGACCTCACCGCCCACTGCTTCCACAACCCCGATCGCCTCGTGTCCCATCACACGGCCGGTGTCGGTTGGTTCCATTCGTTGATAAGGCCAGAGATCGCTCCCGCAAATGCAGGCACGCGTGACCGTCACGATCGCGTCGGTTGGTTCAATGATCCGGGCGTCAGGCACGTTCTCAATCCGAACGTCGCCGGCGCCATACATGACAGTTGCCCGCATGGTGATTTACCTCCGGTATTTCAAGCCTTCATATCGATAACGAATCGATACCTGGCTTTTTTCGCCACGACCTTCGACCAAGCCTCGTCGATTCCATTCAGCGAAATTTTCGTGATTTGCGGCTTGATCTTTTGGATAGCGCAAAAATCCAGCATCTCCTGAGTCTCTCGAATGCCACCAGTATTTGATCCAGCAAGGGAAGTTCTTGATAACACCGTGGTCATTTGGCCGTACTCGTTTGGGGTCGTGAGTTTTCCGACTCCTACACGGCAGAGAGTCGCATCTCGCTTAAGAGTCGGAATAAACTTGTCCAGGTCGTGCTGGTAAGGAATAGTATCCAAGATGAAATCAAAGGCTCTCTTGTACTTTGAGAAATCAACTCCAGGTTGATTGATAAGAACATCCTTCGCACCAAAGCGGTGCGCGTCCTTTGTCTTATCCGGAGAAGTCGTGATGACCGTTACCTGGGCACCCATTGCGGTCGCAAGCTGTGCTGCCAGGTGACCCAAACCACCCAAACCAAGTACTGCTACCTTTTTTCCAGGAGCGACACTCCAATGGCGAAGCGGCGAGTAGCACGTAATACCAGCACACAACATTGGTCCCGCTTCGGAAAGGTCGATTGAATCCGGAATTCTGAGGACGAAATCTTCGTCAACGACGATGAATTTCGAATAGCCGCCTTGAGTAATGGTTCCGTCACGGTCTTTCGACGCATAAGTCTGCGTGTTGCCGTTCTCGCAGTAGTTTTCGGCTCCCCGAAGGCACTCAGGGCAATGCCGACATGAGTTGACCATCGTCCCCACGCCAACACGTGATCCAGCATCGAACTTACTTACACTCGAACCAATGGCCACAACTTCTCCGGCAATTTCATGCCCCACGATTTGCGGATACTGAATCTTGCCCCAGTCACCATGGATCGTGTGAATGTCAGAATGACAAACCCCACAATAATGGATCTTGATTGCCACGTCTTTCGGACCCAGTGCTCGACGCTGGAACTTCATGAGTTCAAGCGGACCAGTCTCCGAATATCCCGCCATCCCCTGTGTGGGATACGGTCCGTTCCCGGATCCGAGCGGAGTGGAACTGGGGCTTGCTGCTGCGGCCGGCGCTCCTGTTTCTCTGCTCTGCGCGCGGACGGTCACGCCTGACAGCAAAGGCGCCGCAAGCATTGTTGCACCCGCGGCCAGAAACTGTCGCCGACCCCACGTGCGCGGGCTGTCCTCATCTGCTGAGTTCGGATTTTGATTCTTCATTTGGTTGTTGGTTATAACTTCCTAAGCTCGGAGCTTGATCATCACCTTGATTGCTTCGCGATCGTTCATCGCCCGGTAGCCGTCAGGCACGCCATCTAGACCTACAGTTCGGTCGAGAACGCGGCCCGGCTCGATGCTGCCCTCGAGCACGTCAGGCAGCAGCTCTTCGATATAGGCGCGCACAGGCGCGGGGCCGCCGCTGACGGTGATGTTACGATAGAACGCCGGCTCCGAGGCTGGCATTGCTTCGTAATGGGGGACACCGACACGGCCCACAGCGCCACCTGCACGAGCGATCCCGATCGCGGTATGCATCGCTTGATGGGTGCCGACGCATTCGAGCACCGAGTGCACGCCGAAGCCGCCGGTGAGCTGGCGCACGCGCTCGATCGCTTCCTCACCGCGCTCACTCACGACGTCCGTTGCGCCGAACGCTTTCGCGAGCGCGATCCGATCGGGATAACGGCCAAGGATGATGATCTGCTCGGCGCCGAGGCGCTTCGCGGCGATGACGCCGCACAAACCGACGGCGCCGTCGCCGATGACAGCCACTTTCTTGCCGCGACCGACTTTTGCGGCGACAGCAGCATGATGGCCGGTGCCCATCACATCTGAAAGCGTGAGCAGCGACCGCGTCAGCGCGTCGTCCTCGCGCACTGGCAAAACGAAGAGCGTCCCGTCTGCCAGCGGGACGCGCACGGCTTCGGACTGTGCTCCGCCTGCCTCGCCGCCAATGCCAAAGAACCCGCCGTGGACGCACGAGGTCTGTAGCCCTTCGTGGCAAAACGCGCAGGTGCCATCGGAGTAGGCGAACGGCATCACGACAAAGTCGCCCTTCTTCACCTTGCGCACGTCCGCGCCGACCGCCTCGACAACGCCGATCGCCTCGTGGCCCATGCGGCGTCCCGTATCGGTGGGCTCCAGCTCCTTATACGGCCAGAGGTCGCTGCCGCAGATGCAGGCGCGTGTGATGCGCACAAGCGCGTCGGTGGGATTGACAACGGTAGCATCGGGCACGTTCTCGACACGAACGTCGCCGGCGCGATACATAACAGTTGCACGCACGATGATCTACCTCGGGTTCGGAGCGGGTTGAGCGGAGCCCGCGATGATAAGTGTTGTTTCGATGTCCGTGCTCATATGAGCTTCGCCTAATTGGTCGCGATTAGATCATCGCTCGCGCTTAGGGAAATGCTCTCGCGATCCTGCCCAGCCTGTCGTGTTCTTGCTGGAAAATTACGCGGCGAATTAAAGCGCGCTGCGAAACTCGGTAGGTGTAACGCCCACAACGCGCCGAAAAATCTGAGCGAAATGGCTGGGACTGGTGTACCCAACGTCGAGGGCGATCTCGATGAGGCTGCGCGAGGTTTCGCGAATGAGCTGCTGTGCGCGCGTGATCCTTTGCCGCGTCACGAACTGGAGCGGCGACATCCCCGTGCTCTGCTTAAACACGCGAGAAAAATGGAACGGGCTGAGTTCGACGACCTCGGCCAATTTATCGACTGAAATCTCCTCGGCGAGTTGGTCGCGCACATAGTCCTCCACTTTGCGTAGCTGCCAAATCGGCAGGCCGCTGTAGAAATCGGGCTTCTCCGCGGCCACGTCGATGTATTTCTCAACCAGATATGAAGCGAGAAGGTGCGCGAGGTCCGCGATGCGTCTGCTCTTACCTGGCGTGCGTGCGGAGAGCATCTCAGAACACGCGAAGCATAGCTGCGTGAGTGCTTCGTCACGTCCGAAGTAGTCGATCACTTCCACCTCCTCCGTCTTGCCCGGATAGGCGGCTTCCAATGCCGCAAGAAACTGATCCACCGCAATGTGAACTTGGATAATTTCCAGCTCCTCCCCAACAGGCGAACTGAAAGCACACTCGTAAGGCGTTCTTGAGCGGGTGACAAAAATGTGGCCCGGCCCGATCTGCCGAGTCAGCCAAGCCCCGCCGATCTCGCGCTCCCGGAACTCGGCCGAGCCGGCAAGGCCGCAGGAGATCAATGGCTCGGGGGTCGCTGGCACGAGGAAGCGATCGACCACGCGTGGAAGCCGATAGCGCCGCACAAATAGCCCCTTCCATTGCAAGGAGGCGCTGTCCGCCACAGGACCGCCAGCCGCATAGCGAGGGAACGCTGCGGCGGTCGTTCGCTCCGGCGTCTTCATATCTGCATCAAATCAAGCGAACACCTTATATATAAGCGGGCCGATCAAATTCTCGCATCCCCGATTCGCGATCCTATAGGCTCCGAAATATGAGGCCTCGGGCGTCCATAGCAAAGCAGTACTAATGATCGTTAACCAAGAAATCGCTCCAGCATGAGAGCGAACGTCGATCCGATGAGTAATCCATGGCCGGTTGCCTTCCCGCTCATAAAACTCAGCCTCACCCGACATGGTCCCATGTAATGAATGGTTCGCTGACCGCGGGAAGATGCACAATATCGACGATGCGCGGCGAAGCGATGATGCACGCTTTGATGTCTCGCCACGCTGCCCCTCGACAGGCCCGCAGACATTTGCCGCCAATATAGCTTTCGTAGGCTTCGGCGGAAGTTGTTTCGGGGATCGGCACGAGGAGAAGATGATCGATGCCGCCGAAAAGTGCGAGCCCCTTGCAAGCGGCTGCATCACCTTCTCGCCGCTCAACGACCGGTCATTTGCTCCAAGTGTTCGGGATATCGAGCGCCTTTCACGTCAATTTTTGATGCGGCGTGTTCGATCTCGCGAAGATCGTCCAGTGTAAGTTCGATTTCAGCTGCTCCAATGTTTTCTTCGAGCCGATGCAGCTTCGTGGTGCCGGGGATCGGAACGATCCACGGCTTTTGCGCGAGCAGCCAAGCAAGCGCGATCTGAGCAGGTGTCGCCTTCTTCCGGTTTGCGATCTGGCCGAGCAGATCAACCAAGGCCTGATTGGTTTTGCGAGCCTCAGGCGTAAAGCGAGGGAGGGTGTTGCGCAAGTCGGTGCTATCGAACACAGCGTTTTCGTTCATTTTGCCCGTGAGGAAGCCTCTACCCAAAGGGCTAAATGGAACGAATCCGATTCCAAGTTCTTCGAGTGTCGGTAACACTTCCTCTTCAGGCTTTCTCCACCACAGCGAATATTCGCTCTGCAGTGCCGTAAGCGGCTGGACTGCATGTGCGCGACGAATCGTTTGCACTCCAGCTTCCGAAAGGCCGAAGTGCTTCACCTTGCCTGCTCGAATCAATTCCTTCACCGCACCGGCGACGTCTTCAATCGGCACGCCGGGATCGACGCGGTGTTGGTAGAACAAATCAATCACATCCGTCCTGAGTCGCTTCAGCGAAGCTTCAGCAACCTCTTTGATGTGCTCTGGCCGACTATCCAGGCCGATCTGCTCACCTTTTGGACCAAGTTTGAATCCGAACTTCGTGGCTATCATCACTTGCCCGCCGCCGGACGGATTCGCCGTGGCGAACTTACGGAATGGAGCGAGCGCTTCACCCACAAGTTCTTCGTTCGTGAACGGACCGTAAACTTCAGCGGTATCGAAAAACATAATCCCGCGTTCAACTGCCGCCCGAATCAGCGAGATCATGTCATTCTTGTCTTTGGCCGGACCGTAGCCAAAGCTCATTCCCATGCAGCCCAGCCCGATCGCCGAGACCTCCAAATTAGCTTTTCCAAGTTTGCGCTTCTGCATCTTTGCCCAACTCCTGACTCCTAGCTCCTTTCTCTGATTCGCTCTGATTCAAACAGCAACAGAAGAAAACAAAGGCAACAAAGTTTTGCTGAGCTTCGCTTCTGTTACATGATTGCTCTGTCCCTCAACTCTCAACTCTCAACTCTCGACCTTTTGTCACTCTGATTTGAGCGAAGCCATATCGATTGAGAAGCGGTACTTCACATCCGACTTGAGCAGTCTCTCGTAGGCTTCGTTGACTTTCTGAATGGGGATAACCTCGACGTCGGCGGTGATGTTGTGGGCGCCGCAAAAGTCGAGCATCTCCTGCGTTTCTGGGATGCCGCCAATCATCGAGCCGGAGAGACTGCGCCGCCGGCCAATGAGACTGAACGCAGCGACGCCCAACGGCTTCGCTGGAGCGCCGACAAGCGTAAGGTTACCGTTCACGCCGAGTAAATTGATATAGGCGTTGATGTCGTGATCGGCGGAGACGGCATCGAGGATGAAATCGAAGCTGCCGGCGTGCTTATTCATCTCGTCGGCATTGCGGGAGACCACCACTTCATCGGCGCCAAGGCGAAGCGCATCCTCCCTTTTGTGAGGCGAGGTGGTGAAGACAATGACGTGGGCTCCAAACGCATGGGCAAACTTCACGGCCATGTGGCCGAGTCCGCCGAGACCGACTACGCCAACTTTCTTGCCCTTAGTGACACCCCAGT
>Ga0209378_1002976_pt1 | contig 11525 bp, 10 predicted proteins | sample GraSoiAngelo_156_FD_186170 | JGI IMG/M metagenome (GOLD analysis project Ga0209378, IMG submission 186170) | Grasslands soil microbial communities from the Angelo Coastal Reserve, California, USA - 14_1009_13_40cm (SPAdes) (version 2) | ecosystem: Environmental > Terrestrial > Soil > Grasslands ... | reverse complement strand
CTGGGCATCGTGCTTCCGCTCGGCGCTCTCGTCGCCGTCGCTTGGGTCAGCGTGAGACGACTCTTACCTCTTTTACCTCGATCGGCCGGCCACTGACGAGGATGGGGGCCTGACGCTCCTGGGCGGTCTTGTTGAACGCGGTAACGTCGCTCCGAACGAGGTCGTTGAACCTGACCAGGTAGCCGTCGAGCGCGGTCCGGAGCTCTTTCAACCGCGCCGCGATCACCTCGGTCGGCGGCTGAGCGTACGCGAGCGCGAGCCCGAACCCGAGCCCCTGCAGCCGGTCCTGGAACCGGTTGAGGTGGTGCACGTCGTCCTGCCCCGCGTCGCGCTGGACCTCGGAGTTGTACAGGCTGTCTTTCAGCTCGCCGAGCTTGCGACCGAGCTCGCGGGCGCCGCGCTGGACCGCCGTGTCGGCGGCCGCATTCTCGCGCAGGGCCTGCTGCGTGTTCTTGAGCTGCGTTTCGAGGCTCACGATGCGGTTGAGCATCTCGTTGAGCGCCGACACGGCGTTCCGCCATTCGAGTCCGGCCCGAAGCTGCGCCGCGAACGCCGCTGGATCGCCTCCAAGGATCGGGTCCGGCTGAACGGTCACGGTCTGTGTCGCTGTGCGGCCCCCCGCGGTCACGCCGACAGTGTACGTCCCGGGAACGACGCGCGGTCCCAATAGGTTGCGGAACGGATTCTCCTCTTCCTCCGCGCCCGGGGGCTTCTCGAAGTTCAGGCGCGTCGGTCCCGCATAGCGCAGATTCCAGACGAAGCGGTTCACGCCCTGCTTGCCGGGCCCGGTCGAGTCCACGGTGACCGTGTCGCCGTGGGCATCCGTCACCGTCACGATCACGTGGCCGCGCCGCGACCGTTCTCCCCCACCTCGGCTCGCTTCGCCCGGGGCCCGTCCCGCCGCGTCGGCCCCTCCCGTGTCGAGCGCCGCCTTGAGGTAGTAGTCGATGACAGCTCCAGCGGGTGCGTTGGGCGTCGTAAAGCGCGATGGGGCGACGCCGCTGCGGCGCGGGCGCACACGAATCTGGGCCGGCAGAGTGCTGAACACGTGAAGGTCCGCGGAGGCCACTTCGGGCGTCAGCTCTTCGAGCGCGGTGATGTTGTCGAGCAGGAACAACCCACGACCGTGAGTCGCGATGACCAGATCGTGCGTGCGTCCCACGAACTGCACGTCGTATACCGGCACCGTCGGGACGTCGGCCTTGAGCGGCTTCCAGCTCGCGCCACCGTCCCGCGAATAGCACAACGCCGCGTCCGTGCCGAGCACCAGGAACCCGCGCAGGTTGGGATCCTCCCGGACCACGCGGGCGGGCACGTCCTGCGGGAGCCCCTTCCCGATGTCGGTCCACGTCTTGCCGAAGTCCGTCGTCTTGAATACGTAGGGACGGCGGTCGTCGAGCTCGTGGCGGTCGATCGCAAGGTAGGCCGTGCCCGCGTCGAACGGTGAGACCCCGATCTGGTACACCCGTCCCTCCAGGTCCCGGGCCTGACCCGGGAAATGACCGGCGACGTTGGTCCAGGTGCGCCCGCCATCCCGCGTCACATGCACCAGGCCGTCGTCGGAGCCCACCCAGAGTACGTTCGAGTCAGTGGGCGCGAGGGTGATCGTGAGGATCGTGTTGTAGGTTTCGGCGCCCGAAATGTCGGACTCGATCGGACCACCGCTCGTCACCTGCTTGCTCTTCTCGTTGCGCGTCAGGTCGGGACTGAGCGCGGTCCAATGCTCGCCGCCGTCCCTGCTCCGGAAGACGACGTTGCCGCCCAGATAGACCGTATTCGCGTCGCGCGGCGACACGGCGATCGGCGACGTCCAGTTGAACCGATACTGCAAGTCGGCAGGCTTCATCTCCGACACACCGGAGACGTAGGGCCGGATCGCGCGCACAAGCCCGGTCTTCAGATCCACGCGGGTGATGTTGCCGTTCTGCGAGTCGACGTAGAGGATCGACGAGTCGCTGGGCGCGATCACGGCGTACTCCCCGTCCCCACCGGTGACCGTAAACCATTCCGCCCCGCTCAGCCCACCGGCGGCACCGGGTCCAGGGACACCGCTCGATGGCCCACACCAGGCGTTGTTGTCCTGTAAACCACCGCACAGCATGTACGGACTGTCCCCACTGCCGGCCGAGACCATGTAGAACTGCTCGATGGGCAGGTTGTTGAGGAAGCGCCAGCTCTTCGCGCCGTTTTCGGTCACGTAGATTCCGCCGTCGTTCCCCTGGATCATGCGATCGGGGTTTTGCGGATCGATCCACAACGCGTGGTGGTCCACGTGCACGCCGCGGTCGATCGGCGTGGTGGTCTTGCCGCCGTCGTCGGAGCGGAGCAGCAGGAACGACGAGAAGAAGAGCTTCCGGTCGTCCACCGGGGACACGTGGAGCAGCGAAAAGTAGAACGGGCGAGCGGACAGGCCGTGGAAGTCGGAGACCTTGGTCCAGTGGTCGCCTTGATCTTTCGAATCCCACAGCATGCCCTGCGTCGTCTCCACCAGCGCGTACACGTGGGTCGGGTTGGTGGGACCGACCGCGAGGGCGATGCGCCCGAGCAAGCCCGCCGGGAGTCCCTGCTTGAGGCGCTGCCAGGTCAACCCGCCGTCCGTCGAGCGGTAGATCCCGCTCGTGGCTCCGCCCGAGACGAGCTCCCAGGGACGGCGCACAAACTGCCACATGCCGGCAAACAGCACGCGCGGATTGCCCGGCACCATCACGAGGTCGGCGGCGCCGGTCGTGTCGTTCACGAACAGCACCTTCTGCCACGTCTTGCCGCCGTCCGCGGTGCGGAATACGCCGCGCTCAGGATTCGGCGCCCAGACGTGACCGAGCGCGGCCACGAACACGATATCGGGGTTGGCGGGGTCGATCACGATGCGGCTGATCTGGCCGACGTCCCCGAGGCCCATGGCCTGCCAGGTCTTGCCGCCGTCGGGCGACATGAACACGCCACGCCCGTCCACGACGTCGTTCCTCGGATTGCCTTCGCCCGTGCCCACCCACACCACGTTCGGGTTCGACGGTGCGAGCCCGATGGCGCCGATGGACGCCGTGGGCTGATCCTTGAAGACCGCGTCCCAGGAGTCCCCGCCGTCCATCGTCTTCCACACTCCGCCTGCCGCCGCGCCGACGTAATACACGTTGCGGTCGCCCGGCACACCGACGACCGCCGCGACCCGCCCTCCGCCGACCGACGGACCGAGGTTACGAAACTTGATGTTGTTGAGCGAGTCGCCGACGGCGGGGACGGCGGCCGCTGGCGCCACGGCGGGCGGCTGATTTTTCGGTCTCTTGTTGCGACCCTGGCCCGTGAGTGGTGTGGCAACGATGACGGCAAGCAGTGCGGCGCGGACACGAGACATGACCGGCTCCTTCAAGGGACAGGGTGCGGGGACGAGGTTGATTTATCGGGCGGCTTCCGACCCGTCAAGCACGCGCCCAGGCCGCCTGGCGGTCAGGGGGACGGAGGGTCATAATAGTCAAGCCGGAGATCACCCCTGGAGACGGCCATGCCCGACACGATCCGCAGGGTCAGCTACTACTACACGACCATATCCGACAAGCCTGGCGAAGGCGCACGCCTGCTCGAGACCATGCGGAGCGCCGGCGTGAACCTGCTCGCGTTCCACGCCTTCCCGAGCGCGCGCAAAGCGCAGGTGGATTTCGTGCCGGCCGATGCCGTGGCGTTCATGGCGGCGGCCAAGGACGCGAAGATCAAGCTGTCGAAGCCGAAGACGGCGTTCCTGATCGACGGTGACGACCGCGTGGGCGCGTTGGCGGGCATCATGGCCCGCCTGGGATCGGCGAAAATCAACGCGACGGCCGTGACCGGTGTGTGCGCCGGTATGGGGCGCTACGGAGCGATTCTCTGGGTGAAGGCGCGGGACGTGAGCAAGGCCGCGTCCGCGCTCGGCGCTATGTAGGTCGGGCCTGACCGCCGCGGCCCAGGGCGTCGCGCCCGAAGCGCTCCCGCACCTCGTCGATCGCCCGGCTGATCGCCCGGTCGCGCTCGCTCTCTATGTGTTCCGCTGGAGGCTCGAGGAGCGAGAGCTGCGCCTCGCTGTCCGCCACGGCGAGGTGCGACAGCGCGACGCCGAGCAGCCGAGCGGGGACGCGCCGGGCAGCGCGGAGCCGGGCGAGGAGCTCACGGGCCACGGCGTACACCACGCGATCCGATCGGACCGCGGCCGCGAGCGTGCGGCTGGCCTGACGCGTGGTGAAATCGGCATCCCGCACCTTAACGGTCACCGTGCGCGCCACGAGGCCTCCCGCCCGCACGTCCGCGCTGGCGCGGTCGGCGAGGGCGAGCAGTCTGGCGGCCAGGGCATCGTCGTCGTCCAGGTCGGTCGCGAAGGTCTCGTCGCGGCTCACGGACTTCACGTCCCGGTCCGGCTCGACCGGGGCGCGGTCGATGCCCCGGATCCGCTCGTACAGCCAGGTCCCCTCGCGCTCGCCCAGCCAGCGCACGAGCGTCTCGCGCTCCTGCCGCACCGCGTCGCTGACTGTCTGCAGGCCGAAGCGCGCCAAACGCTCCTGGAACTTGGGGCCGATGAACGGGATATCCGCGAGGGCGAACTGGAGCATGAACGCGCCTTCCGCGCCCGGCTCCACGACACGCACGCCATCGGCGTCTGATCCCGGGCGCGGCTTGGCGAGGCTGGCCGCGAGCTTCGCGATCAGTCTCGACGTGCCACCCCCGATGGAGACCGACAATGCGGTCTCAGTTGTCAGGGCCTGACGGATGCGATGAGCGGTCGCGGCGAGGGCCTCGTCGCCGTACAGCGCTTCGGTGCCGCTGAGATCGAGATAGAACTCGTCGCTCGAGGCCTGCTCCACCGCCGGCGTGAAGCGTCGCAGGACCGCGCCGATCTCGCGGCTCTTCGCTGCGCACGCGTCCCACGGGACCGGCACGACCGTCGCGCCGGGACAGAGACGCACCGCGCGCGCCATGGGCATCGCGGAATGCACGCCGTAGGCACGCGCCTCGTACGAGGCAGAGGTCACCACCCCGCGCCGCTCGGGGGATCCTCCGACAATGAGAAGCCGTGCCTGGCCCGCCCCGGCCGGATCCGCGAGGCGCGCGACGGCCACGTAAAACGCATCGGCGTCGGCGAGCAGGATCCGACGCTTGGCGGAACGGTCGGGACGGGCGCTCACGGCGCGGGCGCGGCGCGCCCCCGAAAAATCTGCTCCACCACCCGGCGCCGTTCCGCGCGGTCGAGCAACGTGAGCTGGTACACGAGATCCGTCGATCCATTGGCGGCTCCGTCGTACCGCCCGCCCGCTGCCACCGGGCCGATCTCGTGCTCGCCGGCCCGCACCAGTCGCAGCTCGTCCACCCCCATCAAGGGATACCGCACGGTCGCGCTGTCCTGCCGAAATACGAGCGTGTCTCGCTCGAGCTTCAAGAGCCGGAGATTCCAGACGATCGTGCCGTTCTTGAGCGTGATCTGCCAGAGGGCGTCGTACCCTTGGAGCGGCTTGGGGGGGGGCGGGGAGGGCGGGTGGTCTTTTAACACCTGCTCGAGTACCTGCCGACGCTCGGTCCGGTCGTCGAGGGTCAAGCGGTACACCTGGTCGTCCGCGCCTCCCAACGCTGCCCCGTAGCGATTCCGGTCGGCGGTGCGGCGCGCCTCGGACTTCCGAACCAAGCGGAGCTCGTCCACGCGCATGATCGGGAAGCGGTAGGTCGAGTCCGCGTCCCGCACGACGAGCGTATCCCCCTGCAACCGCACGAGGTGCAGGTCCCAAATGATCCTCCCGTCGTTCAACGTCACTTGCCAACGGTCGTCCTGCTGCGCCGCCACGCGCGTGGCCCCGAAGAGCGCCAGCGCCGCGACGAGGAACGTCCTCATGAGCCGGCCTTGCCGGTCTTCGCCGCCTCGACCGGCTTCTCCGGCTTCTTTTTTCTCTTCTTTGGACGGCTGATACCGTAGGTTCCGCGGTGGATTTTGCCGCGCCTGGTGCGGATGTCGCCTTTGCCCATGAGTCGTCTGTCCTCCGTCGTCGTAGCGGGTCGTCCTACTTCGCGCCCCCGAGTTTCACGAGCCGGTCGAATTGTTCGGCGGACGCTGGCATCACCGAAAGCCTGCCCATGCGCACGAGGGCGAGATCGGCGAACGCCCGGTCCTTCTTAATTTCGGCGAGTGACACCGGCCGCGGCAGCCTCCCCTCGGCCCGGAGGGCCACCACGGTCAGCTTGGGGTCCTTTTGCTTCGGGTCGGGATAGGGCGCCGACACTACTTGCGCCGTTCCCACTACTGCCTTCTCGTCTCCGGTGTGGTACACCAGCACCCGGTCGCCGGGCTGCATTTCGCGCAGATGCTTCAAAGCCAAGTTGCTCTTGACGCCGTCCCAAACAGCCGTCTTCTGGCTCGCCAAGTCGTCGTAGCTGTAGGTGGACGGCTCCGTCTTTACGATCCAGTGGTTCATGTCCCCCCCGTGCGCTCGGGCGCCGGGCTCTCGCTGCGCGACAGAACGACGCAGTCGCTCCGCGAGAGCCCGGCACCCTCGCCCGACCGATCAAACGATCCCGTGGGTCCATTCGACGATTATCTCTACCAGCTCGCCCATCACGTCGGCGTCGGCAGTGCGAGAGCGCTTTGGAACCCTGAACGAGTGATCGCCACTCTCCACGAGGTGCAGCGTGGCGCGCTCGCCCAGCCGTTTTATCACGGGCTTCAGGAGCTTCAGGTCAGCGAATTCGTCCCGATCGCCCTGCAGGAACAGCATGGGAATGTGCACTCGCGTCAGGTGCTCCGCCCGCTTGTCATCCGGCCGCCCGGGAGGATGCAGTGGGAAGCCGAGGAAGACGAGCCCGCGGACACCGGGAAGGGGCTGTTCAGCCTGCGCCGTCGACGTCATGCGTCCGCCGAACGACTTGCCGCCGGCGATGAGCGGCAGCCCTGGCATCGCGCGGGCTGCCTCGCCCACCGCCGCCCGCACCGTCGCCACGGCAACGGCCGGAGGATCGGGCCGCCGCGACCGCCGCTCCATGTACGGGAACTGGTAGCGCAGCGTAGCGATCCCGCGCTCCCCCTCCCCCAAGCGATGCGCAATGCTCTCGAGAAACGGATGGCGCATGCCGGCGCCGGCGCCGTGCGCGAGCACGTACACCGCGCGCGCACCGTCCGGGCGGAGCAGCAGTCCCGACACGTCCCCTGCATGCTCGCCAGCCGTGAATCGAAGCTCAACCGACGCGGTCATGGAGCTGCTCGAGCGCGTGGACCAGATCCGGCTTGAGCTCGAGCACCCCCCGCAGCGGGTCGTCCTTGCGCTTCTTCATCAGTGCCGGGGCGTTCTTGATCGTGAACTTCCGGATGTCGAGCCGCGGCGTCACGTCGCTCCACGCGAGTGGCATCGAAACCGGTGCGCCAAGCAGCGGCCGTGCGCTGAACGGCGCGACCAGGAGCCGCCCGTGACCATTTTGGACGTAGTCGATATAGACGCGCGCCCCACGCCTTTCCACCTGGCGCGTGATCGTGGCGATGTCGGGCAGCTCGGCAGCGATGACGCGGGCCAACAGGCCGCCGAGGGTGCGGGCCTGCTCATAGGTGCATTGGCGGCCGAGCGGGATCAGAACGTGGAGCCCCGTGGAGCCGCTGGTCTTGATGAAGCACGGCAGCGCCAGGTGGTCGCAAAGCGATTTCGTCGCGCGCGCGATCTTCACGACGTGGAGGAACGGTGCCTCCTTGGGATCCAGGTCGAGGATGCACCAGTCGGGCTGCTCGAGCGTCGTGATGCGGCTGCCCCAGATATGCAGCGGGATCGTGCCCATGTTGATGATGTAGAGCAGCGACTCGACGTCCTCGGCTATGAAATAGTCGATGTAGCGTTGCGTATCCTCGCTCCAGATTCGCTCGGTGCGGATCCAGTCGGGAACGAAACCCGGCGCATCTTTTTGGAAGAAGGACTTGCCCGCGATGCCATCGGGGTAACGCGTCAGCACGACCGGCCGGTCTTTCAGGTAGGGCAGCAGCCATGGCGAGATCGCCCGGTAATAATCGATCAAGTCCCCCTTGGTGTAGCCCTCCTCGGGCCAGAATATCTTGTCGAGGTTGGAGAACTTGACCTCTTTGGGGAGCGGGGAGCGGGGAGCGGTACTCTCCGGTGGCTCCGCACGGTCCCGCTCCCCGCTCCCTGCTCCCTTTTTGGCGGCATCGGCGATCGGTTTGTCATCTCGGAACCGGACGAACACCGGCTGTCTCAGCAGTCCCTCGTCGGTCCATTCCTTGAATCGGACTTCCACGAGCAGGGTGGGCTCGACCCACGTGTGCCCGGCCTCCTTGGGGACGGGGCCCGAGAAGGCGGGTGCGGCCCGCACGCTCCGCTCGAGCGCGGCGCTCACGTCCTTGAGCTCCGCCGCGGTGAACCCGCTGCCGACCCGGCCCGCGTACACCAGCTTGCCATCTTGCCAGGCGCCGAGGTCCAGCGCTCCGAACCCGGAGCGCGAGCCCTTGGGCCGCGTGAAGCCCACGACCACGAAGTCGTCAACCCGGTCCGCGCGGATCTTGAGCCAGTTGGGCGAGCGGCCGGCGCGATACGGCGAGTCCGCCTTCTTGGCGACGATGCCCTCGAGCCCGAGCCGCATCACCTGCTCGTACAGCGTCTCGCCGTCGGTCCGGAAGTGCTCGAGGTATTTGATTGGACCCACGCGCGGTACGATCCGCTCGAGCAACGCGGTCCGCTTCTCGAGCGGCAGCGGCCGGAGGTCGAAGCCCTCGAACGCGAGCAGGTCGAATACGTACAGCATCGCCGGCGCCTCGACGGCGGCGCGTCGCACTTCGAGCGCCCGCGAGATCTTGGCGCGGTTCTGCAATCGCTGGAACATGGGCCGCCCCGCCTCGTCCGTCACCACCAGCTCGCCATCGAAGATGAACCCTTCGTACGGGAGCGCGATGAGGGCGCGCGCAATCTCGGGGAACGCCCCCGCGATGTCGTGGCCGTTGCGCGTGACGAGCCGCGCCCCGCCTCCCCCCCCCTCTCGCCCGGCGCGGACACGGTACCCGTCGAGCTTCAGCTCGAACAGCCACCCCGCCTTCGAGAACGGTCGCTCGCGCGACTCCGCGAGCATCGGCTCGGCTTCCTCGAGCGTCACGGCGCGGCGCGGCGCCTTGAGGCGCTCGAGCTCCTTGACCACCGGCGCCGCCCGGTCCTTGCCAGCCTTCAACTCGTCGACGGTCAGGCCGGAGAGCACGGATTCGGGCGGCAGCGCCCCGTCTTTCGAGACGTAGCCGTCCTTCTCCTTGATCAGCAGCCACTCCTTCTCGCCCTTCTTGAGCTTCACCAGGGTCCACTTACCGTGGAGCTTGTAGCCACGCAGCTCGAAGAGGAGCTTCCCTTTCTTCATGCCCTCGTGTGGATCCTCGAGCGGCACCCAGCGCCCGCGGTCCCAGACAATGACAGCCCCCGCGCCGTAATTGCCTTCGGGGATGAGCCCCTCGAAGTCCCCGTACTCGAGCGGGTGGTCTTCCACGTGGACCGCCAGGCGCTTGTCGGCCGGGTTGGGGGAGGGCCCCTTGGGAACCGCCCAGGACGTGAGCACGCCGCTCATTTCGAGGCGGAGGTCCCAGTGGAGCCTGCGCGCGGCGTGCATATGGACCACGAAGAGACCGCCGGCGGAGGGCTCCGCGGCGGGCGCCGGTTGGGCGGCCCCGGGCTCGGGCGTACGGTCCAGGGACCGCTTGGCGCGATACGTAGTGAGCGGATCGGGGCCGGCCTTCCGTTTTACGGCCATAAGAGTGCAATCTTATCACCAGACTCTTACGAGCGCACTCCAAACATGAGCGCACATCCCATCGGCTCGGCCACCCTGTCATTCGGCCTTGTCTCGGTACCGATCAAGCTGTTCTCGACCGGCGAATCCTCGGCGGCCATTTCCTTCAACTGGCTCCACAAGAAGGACGGGGCCCGGCTCAAGCAGCAGTACGTTTGCTCCAAGGACGGCGACAAAGTCGAGAAGGACGACATGGTGAAGGGCTACGAGTTCACCAAGGGCCAGTACGTCATCTTCAAGCCCGAAGACCTGAAGGCCCTGGAGGAAAAGTCCACCAACACGATCGAAGTGACGGAGTTCGTGCCGGCGGACCAGGTGGACCGGAAAGACGTTGAGAAGTCGTACTTCCTGGGCCCCGACAAAGGTGGCGACCGGGCCTATCGTCTCCTGGCGGAGGCGTTGAAACAGACGGGGCGCGTGGCTGTGGGGCAGTACGCGGCGCGGGGCAAACAGTATCTCATCTCAGTGCGTCCCGAAGCGAATGGACTCCTCATGGAGCAGCTGCGGTACGCCAACGAGACCCGCTCGATCGCCGACGTGCCGGTCCCGAAGGTCGAGGTCAAAAAACCCGAGCTGCAGCTCGCCGTCCAGCTCGTGGAGCAGGCCTCGTCCGATACGTTCAAGCCCGAGAACTACGAGGACAACGTCCGCAAGCGGGTCCTCGAGCAGATCCAGCGTAAGGTGGAAGGCAAGGAGATCACCGAAGAGCCGGCCGAGGCGCCGAAGACCCAGATCATCGATCTGATGGAGGCGCTCAAGGCGAGCCTCAAGGGAAAGGGTGCGGCGGGCGGTGAGCGCAAGCCCGCGAAGCGGGTGGAGAAGAAGGGCGCGGCGAAGCCCGCGGCCCTGCCGGCGGCCAAGCGCAAGGTGGGAGGTGCTAGGGCTTAGGGGTTAGTACGGGTGAAGGGATACACATCCCAGGATGTTGCCAAGCTGCTCGGGTTGACCGTCGCGCAGGTACGGGGATTCGCGCGCGACGGTTTTTTGTCCCCCCCCTCCCGGCTTGGCCGTGGGGCGCGTCGCGAACTGCAGTTCTCGTTCCAGGATCTGGTGGTCCTCCGGACGGCCAAGGCGCTGGTGGCCGCTCGCATACCGGCGCGCCGCATCCGACGCGCCCTGAAAAAACTGCGACTGCAGCTGCCGCGGGGGCGTTCCCTGGCCGAGCTGCGCATCGCGGCCGACGGTGACCGGATCGTCGTCAGCGACGGGCACACGGCGTGGAACCCCGAGTCGGGACAGACCCATCTCGATTTCGCCGTGTCCGACCTCGCGACCCGGGCGGCTCCGATCGCGCGACGCACCGCCAAGGCGGCGCGCGAAGCGGAAGGCGAACTGGATGCGGACGATTGGTACGACCTGGGGCTCGAGCTGGAAGCGGTCGAACCCGAGGAGGCCCGGGACGCCTACCGGCGGGCGCTCGAGCTCGATGCCCACCATGCCGACTCGCACGTGAACCTGGGGCGACTGCTGCACGAGCAGGGGCTCGTGGAAGAAGCCGAGCGACACTATCGTGCCGCACTCCGGGAGGATCCCGAGCACGCGACCGCGGCGTTCGACCTCGGAATCGCCCTCGAAGATCTGGACCGCCCGGCCGATGCCATCGAAGCCTATCGGATGGCACTCGCGGCCGACTCCCGGCTCGCAGACGCTCACTTCAACGTGGCGCGGTTGTATGATAGGATGGGAAAACGGGCCGCGGCATTGAGGCATCTGAGCACGTATAAGCGGCTTACCGAACCCCGCTGAGGGGACGCACCACG
>Ga0209378_1002975_pt1 | contig 11526 bp, 13 predicted proteins | sample GraSoiAngelo_156_FD_186170 | JGI IMG/M metagenome (GOLD analysis project Ga0209378, IMG submission 186170) | Grasslands soil microbial communities from the Angelo Coastal Reserve, California, USA - 14_1009_13_40cm (SPAdes) (version 2) | ecosystem: Environmental > Terrestrial > Soil > Grasslands ... | reverse complement strand
GGCTCAAAATGTTCGGTCGGCTTTACGCTTGTTACATCGAGCCATGTTCGCTTGTTTAGCATCAAAGGGGCCGCAAGATGCTGTACGATGAGTGCCTTCACCTCTTCGCGATGATCATACGCGTGCCTGCCCGATATTCTGAGAACTTGCCACCCGTTCTCGCGGAGTGTTTGATCCCTAACAAGGTCTCTCTCGCGGGTTCGCTCGTGCTTGTAATGCCACCAGCCATCTATCTCGATGTCCAGTTTGGAATCGGGAAACGCCGCGTCTGCGATGTATGTAGCTCTGGAATCTGACAGTCGGTGCTCCGGCTGGATTCGATACTCCTGATCGTATTCCAAGCCCATTTCGTCAAGAAGCTGGTATAACCGCTTCTGGCCTTCAGAAGGATGGCGGTGCAGCCAGGTCCTGAGCCTCTCAGTATTCCTGTGCCAGCCGTGATTCGGATCTCGAAGGAATCTCTCCGTGCTGGAACCTATCGCGCGTCTTGCAACGTCGGGATCTTTCATCGGGTTGTCGCTTATCATTCTCTCCCGATGATGTTCCCGGACCTCTGGCGAGATACCCGTCCCCTCAGTGTAACATCTTCCCCGGTGACGATTCCAGTTGTCAATTCCCTTCACGGACTCCCCGCATTTTGTGCAGTTGAATACAGCTCGCTGAATAGACCCCGGCCTCTTACGTTTCCAGTCTTTGGTATTCTGATACCAAACCTTCAGAATCTTTTCTCCCGGTGCAACCTTCTCTACTGATTTCCATCCGGAGTCTGTCATAACAGGATGCTCGGCAGTTAGGGAGAGGTGCCCAGCACCCCGGGCTCCGTATCTTAGGTCCCAGATCCGGGCAAAACGGGACCCTGTACGTGTAACGACGTTCGGGTGAATATTCATCCCATTGTCTATGTCATAAGACCAGAGAGAATCTCCAGGCAGCAACTCCTCCACGGGTTTCTTATCGCCGTTTGAGAGTAAGATCTCAGCTCCAGCGGGATGGCAAAGCCAGTTACAACCGGTTGTTGCGATGGAGAATATTTTCGACCCGGGCATGTAGTGGACCACGGGTTTCTTCTCGATCGGGTCGATGTGGCCGGTGATCACTTTTCCATAGACTAGGAGCTGGAGTTTTCCACCGATATTCTGGCGGACTCCGCAAAGGCCCACCTTTCCTTCGGGAATGTTGCAGTAGCGAGCGCATGCTGTGCATCTGACCCTTGAATCTGCCAGTGGCTGGTAGAGGAGGGCTTCCTTCATCGTTGTTTTCACCAAGGCCGGCGGGAAACGGATTTGAACCCGCCCCTTGCTATTGGTAGACTGAGTATTCCGGCTTGAAATTGCTTTCCTTACCGAGCAGGCGATAAGCTTGCAGGAGACCCTCTATCGGCCAGCACGGAGCGAGCAGAGCCACGAGGTATCATGTGAGATCTGCAAGGGCAATCGGTTGGTTTGTGTCCAGAACTCTTCCCGGTGTCCGGTCTTCTTGAGGGCAAAGAGTCTGGTTGATATCGAGAAGGTGGTTGGGAAGACCGAGTTTTTCGGACCTTCTCCCCCTGGCGTCTTTCTTGGTAGCTACGGTTATCCTAACCTCTTGGCAGGTCCCTTGGTCCCTGTGTTGCAGGAGTCGGACCCGTCCTTGCTCGATGCTCCGGACCGTTGGCTTGACAAATCCATAGACGAGCTGCTACGATATCGGTTTGGTCTGGTTCGCGGAAAGTCCACTGTAAAGGTCCAGGACGCAAGAAATCCGGACAAGACATTGTCGCTTGTCCAGGAGCTTGTGATGTCAGAGACCCCAACTGACACAGAGCTGGTCTTGAAGAAAAAACCGTATGTTCGAATTAATCTCTTGACAAGAAGCTCGCCTCACGGACCGTCGGGCGTGGTAGAACGGCTTAGGCTTGCAAGCAACCCAGATGTCCCGCGACAGATCGATAATGTCGTATCCGACACAGACCTTCCTGCCAACGAAGGGGCTCAATCTCTCTATCAGAATGGAGTATCACAGCAACACATTGTCAGAATGTTTTCCATCGGTCTCCTGGGAGCGAGCAGGACACGTAGATTGGTCCCGACGGAATGGAGCATTACCGCGATTGACGATATTCTATCGAAAGACCTTCGACGAAAAGTACTAGATCATCCTCGGCTAGACGAGTTCCGATTGTTCATCGCCCACGCGGTGGGGAACAACGTGCACGTTCTTCTACTCCCGACAGGCTGGATGTTCGAAGCCCTAGAAGGCTGGCTGACCGGGCCAAGACCAGAGGTCTTCGGCGACTACGAACTCAACAAAGGAAGGAAAGACTATCCCACAAACATCGCAGGCGCTTATCACGCATCACGCCTCCCTGTACTGGAATATCTCGACCGAAATCGGACACAAGCCGGGGCAATCGTCTTCCTCGAAGTGACGAAGGAATGGGTCCCACTCGGGGTCTGGAGATTCCGAGAACTCGCGAGGAGAGCGCTTACCGGAGAGCCGTCCCGATTCAGGAGCCTTGAGGAGGCTCTCTCGGAAGCATGGAAGAGACTGCTCATTCCCTCCAGAAATTGGGCGGAGGCGAGTCGTTTGCTAGGCTACTACAAAGCACAGAAACAACTGTCCCATTGGGCGTGATTTTCTGACTTCGACAGGTTTCTTCACAGTTCGATGACTATTCTAGGGCGCAACACATTGTATCCAGGGTACGCACGTCAGGTATTGGAGCATGTACAACAATATGCCGATTCCGGCAAATGGGAATAGCAGCACTGTCCGTTTGTGAAGCAGCAACGATCCATGGTAAGAAACGAAGACTCCTGCAAGCAGAAGTGGCCAAATGAGAAAGAAGATGAGATCTGGAGGGTATCGGCCGCCAAACTCCCCCACGGACATTCGTACCATGAGGAATGCGAATGCACCCAGGATCGCGTCTGCCGAGAGAAACCATCCGATTGCAGTGAATAAGACTCCCCTGCTCAATCTCAACGAGTGCATTTCTGGCCATAATCTCGTCCTGTGGAAATATTTGCGGAATGTAACGAACTGGCAACCAACCTGGTAGTTATCACTGTAGAAATTCATGCCAATTCTCTGGACAAACTACCCATAGGTGTTGTCAAGGCACAACTAGGCATCTTTCTATGGGAAAACACGGCATATACTGAAGCGTGATCAGCATAATGGCGACACTCGACAGAGAGAACAGCAACAGGATTGGCCGATGAAGGGTCCTAGCTCCAGAGTATGTTATGATCGCGCCAAAGGCCAGAAGGGGCCAAAGGAGAAAGTAGACGAGCTCAGGAGGATATGCGCCACCGAAGTCGAATACTGATTGCCAGACCATCGCAAATGCGACGGCTCCGACCACGGCGGTCGACGAGACCATCCATCCGAGCGCTGTGATTAGGGCGCCAGTACTGAGCTTCAGCATAGGGTCTTCTAGGCCTTGTCACGTTCAGGTGAATATTTGCGAATAGGAACCAAGGCCGATACCGCTTTGAGAACAAATCATCGGATACTACCAGTTCTTGCTACTTGGAGAGACACTCGTCCCAACTATGGGAAATGGTCTAGATTGGTGCATGGAAGAGAGCCCAAAGAGGAAGTGGTCAGATGGTGAACGTGAGGCCGCTGTCATCAGCTTTTCAACCCTCGTGATCGCTTCAGCGGTTCTTGGCTTGCTAGTCTATGAAACAACTGTTCCCTTTTGCCGAGGAGCACCATGCCCGGCCCGAGAATCACTCAGTGTCATCTCCACCACCGTGAACTCTCCCACCAATGTCACGCTGAGAATAATCAATTCTGGTTCCGTCGCGGTCTCTCTTGCATCATACTACGTCAAAGACGCATACGGCCAAACTTACGCTAACAGCAATTGGGCAGGGCCCAACACATCCCCGAACACGACACTCTCCCTCAACCTATTGATAGACGGCAAAAGCTTCTCTTTCCAACATGGATCGAGTTATGCAATAATTGTGGTCACGAGCCGAAACAACCAGTACACGTTCACAGTCACAGCCTAGCACAAGAAAAACTCGTCAGGCGGTTATTGTAAAAGTGAATATGTTATTCCTTGTGGTTGTAAGAGCGATGGTATAGGTGTTCTTGGATTGGAATGTGAACGTGCTCCCATCTATGATTATGTTGATTGCAGCGACTTGGTTCGGATTCAGGACTGGTCCTGTCCAGTTCGTCTTTGTGTATTGGTTGCTGTAGTAGTTGACACCGTACGCGTCGAGCCATTTGACCACCACTCCGGTATTCCTTATGTTCATGGTAAAGTTTGTGGGTGAGTTGACCTGTGAGTTTTCTAGGTTCAACCCCTCTCGCCCGGGCAAAGGGTAACAGTGCATCCAGGAGCGTTGTAACTGTAACATCCTCCGCACAAGGGTGACGGATTACTAGTCGTCGCCCAATAGAGCGTTCCTCCTAGAATTAGGACAGCTACAATGACGACAATGAGTACGGTCCCAATACTAGGACGCATTGACTCTTCTTGGAATAATGGGTGAACCCGGACAATAGTCGAACTGAACTGATGTGCCATGAACCAAATTACGTAGGACAAAAATGGTCATCCTCCTGGACGAGGTTGTCCGCGTTCCTCTACTTCTCAGAGCTGAGTAGAACTCGACTATTATCGGCCGGAACCAAGTCATTCTTAGAGGCCCAGATGAACAGGATTGCTCAGCTACTAGTTTTGATCGCCATCATAACAGTCACCGGAGGCCTACTCTTTTGGTACTCGCTTTCCTCGGGCTTTTGCGCCTGTCCTCTCGTCGTAAGCCACGGACAGAATGAAGCTGTCCTCATGGAATCGGCCAATTTCCAATCTGACACGAACGTTACACTCGACATCAGAAACGTTGGAGGGTATCCTGTTAGCTTCCAGATTTACCAAGTCAAGGATTCGTCGGGAGACATATGGCAACTGAACAACTGGAATCCGCTCGGGCAACCCCTTACAGTGAACAATTTGATCGTAGTCAATATCGCGATCGGCTCGGGGGCGGGCGGATGCGGAAACGGGTGCCAATACACAGGTACGCCCGCAGCGTTCACGACCTTTCAAAGCAGCAAATCCTACACAATAACTCTGACAACTTCACGGAACAACTCGTTCGTCTTCACCGTGACGAGGTAAACGACAAAGCGAATCAGATTGTCTCCGTGACCTGAACGGTCTGTCATAAAGTTCGATTCGACTATTATTTCTCGTGACCATTCAATCTAGGGACGCACATGAAGCGGGGGACAAACAAATTATCCTGATTGTCATTATCATCGCTGCCTCCTTAGTCGGAATCCTCGCGGTCCTTGAATATGGCCAGCAGCATGTGGGCTCATTGTGTCCATTGCCGGCGCAAAACACAGTTACCGAGAGCCTGGTTCTGGTTTCTTACAGCACGTATTCCTCGACCAACATGACCCTGAACCCGCGAAACACTCGTTCTCTGTCATGGAAAGTCGACCATTACTACGTCACTGATAGCAATGGCAACCAGTACTGGAGACCCTCTTGGACGGGCCCAGCGGGATCGTCTGACACAGTGGTTACTGTTCCGGTCACGATTGGTTTAAGCTGTGGAAGCTGTTCCTACCAAGGTATACCAGGTGCCTTTAGTCAGTTCACCGCCGGTAGCACATACACGCTGAATATTGTAACATACAGGAATAACCTGTTCTCTTTCACCGTAACGGCGTAATGGCGCAATCAGCATCGCAAAAATAGATGCTTCTGATCAGGCCGGAAATTCAGGGTTACTTCGGCTGAGAAGCCTGCCAACCCATTCTACTATAAGCAACGGTCGTTTCTGGATCGGTGCGTAGGCTCAAAGATTTGATGAAGGGATACACGAGGACTGGTGACAGAGGGGAGACGGGTCTCTATGGTGGGACCCGGGTAGGGAAGGAGAACCCGAGAGTGGAAGCATACGGTGCCGTTGACGAGCTCAACTCGCAGATAGGACTTGCTAGAGCGATCGTGAAGGATGCGAAGACAAAGAAGATTCTGAAAGGCGTTCAGGAGGATCTCTTCACATTGGGCGGAGATCTCGCCTCAGAACTTGTCAGCGCCAACGTACCACGCATCGGCAAAACCCACGTTGACAATTTGGAGAAAACAATTGATTCGATTCACACTGGGCTGAAGCCTCTGCGGAGATTCATCCTTCCAACGGGAAGCGTTGCCGGAGCCCAGCTTCACGTGGCTAGAGCTGTCTGTCGGAGGGCTGAGAGACGGGTTGCCGGATTGGCGAAGCTAGAGGCGATTAATCCGGAGGCGATTCCGTACGTGAACCGGCTGTCAAGTCTCCTTTTCGATCTCGCAAGATGGGCGAACCAGCGAGACAAAGTCAAGGAGGAGGAATGGACCCATGAATGAAGACTGCATCTTCTGCAAAATCGTCTCGAAAAAAGCAGGAGCTGTCATCGTCTTCGAGGATGAGCATTCGCTCGCATTCCTCGATATTCACCCGTTGAATCCCGGACATACGCTTGTTGTTCCGAAGAAACATTATCCGAGCATGGTTGAGATGCCGCCCGAAGAGGTGGGAAGAGTCTTCGTTTCCGTGGCGAAGGTTATGCGAGGGGTCATGAAAGCCTCCAAGGCTGACGGGATCAATGTCGGCCAGTCGAACGGTCGAGCTGCGTCCCAAGAGGTCTTCCACATGCACGTGCATGTTATTCCGCGCTACATTCACGAGCTGCCGGGTGGTTTCCCTGAACGAAAGAGTGCTAGCGAAGCCGATCTGGAACAGATTGGCAGAAAGATCAAAGCTGCGATAGGGCCCTAGACCGACACGAGTCTGGTGGACCAATTTCTCGCCAGTAGCTGAAACAGGTCACCAGTTGATTACCCAGGAAACGAGAATAGCTAACCATAGGGTGCTTTGACGTCAGGTTGCCGAACCGGGGCTCGGACTGATTTCAGGACCTGCTCGGAAACTTTGAACCTGACAAGCGGTTGACTTGTGTTCACGAGATAGACCGGATCACCATCGCCTTGATACTTGTCTATCCTAGACACGTTAGACAGCTCGAGCCTCGCCTTCAACACAGTTCCGTCAGTAAGGTGATACTCGTTCCACTTCTCGTCGCCAATCCGATCAAAGTCGAGGCTTGCAACGACCTTGTAGCTTGACGGGTCCGCCAGGTTAAGCTGAGTCGTCGAGGGTTGGCCTCTAAGATTCGGGGCGCCATGTGTTGCAATGATGTTTTGCGCGTTCATGTTGTAGGCAGGTTGTCCCTGCTCATTCAATCCCCTCACGACTTTGACGACTACGAGCTTCACGAAGAGCTTGGTCTGATCCTCCAGTTTGTACTTTGTCCAAGGTTCAGAGATTACTGTGAACTCCATCGGCGTCATGCTCGTAAGATCTATTGATGACGGAGGCTGCTTCAGGCTAGTACCGGATTCGGATGACATTCTTGACCTATAATGAACGCGGCTTTCCTATCAACATTTACTGGAGAGCCACCTTATGGAGATCCCAGTGCAGGGAGACCGTCTCTTCGATTTTTGGCAATTCAATCATAATAGTTCAAGAGCAAGAACGCCCTTCTTTGTGTGAGGCCGATCCTTCATGAGATTGTGGCTCTTCCTTCTCCTGCTTGCCTTTGGACCGCCCCCTGCAAGCTATCCCGCTCTGGGTTTGGCCCAGGTCTCAGCTTCTCCTTCTGTCCCTTTGCAAACAGATGATGGTCTTGATCCCATTACTCTAATTTGGACGGGTTACGCACCTACATGGTGGGTCGCGGCAAACCTCTACGGTTGGAGCGACACGGCATACTGCTCTAGTGCCAAGACCGTTAATGGAGAAGCGTACAACTACACCTTGGAACAACCTGACTCAGGCGCGACCTCCTGCCTCGGCCCACGTGACCATGTTCGAATATGGGACATGGGCTATAGTCCGGTATACGGGTGGTGGAGCATCGGAGCGGCTCACCACGAGCATACAGTCTGTTTCCCCTGCCACCACGTTGTGGACAGCTGGGAGAGAGCAGAGTCGGACGTTAGGTTCACATTTTCCCACGGACTATCCACGATTTCGATCTCGAACTTCACTCTCGGTAATGTTGGCAATTATCAAGGCGTCTACAACGATGGAAACGCCACTCTGATCGAACTGAAATCTCCACCTCACCCTGCTCACGAGTATCCGGTAGTTTTCAATGAAAACGGTTTGACTAACGGAACGGCCTGGTCAATAACACTTGACGGGATAACCATGTCTTCCCAGCAACCCGACGTCATCTTCTCGAAGCCAAACGGTACGTACTCGTTCTCTCTAGTTCCGCCATCTGGCTACTCGGCGACTCCTTCGTCAGGAACTATCGTGGTCAAGGGAGTTGGAGCAACGGAGATGATCCTGTTTCGGGTGCCTTGGACAACATCCTCTACGACAATTCACCCCACGCCTGGAACATCCGTCTCGATTGGGATTAGCGGGAATGCTACTGTGTTGGCCAAAACAATACGGCTCACTGTTGTGGACCGCCCTGTGCTGAGCTTCAATGTTACAGAGATCGGAACCAGAGGGGTTCTCAATGTGACAGTACCCAGATCAGCAACTCCTCCCCAGTCCTCGGTCACGGTGCTGGTTGACGGGGTCCCATCTGGAACCGCCACTTTACAACAAGATGCAAGCAACTACTACGTGTTTCTGGTAGTGCCTTATGGAATTCACTTGGTCGAGCTTCAATTCACAGCACCTCAACCACCATATTCCCTGTACATCGCGATCGGCGTTCTTTCAGTAGGAGTAATCGGCTTGTTGTTTCTGTTTCGAAACCGGAAAAACAGAACACTCCCAAGAAAATTAGCTGATTTCGATTCTGGGACATTCTCCCCTAACTCGCCATAGAATCGTTCGGGAACTGACCTAGATTACACGTTAGCTTGCTTTGTAATCAAAGCCCGGATCCTGCCCTGAATCGCGAGACTCGCCCAATATCGACGCCCGACAGAAAATTCTCTCTAGAAAAAGGAGGAGGGTATTGCGCAGCGCATCTCTTGACGCAAGAGCGGGGTTGGGCGCCTGCAACCGGTGCCCTCAGCACGAGGTTGAATGAGGAAAAAGAAGAGGATGACCCTAGCTGTTCGTGGCCAGAGTCTCGGTTTTTGGGGGTTTGTTTATTCTTCTGCTTCTGTTGGTGTTATCGTCAGCTGCGTGAGTTTCTCTCCGCGTAGCACAGATAGGTTGACGTGTCTTCCGATGGCCTTGTCGTCCAGTAGCCCGCGAAGGTCGATGAGATTCTCAACCGGTTTCCCGTCGAGCTTCACGATGACGTCGCCTATCGCCAGGCCTGCTTTCTTCGCAGCACTATCCTGGTCTACTCCGTAGACGATTAGTCCAGCGTCCTGGCCGATACCAGCCTGCTGGGACAGACTGTCAGGAAGGTTGATGCTGTCTGCTGTGATGCCCATGTATGCGCGCTTGATCTTTCCATCGTGCATTAGCTTGTCGACGACGCCCTTGACAGTGTTGACTGGTACTGAGATTCCGCGGTTGTTGGCGTATGCAGCATTGATCCCGATCATTCTGCCCCTCGCGTCCACGAGCGGTCCGCCGGAGTATCCGGGGTTGAGACGTGCGTCTGTGACGACGACCTTGTCCATTGTCGATCCCCACCATCCGCGTACGCTGTATGCTGGGTTTGTTACGATTCCAGATGTGGCGCTTGGTTGTCTGCCGAAGGGGTTGCTGATTGCGAGAACAAACTGTCCTACTTTGAGATTGTCAGAGTTTCCTGGCTCGACTGGTGTGAGGTTGTTCGAGTCGATCTTCAATAGCGCAATGTCCGAGAACGGGTCTCGTCCCACTACCTTCGCTGTGTGTTTGGTTCCGTCGCTGAAGCCTACTTCGACTTCGCGCATGTCGCCGATGACGTGGTTGCTTGTGACGATGTGTCCGTCTTTGCTCCAGACAGTTCCTGTTCCGCCTCTCCATCTTCCGGCTCCTACCCGGACAACGGATCGAGAGACTCTCTCTGTAACTTCGACTACTGCGTCGGAGATTGATTCAAGTATCGCTGACGAATTTGTTTGTTTACTCATTTTTTCACCTTACCCTTGTAGGGGTTGGTGGAGCTATTTGTTGACCGAGGAAGCTGAAGCCGGGTCACAGACTAGGCGAAAGACAGGTCTGGAAAGAACGCGACAGATGTCAACAGGTTCCGGCCACGCCTTGGTCCGCTGTAGAGCCGCGAGATATGGCCCATCAGCTGGTGGGAGGCCTTCACTGCTTGACTGACATCCTTTTCCTCTCCGACCTTAGCGTCGATACTGAGGTAATTTTCGGTGAACTTAGCATCTATCTGGATGCTGTCCTCCTCCGTGATCCATTTCAGAACAAGACCGTCCTCGCTCTGTGAGTATCCTAACCAACGTAGACTTCCGAACCAGCGGCCCTTCAATCCTGCGATTATTCTCTGAACATCGACGTCATGTGGCAAGAGGGATTGGACGATTGGAATCCGTGGTTGAGTTGAACTTAGAGGACGAGCAACTTGGTGGCTGCCCCTGGCGGTTAATCGATACCCTTCAGATACCTTCTCTAGTAGGCCTTCATCTTCGAGTCTGTCGAGAACCCTAGACAGCATTTCCTGGTGGACTCCAAGTAGGCGTTTCAGTCCGTCGAAGGCGAAAACCGTCAAGCCTTCATCCTGGATTGCGTGAAGAATGTTGCTGTCCCTCGGTGTGAGGTCGATGTCTTCAGACTGATCAAGCTCCGAGAATCGACCGAGGTTCTCTTCCGTGGTGACCATCTATGGTTCTAGCCACGTGCCCTGATTATAAACCTGGTAGTAGACGGCTACCAAGTAGGTTGCTCCAAGCGTATCAAGTAAACTTGACTTGACCTAGAAAAACGGGGCGCATAAATATCGCAAACCGATCGTGCTCGTAACATGTCTCCGAGGAGTATGAAACCACCGAAAGACGACGCTGAGTACTTTGAACGACTAACCAAATCAGTTTTCACCGCGGGACTCAACTGGAGCGTAGTAGAGAACAAGTGGCCCGACTTCCAGAAAGCTTTCGCGCAATTCTCGCTTCCCAAGGTCGCGAAATTCAATGAGAAAGATGTGAAGGCGTTGATGGATAACCCGGGCATCGTCCGTAATGAAAAGAAAATTAGAGCTACTGTTCATAACGCGGGCGAGTTCCTGAAACTGCAGAAAGAGTTCGGTTCAGTCAAAAAGTACATCGACTCCTACGGCAAAGACGAAGAGCGATTGCAGACCAACGTTCAGGATAGATTTCAGCATGTCGGCCCTTCGACCGCTAGAACATTCCTCTGGTCGTCCGGATGCCAACTCACTCCCAACAAGGAAGAGAAGAAATGGATGGCCGGCCACAAGTAGATTATTTTCCGTCTAGATAATCCTCTAGAACCTCTTGAGACAGACTCGCGGACCCTGGCTGGCTCTCTAGTGTAGAGGAATCCAGTAGTCGAGGACCATCGCGAGAAAGACGATGGCAAGGTACGGGCTTGAGAATTTGAAAGCGGTCCATGCTTGAGCCTTTGTCGGGTTGAAAGC
>Ga0209378_1002973_pt1 | contig 11526 bp, 10 predicted proteins | sample GraSoiAngelo_156_FD_186170 | JGI IMG/M metagenome (GOLD analysis project Ga0209378, IMG submission 186170) | Grasslands soil microbial communities from the Angelo Coastal Reserve, California, USA - 14_1009_13_40cm (SPAdes) (version 2) | ecosystem: Environmental > Terrestrial > Soil > Grasslands ... | reverse complement strand
CGAATTGATCGCCCGCTTCGGCGGGTGGCCGGACGAGCGTCAAACGATCGACGCAAAACCGAACCAGGAAAACTCTGCGCAATTTGTTTTCGCCAACGGCAGCATCAAGATTACGAGCGCACCCGGCGGCGCGAACGTGTTGTCCAACGGGCGCGAACTCGGCCGCACCCCGTTAGTCATTGAAGAAGTCAAGCCGGGGAAAGTGAATTACGAATTGCGCCTTGCTGGTTACAAGCCCGCGGTAGTGACAGGTGAAGTCGCGCCGCAACAGCAATCATTTCTCGCGGCCCGTCTGGAAAAAAGTTTGAATCCGGAGCCCGATCAATCGTGGACGAATTCGCTCGGAATGAAATTTGTTCCGCTCGATTCCGTGCGGATCGCGGCTTGGGAAACACGGGTGCAGGATTACGACGCCTTTTGCCACGCCACCGGACGTCGTCACGATCCGCCGGATTTCGCGCAAGGCCCGACGCACCCGGTGGTGAAAGTGAACTGGTTTGATGCTACCGCCTTTTGCAAATGGCTCACGGAAAAAGAACGAGACGAAAATATCTTGGAGCCGTCGCTGGTTTATCGGTTGCCCACCGATCTGGAGTGGAGCGCAGCGGTTGGTTTGCCCAAAGAAAGTGGCGCTACCCCCGAAATGCGCGACGGAAAAATTCGCAACGAATTTCCCTGGGGAAAGGAGTGGCCGCCACCAAATGGCGCGGGTAATTACGCAGACCAAAGCGCGAGGCGACGCGGCGCGAGCGTGATCGAAAACTACAGCGACAATTTTCGCGAAACTTCGCCGGTGGGAAATTTCAAGCCGAATGCGCTCGGCCTTTACGATCTGGGCGGAAATGTGTGGGAATGGTGCGCCGAGGGTTACAAAGGCAGCAGCTCAGGCACAGGCCGTGACTGGGGCGTATTACGCGGCGGCTCCTGGTCGACCAGCAATCGCACCGAGCTACAATCTTCCTATCGGAACGTGATCGATCGCAACGATCGCGATGTCATCTACGGCTTCCGCTGCGTCCTCGCCCCGCAGGCGGACGACAACTTGCAGGGGCGTTGAAGCGCCCGGACAAACTACCAGCGGAATCGGGCGTGAAAAGATCGCCGGCCTGACACCATTCGAAAAGATCGGCGGGAGGTCGACCGAAAACTTGACTTACACTTGACCGATTTTAATAGTGGTTTAGAGAAAACTCGGGCCTTTCCTAGACTGCGGCCTGAAGCCTGCAACTTGGGCACTTGACCAATAACTTGACTTATGCTTGACTAATTCGACGTGAGTTATAAGCCCATTTACACGATTACGCCGGTGTTGCTCGCGCAAGTAGAGCAAATCGCGGGATTGCGGGAGCGGATTCTGGCAGCGGCGGTTCAAGTGCCCTGGATCCCGGCCTTGCAGAAGGACACGCGGATTCGCAATGCTCATTCTTCGACCGCAATCGAGGGCAATCCTCTTACCCTGGAACAGGTGCGGGCAATCGAAGAAGGACGGGAGATTCCCGCGACGGCACAGCGTGCCCGCCGCGAAGTAGCAAATTACTTTGCCGGGTTGCGTTTCGTGGAAAAGAACGCGCAACGCAGTGCGGTTACGCATGCCGAGATGCTGAAATTGCATCGTATCATGGCGGGCGACGTAATGGACCAGGGAAGGGCCGGCCGCTACCGGACGATTCGGGTGCGGGTGGGGAGTCACGTGGCGCCGCCTCCGGAGCAAGTGCAGCCGATGATGTCGGAATTGCTGCAGTGGTGGAATATACATGCGGCGCGGATTTCTCCGATCGTGAGCTCGGCCATCGTGCATCATCAGTTTGAAACGATCCACCCATTTGCCGACGGCAACGGACGCACCGGACGCATGCTCAGCCTGTGGGAATTGTATCGGCGCGGCTTCGACAGCCATCACATTTTTTCAATCGACGAATTTTATTGGGAAGATCGTCCGCGCTACTACGCCGCATTCGAGAAAGTGCGAAAGGAAAGTAATGACCTCAGCAGCTGGCTCGAGTACAGCGCCGAGGGATTGCGGATGACGCTGGAGCGAGTCTGGACCCGGATTCAAAAGCTGACCGCACATTCTGGAAAGACGAAGCTCGTGCTCCGACCGAAGCAGGAGCAGTTACTTCATCTCCTGCGCGAAGAGAAGGCGCTAACGCCGCGTGAGATTTGGGATGGAGTGGGCGTGTCGAAACAAGGCGCGCTCGATTTGTTGCGACCGCTGATTAAGGCCGGATTGGTGCAGCGGATCGGGACGAAGAAGACGGGCCGGTACGTCTTAGCCTGAATGCCCACGCTCTCCTGCTGAGCATGAGCCTTTGCGGTTAAGAATCGTAGCAATCCAAGTACTTGATGCCCGAACCGGTGCTGAAAATTACGATGCTTTGGTCAGGCGAAATTTTACCTGACGAGAGTAGCGACTTCAGTGCCGCGAAGCACGCTGCACCTTCCGGAGCGACAAAGAGTCCTTCGCTCGAAGCAACTTCTGCGGCAACGCGGATCATTTCTGCGTCGTTAACTGCGATGGCGCCGCCATTCGACTGGCGAAGAATGTTGAGGATGAGAAAATCGCCTATCGCTTTTGGAACACGTAATCCGGCGGCAAGCGTGTGTGCGCTAGGGAACTCGGCGGCGGAGTTTTCTCCCGCTTCGAACGCACGAACGATGGGCGCGCAGCCCTCGGCCTGGACCGAGAACATCCGTGGCCGTTTTTGGCCGATCCAACCGAGTTTCTCCATCTCATCGAACGCTTTCCACATCCCGATAAGGCCGGTCCCGCCCCCGGTGGGATAAATAATGACGTCGGGTAACTCCCAATTCAGTTGCTCGGCCAATTCGTAACCGAGCGTTTTCTTTCCCTCGATTCGGTATGGCTCCTTGAGCGTCGAGACATCAAACCAGTCCTCTTTGCGCCTCGCAATCTCAGCAGCGCAATCGGTAATAAGGCCGTCGATCAAGGTGACGCAGGCACCGAACTCGCGGCATTCGATAATATTGGACCGTGGTGTGTCGCGTGGCATGAAGACGTGGGCTTCGAGTCCGGCCCGCGCGGCGTAGGCGGCGAGGGCGCCGCCGGCATTGCCGGCGCTTGGTGCAACGAGTTTGGAGGCGCCAAGATATTTCGCCATCGAAACGGCGACTGACATCCCGCGCGCTTTGAAACTTTGAGTGGGATTCTGTGATTCGTCTTTGATCCGGAGATCCTGCATTTGCAGGGAGACGCCGAATCTTCCGGCGCGAAGCAAAGGCGTTCCCCCTTCACTGAGTGAGACGAGTGAGGTCTCGATTGGCACCGGCAACAATTCGCGATAACGCCAAAGCGATTTCTCTGCACGGGTTAACAGCGCATCGCGTTTGAGAGCGCGTCCTGCTCGTTCCAAGTCATAAACAGCGAACAGCGGTTTGCGGCACGCCGTGCATAAGTTTTGCAGCTTCCCCCAGTCGTGACGCAACCCGCAGGATGTGCAGCTCAGATGCGTTAGAAACATGAGATGGAGGCGGGCGATGCTACCATGAGGTGCGATTGCCGCCATTTTTTTAGTGAAGTCGCTCAAACCGATCGGTAGCAGCGGCGATAAAATGAGTTTCGTGCCGCTAAACACGCCAAGAGATAATAGAATTGATCGCCAGGTATTGTTCGCCAAAGAAAAGCGGTGTGGCGCTCCGCTTCCCACCGCACTCCACAAAGCCTTTTTTGGACTGCGCCGGCAAAGCGAAGCGACGACGGCGCTTTTCACACGCGCTCCCCCCGGGGAGAAGAGAAACACGGCGCATTGATCCGAGTTTTTACCGACTAAAAACAGTTAGCATTGCGCGCCACAGGACTCGATCCGTCGTGCGCATTGTGTTAATCCAAGCGTCGCATGACTAAAAACGTATCCATGCGCCGCCCATCGCGCCCCTCGTACCGTCCATCGCTGACCACGCAGATTATGATCGGGCTGGTTGTCGGCGTCGCGGTCGGCTGGATACGGCCGGAGTGGGGAAACAACGTCTATTTTCTTCGCGACATTTTCCTGAATCTGATCAAATCAATCATTGGTCCGCTTGTTTTTTCGACTCTGGTCGTCGGTATCGCTGGGGGTGGCGATTTACGGAAGGTAGGGCGGATGGGCGTGAAAGCGCTCATTTACTTCGAAGTTGTCACCACCGCCGCATTATTTATTGGATTAGCGGTCGTTAATTTAACCAGGCCGGGTGCGCGAGTCCCGCTTGTGGCGGGGGCGAGTGAGACGGTCCAGAAAATTGGCGAAACTCATCCGCAGACTTTGATCGAAACGCTCGTACACGTATTCCCCTCGAGCGTCATTGATTCGCTGGTGCGCGGCGACATTCTCCAAATTGTCGCCTTCGCCGTGCTGTTCGCGATGGCGGTGTCGGCGGTTGGCGAAAAAGGAAAACCGCTCTTGCGCGGAATGGAAAGTCTCTCGCAGGTGATGTTCAAGCTGACGAACTACGTCATGAAATTTGCACCCATTGGTGTCGGCGCGGCCATGGCGCATACCATCGGCACCCAGGGTCCGGGCGTGCTCGTTAGTTTGGGAAACCTCATATTCAGCTACTACCTCGGACTGATCATTTTCATTGTGTTCGTTTTCGGACTCATCCTGGTGGTAATCCAGGCGCCGATTCGGCAATTTGTGAGCGCGATTCGCGAGCCGGCGACAATCGCTTTCGCAACCACGAGCAGCGAATCAGCCATGCCCAGAGCGATGGAGGCGATGGAACGCCTCGGCGTGCCGAAACGCATCGTCGGTTTCGTGATGCCGACCGGTTATTCCTTTAATCTCGACGGCTCGATGATTTTCCTCGCCGTCACCTCGATTTTTATTGTGCAGGCCGCCGGTCCAAGCATGGGGCAACACTTTGGTTTCGCGCAGCAACTTTCTATGATGGTTGCCTTCATGATTACATCCAAAGGACTCGCTGGTGTTCCGCGCGCGTCCATTCTGGTGCTCCTCGCGACTTTGACGAATCTAATCTCGGCACCGGTCGCGACGGCCGGCGTCGCTATCGTCCTCGGCGTCGATGCGATCATGGATATGGGCCGATCGTGCGTGAACCTGATTGGTAACGCCCTCGCCACCCTGGTGATTGCGCGGTGGGAGGGCGAATTCGATGATAATCGGGCGCGCGTCTTCGGCACGCCGGCGGAAGCTGAACTCGACTTGCGTTCCGGCGATGTGGCCTTTGCGGAAGCTGCGGGCGAAAACTAGCCCGCATTTTTCACTCGCCCAGCGAAACATGCGTTCGAAAGGACAGCTACTTCGACCGATCCAAACTGTAATCGCAGAATCGTCTTAGAATGCGCTGAAACTCATTCGCTTGGAAGGGGGCTGCTCGGCCTCTGCCGAGCGGATATAAAATATCCCGGGCTAGGCCGACGAATTACCAGGAGGCGGCGGTTGCTCGCGAGGAGAACCGCGTTTACGCTGGCTGATTTCTTCCAGCAGTTCGATTTGAATTTGCTGAATCTCGAAGAGCCGGTTGTATTGCCGGCGCAGGAGATGATCGATTTTCTCGTGCAGATGCCGAATCTCGAGCTCGGCCTTGAGATTGACCTTGTAATCATTTTCCGCCCGCAATCGATCTCGCGCCTCGGCCCGATTTTGGCTCATCATGATGACGGGCGCCTGCAACGCAGCCAGGCAGGAGAGGATCAGATTAAGGAGAATAAACGGATAAGGATCGAAGCCGCGGTCGAGCAGGAGGAGCGCGTTGAGCACGACCCAGACGACGATAACACTGCCGAAAGTGATGATGAATTTCCAACTACCGCCGAACTCCGCGATTTTATCCGACAAACGCTCACCAAAGGTCAGTTTGCGCTCGAATTGTTTTTCAATGTTCTCGGAAAGCACTTCATGCTCGCGCAGACTTTCGATGACTTCGTGGTCGAGTGCCGTTAGCTCACCAATTTCACACTCGAGCGTGTGTTTAACGTAATCTCGGCGGAACGCGCCGAGATCGGCGAAGCAAATGAACTGCTGCGGATCCCAGTTCGGCCGCTGCGATTTGATGAATTCGGCGAGCGACGGCCGCACGTTCTCGCCGATGGCGCCGTTTTGCGGCAGGAACGACCGCCCACAAATCTGGCAATTGAGTTTTCGCGACGTGGTCGCTTCCATTCTTCTCAATTAACGGCGAGCACTTTCGGCTTGTCGATTCAATCTTGAACGCGGCGTTCGTGATTTTAAGCTAGGTGCGATGGAGGAAGCCGAGGTCCCGCTCGAACATTTGCACGAAGAGATTCATTTTCACGCAGAACATGGCGGCGAGAAATGGATCTCGTGGGTGGCACTGAGCACGGCCATTCTCGCGGTGCTGGCGGCGATTGCCGGATTGCTTTCCGGCAGTCACGCCAACGAAGCAATGATGAAACAGATCGAATCAGCTGATCAGTGGGCATTTTATCAAGCGAAGGGAATCAAGGCCTCGGTGCTCGATGCCAAAATGAGTCTGACCGGTTCCACGAGTGATGCGGATCGCGAGAAGGCGGCAAAATATTCCGAAGAACAAAGCGAAATTCAAAAAGAAGCGCGTGAGAAGGAAGGGGAAGCAAAACAAAACTTTCATCAGCACGAAGTTTTCGCGCGTGGGGTAACCTTATTTCAAATCGCAATCGCGATTGCGGCGATTTCGGCTCTAACGAAACGCAGACGCTACTGGCTCGTGAGTATGACCTTTGGCTCCATTGGCTGCATTTTTCTTGTCCTCGGTTTTGTTCAACATTGAACCATGCGTGTCCTGGCGATTGATGCTTCGTTGCGTAATTGCGGAGTGGCGATTGTTGACGGCGAGAATGGAAAATCGCGCGCGCTTTTCTTTGGCACCATTCATAATGCCACTTCCGTGAAATATTCAGCTTGTCTGGTGGCGATTCGCGATCGTCTGGCACAATTGATTCGCGAGCATGAGCCGGACTGCTGCGCGCTCGAAGCCGTCATTTACGTGCAGAGTTACAAAACTGCGATTTTGCTCGGGGCGGCGCGCGGTGCCGCCATCCTGGCGGCGGCGGAGAAGGGCTTGCCGATTTTCGAATATGCACCAAGGCGAATCAAGCAGGCGACGGTTGGAACCGGTGGAGCGCGGAAAAATCAGGTTGCGTTCATGATGCGGGCGTTGCTCGGCTTAACCGAAACACCGGATGCAGATTCAGCCGATGCGCTGGCGATTGCCCTCACTCATTTGCGGGCACAGGAAGCCGCGCGACTCGGAATTCCAGGAGCGACTCAAATATGAGTCTCGACGTCGCAGCGCGACTTGGAGGGGCGAGCTCCGCGAGCCCGGTCCGAGCCGGACTGGCGGTTCCGGCGTCGCAGGAGCTCCGCCCTCCACTCGGTGTGCGCTGGCTCGGTCGGATGAATTTTGCGGACGCGCTGCAGTTGCAGGAAAAAGTCGTCGCGCAAAAACGAAACGATCCAAACGTCGCCGACACCATCCTGTTACTCGAGCACGATCCCGTTTACACGATTGGCCGGACACCGGATCAGACCAGCTTGCGCGGTGCTTCACATCTGCCGCATCCGTTTTTCCAAATCAATCGTGGCGGGCAGGCGACCTATCACGGGCCAGGCCAGTTAATGGGTTATCCCATTATCGATCTACGCAATTATGGTCAGGACTTGCACAAATATTTGCGTTGGATTGAAGGATTGCTGATCGAATTTTTGGGCGAGTGCGAAATTAAAGCGCAACGTCGCGAAGGATTGACCGGTGTTTGGGTTCAGGAACGAAAAATCGCCTCCATCGGCGTGGGTGTTCGGCATTGGATCACCATGCATGGGTTCGCACTAAATGTGTGCGGCGATCTCTCGCCATTCGATCAGATCACGCCGTGCGGAATTTCGAACGTTGCCATGACATCAATCGAAACAGAGTCCCGAAGATCCGTTTCCGTTATCGAAGTAGCGGCGGCGTTTGAAAAGTTGGTTGCCCGTAAGATCCCGGAGTTGCGCGTTCCGCCAGCGCCGTAGGCAGCGCCATGCTTAGAGTTCTCGTAGCCTATGAATGCATGAATGGCTAACGCCTACACACGAATGATCGCGCATCCGCAAACTTCGCTCCGATGGAGCTTGGCTGTTCTTGGGACGATAGACTATAAACATCCCGCTCCCAAGGGAGCTAAACATACTGGCGCATGAACATTCCACTCGAGGATAATTTCAGCGACGTCATCGGCAAGGCGCAGCGCGGCTTGGAAATTTCCGATTCAGATCTGGCGGAAAAAGCGCGCCTGGACGCGAATACGATACGAAAATTGCGCAGTGGACATTTTGATGAGCTGGCACTCTTTCGCGTGGCGCCGGTGCTTGGGCTTGGCGCGCGCGCGCTAAACGATCTCGCGCAGAACGAATATCGACCGGCTGCGCGTGAGATTGATGGTCTGGCCGTGTTCAACACGCCGTTCCATGACATGCGGGTAAATGCGTTCCTGGTATCGGACCCGAAATCGCGCAAAGCCATTGCCTTCGATACTGGTGCCGACTGTCGTCCGATCCTCGATCGAGTCGCGAAGGAGAAATTGGCGGTCAAACTGATCCTCTTAACGCATGCGCACACCGATCACATAGCCGATCTGGGGCGGTTAAAAAAAGAAACCGGCGCGCCGGTTTATATTTCCGAACGCGAATCCATTCCGGGCGCAGAAACAATTCCCGAAGGTCATGAATTCGACGTTGGCAATTTGAAAATAAAAGCGTTGCTGACCTGGGGGCATTCCCGCGGAGGAATGACCTTCTTTGTTGCTGGACTGGCGCGTCCGGTCGCGATTGTGGGCGATTCAATTTTTGCCGGCTCAATGGGCGGCGGAAATGTTTCCTACAAAGATGCAATAAAAAATAATCTGGAAAAAATTCTGACCTTGCCGAACGAGACGGTCATTTGTCCGGGGCACGGGCCGCTTACGACGGTGGGAGAAGAAAAACAGCACAACCCGTTTTTTGCGGGACGCGTGTGAAGTCCTTTTGTCATTCCGACCCAAGTGGAGGAATCTCTTGTTTTAGTCGACTCCAGCAGGATCAGCGAAATAGTAAGAGATGTCTCGACTTCGCTCGACATGACAGAATGAAAGAGTAATCACATGAACGTTGGTTTTGTTGGTGTTGGCAGAATGGGCGCGAATATGGCGCGCCGACTGGTTGATTGCGGCGTTCACGTAACGGCTGTTTACGATGTAAATCGAGCGGCAGCGACGAAGCTGGCCGACGAACTGCGCTGCGCCGCCTGCCAGGATCTTTCCGAAGTGACGGGCGAGTCGGATGTCATTATTACCGTCGTAAGCGATGATGCGGCGATGCGAAAGATTTTTGCGAAATCGGGCGACAGCCTGCTGGTGAACGCGAGAGGCAAGTTATTTATCAATTGCGCGACCATTACGCCACGGGTGCACCTTGAAGTGGAAGAACTGGCCGGGAAAGCCGGTGCGCGTTCCCTCGAAGCGTGCATGGCATCGAGTATCACGCAGGCGCGCGATGGTTACCTTTATTTGATGTGCGGCGGTGATAAGGAGGCGTTTCGTTCCGCGCAACCGGTTCTGGAAAAACTTGGGAAAACCATCCGTTACTTCGGGAAAGCGGGGGAAGCTGCCAAGATAAAGGCGCTGGTCAACATGGTAATGAACATCAATACTGCCGGCCTTGCCGAAGGTCTTGGCCTGGGCGAAGCGATGGGCCTTGATCTTACAATATTGCGCGAAGTTTTTTCTGAAACCGGCGCGGCCTCGCGCGTTTTGCAAACGGACGGCGAAGACATGCAAAACCGCGAACATAGCTGTTTTTTCTCGGCCGCGCACGCCGCCAAAGACAGCGGTATCGCGCTCGATCTCGCGGGCGAACTTGAGCTGGATCTTCCGCTCGCTCGGGCCACCAAACAGCAGTACGACGCTATGATCGCGGAAGGGTTGGGCGAACTCGACAAATCAGGCATTGCCGAGTTGACCTTCAAGAACCGTCACCAGCACGGTGGCGATCATGTGTGAGGTGGATCGAGCAGTCCCTTGCTCGATGTTAGTTAGGCGGCGGAAGCCGCAATTGTTTGGCATCGCGCGACGAAACGCACGATCCACCTCGATGGGCGATCATGTTTGATTCGCACGACGAGTCAGTTTTAGGCGTTCGACACCAACGCTTCAACGTCCTTCACAATTCGAAGCTGTGCGTCGCCGAGGTGGAGTTCGCCATCGCTTAGAATTTTTGCGCGCAGGCCCGCGTTTTCCTTGAGAAATTCTTTCGCGCCCGGGGCGAAGGCGACATCCATCCATTCACAGGGTGCGCAATGCTGCGTCCCTCGAAACCTCACACCTTGAATTTCAAACTCACAACCGATAAGCGAAAGAAGATCGACCCCGGAGACGATAACGTTGCGGCGCAAAACGCCCGCCGGTTTCTCCCTGATTCCAAAGTGGGTGCAGAGCCGCTCGAAAACCTCCGCGGCAAAAAATGTGATCTGGCCTTTGTAATCTTCAGCATGATTAAAGTAGCGGTCCCCGAGCAAACCCTTGCCCGTGACACACTTGATTCGTTCCTTCTCAACGAGCGGCGACGTTCCTGGCGGCTGGCCGTAGTGGCCGACGAAATTGTGTTCGGATGAAATGAAGATTTGTTCGATTTTCACGTCGGAAGAACAGCAGAAACCTGTGACTGACAGTGGCACAGCATTGCAGCCTGTGGAATTGTGAATTTATCGGCAGAGGTGCCGAGATCACTACATGAATACGGTCTGGCGCGTCTTTGTTTATTTGAAACGTTACCCGCTGCTCGCGTTCGCGATGATGGCGTGTGCCATTACCGGCACGTTGATGCTGATTGTTTTTCCGGCGGTTACAAAATGGATCCTCGATGAAGTTGTGACCGGGCATCATCCTGAGCGTCTGCTGCCGCTTTTGGCGGTGGCAGCGGTCGCAGCCTTGCTGCAAAACGGGCTCAATTCTTTGCGCCTTCTCCTTAACAACACTTTCGAGCAAAAAGTCATCTTCGATCTGCGCAGCGATTTGTATTCGCACATTCAACTGTTGCCGCTGCGCTGGTTCGATAACCGCGCCACCGGCGATCTAATGACGCGAATCTTAGAGGACGTAACCTCCGTCGAGCGCATGCTCATTGACGGAATCGAGCAGGGAACGGTGGCAGTTTTACAAATCATCATCGTGCTCGCGGGAATGTTTTACCTAAGCCCAAAACTCGCGCTCGTCGGCTTGGCACCAGTGCCTTTTCTGGCCGGTGGCGCGCTGTGGTACACGCTCACGGCGCACCGACGTTATCGATTACAACGCGGCGCCGCCTCCTCCATGAATTCGCTGTTGCACGACAACCTTTCCGGCATTCGTCAGATCAAGAGCTTTGTGCGCGAGCGCGAGGAACACATTCGCTTTAACCGAGCGAGTGACGCTTTGCGGCGCGCCACTCTCGTGGTGATGAAAGTATGGGCAGTCTACAACCCCTCGATGTATTTGTTCGGCTCCCTCGGCGTTCTCTTGGTGGTAGCGGTAGGAACACAAGATATTCTGTCCAAGGCGATTCAGCTGGGCGATCTCGG
>Ga0209378_1002972_pt1 | contig 11530 bp, 10 predicted proteins | sample GraSoiAngelo_156_FD_186170 | JGI IMG/M metagenome (GOLD analysis project Ga0209378, IMG submission 186170) | Grasslands soil microbial communities from the Angelo Coastal Reserve, California, USA - 14_1009_13_40cm (SPAdes) (version 2) | ecosystem: Environmental > Terrestrial > Soil > Grasslands ... | reverse complement strand
GCTGGATGCTCGACCGGCTGATCGAGCCGCTCCGCCGGTGGCGGCTCGGCCGCACCGTCGTCCGCGCGCTGACGCGACCCGTGCCTGCGCTCACCCTCTACGCCGTGGCGCTGATCACGTGGCACCTGCCGGGCCCGTACAACGCAGCCCTCGAGATCCACGGCTGGCACATCGTCGAGCACCTCGTCCTGCTCGCGACCGCCGTGCTCGCGTGGTGGCCGGTCGCCTCCGCATCCACGCTCGCGCCGCGGCTGCACTACGGAGCGCAGATCCTCTACCTCTTCGCGTTCGGAGTCCCGATGACGGTCGTCGCGTCCATGATCACGGGCGCCGAGCGGGTCCTCTACCCCTTCTACGCCGCGGCGCCCCGGCTCTGGGACCTCACGCCGCTCGCCGACCAGCGCCTGGGCGGCGTCATCATGTGGGTGCCGGCCGCCCTGATCCCGCTCGCAGCGTTCACGGTCGTGTTCTTCCGCTGGGTCGCCGCGGAGGCCGACGAGGACGCAGCGCCCGTCGGGAAACCTCTGCTATGATCAAAGCTCCATGAACATCTGCGTGGCCGGCACCGGGTACGTCGGGCTCGTCACGGGCGCGGTCTTCGCGGACCTCGGCAACGACGTCGTCTGCATCGACAACGTCGCGGAGAAAATCGCCGCCCTCCGGGCGGGCCGCATGCCGATCTACGAGCCCGGGCTCGAGGAAATGGTCGCGCGCAACGTGGCCGACGGCCGGCTCGCCTTCACGACCGACCTCGCCGACGCCGTACGTCGCTCGGTGGTCGTGTTCATCACGGTCGGCACGCCGGCCAGGGAGACCGGGCAGACCGACCTCGGCGCAGTCGAGTCCGTGGCACGCGAGATCGGTCGGGCGATGGAGCGGTACACGGTCGTCGTGAACAAGTCCACGGTGCCTGTGGGCACCGGCGACCTCGTGCGCGAGGTCATCGAGCGCCACCAGCGGACGCCCGTGCCCTTCGATGTCGTCTCGAACCCCGAGTTCCTGCGCGAGGGCTGCGCGATCGAGGACACGCTCCGGCCGGACCGGATCGTCATCGGCGCGCCCAACCAGCAGGTCGCGATGACCCTGCTCGAGCTCTACGCCCCGCTCGAGCGCCCGATGATCATCACCGACGTACCCTCCGCCGAGATCATCAAGTACGCCTCCAACGCCTTCCTCGCGGCGAAGATCTCGTTCGTCAACGTGATCGCCAACCTCTGTGAGCAGGCGGGCGCCGACATCACGCAGGTCGTGAAGGGCATGGGGCTCGATCCCCGGATCGGACCCGCGTTCCTGCAGGCCGGCCTCGGCTACGGCGGGAGCTGCTTCCCGAAGGACACCGACTCGCTCGTCCACACGGCCGCCGCGCGCGGCGTGGATTTCGTCCTGCTCCGGGCCGCGGTCGAGATCAACCAGGAGCGGGCCGGCCACTTCGTGCGCATGATCGAGAAGGCGCTCGCGCCGCTGGACGACAAGCGCGTCGCCGTCCTGGGCCTCGCCTTCAAGCCGAACACGGACGACATGCGCGAGGCGAAGTCGATCGAGGTCGTCGCGCGTCTCGTCCAGCTCGGCGCCCAGGTCCGCGCCTACGACCCCGTCGCCATGGAGAACGCCAAGCGCGTGCTGCCGGCGAGCGTCGTCTACTGCGACTCGCCGTACGCCGCCGCGGCCGACGCCGACGCGGTCGCCCTCGTCACCGAGTGGAACGAATTCAAGCTCCTCAACCTCGAGCGGCTCCTCGCGGTCCTGCGCCGGCCGGTGATCTTCGACGGCCGCAACCTGTGGGAGCCCGAGCGAATGCGGCGCCTGGGCTTCGAGTACCACTCGATCGGCCGCAAGCCCGTCCTGCCCGCCTGACCCCCGCGATGCGGGCGCTGGTCACGGGCGGCGCGGGGTTCATCGGCTCCCACCTCTGCGAGTTCCTCCTGGGACAGGGCTGGGAGGTCGTCTGCATGGACAACTTCGTCACCGGGTCTCCGGACAACGTCGCGCCGTTCCAGGCGCGGCCCGGGTTCAGGCTGGTGCGCCACAACGTGACCGAGTACATCCGGATGGACGGGGCCCTCGACTGGGTCCTGCACCTCGCGAGCCCCGCCTCCCCGCGCGACTACCTCGAGCTGCCGATCCAGACGCTCAAGGTCGGCGCGCTCGGCACGCACAACGCGCTCGGCCTCGCCAAGGCCAAGGGCGCCCGGTTCCTGCTCGCCTCGACGTCCGAGGTCTACGGCGACCCGCTCGTCCACCCGCAGCGCGAGGACTACTGGGGCAATGTGAACCCGGTCGGCCCGCGCGGGGTGTACGACGAGGCGAAGCGCTTCGCCGAGGCGATCACGATGGCCTACCACCGCACCCACGGCGTGGACACGCGGATCGCCCGCATCTTCAACTCCTTCGGCCCGTCCATGAGGATCGACGACGGGCGCGCGATTCCCGCGTTCATCTCGCAGGCGCTCGCCGGCCAGCCACTGACCATCTTCGGCGACGGCTCGCAGACGCGCTCGTTCCAGTACATCTCCGACCTGATCGACGGCCTCTGGCGCCTCATGCGGGCGCCCGTGAACGATCCGGTCAACCTCGGCAACCCACAGGAGATGACGCTCCTCGAGCTCGCCAAGCGCATCCTCCGCCTCACCGGCGCCAGGAGTGAGATCGTCTTTCGGCCACTCCCGACGGACGATCCAAAGGTCCGCCAGCCGGAGATCGGCCGGGCCCGCGCGCTCCTCGGCTGGGAGCCCCACGTGGATGTCGACGAAGGATTGCGCCTGACCATCGACTGGTTCAGGCGGAGGCTCCGCGGGTGAGGGTCCTGGTCACGGGCGGCGCGGGATTCATCGGCTCCCACGTGGTGGACCGGCTGGTCGCCGACGGCCACGCAGTCGACGTCGTGGACAACCTGTCGACCGGCCGGCGCGCGCACGCGAACGCGGCGGCGCGGCTCATGGTCTGCGATCTCCGGAGCGCGCGGCTCGACGGCGCGTTCGCGGCCGCGCGGCCGGACGCCGTCGTCCACCTGGCCGCCCAGGCGGCCGTCCCGCGCTCGGTCGCCGACCCGCGCTTCGACGCGAGCGTCAACGTGCTCGGCACCCTCGCGCTCCTCGACGCGGCCCGCCGCTTGGCGGTCGGGCGCGTCGTCTACGTCTCGACTGGCGGTGCCGTCTACGGCGACACCGACGTGCTGCCGACCCCGGAGGACCATCCCACACGGCCCGCCTCGCCGTACGGCGTATCGAAGCTCGCCGGTGAGCGCTATCTCGAGTGCTGGGCACGCCTCACGGGGACGCCGACCTTGTCGCTCCGCCTCGCGAACATCTACGGCCCACGCCAGGATCCCCACGGCGAGGCCGGCGTGGTCGCGATCTTCGCCTCGCGGCTCCTCGCCGGCGTCGAATGCGTCGTCAACGGCGACGGCGAGCAGACCCGCGACTACGTCTACGTCGGGGACGTGGCCGATGCGGTGGCCCGTGCCCTCGCGTCCGCCGACGTCACGGGTGAGGTCAACATCGGCACCGGCGTCGAGACCTCGGTGAACGACCTCTATCGGCGGCTCGCGCGCCTCGCCGGCGTGGCGCGCACGGCGCGCCACGGCCCGCCCAGGCCCGGCGAGCAGCGGCGCAGCGTTCTCGACGCGACGCGCGCGAAGGCCTTGCTCGGCTGGATGGCCGCGACGCCGCTGGACGCCGGCCTCGCGAAAACGCTCGCAGACTTCAGAAAGGAGATCCGCGCATGATCGACGAGGAGCTGAAGGCGATCCTGGTCTGCCCGGCGTGCAAAGGGGACCTCATTTTCGAGGAGACCCGCATCATCTGCCCGGCCTGCCGCAAGGCCTACCCGATCCGCGACGGGATCCCGGTGATGCTGATCAACGAGGCCGAGGCCTGGTCGCCGGCAAGGTAGTGGCGAACGACCGACCGGCGCAGGCGGTGATCCTGGCCGGCGGCCAGGGGACGCGGCTGCGCCCGCTCACGCTCGCGCGGGCGAAGCCCGTCGTGCCGCTGCTCAACCGCCCGTTCCTCGCCTACCAGCTCGCCCTGCTGCGCGAGCACAGCGTCACCGACGTGATCCTCGCCTGCTCCTACCGCGTGGACGACGTCCGCGCGGCGCTGGGCGACGCCGGCCATCTCGGCGTGAAGCTCCGGTACGTCGTCGAGCAGGAGCCGCTCGGGACGGGCGGCGGCGTCCGCAACGCCGCCGACCTCGTGTCGGGCACCGTGTTCGTCTTCAACGGCGACATTCTCACCGACGCCGACCTGACCGCCATGCGGCAATTCCACGAAGCTCGCGGCTCGCGCACGACGATCTTTCTGCAGCCCGTGCCGGACCCGCGGCAGTACGGCCTCGTCGAGACGGAGCGGAGCGGGCGACTGCTCCGGTTCCGCGAGAAGCCGGCGGCCGACGAGGAGATCGCCACCGACACGATCAACGCCGGCATCTACCTGATCGACGCGGCGCTGCTCGGGCGGATCCCATCCGAGCGCCCGAGCTCGATCGAGCGCGAGTTCTTTCCGGCGTTGATCGCCGACGGGATCCCATGCTTCGGCTGGTGCCCGTCCGCGTACTGGCGCGACATCGGGAACCCGGGGGCCTACAGCGCAGCCCAGATAGACCTGCTCGAGGGCCGAGCGCGCATGCTGCTCCAGCCGCCCGGCGAGCGCCGCGATGGAAGCTGGGTCGCCGCGGGCGGCTCCGTCGCCTCCGACGCCCGCCTCGTCTCGCCCTCTGTCATCGGCGCGCGCGTCGTGCTGCACCCGCGCTGCCAGGTGGGGCCGGCGGCCGTGATCGGCGAGGGCTCGACGGTCGGCCCGGACGCGCGGGTGGAGAGCGCCATCCTCTGGGAGCGGGTCGCGGTCGGCGCCGGCGCCGTGCTGCACGAGTGCGTGATCGGCGCCGATGTCAAGATCGGCGCCCACGCGCGCGTGGGCTCGGGCGTCGTGCTCGAGTCGGGGGCTGTGATTCCCGAGCGGACGACGCTCGCCCGCTAACTCCTCGGGCGACGGACGCGCGCGTGTGGCAGGGCGAGCGGCCGGCCGGGGGAGGCCGCGTGTTAGACTGAGTCGATGGCGCTGGCTCGCATCCGCAACTTCTCGATCGTCGCCCACATCGATCACGGCAAATCCACGCTGGCTGACCGCCTCCTGGCGCTCACCGGCACGATGGACGCCAAGAAGGCCGTCGACCAGGTGCTGGACTCGATGGATCTCGAGCGCGAGCGAGGCATCACGATCAAGGCCCACACGGTCCGTCTCCTCTACCGCGCGCGCGACGGCCACGAGTACACCCTCAACCTGATCGACACGCCCGGCCACGTGGACTTCTCCTACGAGGTCTCGCGCGCGCTCGCGGCGTGCGAGGGGGCGATCCTCATCATCGACGCCGCGCAGGGGATCGAGGCCCAGACCCTGGCGAACTTCTACCTCGCGAGCGACGCCAACCTGACGATCGTCCCCGTGATCAACAAGATCGACCTCCCCGCGGCCAACGTCGAGGGCACGCGCGAGGCGATCACGGCGGTGCTCGAGCTCGACGGGAGCGAGGCGCTGGCCATCTCCGCCAAGCACGGCACGGGCGTGCCCGAGGTGCTGGAGGCGATCGTCACGCGGATCCCGCCGCCGGCCGGCGATCCGCACGGGTCGCTCAAGGCGCTGGTCTTCGACTCCTTCTACGACTCGTACCAGGGCGTCGTCGTCTACGTGCGTCTCAAGGACGGCCACGTGCGCGTCGGCATGCGAATATTATTGATGTCGAACGGCCGCGCGTACGACGTCCAGCAAGTCGGCGTCTTCTCGCCCGACATGCGGCCCGTCGAGGAGCTGTCCGCGGGCCAGGTCGGCTATATCATCGCGGGGATCAAGCGAGTGGCTGACGCGAAGGTGGGCGAGACGATCACGGAGGCCGCGCGGCCGACCGCCGAGCCCTTTCCCGGCTACCGCGACGCCAAGCCGATGGTGTTCGCGGGCCTCTACCCGATCGAGGACACTGATTATGAAGCCCTGCGCGACGCCCTCGAAAAGCTTCGCCTCAACGATCCGGCCTTTACCTACGAGCCCGAAACGTCTCTCGCGCTGGGCTATGGGTTTCGCTGCGGCTTCCTCGGCACGCTGCACATGGAGATCGTCCAGGAGCGGCTCGAGCGCGAGTTCGACCTCTCGCTGATCGTCACCGCGCCGAGCGTCCGGTACCGGATCCTCACCACCGCGGGCGAGGTGCTCGATCTCGAGAACCCGTCGAAGATGCCGACGCCGGACAGGATCGCCGAGATGAAGGAGCCGTACGTCACGTCGTCGGTCCTCGTGCCGACGGAGTTCATGACGGTGATCTACAAGCTCGCCCAGGAGAAGCGGGGCGAGCACAAGTCCCTCGAGTACCACGGCAAGCGCGTCCACATCCGGTTCGACTTCCCCCTCGCGGAGATCGTCGTGGACTTCTACGACAAGCTGAAGTCGATCTCGAAGGGGTACGCGTCGTTCGACTACGAGTTCGCGGACTTCCGCCCCTCGGATCTCGTCAAGCTCGACATCCTGCTCAACGGCGAGCCCGTCGACGCGCTCTCGATCATCGTCCACCGGGACAAGGCGTACGAGAAGGGCAAGGCGCTGGTCGAGAGGCTCCGCGCGGTCATCCCGCGCCAGCTCTTCGAGGTGGCCATCCAGGCCGCGATCGGCAGCCGCGTCATCGCGCGGGAGACCGTGAAGGCGATGGGCAAGAACGTCACCGCCAAGTGCTACGGCGGCGATATCACACGCAAGCGCAAGCTCCTCGAGCGACAGAAGGAAGGCAAGAGGCGCATGAAACAGGTGGGTCGCGTCGAAGTACCACAAGAGGCATTCCTCGCGGTGCTGAAGAGCTGAACATGGACGAGCGCAAGATCGAGATCGAGCCCACGAAGATCGGTGTGACCGTCCCCGCGCCGTCCGCCCCGGAGACGGCCGCCGAGGCCACGGAGGCGAAGCCCAAGCGGAAGTCGGCGCTCCGTGAGTACGTGGAGGCGATCGGGATCGCGGTCCTCCTGGCCCTCGTCATCCGTACCTTCGTGGTCCAGGCCTTCACGATCCCGTCGGGTTCGATGATGGACACGCTGCTCGTCGGCGATTACATCCTCGTGAACAAGTTCCTCTTCGGCGCCGAGCTGCCGTTCACCGACTGGCGCATGCCGGGCCTCCGGGACCCGCACCGGGGCGACATCATCGTGTTCAAGTACCCGCAGGACGAGAAGCGAGACTTCATCAAGCGGATCATCGGGACGCCCGGCGACAGTATCCAGATCCGCGGCCGCCAGGTGTACGTGAACGGCACGCCGCTCGTCGAGCCCTACACGAAATTCGCCGACGGCGCGCGCGCGGTCCAGGATGGCTACTGCGGCTACTCCTACGGCTGCCAGCCGACGACCGTGCCGCCCGATTCCTACTTCGTCATGGGTGACAACCGTGACAACTCCCAGGACAGCCGCTACTGGGGGTTCGTCAAGCGCGACAAGATCAAGGGCAAGGCGTTCCTGACCTACTGGTCGTGGGACGGCGACCATTACTGGCTCCGCTGGTGGCGACTCGCGCACTACATACCGTAAATTCTCGGAGGGGGGCTTCGCCCCCCTTCCGAAACCTCCCCCCAGGAATCGTTGCGCCGGCAAAGCCGGCGCTCGAACCTCGTGCGGACAACCCGTCAGCCTCGGACTGCGCTTCCGTCCTTGGGGACAATCCGCCAGCGTCAGACTCGCTCGGGTTCTATGTTCACGTCCCGTTCTGCGCGCAGCGCTGCCACTACTGCAGCTTCAACACGGCGCCCCTCGACGAGGGCGCGATGGCGCGCTACCTCGCGGCGCTCGAGCGCGAGCTCGACCTGCTCGGTGGGCTCGGGTGGGCGCCGCGCGTGCGGGTCGAGACCATCTTCTTCGGCGGCGGGACGCCCTCGCTCCTCGACCCCGAACCGCTGGCGGCGATCCTGGTACGGCTCCGGGACCGGTTCGCCGTCGCCCCCGACGCGGAGACCACGGTCGAGTGCAACCCCGAGAGCGTGACGCGCGCGAAGCTCGAGGCGTACCGGGCGGCCGGGGTGAACCGCCTGAGCCTCGGTGTCCAGTCGCTCGACGACGCGATCCTGCCCCGGCTCGGCCGGCTCCACGACCAGAGGGGCGCGCGCCTGGCCTTCGAGGCGTCACGCGACGCCGGCTTCTCCAACGTCAGCGTGGATCTGATGTACGGCCTGCCCGGGCTCGACCTCGAGGGCTGGAGCCGCACGGTCGACGCGGTGCTCGACTGGCAGCCCGAGCACCTCTCCGCCTACGGCCTCACGCTGGACGCAGGAAGCCTCTGGGGCGCCGCCGGCGTCGGCGGTCTCCCGCCCGAAGAGACGGTGGTGGCGCAGTACTGGCGGCTCACGCGAGCCGCGGCCGAGCGCGGCTTCGAGCACTACGAGATCTCGAACTACGCGCGACCCGGCTTCCGCTCGCGCCACAACCAGATCTATTGGCGCGCGGCGGAGTACCTCGCGGCGGGGCCGGGCGCGTGCGGCTTCGTCGGTCGCGTCCGCTACGCGAACGCGCGGGCCACGCCCCGCTACTGCCAGACGCTCGAGGAGGGCCGCCTCCCGGTCGACACGTTCGAGGAGATCACGCCGCGCCAGCGGCTCGCCGAGCGGCTCATCCTCGGGCTCCGGACCGCCGACGGCGTGCCCGCGGCGTGGCTCGACGCGCGGCTCCTAGGCGACACACCGCTCCGGCGCACGATCGCCGCGTGGCGTGAGGAGCGACTCCTGGCGGATGCCGGCGACCGCGTCCGGCTGAGCGCGGCAGGCTTCCTCGTCTCGGACGCGCTGTTCGTCGACTTGCTATAATTCTGGCTGATGGACGTCCGTCATCGCGAGGTCCTGATCGCCGTCATCCGTGAATATGTCGACTCGGCCGAGCCGGTCGGATCGCGCGTGCTGGCCAAGCGCCACTTCCCCAACCTCTCCCCCGCGACCATCCGCAACGCGATGGCCGATCTCGAGGAGATGGGCTACCTCGCCCAGCCGCACACGAGCGCCGGGCGGGTGCCGACGGACAAGGCGTACCGGTTCTACGTGAACTCCTTCCCGCCGTCGCAGGCGCCGGAGGCGCCGGCCGCGACCGGGACGCTGCCCACGCGGCACTCGGGGATCGACGGTTTCATGGAGCGGACGTCGTCGCACCTGTCGGTCGCGACGAAGCTGACGGGCCTCCTGCTGGCGCCGCCGCTCAAGCACACGACGCTGGCCCGGGTGGAGCTGATCCCCCTCGAGAAGGACCGGGCGCTCGCCGTCCTCGTCACGGACGCCGGCTGGGTCACGGCCCGGGCGGTCACGCTCGAGCCGCCGCTCTCCGCCGACGAGGTGCGCTCGATCGGGCGCGAGCTCTCGCGGCGGTTCCGCGGGCGGACGGTCGAGCAGGTCGTGGACATGGAGTCGTCGCCGAGCGACCCGCTCGACACCCTGCACACGCGCGCGCGGGCCGTCACCGAGCAGATCCTCGCGCTGCTGAAGGGGCGCACGCTCTACGTCAGCGGCGCGATCAACATGCTCGACCACCCCGAGTTCTGGGACATCGAGACGACGCGCGACCTGCTGCGCACGTTCGAGCAAAAGGAGCGCCTCGCCGACCTCATGACCGTGCTCGCCAAGGCCGAGGGGCTGCACGTCACGATCGGCGAGGAGAACCCGTACGCGGAGATGCGCGAGTGTACGCTGATCACCTCGACGTACCTCTACCACGACCAGGTGGTCGGCATCCTCGGGGTCGTCGGCCCCCGGCGCCTGCCCTACCCGGACGTCATCTCCGTCGTCAACGAGACCGCGCGCCACGTGACCGAGGCGCTCTCGCGCGTCCGTCAGGACTTGTACCTACCGTCGTAGCGCTGGTCGGCGTGGGGTCGGGGGCAGGCTCCTCTGCTCGGAACGACACTCGCTCGGAGCCCGCCCCCGACCCCGCCCGACCACGCCACGCTGATATAATTCAAGTGTGATGGACGATTCTCCGAGAGAGGAAGCCGTGTCTGCAGCGGCCGCGCCGTCGGCCGAGGCTTCCCAGGCTCCCGTTCCGGAGGTCGCGGAGCTCCGGCGCCAGCTCGACGAGAAGCACGACCGTCTGCTCCGCGTGCTCGCCGACGCCGAGAACGCGCGGCGGCGGGCTCAGCGCGAGCGCGAGGAGTTCGTCAAGTACGCCAACGAGTCGCTGCTCCGTGACCTCATCCCGGCGCTCGACAACCTCGACCGGGCGCTCGACGCCGCCCGGGCCGCGGGCGCCGCGGCGAACCTCGTCGAGGGCGTCGAGCTGACCCAGCGCGAGCTGCTGAAGGTGCTCGAGCGGGCGGGCGTCACGCGCTACTCCGCGGTCGGGCAGTCTTTCGATCCGACGCGCCACGAGGCGATCGCGCGCGTGGTCAGCACGGAGGCCGCGCCCAACACCGTCGTGAGCGAGCGGCTGCCGGGCTACCTGCTGCACGACCGCGTGCTCCGCGCCGCGCTCGTCGCGGTCGCCGTGGCGCCCGACGAGGACGCCTGAGCCCGTGCCGCGCGACTACTACGAGGTCCTCGGCGTTCCACGCGGCGCGACGGACGCCGAGCTGAAGAAGGCCTACCGGCAGCTCGCGATGCAGTACCACCCCGACCGGAACCCGGGCGACAAGGACGGCGAGGAGCGCTTCAAGGAGGTCAACGAGGCGTACACCGTCCTCTCCGACCCGGAGAAACGCGCGCACTTCGACCGGTTCGGCACGGTGGGTCCGGCCGCGGGCGGGGGGGGCACGGACACGGGCTTCGGCACGCTGTTCGAGGACATCTTCGAGAACTTCTTCTCGGGCGGCGCGCGCTCGAGCCGCCGCTCCCGCGCCACGCGCGGCGAGGACCTCCAGTACGAGCTCAAGATCGCGCTCGAGGAGGCGGCGGCGGGCGTCGAGACGAAGATTCAGATCCCGCGGCTCGAGCAGTGCGACGCGTGCGGCGGGACCGGCGTCGAGCCGGGCGGCCGGCTCGAGACGTGCGACTTCTGCCGCGGGCGCGGCGAGGTCCGGCGCACGCACGGCTTCCTCACGGTGGCGCAGCCCTGCCCCAGGTGCCAGGGCGCGGGTCAGCTGAACCGCCACCCCTGCGCGCGGTGCCGGGGCGAGGGGCGTCAGCGCTCCGAGCGCTTGCTGTCCGTGAAGATCCCGGCGGGCATCGAGGACGGGATGCAGCTCCGGCTGAGCGGCGAGGGCTCCGGGGGCGCCAACGGCGGGCCGCCCGGTGACCTGTACGTCCTCGTGCGCATCCGCGAGCACGAGATCTTCGTGCGGGACGGCGCCGACCTCTACTGCGACCTGCCGGTGGCCTTCCCGCAGCTGGCGCTCGGCGTGGAAGTGGAGATCCCCGTGCTCAACGGCACCGCGAAGCTCCGGATCCCGCCCGGCAGCCAACCCAATCAGATCCTCAGGCTCAAGGGCAAGGGCATGCCGCATCTCCGCCAGCGCGGCCACGGCGACGCCTGCTACCGGCTCATCCTCGAGGTCCCGCAGAAGCTCAACCCGAAGCAGCGCGAGGCGCTGCTCGC
>Ga0209378_1002965_pt1 | contig 11546 bp, 10 predicted proteins | sample GraSoiAngelo_156_FD_186170 | JGI IMG/M metagenome (GOLD analysis project Ga0209378, IMG submission 186170) | Grasslands soil microbial communities from the Angelo Coastal Reserve, California, USA - 14_1009_13_40cm (SPAdes) (version 2) | ecosystem: Environmental > Terrestrial > Soil > Grasslands ... | reverse complement strand
TTCGAAAAGGTGCGGATCGACAAGGAGGCCCACCTGGTGACCGTGACGGCCCAGGTGCGGGTCAAGCCGGGGGACGTCGACAACTTGCTCGAAGGGCTTCGGCGCAACGAGAAAGTGCGGGCGTTCGAGATCGAGTAGTCCTCAGCCCGAGGCGAGGAGATCGCTATACGACGAGGCCATGAGGTCGTCGTCGGGGATCTGGAAATAGGCCCGCAAGGACTCCAACTGTTTCCGGCCCGCCTCCCGGTCGGACTCCCCGGCGAGGACCTTCTCGAACTCGATGAACTTCCCGAGTCCCCGCACGGTGTCGAGGTGCACCTGGACTCCTTGGAACCGGTAGATCTCTCGGGTCTTGCGGACCTCGGCCTTCACCGGGAGGACGCGGGCCAGGATCTCGCGGACCGCCGGTGCGTCCGGGATCGATGCGAGGAGGACCCGACTCTCCTTCACGCCGCCGACGTCGGGCCGCTCGTAGTAGACGAGCTGACCCTCCCTCGCTCCCTCGATCGATCGGAGCTTGAAGCGCCGTTCCCCCAGGCTGAAGTACGTGTCGACCTGGCGAGCGGTGGCCACATGTTCCGCTCCCGCGAGAAGGGCCCGAGCCTTGCCCAGGTCCTCGTACCGGGCCTTGAGCTCGACGAGGTCTTTCTGTCCAGGATCCACGCGAGCGGAGACGAGAGGGGGCCTCAAGAAGATTGCCGTCGCCGTCCCCTGCGGCGGAGCCCGTGTTTCCGGACGGGCCTCGTCGCAGTTCGTACCTCTACTTAGAGGTATGAAATCGTATCCCCAGCGCATTCGAAGCGGACGTCTCACGCGTACGACGTGATCCGGCGTTGGCTCCGCAGGTAGGCCCGGAGGACGCTGGCCCGCCACCAGTTGGCGAGCGGGAGGCGAAGACGTCGGCTGATCTCCGCCTCGGCCGATTCGAAGTCCTCGAATCGGGACGGCTTCTTGGCGAGGGCGGCCCGCGCGAGCTCGCGGTACCGCCAGACCCCGAGCGGCACCCAGTCCTCGTAGACCTCCATGAAGACGATCGCACCCGCCTGCCTTCGACGGGCCGCGAGGTGCTCGAGGACCGGAAGGCGGGTCGCGTGGTATGCGCCCGCGATCTGGTCCGGGTACGTCGTCCGGCCTCCCGCGAACTCGTGATCGTGGGCCGGCGTCGGATTCGCTTCCAAGTTCCAGGCCTCGAGGCCCTCGAACATGAAAGCCTGGGGGAAGAGCAAGATCGCGACGTTGTTCGCGAGCCCGCTCGCGTTCGTCACCTCGAACTCCGGGATCCACGGAAATCCGCGGACCTCGTCGACGAGCCCTTTCGCCAGGATGTCGTCGACGGCCGTGATGGACCACTCGGTCGGGACGAGACGGCGTCGATCCTTCGTGCCCAGGAGTCCGACGGAGAAGACTCGCGTGATCTGGCTCTGCGTGATCCCGTGGTCGTACAGGTCCGTGACGGCCTCGCCCGCTCCCAGGTCCGTGTCGGAGACGAGGTCGTCCACGCGCCGTGGGACGGACGGGTTCGAGGTCAGGTCGACCTTCGTGAGGTCGGCGCTCGGGCCACTGGGCGGCGCGCGGGCCGAGAAGGGACTCACCAGGGTGGGCTTCCTCGTGAACCACATCTCCGTGTCGATCGGCTTCGAGGCCATCGCGGCCTCCTGGACCGTCGAGAGGATTGAATCGGGCGTCCGGGCCTCCGCGACCCGCCGCGGTGCCTTCCCGCGGACGAGGGAGAGGCGGAACCGCAGGATTTCGGCGAGGTCGTACGACAACCAGGATTCGGATGCGTCCAGGATCGATGTGTCCTCGTCCCGAACGGGAGGGACGAGCGGTCCGACGAGGACCTTCGGGTAGCCCCACGACCCGACGAAGGCGCTCGGCGGCGAGGCGCCGAAAAGATTCTTCGTCTGGAGGTCGCGGCGTTCGGTGAACCAAGCTCGGACACGGTCCAAGTACGGACAGATCGCGAGCCGACAGCGTTTGATGTCTCCTTGGCACACACGACACGCGATCTCCCGCCGGACCTCGGCGAGCGTCGCTCCGAGTCCCGCCTCCTCGCGCGGCGCCGAAGACGAAGGAGGGAACATGGTCACGAGGCGGCGGGAGCGGTCGCGGGCGCTGAAGCCGGAGGTGCCGGGGTCGGAGGGGCCGCGGGCTTTGGAGCCGGAGTCGGCGGGGCGGGTTTGTCCTCCGGGATCACTTCCTCCCACCGCGCGTAGCAGAGCGGGCAGACGTGGATGATGCCGCCCGACGCGTTGCAAGGCTGGGCCCCGTCATTCGGGCAGTGGTGCTCCTTCGCCATCGCCTCCCTCCGATGGACCGGTTCCACTTATCCCTTTCGGGCTCATATCGAATCCATACAACCGGTCGCGATTCGCCTCGAGCTGTTCGACCGGCTTGCCGGCGAATTCGGCGGCCGTGAGGACCCCGACGTCGTGTTCTTTTCCGGCCCGGAAAACGGGATCCATCCGCGTGCGCCACTCGCGGTCGCGGAGAATGTGGTGGTCCAAGATCAGCGTGCGCACATTCGTGGTTCGCAAGATCCGAAGCAGATGGGACAGGGACCGTTTCGTATGCTCTGCGGGATAATGGTCCGGCATGTGGGTCATCGGACCGTCCACGTAGAGGACGGTAGGCTGCGCGTCGATCAGGAAGGAAAGGTGCTCCTTCAATGGAGGGCCGAGTACGTCCGCGGTGTGGACGAACACTTCGTTCCCCTGAGCGATTCGCGTCATGACGACATAACCGAGTTCATCATTGTAACCATGCGGCAGAGCCGGCGAAAACAGAAGTTCCGTTCCACCGAAATCCATCTGATTTCCATCGGCGACTTGGATTTCCTTCGGATACTTCTTCAGCGCCCGGACGAACGCGCCCGCGCGCTCCCGCTGACTCCGATTGATGTGGAACTTCCCGTCCTTCAGGAACGCGAGCTTGCCGCGGAAGATGGACGGCGCATCCGGGTTGTGGTGATCGTAGTGGTAATGAGAGACCGTCAGGACATTCGCGCTTTTCGCGGCACTTCGGATCCGTTGCCACAGCTCCTTCTGGCGGTCCTTCTCCGTTGGATGCGGACGAAGGTCGAACCGGTAGGGACCGAGGCGCACGCTCGGGTCGATGAGGACGGTCACGTCCGGCGTCTCGACGAGTGTCGCCATCGACCGCGCCCCGAGGCTGTCGGCGGCTAGCGGCGTGATTTTCATCGGAACACCGCTTCGCCCCATACCTGTCGCTTGACCTTGTGGAATCCGAGCGTCGGGAACAGGGATAGGGAGGCCACGTTGTCCACGTACGCGTGGAGAGTCGGACGTTTCCCGAGTCCTTGGAGTTCTCGCACGACCGCGGCCACGACGGATCGGGCGAGCCCTTTTCGCCGGTATCCCTCGAGGACGTGGACGATGCCAATGACCCCGACCCGGTCGGTGATCGTGTGGGTCAGCGCCCATGCGATCGGCTCACCGCCCTCATAGATCGCCGCGGTGGGTCCGCCTTCGATCCGACGTCGGACGTACGCTTCCGCGGGCCAATCCGGCTCCCAGAGTTTCGCGATCCGCCCTGCCCAATCCGGGTGGAGCGGACGAACTCGATCGTCCGGATGGTTGACGAAGTCTTGCGGGAGGAGTTCGAAGAGCCACGCGGAGAGAGGACGAAACTCTTCCGCCCGGGGCTCGAGGACCGCGAGTGGGAACTCGTCCGTCAGGTGCAGGATCGTGAATCCGCGGGGAACAGCCTCCCCGAGACGGCCCGCCGCGTCCGCGTCGCGGGCCGCGATGGCGATGAAATTTGCACCTCGGGAGCTGCGGGCCCGGTGGACGGCCATGACCCCGCGAGGTGGTTCGCCTTCCGCGTACACCTCGTAGCCCGCCTGCTCGAACACCCGGTCCCACACGATTGCGTTCCCGATCGCATCCTCCTCGAGGAACGCGCGGATGCTCTCCCGATTCGTGGCGTGCAGTGGCGTGGGCCTGCGATGTCGGAAGCGGGGAAAAGCCTTACTTCACGGCGATGGAGCGGATCTCATCCGCTATCATGCGGGCGGCCGACGCCGGGTCCTTCGCTTCGTAGATCGTGCGCCCGACGATCACTGCGTCCGCCCCCGCCGCGATCGCATCGGAAGCCTTTCCTCCCTGGGCCCCCACCCCCGGTGCCAGGATGAGACGGTCGCCGACGATTCCCCGGAGCGACCGGATCCGGTCAGGTCGGGTCGCAGGCGCGATGATGCCTGCCGCCCCGGCTCGGACCGCGATGCGTGCGAACTCCTCCGAGAACTTCGATGTGAACTCTTGGCCTCCGGGATGGCTGAGTTCCGTGACGACGAAGACATCAGCCGAGCCTGCCGCATCGACGCATGCGCGGACGGAATCCTCTCCCGCGAAGGCATGACAGATGACGCCGGACGCTCTCGCTCGGACCGCCTGCTCGACGATGAGCCGGCTCGTGTTCGGGATGTCCGCAATCTTGAAATCACACAGGACGTAGCCAAGGTCCGCGAACTCGCGCACGATGCCGACGCCCGCCGAGAGGACGAGCGGCCAGTTCACCTTGATTCCATCGACGTGGCCTTGAACCGCCTGCGCGACAGACCGCGCTCTTTTGACGTCCGGGACGTCCAGGGCCAGGAGCTGGCGATGGCGGAGTCGCATCGCCGTCCCGAAGAGGACCGCGGGGAAAAAGGTTCCCTCGGTTCGACTTTCTTGGCGGACGTTTTAAGTAACCCGGAGGGAATCGAGCCGTGCCCTCCATGCCCGAGATGCAGCGGATCAAAACGAAGGTTTGTTTGGTCGGCGAGGCGGCGGTCGGCAAGACGTCCCTCATCCGCCGGTTCGTCCAGGACGACTTCGACGACCGCTACATCACGACGCTCGGAGCGAAGGTGTCGAAGCGCGAGATCGTCTTCGACATGCCGGACCGCAAGCAGATCCAGATGGACATCACGATCTGGGACATCATGGGCGAGAAAGGATTCCGAGACCTCCTGAAGGAGGCGTTCTTCCACGGGGCCAAGGGCGTGCTCGCGGTCGCCGACCTCACGCGCTATTCGACGTTGAAGGAGCTCGACGACTGGGTCCAGGGCGTCTTCAAGGTCGTCGGCGAGATCCCGGTCGTGTACGCGATCAACAAGATTGACCTGAAGGACGAGGTCATGATCCTGTACGGCGACAAGGAGATCGGGGAGGCCACGCGGGCCTTCGAAGCGCCGTTCTTCTACACCTCCGCGAAGACGGGGGAGAACGTGGAGCTCCTGTTCCAGCGACTCGGGACGATGGTCCTCAAGCGAGAGGGCCTCTCCGTCGCGAGCTGACGCCCGCCGGCGAGAACGAGGCGAGAAGCGTTAAGTAGCCGCCGCCGGAGTGCGGAGGCGCCACGGAGCGGGGACATCGCTTGGCGATGAAACGTCTCAAGTCGAAGATTTGCCTCGTCGGCGAGAAGGCCGTCGGCAAGACCTCCCTCGTCCGGCGGTTTGTCATGAACATGTTCGACGAGCAGTACGTCACGACGATCGGGACACGGGTGTCGAAGAAGGAGGTCCACATCTCGATGCCGGACCTGGCCCAGAGCGTTCAGGTGGACCTGATGATCTGGGACATCATGGGCGAGAAAGGGTTCCACGAGCTCCTCAAGGACGCGTACTTCTACGGCGCGAACGGCATCCTCGCGGTCGCCGACCTCACGCGCCGCCGGACCTTGGACGACCTCGACGACTGGATCGACAGCGTAGAGCAGGTCGTCGGCAAGGTCCCGATCCTCATCGCCGTGAACAAGGCGGACCTGGCCTCGAACGCCCGATTCCGGGAACGGGACGTGGCGGAGTTCGCGAAGGCCTACGGTGCCGAGTTCTTTCTCACGTCCGCGAAGACCGGGGACCAAGTCGAAACGGCGTTCGCCCGACTCGGCGCGCTCGTCGTCGAGCACCAACTCCACGCGACGTAGACATGGGTCGAATCGAGCGTGTGAGTAACCTCTTGCACACCATGTGTTTTCGATATCATTAAGTATTGACTCGGTCATCGCCGCGGTCCCTGAGCCTTCGCCTGCGATGCGGGTAGAAAGGAGGGGTCCTGGGCCGGGAGCAGGGGACAATGGGGCGGGATGGCCATGTTCGCGACGAGGCCCACCCGAGCGTACCGTTTCGGTGCGATCGGTCTATGCGCGTTACTGGCAGTCAACCTCCTCCTCGTGTTCCTAGCGCCGCCGGTCCGCGGCGATCTGCCGACCCAGACGGAGAACGTCGACGCCTCTCGGACCGTCACATGGACGATGGGCACGAGCGCCGGGCTCGACCTGCAAGGCGTGGACCTCGAAAGTGGCAATGCGACGCTCCCCTGGAAAGCCCAGAATCTCTCGTGGGACCGACCCGGCCAGTTCGCCGCGAACGGCAGTTTCGACTCCAGCTTGGCCGCGGATCCGGCGGGCATCTCGTTGCGGGCCGATTCCACGAACCACGTGGTCGACGGGGACTTCGTCTCCGGCACACCCTGGACCTTTGAGACGAGCGCGTCCCGGAACGTGACGGCGGCCTGGAACACCAGTGCGAAGAACGCTGTGTTTCGGCACAACTCGCCGAAGACGGAGGCGCAATGGGACAGCCTGGACGCGAATCCGGGGACCTGGGCGGGCGTCAATGGGATCCCGTGGACGAACACGACCGGGCCGCACGAGGGAACGGGCATGCTCGGACTCAACTTCACGCTGGGACCCGGTCCCGGAGCATGGGCCGGAGTGCAGCACCAGACGGTGGTGAACTGGTCCGGTTCCGATCGCATGGTGATCTGGGTCCTGCCGATGAATCCCAGCCTCCCGCTGACGTTCAACATCACGGCGACGGTCGGAACGTCGCTCCGAGGCTCCACTGCACGCGCTCTCGTCCCCGGGTGGCAGGAAATCGCGGTCGATCTGAGCGAACTCGGACCGTGGAGGGGGAGCCTCATATCGCTCACGGTGAGGGTCATGGGCCAGAACATCCCTTCGGGAACCGTGTACTTCGACGACCTGCGAACCGGGAATGCAAAGCAATTCGACGAGACCGCTCGAGTCCGTCAAACGGTCGTCAAGACGAACGCCACCACTCCCGCGATGGGTAGTGCCGTCCTTCGGGTGAACTGGTCCACGCCAAGCGCGACCGGGGTCGTCCGTGTGGACGGGGTCGTGGACGTCAACGGCCCATCGGGTTCTGCGGTGAAGACGTTTCCGATGTCGTCGGGAATGACCTGGCGGACGTCCCTCCTGGATTTCTCTGCGACGACCGCGCTGCCGGGTCTCTACAACGTGAGTGTCGGGATCCGCGTCATCATGGACAACACGAGCAGCTCGTCCGTCGAGGTCCGCGCGGACGATGTATCCCTGTTATTCCCGAATCGACACAACGGGACGTATCTCTCCGGCGCCATCGCGATGGGTGCTGCGTCCGAATTCCTCCGGGTGACGTGGGCCTTCGACGCGTCCGGCCCCGCTACGTTGCGGGCCGCCCTCCGCACCGGGAACGACTCGAGTCCTGGGAGCCCCACATGGAGTCCGTGGCAGGTCTGGGCCACGACGGGATCCCAACCGGCCGGACTGCCGCCCGCTGCGTTCTTCCAAGTTCGTGTGGACCTGATGACGGTCAACGCGAGCGTCTCTCCCGTCCTCCGCGGCATGGCGCTGGAGGCTCGACATCATTCGGCCGGCGGATCCGTGACCTCCGCCGCGTTCAATATTCCCACGGCGGAGGCGGGCACCTTTCTCCATTGGCGGAAGCTGCAGGTGAGGTCCCGGATACCGGTGGGCACGGCCCTTTCGTTCGAGATCGGAGACGGAACATACTGGAAGCCCGTCGCCGCGGACGGGAACGTATCGGACTCCAACTCGACGACGATCTCATGGCGTGCCACCCTCGGGACCGCAGACGGATTCGTGACGCCGACCCTCGAGCGCGTCGATCTCGTGTACGAATACCTGGGTCCGATCGTCCGCGTCGAATTGCGATGGCTCGGTTGGCCGGCGCGGATTGTGCTGCCCTCCGGTGGCGTCGTGAAGTTCACCGCGTTGGCGCTCGACGCCGGATCTCATCTCGTGTCCAAAGAACCCAGCCGTTTCGATTGGAACACGAACGACACGCGAGGACAGATCGGGATCGACGGGACCTACAAGGCGGGCGAGCCGGGCGACCACATCGTGAATGTCAGGTTCCTCGGGACGAGCCGCTCGGCCGTCGTGTCCGTTCACGTGCTCGCCTCGGCGACTTGGATTGATGTGCTGATCGGGTACGCTCCGTATTGGCTGGCGATCCTCACGCTCGGTGCCGTCGGCTACTCCGGCTACCGGTTCGGCATTCGACGGACGTCGGTCGTTGACGACGTCTTCCTGATTTCGAAGGACGGTCGGCTCCTGATGCACAACACGCGGCGCATGCGGGCGGACCGGGATGAGGACATTCTGTCCGGCATGCTCACCGCCATCCTCGCGTTCCTGAAGGACTCAGATCCGGAGGAGAATGGGGAGCTCACGCGATTCGAGATCGGAGGGAAGACCACGATGCTGGAGCGGGGCCCTCACGCGTATCTGGTCGCCGTCTATTCGGGTCGGGTCCCGCGCCGGGCGGGAAAGAACCTCAAACGCTTCATGACGAGCCTCGAAGCGAATTTCGGGGACGTCTTTGCGAAGTGGTCCGGCGATCGGGAGGACCTCCAGGACCTCAAGGCGTTCACCGGGCGCTTCGTGTCCCGGTTCCGGTTCCGGCCTCCGCGCCGGATCAACGGGCGAGCGGCCTGATCACCGCGGGAAGAAAATCCGGTAGGCAATCACTCCGAACCCAAAGAGCGTGAAACCGGTCGAAATCGCCCAGAGCCATCTCAACAAGCGCGCGCGGTTCGTCGGATTGTCCCAGCGGGCGGCGAGACGGCCGATCATGTCGATTTGAACCGTTTCAAGCGCATGAAGTTGTCACGTTCCATCTCTTCGAGGCGTTGCCGGATGAACGCCTCGGTGGCCTTGAGCTCCGGGATCACGCGGTACTCCAGCGCGTTCACACGCCGCTTCACCTTCTCGATCTCCTCGATGAGACGACGCATCGTCGTTTCGATTTCCGCCGCCGTGATCACGTCCTCGACGAGGTTCTCGTATGCTTCGGCAGCTTCATCGATGCGAGGACTGGTCCCGATGATCCCGTACCCTCGTTCGTCGATCCGCTTTCGGACCGCCTTCGCGTTGATCTTCGGGACGATGATGCCCATTACGTTCTTTGTCTTCAGCTCGAGCGACGGAGCCTCGGTGAGGGCGAATGCGGCTGACTTGACCCCGATGGACCCTTCGATCGCGCGCGCGATCGCGATCCGCGCCTCCGCGACCTTGTATTTTTCGACCAGATTCGATCGGACGGCTTTCGCCCGTTCAAGGACGCGGAAGAACTCGACGATCAACGCGTCCTGTTTCAGTTTCAGGAGCTTGTGTCCTCGTTCTGCGGTCCGACGGGTGCGCCGCAACTGGAGGAGGACCGACCGGGTGGGTTTGTACTGGACCAGGACCATCTATGCGGGCACCTTCCGTTCTGTTCCCGGGGGCGCGGGACGGTGGGCCGGGTGGTACTTCTCCAGCGTCTTGCGATCGACCTTCGTGAGCCACGCCTCGTCGAGCGTGGCGAGGAGCTTCCATCCGATCTCGAGCGTCTGCTCGATCGTCCGGTCTTCCTCGGAGCCCTGTCGAATGAACTCCTGCTCGAACCGGTCCGCGAACTCGAGCATCTTGCGGTCGCGGTCCGAGAGCGCTTCCTTCCCGACGATGGCGACGAGGCCGCGGACGTCCTTTCCTTCCGCGTACGCGGCATAGAGCTGGTCCGCGACCTGCTTGTGGTCCTCGCGGGTCCTGTCCTTGCCGATCCCCGCATCCATGCTTCCTTCCCGACGATGGCGACGAGGCCGCGGACGTCCTTTCCTTCCCCGTACGCGGCATAGAGCTGGTCCGCGACCTGCTTGTGGTCCTCGCGGGTCCTGTCCTTGCCGATCCCGGCGTCCATCAGCCGCGACAGGGATGGAAGCGGGTCCACCGGCGGGTAGATTCCCTTGCGGTGCAGGTCGCGGGCGATCGCGATCTGGCCTTCCGTGATGTACCCGGTCAGGTCCGCGATCGGGTGGGTCCAATCGTCGTCCGGGATCGACATGATCGGGATCTGCGTGATGCTGCCCTTCCTTCCATGGATGCGACCGGCGCGCTCGTACATCGTTGCCAAGTCCGTGTATGTGTAGCCCGGATACCCGCGACGCCCAGGCACTTCCTCCCTTGCCGCCCCGATCTGCCGCAAGGCCTCCGCATAGTTCGTCATGTCCGTGAGGATGACGAGGATGTGCATCCCGACCTCGTAGGCGAGATACTCGGCCGCCGTGAGGGCCATCCGCGGGGTGATGAGGCGCTCCACGGCCGGGTCGTCCGCGAGGTTCAGGAAGAGGACCGCCCGTCGGAGGGCACCGGTCCTCTCGAAGTCGTCCATGAACACCCGAGCCTCTTCATGGGTGATCCCCATCGCCGCGAACACAACTCCGAACGGCTCTTGGCTCCCGAGGACTTTCGCCTGCCGCGCGATCTGGAGCGCGACCTCGTTGTGTGGAAGACCGGCGCCCGAGAACAAGGGGAGCTTCTGGCCACGGACGAGCGTATTGAGCCCGTCAATCGTGGAGATCCCTGTCTGGATGAACTCGGCCGGATGCTCCCGCGAGTAGGGGTTGATCGCGGATCCTGTGATCTCGACCCGTTTCTGTGGCACGATCGGAGGGCCGCCGTCGATGGGCTCGCCCGCCCCGCTCAGGATTCGGCCGAGCATGTCGCGGGACACGTTCAGTTTGATCGTCTCTCCGAGGAACTTCACCGTCGACTGTCGGTCGATGCCCGCGGTCCCTTCGAACACCTGGACGACGACGATGTCCTTCGACGAATCGAGGACTTGCCCGCGCTTGCGCGTGCCGTCCGGGAGACCGACCTCGACCAGCTCACCGTACCCGACCCACTCCGTCTTCTCGACGAAGATGAGCGGTCCCGCGATCTCCGTAATCGTCCGGTATTCCGTCGGCATCTCAGGTCGCTCCCAGCCGCTTGAATTCCTCGTCCATCTGGGTGAGCGTGTTCGTGAGCTCCTTGTCGAACTCCGACTCGTACTTCACGCGTGTGAGCAGTTCGCGGGATTTCAGCGACGCAACGTCTTTCGTCGGGACGTCGAGTTTCACCGCCTTCTGTCCGAGGTCGGAATACTTCTTGATCGCGCTGATTAGTTTGAACTGCCGTTCCGGCGGGCAGAACGTGTCCACGGCATGGTAGGCGTTCTGTTGGAGGAAAATCTCCCGGATCATCCGCGCGACCTCCAGGGTGAGCTGCTGGTCCGGTGGTAACGCGTCCGCTCCGACGAGTCGGACGATCTCCTCGAGTTCGGCCTCCTCCTGGAGGGTCCGCTGAGTCCATGATCGGAGTCGGGGCCACTCCTCGTTCACGTTCTTCCGGAACCAGTCCTCCAGGATCTGTGTGTACAAGCTGTACGACTGAAGCCAGTTGATGGCGGGGAAGTGACGTCGCGCCCGCAAGGCCGTGTC
>Ga0209378_1002963_pt1 | contig 11550 bp, 9 predicted proteins | sample GraSoiAngelo_156_FD_186170 | JGI IMG/M metagenome (GOLD analysis project Ga0209378, IMG submission 186170) | Grasslands soil microbial communities from the Angelo Coastal Reserve, California, USA - 14_1009_13_40cm (SPAdes) (version 2) | ecosystem: Environmental > Terrestrial > Soil > Grasslands ... | reverse complement strand
CAATCTCACAGGTACGTTCAACGTCACGCAAAAAGCGATGCCGATCCTGCGCAACGGCGGACGGATCGTGAATTTGTCGTCGGTCAGCGGACAAATGGGCTTGTTCGGTCAGGCTAATTATTCCTCCAGCAAAGCTGCGATTATTGCCCTGACCAAAGTTTCGGCACGTGAGCTTGCGCGTCAGAATATAACCGTCAACGCGATCGCGCCTGGATTCATCGATGTTGGGATGAGCAAAGGGATGGCCGACGAGGTCACTGAAAATTTCAAGAAACAAATCCCGCTCGGCCGGCTCGGCGACGTGCGCGAAATTGTCGATGCCGCGCTATTTCTGGCGTCACCAATGGCGAGTTACATCACGGGTCACGTGCTCAACGTGAATGGCGGTTTTTACATGGGCTGAACTGTGGCGGCAGGCGTCTCGCCTGCAATTCACGAAACCTAGTCCCAAGTTTGCACTAACAACCAAACCAGCGCCGAAAGCATTCCGGCAAATGTGGAAAGCACTAGCGCCGCGCGTCGTGATTGTCGGACCTTGAAATCGGGCCGCGGGACATCGTCATGAATGTGGCTGCCTTCGTAAAGTTTCATGAGAACAAAGGCCACGACAAAACCAACCGCAGCCCATTTTAGACAGCCGACGATGAGTCCAAGCATCCCGTTCACAATTTAACTCCCGCAAAACAATGCGCAATTTCTGGGCCGCGCCAACCGATCTATTTGCCACCCTAGACCGATATTGATTCGTGGGCTTCCCGCCAGCTCACTCGCTACCCATCGCGAGCCTGACCGTCTACTCAGCGGCTACCCTGCACGCTGAGTTCCCAACGATAGCCATCGGGATCGCGAAACCAGAGACCCATATGCGACGAACCCGGCGATTCCGGGCCGATCTCGTCACCCGGATCCTCAATCTCGACCTTGTGCTTTTTCAAATGCGCCAGCGCCTTTCGCAAGATCGACATATTGGGCAGATGAAACGACATGTGATCGAAAGTTTGCGGCGACGGCTTCCCTTTAAACAGCGCGATGGTGACGTTGTCGTTGCCGACCGCAATTCCGTTGTTGAATTCAAACTCTTTGCGCAACCCGAGGACTCGTTGAAACCAGCGGGCGCTCTTCTTCGGATCGCGTACGGCCAGGCCGAAATGGCCGACCACGCCAAGCGTAAACGGTACTTTCATGGCCCAAATAAAGGTTGGGAATGGCAAAACTAAAGCGGTAAAAAGCAGCCATGACTGCGCTGACGTTAATCCTGTGCGCGTTCATCGCCGCCACGGGCGTACTCGTGATTGTTTCACCCGCTCGAGCAAATGATCTGACGCGCTTATTTGCCGATAGGACCGGGCTTTGGGTTGCCACGGCAATTCGAGCGGTTTTGGGTTTGGGCCTCTTCGCTGCGGCGGGCGAATCAAAAGCGCCCATTTTGCTGCGCATTCTGGGCGGACTCATTTTGATCGTCGCCGCCGCAACGCTACTGCTCGGCTTAGATCGACATCGACGAATGATCGATTGGTGGCTCGCCAGAAATCGAACCATTCAAATCGCTTGGGGCGCGGCCGCTTTCGCTCTGGGCGTGTTTCTGATCTACGTGATCCTCTAGTAAGGCGAAATCGGGCCTGAAAAGTCAGCACGGGAAATGCTCTTTGAGGATGCATGCCTCTCGCCATCAGCTCCACCATACCGGCAGCGAAGCCGAAAGCGCGCGCGGCAATCACAATCAGCTCAACATTCGGGTCAGCTTATTCCGCCGCCGAGATCAACGCCTACATTGCTATTCGGGACCAGCTCCTCGCCGAAGCCGAAGAGGTTCTTACCAGTGCGAAGCTCGCAAGCACAGGTCTAGCAAATGATTTTGTGCAGGGATGCCTTCAACCGGCGCGGTCGCCTTACGAGGCTCAGTGTTTACCCGAAGCAGACGCGATTCGCGAACGCAAACGCTGCGAAGCAGTCCGAAACCGCCTCGTGGAGCTCCGCGACGCCGCTTAATCCCTGCCCCACAACATCGCAACAGACGTGGTCAGGCTGCCGCCCATGTTGAAGGTAAGATAACGCCTGGCGTTTGGAATCTGACGCGCGCCCGCTTGTTCGGTCAGATGCTGATACGCTTCGACCACCTGTCGCACGCCGGTCGCGCCCACCGGATGACCGTCGCCAATTAGTCCGCCGCCGGCATTAACCGGAATTTCAAACGGAAACTGGCCGCGCATTTTCTCATGTCGGACCTGCGGCAGCGTGGTCGCGCCACTCTTGGCCAGTTCCGCGCCCTTGCCCGGCTCGGCCAAACCGAGAATTTCGTAAACCACGATCTCGGTGATCGAAAAACAATCGTGCACGTCAGCGCCGTGCAGATCGCGCGGCTTCATATTGGCCATGCTAAACGCTTGCTCGGCCGCCTTGCGCGCGATCGAAAATGTCGGCGCATCCTTTTTATCGAGCGGCAAATAATCAGTCGCGTGACCAAACCCGAGCAATCGCGGAGTTTTCTTTTTGTCCCGACCGATCTTTTCCAAATATTTTCCGGACACGAGCACGACAGACGCCGCGCCGTCGGTGATTTGCGAGCAATCCGAGACTTTCAGCGGCGGCGCGACGCTCGGATTCTTGTCCGAAACTTGCGAGGCGCAATCGAGCGTCAGATCAGCATCGCGCATCTGCGCAAGCGGATTCAGTTTCGCGTGCGCGTAGTTTTTCCAGGCGACCGTGGCCAAGTCCGACTCTTTAGCGCCATACTTATCGATATAAATTTGCGCGATCCGCCCGAACAGTTTCGGGAACATAAAATCGCCGTATTCCGGTTTTTCGTTGTGATAATCGGCCGCCGCGCCGAGAACATCCGAGCCATCGAGCGACGACATCGTCTTTTGCTGCTCTGCGCCAACCACCAGCACAGCATCGTAAAGTCCGCCCATGATCCATTCCGCGCCGAGCAAAACCGAAAGAGCGCCCGAGGCGCAGGCCGCCTCCGTATGCATCGTCGGAATACCGCGCAGTTTCGGGTCGATCTCCGGAATGAACGCGCCGAGCTGCAATTGCTTGGTAAACTGACCGGCGTTGAAATTGCCGACTGCGCCCGCTTGAATTTCGCCCGCGTCGATCTTGGCGTCATCGAGCGCCTTCTTGCCGGCTTCGATAATCAAATGCCGGATCGTTTTGCCTTCCTTTTTCATGTTGCGCTTAAAATCGGTGCGCCCACCGCCGAGAATATAAACTGGCTCGTTCATACAATTAATTTAGCCAATCTCGTTGCCCTGTCATCCCGAACGGATGTGAGGGACCTCACAAAAAGCTGCAACGCTTTCAAGAACCGAATTGCGTTCAACAACGCCTTGGCTTCGTCGATTATCTTCGGCTCCGGAAAGCATACTGCGAGTAGGAGAGATCCTTCGCTCGGCTCAGGATGACAGTTTGCATCAGCCGCCGAAGGCATCGAGCCCGGTGATGTCCTGGCCGACCACGAGCGTGTGGATGTCATGCGTGCCTTCGTAAGTGTAGACGCTCTCGAGATTCATGAGATGTCGGATCACAGAATAGCGATCGGTAATGCCGACGGCGCCCAGGATGTCGCGAGATTTCCGCGCACACTGGAGCGCCATCCAAACATTGTTGCGCTTCGCCAAAGAAATCTGCTGGGGACGGGCCGTGCCCGCTTCCATCATGCGGGTGAGACGCAACGCCAGTAATTGCGCCTTTGTTATTTCCTGCACCATCCAAACTAGTTTTTCCTGCACGAGTTGGAAGCTAGCGATCGGCCGGCCAAATTGTTCGCGCGATTTCGCGTAGGCCAGCGCCGTTTCGTAGCAATCGATGGCCGCGCCAATCACACCCCACGCCACGCCGACGCGGGCTTGCGAAAGACATGACAACGGCGCGCGCAACCCGGAAGCTTTGGGCAAGCGATTCTCCGCCGGTATGCGGCAGTTTTCGAACCAGCATTCCGACGTGCGCGACATGCGAAGGCTGAACTTTCCTTCGATATCCTGCGCGCGAAATCCGGGCGCATCTTTCTCGACGACGAATCCGCCGACACGTCCGTCGTCGTCTTTTGCCCAGATCACTTTGACGTCGGCAATCGACGCGTTGCCGATCCAGCACTTGCTGCCGTTCAGAACATAATGATCGCCGTCACGTGCGGCGCGGGTTTCCATCCCGCCGGGATCGGACCCGTGTCCGTGTTCGGTCAGCGCAAAACAACCGACGCGTTCCCCCGAAACCAATCCCGGCAGCCAGCGCGCGTGCTGCTCGGGCGTAGCGAAGGAATGGATCGCGTATATGGCCAGCGCGCCCTGCACCGACGCTTCCGAGCGCAAACCCGAGTCGGCCCGTTCCAATTCTTGCATGATCAATCCGTAAGCGGTGTAACTCAGCCCCGCACAACCGTGCTCTTTCAAGTACGGAGCGAATAGACGCAGCTCACCCATTCGCGACCGGAGATGTTTCGGAAATTTTGCCGCGCGATGACACGGCACGATCTCGTTCAGTACTTCCTCCTGAATAAACCTTCGCGTTCGATCGCGCGCCGCGCGCTCGTCGCCTGTAAGAAGCTCTTCGATGGCATAGTAATCCAGCGAGGTCATTCGTGCTTCCGTCATACGCGACAGTTTAACGGGACGCCACGCGAAGACAACGCCCGCTCGTTTGATCCGCCAGCGGATCAATGCTGCGGTGGCAGGCGTGCCGCCTGCGAAATTAAGAAACGGCAGTCGACACTCCGAAGGCGTTACGCGACCAATCTCCCAGCAGGTAGGGGCGGTTCACCGAACCGCCCGCGGGCGATTGGGTCAATCGCCCCTAACCGATTATTTCGGGGCGGGCGATGTAGCGAGTTTTTGGAAGCGCGGATCATTCCGAAGCGGATCGAACATCGGATCGAGCCGGAGCAGCGCAGGATTGAGCGGCACGTTTTCGGCCAGCGCACCCTGGCCCGGGATCGAGAGCAGTTTCTGTAAAGCAGCGATGGCACGGTCGGGTTCCTTCATCTGCGCTGCAACGCGGGCAAAGATTTCGATCGACGGAGTACCAGCTGATGCGTCTTTCTCGATCGGGACCGTGGCCATGCCCCGTTCCGCCAGTGCCAACGCGGCAGCTTTGTCGCCGAGGCCAGCATTGATCAGCGCGAGATCACCAATCAGAATAAAATTTTCCGGCTGTTCTTTGAGGAAAGGTTCCAGTTCGCTGCGTGCCTGCCGCCAACTTTCCTGGGCCGCGGCATGGTCGCCGGCGACTTCTTGCGCCCAGCCTAACCAAAAGCGCAGTTCGCCATTGAAGAAACCCAATGCTGGGTCAGGCTTGGCCAATACTTCCTTTAGCCGAGGGATGACTGGTGCAGGGCGGCGCTCCAAGATCGCTTGGTAAACTTGTGTTTCCAAAGCCTGGGTGAGGTCGGCGGCCGGGCGGAGCGGAGCGAGGAGCGCCGACGCGCGCGGCAAATCGCCCGCGGCTTGTGCGATAGCCGCCTTTCCCGCCAAGATATCGACGTCGTCCGGCGTGATATCGAGAACCTGGTCAAGCTTTCGCAGCGCTTCAGGGAAACGACGAAGACACTGATAGGAAAACGCGTGCTGGGAGAGTAGGTCAACGTTGCGCGGGTCGAGCCGCTCGGCTTCGTTGAAATACGACTCACTCTGGTCCCACTGGCCGCGTCTCCGCGCGACATAGGCCAGTGATTCAGGAATACGGCTGTTATTGGGCAGGAACTGACGCGCTTGCTCAAAGTAATGCACCGCTGTGTCGTAATCTTTTAGGCAGGCATAGTGGTAAAAGCCCTTGGCCAATACGGCCTCGCCGAGATTGGGCTGAAGTGTGAAGGCGGTTTCGGCTGCCCGCCGTGTCTCCTCACGCAGAGCGACAGTGGGTTGAAGACTCGCTGTGATGTAGCCGCGCGCATCCACGTATGACAGCAGCGCCCAGGCAAGGGCGAACTTCGGGTCCAACCGCACCGCTTCTCTAAGATATCTCTGTGCGGCGAGGGAGTTAGCGGTGTTTAACGGTTTCAGATTATAGGCCACACCACGCAGGTAGATATCGTAAGCCTCGACGTTATCCGTCGGTTTGGCGGCGATGACTTGCTCTTCCTGACCGGTCAGTTTCGCCCGCAACTGATCGGCGATGGCTTTGGCCACCTCACTCTCGACCGAAAAGATGTCAGTCAGCTTGCGATCAAAGGTGTCGGCCCAAAGATGGGAATCATTGGCCGCTTTGATTAACTGCACGTTCACGCGCACGGAATCGACACTCTTCTGCACACTTCCCTCCAAAATGTGGGCCACGCCCAGTTGTCTGGCGATTTCCGGCAGATTTTCCGGCGCGCTTTTATAATGCTGGGTGGACGTGCGCGAGATCACCTTTAGATCGGCAATCTTCGATAAGCGAGTCAGGATCTCGTCCTGGATGCCGTCGGCGAAATAGGCGTTCGCTTTATCTTCGCTGCGGTTTTCGAATGGAAGCACCGCAATCGATTTTTCCGGAATGGAGGGTCGAGCTCCCGCGAGACCGCCAGCGTTCGGCGTCGCAGGAGCTCCGCCCTCCAGGCGAGAAGGCGCGCGTGGCCGCAAAATTGCCGGCGCAAAGATCAGCGCGACAATTGCCAGCGCGGCGATAATCACAGCAGCGATGAGAAAGTGCTTTCGATTGATTGGCGACTTTCTTGCGGCCGACACGGCCGCCGCTACAGGTTTGAACCTCTCCGGGATCTGCGAATTGCCCAGCTCGTCGGTGTAGAGATTCACGACATGGAGGCGCGCGCCGTGTTTCACTTCGCACTCGCCGAGGTCGTGGAGGTGCGGCTGCCAATGTCCGGATTGTTCAAGATCTTCGGCAACATGTTTTGAGAGAAGAATGTGGCCGGCGTCTCCGCAGTCCATCACGCGTTGGGCGACGTTGATTCCAGCGCCGGTAACGTTGGCGCGCTCAGTCACGTCCACCATTCCGCTGACAGGCCCACTGTGTACGCCCATGCGCAGCCGCAGTTCGGGATGGTTCTTGAGTGCCCGGCTGATTTCCAACGCACATTCGACCGGCGCTTCCGGGCTGTTGTAAAAAACCAGCGCCATCCCGTCCCCTGTTGGAATCTTGATCAATCGACCCGCTGTTTCGGCACTGCGGAATTCGTTCGTGTCTCGAACAATCTGATTGAGCGAATCGAGCAACGCGCGCTGCTTGTCTATCAGCAGCTTGGAGTAGCCAACGATATCGATGAAAAGAACGTGGCCGATTTCCAGCCGGATCTCTTTTGTTACCTCGGCAGCCATTTATTTCCACGAACACTGCGCAAATTCCTATTTTACATCAAGCCAAGAGGTCGCAGCGGAGAAGCAAAGGACTTGATTCGTTAAAGCGTAACGCCCAACAGTGAAGGCTTAACTCAGCACTCCTGAGTTGGATCTTGGACATTAAGCCCATTCGACTCCGCTTCGCTACGCTGAGGACAAGCTGTTGAACGTTGGGTGTTTTCATCCGAAATAGCACCCAGCGATGGCACGACTTCACGAATATCAAGGCAAAGCAATTCTCGCCGCGAACGGATTCAAGATTCCGCGCGGCCGCGCCGCCGCAACCGCTGATGAAGCTATTGCCGCAGCCAAAGAATTGGCGGGCAAGAAAAACTGCGAAGTTGTCGTCAAAATCCAAGCCTGGACTACCGGACGCGCTGGCATTGGAGGAGTGGCCTTCGCCAAAGATCCAGATGACGTGCGCGCTCACGCGGCGCGCATGCTGTCGATGAAAGTCGGACAGTTCCCGGTCGAGGCTGTGTTGGTGGAAGAGAAGATCGACATCGAGCGGGAATTTTTCCTTTCATTCGCGATCGACGATGCCGCCCGCGCCCCGATGATCATTTTCGCCGCCGGCGGCGGCAGCGGAATCGAAGAGCGCGCCGCCGCGACGCGACGCATTCCTTGCGACGTTAATCGTGGGCCATTGGATTCGGAAGTTGGCGAAGCTGTCTCTTCATGCGGCCTTTCGCCGGCGCAAGCCAAACAGCTCGCTCAGTCGATTCAGAAATTATTTGACGCTGCCCGCAGTGTTGAAGCCCGCTCACTTGAAATCAATCCTTTGGTGCTGACCAAGGATGGCGAGTTCGTCGCCGCCGATTGCCGCATCACTATTGACGATTACGCCGTCGCGCGGCATCCCGAGTTGAAAATTGAGATTGCGCGCGAGTTCGATCATCCGCCGACCGCGCTTGAACGCGTGGCCTATGCGGTCGAACAAAACGATCATCGCGGCACTTTTTATTTCGCGCAGTTGGCCACTGCCGCCCCGAAAGATTCCAAAGGTCTGGTTGGTTTCCACGGCGCTGGCGGCGGCGGCTCGATGATGTCGATGGATGCAATTGTGAACGCCGGATTCACCATTGCCAATTTCACCGACACCAGCGGCAATCCATCCGCGTCCAAGGTTTATCGCGCCGCGCGGATTATTTTGACCCAGCCCGACCTGATTGGATATTTCGGTTCAGGCTCTGGCGTTGCCAGCCAGGAACAATATTGGTCGGCGTATGGGCTGGCCAAAGCATTTTTGGAGCTCGATCTGGATATTCCGGCTGTGATTCGTTTGGGTGGCAACACCGAAGATCGCGCCGTCGAGGTTTTAACGCGCGTGTCGAAGTTGCTTGGCGCGCGGATCGAAGGTTATCGCAAGACGGACGCGCCGGCCATGATCGCCGGGCGCTTTGCGGAACTCGTTGCTGCAGCGAAAAGCGCTAAATGGAAACCGCGCCCGCCACGCCTGCCGAAGTTCGTCAAAGACAAATCGGCCACCACTTTTCCCGTGAAAAATGGTCGGGTATGGATCGACTCTGCGAAGTGGTCCCGCGACGGCGGGATGCGCGCTGCCGTTGAAACTCATTCTGCTGGATTGATTGTCGATCGTGAAGGCAAACCAACGGCCCCGCTAAGCGGGGAAGACTTTGCTAACAAAGATTCCGAGTTGCTCGCGTGCGATGTCGAGTGTCGACTCGCCGGAATCGACGGCTTCTATCTTGAACTCGATATTCCAGGATTGGACGAATTGGTTGGAGACGCACGCTAAATGGCAATTTTGATCGACGAAACCAAGCGCGTTTTGGTCCAAGGCATCACTGGCCGCGAAGGTCAGGCGCGCACGCGTTTAATGCGCGAGTACGGAACCAATGTGGTCGCGGGCGTGACACCGGGCAAAGGCGGGCAGACCGTTTTCGGCGTGCCGGTGTTCAACACGCCACAGGACGCGGTGGACGCGCTCGGCAAGATCGACATCTCCGTTCTTTTTGTGCCCGCGGCGGGTGTGAAGGACGCCGCCATTTCCGCGATCGAATCCGGAATTAAACTTACGGTGCTCGTTCCCGATCGCGTGCCGGTGTGGGACGCGATGCAAATCGCAGCGGCCGCCAAAGCGAATGGCGCAATGTTTGTCGGGCCGAACACGCTCGGAGTATTAAGTCCTGGCAAAGCTGTCGTTGGTATGATCGGCGGCCGCGCGGAAAGCGCGAGGCAATGGTTCAAGCCCGGAATTCCAAAAGGTGTCGGAGTGATCAGCCGCTCCGGCGGGATGGCGTCGAGCACCGGTTACTATCTCGGACAGTCGGGCGTGCGCATTTCGACGATCGCGCACATTGGCGGCGACGCAGTGCTTGGAATTCGTATCCCGGATGCGGCCCTGATGTTTGAAGCCGACCCGCTAACTGAAGCGATCGTGATCTTTGGCGAAATTGGTTCGTCACAAGAAGAGGAACTTGCGCAATTGATCCGCGATCGAAAAGTGACCAAGCCGGTGATCGCGTACATCGGCGGCAAAGCGGCGCGCGAAGGGACGCGGTTTAGTCACGCGGGCGCGATCATTGAAGGTGGCCGCGGCACGCACGCCGGTAAAGTGAAGGCGTTGCGCGAGGCCGGCGCCACCGTGGTAGATGCATTCGGGGAATTACCGGATGCGGTCGTCAAGATTTTGAAGCAAATGAAAGGACAGAGTCTTATGAGTGAAACCGACAAGAACGCCGTCTGGAATACCGCTATAACGCGCGTTGAGCCCAACCGCGTCGCCGTGCGCGGATACGATATCGCCGAATTGATGGGACGCGCTTCGTTCGGCGCCGCGGTGTATTTAGTTTTGGCCGGCGAATTGCCTTCGGACTCCATCGGACGTTTGATGGACGCAATCTTAGTGTCGTCGATCGATCACGGCACCACGCCTCCGAGCGCTTTGGCCGCGCGAACTCTTGCATCGACCGGCGCGTCGTTAAGCGCAGCTGTCGCCGCTGGCATTATGTCGATCAATCGTCATCACGGCGGCGCGATCGAAGATTGCGCGCGCCAACTGAAAGCAATCGCCTACCGCGCGACGCGAGAATCGATCTCGATTGAGGAAGGAGCGACGCGTACGCTCGCCGCGATGCGCGAAAGTGGCGAACGCATGTCGGGATTTGGTCATCACGTTCACACGAAAGATCCGCGCACCGCGCGATTGTTCGAGCTCGCGCGCGAAGCCGGCGTCGATGGCGTGCACATGAAAGCGGCGCGCGCGGTTGAAAAAGCATTCGCCGACGCGAAGAAACCGCTCCCAATCAATGTGGACGGCGCGATTGGCGCCATTCTCGCCGATTTAGGAATGAATCCCTCCGCGTTTAACGGCATTTTTATGATCGCGCGAACGCCCGGACTGATCGCGCACGTGATCGAAGAACAAACCCGCGAGAAACCGATGCGCCGGATCGATCCGGTCAATCACGGCTATGACGGACCGGGACCGAGGAGCGTTCCCAAATGACGAAGCTCGAATGACGAATGAACGAATTAATGCCGAAGTCAGAATGACCGCATACTTCGCCAGCCTTTTGAGAAGTCTATCGGCCGGGGTTTCGAGCTACTCCATGGCTTGGCGATATCCATTCAGCGTTTCGTCATTCGGATTTGTTTCGGATTTCGACATTCGGATTTCGTCATTCCTGCCGAGATCCACCGAAAACAAGAAGGAACCGCATTTGATATCATCATTATGACGAGGACCAAAGAAACGACATATGGCGTGAAAGAAATCGCGAAACTTTTTCCCAGCTTGATGAAGATCAAGCAAAGGTCATTGCGCGAAAAAGTGGCGGCGGTCTGGAACGAAGCGATCATCACCGGCTGCGGCGGGAAAGGTTGGACTTTCGCCGAACTTCGCGCGGTCAAGTTCACATTGTTGGCCGGCGACATCGACATGAAGTTTGTCGAGCATCTTAATTCCTGCGCGCGGCAATGCATTGCGATCGCGGATGTTCTGAAGCGCGCGTTCCGCTGTAGCATTCCCATTCAGCGCGATCATCTCATCGCCGGCGCGCTGCTGGCCGATGTGGGCAAGCCGCTCGAGTACGAAAAGGACGCGTCAGGCAAGGTGGTTCAGGGAAAATTTGGCCAGCAGGTGCGGCATCCATTCAGCGGCGTCGCACTTGCCTTCAAGCACGGCATCCCGGGCGAAGTCATGCACATCATCGCTACCCACAGTCACGAAGGCGACAAGATGGAGCGCTCGATCGAGTCGATCATTTTCCATCACGCCGATTTCGTCGACTTCGACATCGCCAAGTTTCTCGGC